>Ga0126312_10000532_pt1 | contig 23136 bp, 20 predicted proteins | sample Plot104A_FD_92537 | JGI IMG/M metagenome (GOLD analysis project Ga0126312, IMG submission 92537) | Serpentine soil microbial communities from UC McLaughlin Reserve, CA, USA - Plot104A | ecosystem: Environmental > Terrestrial > Soil > Grasslands | place: USA: UC McLaughlin Reserve, Lake County...
CGTCAGGGCCCGGCTCGAGCTGGCGGTTGAGATGCAGCGCGAGCGGCTCGCGGAGCTCCAGGTCCGCGTCAAGATCCGAGACGACGTCGAGTCCGGCGCCCAGAAGCAGCAGCGCGAGTACTTCCTGCGCAAGCAGATGGAGTCGATCCGCAAGGAGCTCGGTGATGACGAGGGCGACCTGATCGCCGAGTACGAGCGCAAGATCGCCGAGGCGGAGATGCCGGAGGCGGTCGCCGAGCAGGCCGATCGCGAGCTGCGGCGGCTCGAGCGCCAGGGCGAGCAGTCGCCCGAGTCCTCGATGATCCGCAGCTACCTTGACTGGCTGCTCGCGGTGCCGTGGTCGAAGCGCTCCCTGGAGCGGCTCGACCCCGCCCACACCCGCAAGGTGCTCGACGAGGACCACGCCGGACTCGACGACGTAAAGCGCCGCATCACCGAGTTCATCGCCGTTCGCAAGCTGCGCCAGCAGCGCGGCGCCAGCGAGGAGAGCCGCGCCAACGGCGCGATCCTCACCCTGGTCGGCCCGCCGGGCACCGGCAAGACCTCGATCGGCGAGTCGGTGGCCCGCTCGCTGGGGCGCGAGTTCGTGCGCCTCTCGCTCGGCGGGATTCACGACGAGGCCGAGATCCGCGGCCACCGCCGCACCTACATCGGCGCCCTACCGGGCCGCATCGTCCGCGCCCTGCGCGACGCCGGGACGATGAACCCGGTGATCCTGCTCGACGAGGTCGACAAGGTGGGAGCCGACTGGCGCGGAGATCCCTCCGCGGCGCTGCTCGAGGTCCTCGACCCCGCGCAGAACCACTCCTTCCGCGATCACTACCTCGACGTCGAGCTCGATCTCTCCGAGGTCGTCTTCCTGGCCACCGCCAACATCACCGACACCATTCCGGCGCCGCTGCTCGACCGCATGGAGGTGATTGGCTTTGACGGCTACACGACCGAGGAGAAGCTGGCGATCGCGCGCGGCTATCTGTGGCCGCGGCAGCTGGAGCGAAACGGCCTCCGCGCCGAAGAGGTAGAGGCATCCGACGCGATCCTGCGCAAGGTGATTACCGAGTACACGCGCGAGGCGGGCGTGCGCCAGCTCGAGCGCGAGTTGGGCAAGCTGCTGCGTCGCGTCGCCACCCGGATCGCCTCCGGCGAGGTCACGGCGCCGATCGTCATCGATCTCGATGCCGCGACGGACGCCCTCGGTCGCCAGCGCTTCTTCCAGGAGTCGGTGGAGCGCACCGCGACCCCCGGCGTGGCCACCGGATTGGCGGTCACCGGGACCGGCGGCGACGTGCTGTTCATCGAGGCGACGGCGATGGACGGCGATCAGGGGTTGGTGCTGACCGGGCAGCTCGGCGACGTGATGAAGGAGTCGGCGCGGATCGCGCTCTCCTACGTTCGCTCGCACGCCGAGGAGCTCGGAATCGACGGCGCCGACTTCCAGCGCGAGTTCCATCTCCACGTGCCGGCCGGCGCAATCCCCAAGGACGGGCCGAGCGCCGGAACCCCGATGACCACGGCGCTTGCATCGCTGCTCAGCGGCCGCCCGGTCAAGCACACTGTCGGCATGACCGGCGAGGTCACGCTGCAGGGCCGCGTGCTGCCGATCGGCGGCTTGAAGCAGAAGGTGCTGGCCGCCCACGCGGCGGGACTGACCGAGGTCTTCCTGCCGGAGCGAAACCGGGGCGATCTCGACGACGTCCCCGAGGAGGTCCGCGAGCAGATGAGCTTCCACCCGGTGATGAGCATCGACGAGGTGCTGGAAGGGGCGCTGGAGCCTGCTGGGCACGGAGCCGATGTCGCCACGGTGTCGTAGCTGCGACCCGGTCCCATTCCAGCTCCGCGCCGTCGCGGACCTGCTGGAGCGTCGCTGGACGCTGGGCACGATCTATGCCTGCTCCAGCGGCGCGGCGCGCTTCAACGAGTTTCGCCAATCCCTGCCGGGGGTATCGCCGACCACGCTCTCGGAGCGCCTCGAGCAGCTCGAGGCAGCCGGCATCGTCGAGCGCCAGCTCGTCTCCGGCCGTCCGCCACACGCCGAGTACCGGCTGACCGTGAAGGGCAAGCGGCTCGCGACCGCGGTGGCCGGGCTGCTCGAAGGCTCGTGAGCGTCGGCCCTGGCCGAGCGACGCCGTCGGGCCTTCGCGGCACCTTCACGGGTCGAACGGCCTGGGCTCGCAGCCTGGAAACCCGTGCGCGAGAGCGGCGCGAGGTCACCTGGCGACAAGATCCGGCGTGACGCGTCGTCCTACCGCGCGATAGGTCGCTGGCGGAGCGCCCGCCGACTTCGGCCTCGTCTGCCAAATCCCTCGATCACGGCCACGACGGCCGTGCGACCACTCATCTCGCTCCGAACCGGCTCGCGCCGGAAGCCCGTTCCGCCCGTCCCGGCTCAGCCCGGCTCGTATGTGTGGACGGCGACGCCGGAGCCGAACGTCTGGGTGTCGGTCAGCTTGAACCTCTTCTTCTGCTGCGACTCCGGGAACGGCCGCTTGCCGCCGCCGATCATCACCGGGAACACCATCAGGCGCAACTCTTCGACGAGGTCGTTCTCGATCAGCGAGCGCACCAGGGTGGCGCTGCCGGCGACCAGGATCGGCCCGCCGTCCCGCCCCTTCAGCTTTCCGACCTCCTCGGCGACGCCGCCCCGGATCAGGGTCGAATTGTTCCACTCGAGCGGCTCCTCAAGCGTCGAGGAGACGACGTACTTCGGCATCGAGTTGATCTTGTCGGCGAACTCGCCCTCCCGCTCGGGCCAGGCGGCGGCAAAGGACTCGTAGGTCACCCGCCCGAGCAGGTGCGACTCGGCCTCGAGGGCCTCGTTGAGCTTGTACCGCTCCTGCTCGGGGCTCATGAAGTCGAACACCCAGCCGCTGTGCGGGTGGGTCGGCTCGCCGCCCGGCGCCTCCATGACGCCGTCGAGCGTCACGAACTCGGTCACGATCAGCTTGCTCATCCTCGGTCTCCTTCGCTTTCGCTTTCGGGCTCGCAGATCAGACCGCCGCACGCCGCGAAACTCATCGGTTTCGCCTCGCCCCGCCCACCCCGCCCTCTTTTGCCCAAATCCCTCGATCACGGCCACGACCGCCGTGGAACTACTCATCTAGGGTGTGTTGGCCCTGCGACGCGATCACCACATAGGTCGGTCGCGCCGCCCCAGCGTCAGCCACACGGCAGGAGGTCCGAACCGATGGTCAAGCCGATACCCGACGGTTACCCGCGAGTCACTCCCTACCTGATCGTCGACGGGGGCAGCGCGGCGATCGACTTCTACATCTCGGTGCTCGGCGCCACCGAGCGCATGCGCATGGCCGCGCCCGAGGACAGGGTCGCCCATGCCGAGCTTGAGCTCGGCGAATCGGTGATCATGCTCGCCGACGAGTCTCGTGAGATGGACGCGCGTGGCCCAAGGGCCGTCGGGGGCACGCCTGTGTCGCTGCACGTCTACGTCGAGGACGTCGACAGTGTCTTCGAGCAAGCGGTCCAGGCGGGGGCCAAGGCGCTGCGCCCGGTGGAAGACCGCTTCTACGGCGACCGCTCCGGTTCGTTTGAGGATCCCTTTGGCCACCGGTGGGACGTGGCCACCCACGTCGAGGACGTACCAGCGGATGAGATGGAGGAGCGCGCGGCGGCAGCGATGTCCACTGGCCAAGCCTGACGGTGCCGAGGGCTACCGGCGCGAGCCGCAGCATCTCGCGCGGACCCTTGGGCGCGCGAGCGAGTGAGGTCGGCGTTCGCCACTCTGGGATCGCCGACGGTCTCTGGTGAGCCCCTCGACTGAGGAGATAAGCGGCCTGACGGAGCACAGGATAGGAACACGCGAGGAGTAGCGGCCGAGGGCGACTCAGAGGAGTTCTGGATCCGCCGCTACGACGAGTACGACGCCGCCCGCGTTGGCGGCACTGGGTAGCGCCCGAGGATCCGCCCGGGAAGCGTTACTTGTCGGTCGGCGCCGTCGGTTACGGCCAACCGGCCCCGGGCGCGGGCGCCCGAGCGGTCACCACCTGGCCCGTTCGTGGTCGGTCGAACATGTTTGAGGGGCCATGCCACTCCGCCGCCACCAAGAACAGCGTTCTGCCGTCCGCGCCCCCGAGCATGCAGGCGAAGCAGCCGCGGTCGAGCTCGACCGTCTGCAGCACCTCACCCCCCTCGCGAACGCGCACGCAGCGCTTGTTGGGGACGTCCCCGTACCAGACGGCGCCCTCCGCGTCGACGCAGATGCCGTCGGGAACGCCGCCGCCGAGGTCGGCCCACACCCGCCGGCTCGACAGGCCGCCGTCGGCCGCGATGTCGAAGGCCGTGAGCCTCTTGCCGTAGGACTCGGCGACGATCAGGGTCGAGTTGTCGGGCGTCACGGCCATCCCGTTGGGGAAGGCGATGCCGTCCGCCACCTGTCGAGCCGAGCCGTCGGGGGTGACCAAGGCGACGATGCCGGGGGCGAACTCCTCGCCGGCCATCAGGTCGAAGCCGGCGCCGTTGACGTAGGCATTGCTGCGGCCGTCGACGACGATCTCGTTCCAACCCTTGTCGGAGATGCCGGTCAGGTCGATATGGGTCACAAGGGAGGCGTCGGGCTCCATGCGTAAGAGAAGCCCCTCGGGTCCGGAGACGATCAGCAGGCGCCCATCGGGCAGCCAATCGATGGAGAACGGAAGCGTCGTCGGGACACGGGTTACGACCTCGCTGTTGCCGTCGGCATCGACCGCAACGACCTCCTGCGCGCCCCAGTTGGAGAACCACAGCCGGCCCTCGTGCCAGCGCGGCGACTCGCCGAACGCGAGGCCAGTCATCAGGATGCGCACCTCTGACATCGCAATCTCCTCAGGTCAAAGTAATGGTCAGGCGATCTTCCCCGTCGCCGGTTCGGCCGGCTGGTAGGTCGCGATCACGACGCCGACGGTCGTCGTCACGTCAGCCTGTTCGTCGACCGCCGCCTCCTCGAGGGCGTCGACCTGCGCCGTCTCAGCCAGTCCGCCTGCGCCGTGGATCTCCTCGGCCACTGCTCGAGGCTCTCCGGGGTTCGCCCTGCGAGATTGACCTTAGCCCGCTCGCGAGCGAAGGAGCGGGCTACCGCGCCGCCGATCGAGCCGCCCCCTCCGTAGATCACGGCGTTCTTGCCCTCGAGCAACACGTCACACCTCCTGCATGTCGGCTCCCTGCGCGAGGAGGAGCATGCGGAGCTGGCGCCGCTGCCTGGGATCGAGCGCATCGCGGACCTGATCGAACGTCAGCGTGCCGCCGGCCTGGACGTACTCCTGCATACGGAGGAGGGCGATGGCGGGCGACGCTGGTCGGCGGTTCGCTGGAGGCCGGGCGGGATGGCAATCGGTTCCGGGTGCGCGCCGTGCTGCCCTACGATCGGCGACGCCAGTGACGGAGACGTCGCACGAATCTGAGGGCGCCGGCCGCGGCGAATCGGCGCGACGCGTCCGCGTGATGCTCGTCGACGACGACGAGCTGATGCGCAAGGGGCTGCGAGCCGTGCTGTCGAGCGACGATGAGATCGAAGTCGTCGAGGAGGCCGAGAACGGCCGTCAAGCCGTGCAGCGCGCCCGCTACTCCCAGCCGGAGGTGGTTCTGATGGACGTACGCATGCCCGATCTCGACGGGATTGCGGCGGCAGGTGAGCTGCTCACCGCCCTGCCCGAGGCAAAGGTGATGATCCTGACCACGTTCGAGGAGGACGAGTACATCCTCGGCGCCCTGCGTGCCGGGGCGAGCGGCTTCCTGCTCAAGCGCAGCTCGCCGGAGGAGCTGATGGCCGCGATCCACACGGTCGCGGCCGGGGAGGCGCTGCTCTCGCCGTCCGTCACCCGGCGGGTGATCGACCGGATGGCCGCGCATCCGGTGATTGGCGAGGCGAGCGACCCGCGCCTTGACGAGCTCACGCCGCGGGAGCGCGAGGTCCTCGAGCTGATCGCGCAGGGGCTCTCGAACCACGAGATCGCCGAGGCGCTCGTCGTCGAGGAGACGACGGTCAAGACCCACGTCAAGCGCGTGCTGATGAAGCTCGACGCGCGGGACCGGGTGCACGCCGTCATCCTCGCCTACGAGTGGGGGCTGGTCGCCCCTGGATCCGGGGGGCGCGGCATGACCCGACCGAGGAAACCGCCGGGCTCATGACCGCGGTTGTGAGCCACCGCTCGCCCTCCCGGCTCGCTGAGGTTCGACTCCTGCCTTCGGCATCGCTACGCTCGACCGCTTGAACCCGGCGCAGCGGGCAACCTCGACGGCGCTGGTCGTCGGCGCCGTGGCTTCGGTGCAGCTAGGCGCGGCGGTCGCCACGACGCTCTTCGACGAGCTCAGGCCGGCCGGGACGGTCCTCCTCCGCACGGGCTTCGCCGCGGTGATCCTGTTCGCGCTGTGGCGCCCGCGAGTGGCACGACGCCCGGCTGGGCCGCTTCTCGACGCGCTCCTGTTCGGGGTGGCGCTGGCTGGAATGAACCTGAGCTTCTACGCCGCGCTCGATCGGATTCCGCTGGGCATCGCGGTGACGTTCGAGTTCACCGGACCATTCGCCGTCGCAATTGCCGGCTCCCGGCGGGCTCTGGACCTGCTTTGGGTGGGGCTCGCCGCCGGGGGGATCCTGCTCCTCTCCCCCGGCGTGCACGGATCGCTGGACGGCCTCGGCGTGGCGTTCGCGCTGCTCGCGGGCGTCTTCTGGGCCGCGTACATCGTGCTCGCGGCGCGCGTCGGGCGGGCGTTCAGCGGCGGCGAGGGGCTAGCGATGGCGATGGCGATCGCGGCGCTGCTGCTGCTTCCCGGCGGGATCGTGGCCGGTGGGACGGAGCTGGGGCAGGCGGATCTGCTTGCGATCGGGTTCGCGGTGGCCGTGCTGAGCTCCGCGATCCCCTACTCGCTCGAGCTGGAGGCGCTTCGCCGGCTTCCCAAGGGCACGTTCGGAGTCCTGATGAGCCTCGAGCCCGCCGTCGCGGCGCTGGTGGGGCTCGCCGCGCTGGGGCAGGACCTGAGCGCGACCGAGGTGATCGCGATCGCGCTGGTGGTCACCGCGAGCGCCGGGGCGCTGAGCACGGCACCGGCGCCGGCGCCGATGGAGGCATGACGTCGAATCCGCGCTGCGGCTAGACGCGGTCCTCGCTTCAGTTTGTATAGTGGGACGGTGAGCACATTCTGGCGGCTGCTGGGCTTCCTGCGGCCGTATCGCCGCGTGGTCGTCGGCTCGCTGGTCTTCGCCTGGCTGGCGATGGGGATGACCGTGCTGATCCCCTGGCTCGTGGGGCAGGCCACGGATGCGATCCAGGAGGGAAACCGCCCGGATCTCCTGCCCCTGGCCGGGGCGATCCTCGGTGCCGGGCTTCTGCGCCTCGGACTCACCGTCGTACGGCGGCTGATCGCGGGCAGGGTTTCCCTCGCGGTCGAGTTCGACATGCGGGAGCGCATCTACGGCCATCTGCAGGAGCTGGAGCTCGGCTTCTTCGACGCCCAGCAGACGGGGCAGCTCATGTCGCGGGCGACCGTGGATCTGCAGTCGATCCGCTTCTTCCTCGGCTACGGGCTGATCTTCCTGACGCAGAACGCGCTCACGATCGCGCTCGCGAGCGTGGTCATGTTCGCGATCAAGCCCGGGCTCGCCGCCCTAGCGCTCTTGCCGGTGCCGTTCGTGGTGGCATCGGCGGCGCGGTTCAACCGCCTGTCGCGACCGGCGCTCCAGGAGGTGCAGCAGCGGATCGCCGAGCTCACGGTCGAGGCCGAGGAGGCGATCTCGGGGATCCGGATCGTGAAGGCGTTCGCCCGCGAGCAGCACATGCTGGGGCGCTTTCGGCGCGCGGTCGCTCGCGTCTTCGACCAGAACGTCTACTCCACCCGGCTGCGGGCCTTCTACTCGCCGTCGCTCGGATTCCTACCCAGCCTCGGCGTGGCGGTAGTGCTCTTGGTCGGCGGGCGGCAGGTGATCGCGGGAAACCTCAGCCTTGGGGATTTCACCGCCTTCTACATCTACCTCATGATGCTGGCGGTCCCGATGCGCATGCTCGGGATGGCGCTCGGGATGGCGCAACGCGCCGTGGCGTCCGGGAACCGGCTGTTCGAGATCCTCGATCGTCCGCCGCGGATCGAGAGCCCGCCACGCGCGCCCGAGCTCCTGGAGGGCCCGGGCCATGTCCAGCTGCGCGGCGTCTCGCTCGCCTACGACGGCGGCGCTCCCGCCCTCGAGGACGTGGATCTCGAGGTGACCGCGGGCAGGACGGTGGCGCTCGTCGGGCCCACGGGGTCGGGGAAGACGAGCCTCGTGGCGCTGCTCGCGCGGCTCTACGACCCCAGCCGCGGCGCGGTCCTAATCGACGGCGCCGACCTGCGCGCAGTGGACTTGCGCTCGGTGCGCTCTCAGGTGGCGTTCGTCGCTGATGAGAGCTTTCTCTTCTCGGCGAGCGTTGCGGAGAACATCGCCTACGCGCGACCCGGTGCGGGCTGGGAGGAGATCAAGCTGGCCGCCCGCCGGGCGCAGGCGCACGGGTTCATCGAGCGCCTGCCCGACGGTTATGAGACGCTCGTGGGCGAGCGCGGGCTGACGCTCTCGGGGGGGCAGCGGCAGCGAATCGCGATCGCGCGGGCGCTGCTCGCAAACCCCCGGATCCTGATCCTGGATGACGCCACGTCCTCGGTGGACGCACGGACGGAGGCGGCGATCAAGGCCGGGCTGCGCGAGGTGATGGCGGGCAGGACGACGTTCATCGTCGCACACCGGATGTCGACGATCGAGCTCGCGGACGAGATCGTCGTCATGGACGGCGGGCGAATCGTGGACCACGGCGGGCACGCGGAGCTCCTGGAGCGCTGCCCGCTCTACGCCGAGATGGCGGAGCGCGGAATGGAGGACGCGGTGTTCCTGCAGCGCGACCTGGAGCGGCGAGAGGAGGTGGCGCGGCTGTGATGGGGCCGGGAGACCGCAGACGGCGGGCAGCGGACGGTCGTCCGCCCTCATGGCAGGACGTCGATCCGGTCACCGAGCGCGATCCGGAGACTGACTCGCGCGTCGCCCAGGAGACGGAGGACCAGGCGAACCAGCCGGGGCGCCTGCTCGGGACGTTCCTCCTGGCCCGGGACCTGTGGCAGCTCTTTCGCGGCGAGCGCCAACGGACGCGAAAGCTCCGCTGGCTGTTTGGGCTCCTGCGCCCCTACCGCGGGCGGGTTGCGCTGATGTTCGTGGCTTTGGGTGCGGCGACGGCGGCGGGGCTCGCCCCTCCCTACCTGGCGGGGAAGGCGATCGACAGCGGGATCCGGGCCCACGACGTCAGCGCTCTGGAGCTGATCGTAGTCGCCTACGCGGTCTCGGCGCTCGTGCTGTGGGGGGCGACGTACGTGCAGACCTATCTCGTCGGGTGGGTTGGACAGCGCGCGCTCCGAGACCTGCGCGAGCGGATCTACACCCACCTCCAGGGCATGTCGATCGGGTTCTTCACACGCCACAGGCCGGGGGTGCTGATCTCGCGGCTGACCAACGACGTCCAGGCGCTGGACAGCCTGGTCACGGACGGGGTGGTGACGCTGTTCTCGAGCACGCTGACGCTGATCGGCGTGGTGGTGATTCTGCTGGCGCTGGATCTGCCGCTCGCGCTGGTGACGTTCCTCACCTTCCCTCTGCTCGCGGCCGCCAGCGTCGTGTTCCGGATCGCCTCGGCGGGCGCCTACCGGCTGACCCGGGAGAAGATCGCGAACATCACCGCCTACCTGCAGGAGACGCTGTCGGGGATCCGGGTGGTGCGCAGCTTCGCCCAGGAGCGGCGCCATGTGAAGCGGATGCGGGCGCTTAACGAGGAGAACCGCGCCGCGAACATGACCACCGTCTATTTGAACGCCGCCTACTTCCCGGCGGTCGAGCTGCTCTCGGCGGTCGGCACTGCGGTGATCCTGCTCTACGGGGGGTACCGGGCGATTCGCGGGGACGTGGAGATCGGAATCTTGGTCGCGTTCGTGGGGTATCTGAACGCGTTCTTCGATCCCATCCAGCAGATCTCACAGCTCTATACGACCTACCAGCAGGGCATGGCGGCGCTCGACAAGATCTTCGACCTGCTGGAGACGCGGCCGGACATGGTGGATCGGCCCGGGGCGCTCGATCCGGGGGCGATTCGCGGGGAGATCGAGCTGGAGGGCGTGTCGTTTTCCTACGGCGAGGCTGGCGAGTGGGCGCTCGAGGGGATTGACCTGCACATCCCGGCGGGTCAGACCGTGGCGCTGGTGGGCGAGACGGGGGCGGGTAAGTCCACGCTCGCGAAGCTCGTGGCGCGGTTCTATGACCCGCAGCGAGGGCGGGTGCTCGTGGACGGGCACGACCTGCGGGGCCTGAGCTCGAGGTCGTTGCGGAGCCAGCTCGGAATCGTGCCGCAGGAGGGGTTTCTCTTCTCAGGGACCGTGCGGGAGAACATCGCGTTCGGGCGGCCAGATGCGAGCGCCGAGGAGATCGAGGCGGCGGCGCAGGCGGTGGGTGCGGATGCGTTCATCGGCAGGCTGCCCCGTGGCTACGACACCGAGGTGGGCGAACGAGGCGTGCACCTGTCGGCCGGGCAGCGCCAGCTCATCGCCTTCGCGCGGGCACTGCTTGCTCAGCCGCGAATCCTCATCCTCGACGAGGCGACCTCGAACGTGGATATGCGCACGGAGCGCCTGATCGAGCGCGGGCTGGAGCGGCTCTTGCTGGGCAGGACGGCGATCGTGATCGCTCACCGCCTGTCGACGATCAGGCGGGCGGGGCGGATCGTCGTGCTGGAGCGTGGCCGCGTCGCGGAGACCGGCACGCATGAGGAGCTGATCGCGGCCGGGGGCGTTTACTCGCGACTCTATGGCGCCTGGGCTGAGGGCGCCGTCGCGTAGCGGGGATCTGCGGTCGCGTGCCGGAACGGGCGGCCCTCTAGGGTGCGCTAACCCCGAGATGTAGCGACACGCGTCGCTCATCTCACGCTCCTCGTCTTGCGGGCGCCGAAGACGATATCCCCCGGCACTCGCCCCCTCGTCAGCCGCCCGGTGTGGGCGCGGTCGAAGTTGTAGGCGATCAGGTAGTCGGCCAGATCCTGCCGAAGGGCGGTGATCTTCGGGACCAGCGAGCGCGCGAACGAGGGTCGCCAACACTCCTCGAGGATCGTCTGCTGCAGGCGTTCGACGTTGCCGTTTGAAGTCGGACGCCCGGCCCGGATGTGGCGCCGGCGCGCCCCCACCGCCTCGCAGGCTTCGCCGAACTGCTGGGCGCGAAACTCGGACCCGTTGTCGCAGATCACCTCCTTCAGGCGCCAGCCCGCGGCCCGAAGGCCCGCCGCCACCCTGTGGACGAGGCGCTGGGCATGCTGGGAGCGCGGGTTGCGATCGGAGAGATGCAGCTCGGCCCAGGCAAAGCCGGAGGCGACATCGATCGCCGTGTACTGCCAGACCGTCCCCTTCGTGCCGCTCAAGCGGCCGACGTAAAAGCAGTCGATGCCAACCTTCTGCCCGGGACGCTCTGCGTCGATGTGGCGCTCGGGAGGCTGGGTGGGGGGACGGAGCTCGTAGGGATCGGCGTGGCGGGCGATCAGGCCAGGCGCTTGGCGCGGGTGTTCAGGTTGTAGCGCCGAAGGACCCGCCAGACGCCGTGCTCGGAGATCCGCACCGCACCCCACTCGGCACGGGCGAGCTCGGCGGCAATCCGTCTCGGCCCATAGCCTGGATGGGCCAAGCAGAAGGCGATCACCCTTTGCTCGAGGTGGGGGCCGATCTGGTTCGGCATCCGGGGGCGGCGGCGCTCGCGGACGTTGAGGGCCTCAAGGCCCCAGCGGTCGACCTGGCGCTTTAGCCGGTAGTAGGTCGAGTGGTGGACGCCCATCGCCCGGCAGGCCGGGCGAACGCCGATCTCCTCGGCAAGCGTGAACAGCCGCCGGCGATAACCGACGAGCAGGTCATCATGCGACATGCGCGCTCCTCCTTTGGACCTTGTGGTGATTGACCGAGGAGCCTGAAAGAGTGCGCGGGCGCCCCGGCCAGCTGGCCGGGGCGTCCGACTTCGAGCGTCTATCGATCTCCCGAAAGGTGTCGGGAGAACTCGGGGTTAGTCCACTCTAGGGCGAGACGCCGCCGGTTCCGCCGCCGCCCGCGGTGCCGCCGGTAGCTCCCCCTCCACTCGTGCCGCCGCCCGTCGGAGCTCCGCCGGTGGGGGCTCCGCCCGTCGGAGCTCCGGTGACCGGCGGGGCCGGGGCGGTGGGCGCGGTCGGCGTCGCGGTGGTGGGGGGAGGAGCGGCCAGCGTCGTGGTTGTCGTCTGCTCGGTCGTCGTCGAGGGAGGCACTGCGCCGCCGCTGCAGTCCTTGAGGCCGTAGTCCCCGGCGGCGCTTTGGGCGCGCGCCTCCGCGTCGGCGAGCTCGCTCTCGGCGGCGGATGCGTCGCCGCCCTGGTCGAGCGCCGTCCTCTTGGCGGCGAGGGCGTCGACCTGGTCGCTTAGAGCGGAGAGGAAGTCGTTCAGCGTCGAGCGGTCCTCCGTGGGCGGCTTCAGCGCCTGGATCGATTCGAGCTCGGAGCGAACGACCTGGAGCTCCTGGGCGACCCTGACCTCGACGTCGTTGCCGACGGTCGCGCTCTCCAGCCCCGCGAGGGCCGCGTTTGCCTCGCCGCAGACCGCGTCGACCTGCTTGGTGTACTGCGGCTTGCTGAGGGCGGCGACCCCCTGCGCGCCGCTTGCTCCGCTCGCTCCTTGCACGGGGACGACGGGCGCCGAGTCGGAGCCCCCGCAGCCTGCGCCGAGGAGGGCTGCCACGGCCATCCCGCCCGCCACCGAGAAATATGGGCGCCTCGCCTGCATTGAGCGGGTCAAGGTAGCAACTGGCCGCTGCCGGCTAGGGCCGCACGCAGGTGAAAATGCTCATCCCGCCTCCTGACGAGCCCGACGTTGCCATTTCCGCCGATGTCCGTTGCGGCCGCCGTACGTCTCCGTTTGGCTGTGGCAATTGGCGCACAGCAGCTCGAGATTGTCGAGACGATTGTCCATCCCATCTCCATTAACGTGATGCAGCTGCATCTTGAGCGGCTTGCCGCGCCATTCCGTGATCCCGCACCTCTCGCAGCGATTCTCCTTCAAGCCGGCCTTCAGTACCCGCCGCTTGACGTGGTCTCGCTGGCGGGGGCGGCCCGCCACGAGTAACTCCTCAAGCGGCGTGATCCAGTCATTCGGCACGATGTCTCCACGCTTCACCGCCTTGCCCCAAGCATCGCGCGAGAAACCGAACCGCTCCATGCACTGCCTCATCGACAGTCCCTCTTCCACTGCGGCTCGAACCACCGCCCAGTTGTAGCGGCGCGCGAACTTTTCGTTTGCCGGAATGCCGAGGCGCCGAGCGTGGAACGCAACGGTCGACTTGGTCAATCCGAGTTCTCGCGCGATCTCCACGTAGCTCTTGCCCTCGGCGCGCAACATGGCAATCAGCGTGCGCTTCTCGGTCGCCCGGAAGCCGCTCGACTTAGGCCGCGGCACGATGTCGCCCCGATTGACCGCGCGATGCCAAGCGCCGTTTGAGAAGCCAAACCGCTCTTGGCACTCCGTTCGAGTGTGACCAACGTCGTAGTAGGCCCGGATCACCGCCCAGTCGTAGTTTTTGCTTTGCACGAACGCATGTTCGTAGATGCATCGGACAGAAAACCTTGCGGCCCAAGAGGCGCCGGCTATGCTGGCAAGGCCGATCCGGGGTCGGATAAGTGGCAAATCCGCGCGGCTCTGGACCGCGAGATCGAGGTTCGAGTCCTCGCCCCGGAGTTCGAAGTAACGCCCCGCCCCGGCCGCAGGCGGTTTCTACGCGATCGCCTCCAGATCGCTTTCGGCATCGGCCAGCTCGTCCTTCCGGTCCGACACGTCCGCGCCCGACTCGATCAGCCGCCGCGCCTGGGTGAGGTCCTCCGAGCGTCCCACGGCGAGCGCCGCGGCCACCCTCCCCCCGTCCAGGTACCAGGCGCTGAACTCGCCGGCGTCGCGGTCGCCGCGCCAGACGATCTCGTCCCAGCTCTGCGCCGGGCCCACGTACTCGAGGCTCGTCCAGTCGGCGAGATCGCTGAAGAAGTACGGCACTACGCGGTAGGGCTCACCCTCCCCGAGCATCGCGCCCGCCGCGTACTGTCCCTGCTGGAGCGCCACGTCCCAGTGCTCGATCCGCAGCCGCCGGCCGTGGACGACGCTGTCGTACGAGCACACGTCACCAGCGGCGAAGATCCCCTCGACCGAAGTCTCGAGCTTGGAATCGCAGACGATGCCGTTGTCGACCCGCAGCCCCGCCCGCTCGGCGAGCATCGTCTCCGGATGCACCCCGGCACCGACCACCACCGCGCCGCACCCGATCTCGCGCCCGCTCTTCGTGCGCACAGCGCGCACCCTGCCGTCGCCAAGGAACGCATCCAGCTCCTCCCCGCCAAGAACCTCCACCCCGTTCGAGGCGAGCACCTCGTGGAAGTAGCGCCCCACCTCCTCGCCGAACGACCGCGAAAGCGCCACCTCCTCGAGCATCACCATCGTGCACTGCACCCCCTTCGCAGTCAGCGACGCCGCCACCTCGCTGCCGATGTAGCTGCCGCCGATCAGCACCACCTGCCCGGCCTCCTGCGCTTCCTCGCGGATCGCGTCCGAGTTCGCGAGCGTGCGCAGGTAGTGGATCCCTTCGAGCTGCGCTCCCTCGATGTGGTGGAGGATGTTCACTCGCGCCCCCGTGGCCAGCAGCGCCCTGCCGAACTCCACCTCCTCCCTCGTCTGCAGCTTCGCCGTCCGTTCCTTCGCATCCAGCGAGACGACGCTCGTCCCCGTCAGCAGCTCGACGCCGTTCTCCTCATACCACTCCAACCCGTTGACGTACGCGTCCTCGCGCTTGCTCTCCCCGCGCACGTACTCCTTCGAGAGCGGCGGGCGCTCATACGGCGGATGGGGCTCCCGCCCCACCAGCAGGATGGACCCCTCCGCCCCGCCCTTTCGCAGCTCCGCGGCGCAGTAGCCGGCGGCAAAGCCCCCTACCAGCAGGAAGTCGACATTCCGGGCGGCCACTGCTCAGCACCCTAACGCCTCATCCTCGACGGCAGCGACGACGCTACCGCGATACCTACTCGGCCGACCCCCCGTCGGGCCCGAAGTAGGCCTTCAGGTCCTCCTCCATCCCCGGATCGAGCACCGCGAGGACCTCGTCCCCCGGCTCGAGCACCGTGTCGGGGCCCGGCACGAACCCCCTCCCCTCGCGAAGCACGGAGATCAAGAGGCTGCCCTCCGGCATCTCCAGATCCCCAACGCGGCGGCCCGCAACCGGCGACTCCTCCCCGAGCAGCAGCTCGATGATCTCCAGCCGCTCCTGCGGCAGGTCGAGCAGGTGGACCAGCCCGTACCGCGGCACCTCGTGCTCGATCAGCCGCAAGATCAAGTCCGTCGCCGACACCACCGGCCCGATCCCGAGCAGGTCGAACCACTGCTTGTTTCGAGGATTGTTCACCCGTGCGATCGTCCGATCCACCATGTACTTCTCCTTCGCGACCTGGCAGATCAGCATGTTGTCCTCGTCGTCGCCCGTGACCGCGATCACGAGGTCGGCGCGCGAGATCCCCGCCCGCTCCAGCACCCACAGCTCTGAGGCGTCGCCGTACTGGATGTTGTGCTCCAGCTCCTGCTCCACGGCCAAGTAGCGATCGCGATCGTTGTCGATCAGCGTCACCTCGTGACCCTTCTCGAGCAGCTCCCGGCCGAGGTTCCACCCCACCTTGCCCGCTCCGACGACGATCACGTACACGGCGCGTCTAGCCTCTCGTGCCCACGGCCTTCGCGGCCGCCTCCTTGACCTCGGTCTCCAGCATCTCGATCGCCACGCGCGTCGGGCAAATGGTGTGCAGCCCCTGCTGCTCATACCACTCCGCCCGATAGGGATCCAGGATGCGCGCGATCACCGTCGGCACGTTGAAGCGCCGCTTGGCGATCTGCGAGATCACGATGTTAGTGTTGTCGCCGTCCGTCGCGGCGACGAACGCATCCGCCTGCTCGATCCCCGCCTCCTCGAGCGCCTCGATCTCCAGCCCCGTTCCGACGGTGAACCGGCCTCCCATGTCCTCCCACGACCTATCCATCCCGATCTCGAGCCGGGCATGCGCCTCGGGATCCTCGTCCAGGCACGACACCTCGTGGCCGTCGCGGAGCATCGCCCGTGCGAGCGTGGAGCCGACCCGACCCCCACCCACGATCAGGATGAACATGGATTGGATGCTAGCCGCACCGCCGGCCCGACTAGCTGCGGAGGGGGAAGTTGCGCCGCTTCGGCTAACCCTCGGGTGGGGCCGTTAGCAACACCGGACAGGGGGCCTTCTTCAGCACGTACTCGGTCACCTCCCCCACCTCCGGCGGGCGCGATCCGCCCACCCCTCCGAGCACCGCTCCGCCCCGCACCCGCGTCGGCGGCTCGCCCCCCATCACGATCACCTCCACGTCGCGCCGGCGTGCCTCGTCGACGATCGCGGCGCCGACGCTGCGCGCCGACACCAGATCCGTCTCCACCTCCACCGTCTCGTACTCCTCCCCCACCTCCCGGGCGCGCTCCAAGGCCGCCTTTGCCGCCTCAACCTTCTCCTTCGGCGCCGGCGCGTCCACGGGCACGGTGAGCGGCACCTCCATCACGTAGATCACCTCGAGCCGCGGGCGCTCCTCTCCGGCCTCGTCGGCGGCATCCGCCAACCGTCCGGCGGTGCCGACGATCTCGTCGTCGAGCCTCGTCCCGAAGATCGGCACGAGGATGTCCCCGTACTCCGCCTCCCGGACCTCCTTCCGCAACGCCTGCTCGGGCACGGACACCCGCCTGGTCAGCGAAGTCTGCTCGACGTAGCGGCGATAGACCACGTACGCCGCGATCCCGAACAGCATCCAGCCGCCCCCGACCCATCGCGCGTTGCCGCGGAACAAGACCACGGCGAGCCAAAGCAGGAGCATCAACACCGCCCCGGCGATCGCCGGCAAGGGCAGCCTACGGCCCCGGATCGTGACGTCGAAGGGCATCCGGTAGGGCCGCTCCAGCTCGGGCTCCGTCCACCGCAGGCGAGTCACCGACAGGTGGGCGATCGCGATCGCCAGGGTGGCGCCGAACGCGTAGAGCCCCGCCAGCAGGCGCACGTCGGTGGGGATCGCCAGCGCCAGCGCGATCGCCGCTGCGGCCCAGATCGCGATGTACGGCGTGGAGCGCTGGCCGAGCTTTCCGAGCCAGCTCGGCACCTGTCGGTTCGTGGCCAGCACGTAGACGTGCCGCGACAGCCCCAGCATCGAGGTGCTCGCCGCCCACGCCAGCACCGCGGGCGCGATCGCCACGACGCCCACCTGAAGCAGGGTGGAAACCCACTGCGGATCGAAGCTCATCACCACCCCGAGCACCGGCTCCTCGATGAAGCGCTCCCCGAGCGGGGTATGCAACCCGCCGGGCCCCGGCACGACCGGGACCGCCATCAGCGCCACCGCAGCCATGCCAGCGTAGATCACGGGAAGGGTCACCGCGCCTGCACCCAGCACTCGCCCCAGGTCCCGCGGCTCCCACTCCAGGTCAGGCGCCAGATCCGAGGCCGCCTCGATCCCGGCGAAAGCCAGCGTCGCGACCGCCAGCGCCTCAGCGAGGTGCCGGCCCGAGGGCGCGGCGAACAGGTGAACATGGTCGGTGAGCAACTCCGGATGGAAGGCGACGATCGCCCCCACCGCGATCACCGCAAGCTGCACGAAGATGTCTGCGAGCGCGAGCGCGATCAGGGCGCGCTGGCGGACACGCCCCGTGAAGCCGGCGATGTTTACGAGGGCAGCAAGCGCGATCACGCCGGCCGCCACCACGAGCTCTCCCCACCCGTGAGTGAACCCTTCCCAGATCGGGCCCAGGTAGTGGGGGACCGACACCGCGGCGAGCGCGACGACGATGATGTAGTCGATCAGGATCGCCCACCCCGCGGCGAAGCTCACGAGCTCGTTGAAGGCATGCCGGGCGAGCGTCGCCGAGCCGCCCCGCTCGCGGAACATCGCGCCGCCCTCGACGTAGGTGAGCGTGGCCAGGATGAACAGCAGGCCGGCCGCGAGAAAGACCAGCGGCGTCAACCCGAGCCCGAGGTCGGCGACGACGCCGATCGCGAAGTACACCGAGAACCCCACGGCGGAATAGGCGACGGCGAAGAGCCACGGGACCCCGAGGAAGCGCCTGCCAACCGGCCCCGGCAGGACCGTCAGGCGAGGGAGCCGCCGCCCGCTTGGCGAGCCGTCGTTCAACTCCGCGAGCGCAGCGCGATGTACAGCCGCGCGGCACCGATGGCTGTGAACAGCAGGCCGATCCAGAAGCCCGACGACAGAACGCCACCGCCGCCCGCGAACGTGACGACGACGATGGCCACGCCGAAGCCGATGATCAGGACCGAGAAGATCCGCGTGACGGCGCGGTAGAGCTGGTCGGGGGCGGCCATCGCGAGGCGATTCTAGGCCCGCCCGATAACGAGCCTTCGGCCGCGATTCCCTCTAAACCGCGACGGCCGGACGACGCTGCGGCCGCATTGCCTCCCCGGGCTGCGCCGCCACGATGACGCGGCAGGGACGCTCCGCGAGCACTGTCTGAAGGGTCTTTCCGTATAGGGGGATCCCGTTGCGGTAGCGGAGCTGCATCACGACCGCCGCCGCCTTGATCCTCCGCGCCTCCTCGACGATCGCCTTTCCCGCCTGCCCGGGTCGCACCCTGACGATCCGGCCGGTCACCCGCAAGCCGCCGATCAGCTTCGCCCGCTCGATCTTGCTCTGCGCTTCCGACTCCTTCGCCTCGAGGGGGGCATCGAGCGGTAAGTGGGTGGGCACTCCGACGATCGCGAGCACGTGGATCCCACGACGCCGGCGGGCGGCGAGGCGCGCGGCGGTCGCCACCGTCTCCTCGGAGAACGGCTCCTCCTCGAACGCGACCAGCACGCTCTGGTACTCCACCTCGTCGACGCCGAGCGGCTCCGGCGTCACCGTCTTCACGGTCTGGGCGAAGGGTAGGGCGCACCGGTTTCGGTAGAGGAAGTAGACCCCTAGCCCAAGCAGCATCCAGCCGGCGCCGACGAACAGCGTGCGCAGGTTGAGCGCCATCACGACGATCCAGGCCGCGAAGGTGCCAAGCCCGCCCAGAACCGCTGAGAGCGGGACCTCGACCCCCCGTACCCGGAAGTTGAGCGGCGGCTTCCACCCCCGCTCGAGATTGGGAAATCGCTGCCGCAATCGCAGCACGGAGAGGTGCGCGACCGTGAACGAGAGCATCGCCCCGAACGAGTACAACGTGGCCAGGAAGTCAGCCTGGCCGGGCAGGATCGTCAGCGCCGCCACGCCTGAGAAGGCGATGATGGCGACGTAAGGCGTGTTGAACCGGGGGTGGACCTGGCGCAGGCGCTCCGGGAGCTGGCGATAGTGGCCCATCGAGAAGGTCAGCCTCGAGACGCCGATCAGCGCCGCGTTCGTGGCGATCAACAGGATCACCGCCGCGAGGATCCCGACGTAGTAGCGGAGCATGTTTTCCAACCCCTCGTTCAGCCCCAGGTTCTCGACGATCCCAAGCACCGGATCGCCGCTGAACTTCGTCCCCAAGGTGGTCGAGTAATGGCCGGCGGCGTCCTGCGTGACCGGCATCGCCGAGAGCGCGATGATTGGCAGCAGCACGTACAGCCCGAGCACGGCGAGCACCACGAGCTGAGTCCCCCGCGGCACCGTGCGCTTTGCGTTCCGCGTCTCCTCCGCCATGTTCGAGATCGTCTCGATCCCCGTGTAGGCGATCATCCCGACCGCGATCCCCAGGGCGGCATTACCCCAGGTCGGTGCGACACCCAGATGGACGTTGTCGATCAGTGTCGAGGGGTTGAGCACGAGCGCGATCCCGATCGCGACCAGCAGGATCTGCGTGCACAGGTCGCCGATCGCGAGAACCAGGTTGAACCGAGAGGACTCCTGGGTCCCCTTCACGTTCAGCGCCGCGAGCAGCCCGACGAGGATGATGCCCGCGATCGCGTCACCCGGCCCGTGGCGCAGCGCCGGCCAAAACACGCCGAGGTAGTGGGGCACGAAGAAGGCCGAGATCGCGGCCGTGATGATGTAGTTCAGCATCTGGCCCCAGCCGGCAACGAAGCTCACGACCTCGTTGAAGGCGTACCGCGCGAAGCTCGCGGACCCTCCCGCCTCCGGGTACATCACCGTTGCCTCGATGTACGTGGCGGCCGTGAAAGCGAAGATCACGCCAGCGATCACGAAGGTGACCGGCGTGAGACCGAGGGCGAAGGCGGCGACCACCCCCAGCGCGTAGTAGATCGACGAGCCGACGTTGCCGTAGGCGGCCGAGAACAGAGCTCCCACGCCGTGCACCCGGCGCAGCGACTCCTCTCGCGGGATCCGCTCAGCCATCTATCCCGAATATAGGTCTACGCCACGCGGATCTACCCTCACGTTGTCTCCCTTACCCGACCCGGCGCAGTTGTGCGCGGCAATCGGTAAGGAAGTCCGCCTGGCGCGGCGCCTCAAGCTGTGCGCCGGGTGGGCGCAGAAGTCCGCCCGGCGCGCCCCGCCTCGACGAACCCGACGTTTACCGCCATATAAACGGTCAATGGCGGTTTCGCCGAATAAGGCGGCTGCGTGGCCGGCCGCTCGCCGCGAGCCCCGCTAGAAGTGGACGATAGGGATGATGAGGATGGCGACGATGTTCGCGACCTTGATCATCGGGTTGATCGCGGGGCCGGCGGTGTCCTTGTAGGGATCGCCGACGGTGTCGCCGGTGACCGCCGCGGCGTGGGCCTCTGAGCCCTTGCCGCCGAAGGCGCCGTCCTCGATCAGCTTCTTCGCGTTGTCCCACGCGCCGCCGCCCGCGGTCATCGAGATCGCGGCGAACAGGCCCACGACGATCACTCCGATCAGGAGGCCGCCCAGGGCGTCCACGCTGATCAGGCCGACGACCAGCGGCACGAGCACCGGGATCAGCGACGGGAGGATCATCTCCCGCTGCGCCGCCGCCGTGACGATCGCGACGGTGCGGGCGTATTCCGGCTTCTCGGTGCCCTCCATGATCCCCGGGTTCTCCCGGAACTGGCGGCGCACCTCCTCCACCACCTGCCCCCCGGCGCGCCCCACCGCCTCGATCGCAAAGGCCACGAACAGGTAGACCATGATCCCCCCGATCAGCAGGCCGATCAGCACGCCGGGCGTGGTCAGGTTGAAGAGCGAGCCGAGGTCGAATCCGCCGGGCGCTTCGTCGGCGAGCTCGCTCTTGAAAGCGCTGAACAGCACCAGAGCGGCGAGCGCCGCGGAGCCGATCGCGTATCCCTTCGTCACCGCCTTGGTCGTGTTGCCGACCGCGTCGAGCGGATCCGTGACGTTGCGGACGTCCTCCGGCAGGTCGGCCATCTCCGCGATCCCGCCGGCGTTGTCGGTGATCGGCCCGAACGCGTCGAGCGCGACGATCAGGCCCGTGAGCGAAAGCTGCGCCATCACCGCGACGCCGATGCCGTAGATGCCAGCCAGCTCGTTGGCGCCGAGTATCGCCACCGCGATGAGGAGCGCTGGAGCGGCGGTGGACTGCAAGCCCTGCGCGAGGCCCTGGATGATGTTGGTCGCGTGGCCCGTGACGGAGGCGCGGCTGATCGTCTTCACCGGTCGGAAGCGGGTGGACGTGTAGTAGTCGGTGATGATGAAGAGCCCCGCCGTCACGCCGACCCCGATCAGCCCGCAGAGCCAGAGCTGACCGACGGTCGGAACGTCGCTGAGACTGGCCGCCTTGAAGCTGATGTCGTCCATCAGCCACTTGGTCACCGGATAGAAGGCGGCCGCCGACAGCACCGCGGAGACCACGAGCCCCTTGTAGAGGGCCCGCTCGACGTTGCCGGTCCGGGTCCGCACCGAGAGCGCGCCGATGATCGATGCGAGGATCGCCACCGCGCCTATCACGAGCGGATAGACCGCCACCTCGCGCGACTCGGAGAAGGTCAGCACCCCGAGCAGCATCACCGCGACCGAGGTAACCGCGTAGGTCTCGAACAGGTCCGCCGCCATGCCCGCGCAGTCGCCCACGTTGTCGCCCACATTGTCGGCGATGGTCGCCGGGTTGCGGGGGTCATCCTCCGGGATCCCGGCCTCGACCTTGCCGACCAGGTCCGCGCCCACGTCGGCGGCCTTGGTGTAGATGCCTCCGCCGAGCCGGGCGAACACCGAGATCAGCGAGCCGCCGAACCCAAGACCGACGAGCGCATCGACCGCGTCCTTGTCGGTCGTGTCGGCGAGCACGAGGATCCCGAAGTAGCCGGCGACGCCGAGCAGCGCCAAGCCGACGACCAAGAGCCCCGTGACCGAGCCGCCCTTGAAGGCGACGTCCAGCGCCCGCGGGACCCCCTCCCGAGCCGCCTCGGCGACCCGGGAGTTGGTGCGCACCGAGACGTTCATGCCTATGAACCCGGCAGCGCCAGAGAAGACGCCGCCGATCACGAACCCGATCGCCGTTTCAGCGTCGCGCAGGATCAGGAGCAGGATCGCGAGGATGATCGCAACGCCGCCGATGATCGTGTACTGGCGCCGCAGGTAGGCGGTCGCGCCTTCCTGCACGGCGCTGGAGATGTCCCGCATCTGCTGGTTGCCGGCTGGGCGGAGGAGCAGCCGTTGCGTCACGACAGCGCCATAGGTGACCGCGGCGCCGGCGCAGGCGAGCGCGATCACGACGCCGTAGTCGGTCAGGAAGTCCGTCAAGTCTTCGTCCTCCGAGTCGGGCTCGGTCTGTTTTGGGCCCGATCCTCGGGCCAACGAGGCGCGCGGAGTCTAACGAGGCCGGCGCCACGACCCCCGGCCCGACAACGCTCTCAGCTCAGGCGCCCGGCGGCGTCCAGAGCTTCGATGGGCGCCTCGTTTGGGCGCTTGCGGGCGGCTTCCGCTCGCCGCCCGGCTCCTCCTCCGGCCGCCTTCCGGGCGGGGCTTGCGCGCCTGCGCCAGCCTCCCTCGCGTACAGCATCTGCACCTCGGACAGCGCGGCGCGCACCTGCTTCGCCGGCTCGGCGTCGAGGAGGTCGACGACGGCGCGCACCGCCTCGATTCCCACCCGTGCCTGCTCGAGGTCGCGCTCGTCCTCCTTCGCGATCCGCCGCGCCGAGAGGTTCAGCACGCTGACGATGCTCTCCAGCAGAAGATCCTGGACCCGGACCCTGCGGAGCTGCTC
>Ga0126312_10000533_pt1 | contig 23133 bp, 25 predicted proteins | sample Plot104A_FD_92537 | JGI IMG/M metagenome (GOLD analysis project Ga0126312, IMG submission 92537) | Serpentine soil microbial communities from UC McLaughlin Reserve, CA, USA - Plot104A | ecosystem: Environmental > Terrestrial > Soil > Grasslands | place: USA: UC McLaughlin Reserve, Lake County...
TCGCCGCCAGTCCAGAGACCGCTGACCCCGCCGCGCCCCCGCCCGAGGTCGACGTCGCGATCGTCGGCTCCGGCTTCTCCGGCCTGTGCATGGCGATCAAGCTGCGCGAGGCCGGCATGGACGACTTCGTCGTGCTCGAGCGCGGCGAGGCGGTCGGCGGCACCTGGTGGTTCAACACCTACCCCGGCTGCGGCTGCGACGTCCCCTCGCACCTGTACTCGTTCTCGTTCGCGCCCAACCCGGACTGGTCGCGCACGTACTCCCGCCAGTCCGAGATCGAGGCCTACCTGCGGCGCGTCGCCGAGGACTTCGACCTCGGCCGCTCCGTGCGCCTGCGCACGACCGTCACCGGCGCCGACTGGGACGAGGGCGATCACCGCTGGGTCGTCGCGACCGACCGGGGCGAGGTGCGGGCCCGCGTGCTCGTCTCCGCCGCCGGCGCGCTCAGCGACCCGAGCACGCCGGACCTCGACGGCCTGGAGCGCTTCCGCGGCCACACGTTCCACTCCGCGCAGTGGGACCACGACTACGACGTCAAGGGCAAGCGCGTCGCCGTCATCGGCACCGGGGCGTCGGCGATCCAGCTCGTTCCGGCGATCGCGCCGGAGGTGGCGCAGATGCACGTCTTCCAGCGCACCGCGCCGTGGATCATGCCCCACACCGACCGCCCGATCTCGGCGCGCGAGCGGCGCCTGTACCGCCGCTTCCCGATCCTGCAGCGGCTGGTGCGCGGCGGCATCTACTCGGCCCGCGAGCTGCTCGTGCTCGGCTTCGTCAAGCAGCCGCGGCTGATGAAGGTCGTCGAGCGGCTCGCCCGCAAGCACATGGACTCCCAGATCTCCGACCCCGAGCTGCGGCGCAAGGTCGAGCCCGGCTACACGATCGGCTGCAAGCGGATCCTGCCCTCGAACAGGTGGTATCCGGCGCTCGGCCGCGACAACGTCGAGCTCGTCACCGACGGCGTCGCCGAGGTGCGCGAGCACTCGATCGTGACCGGCGTGGGCGAGGAGCACGAGGTCGACGCGATCATCTTCGGCACCGGCTTCAACGTGACGGACATGCCCGTCGCGCGCTACGTCCGCGGGCGCGCCGGCAAGACGCTCGAGGAGCACTGGGACGGCAGCCCGCGCGCGCACCTCGGCTCGACCGTGCCCGGGTTCCCGAACCTGTTCATGCTGCTCGGCCCCAACACGGGCCTCGGGCACAGCTCGATGGTCTACATGATCGAGTCCCAGGTCGCCCACGTGATGGGCGCGCTGAAGGAGATGCGCCGCCGCGGCGCCGAGACGCTCGAGGTCAGGCCCGAGACGGTGCGCGACTTCAACGACCATCTCGACGAGCAGATGCAGGACACGGTCTGGAGCACCGGCTGCAAGAGCTGGTACCTCGACGACACGGGCCGCAACTCGACCCTGTGGCCGGACTGGACCTTCGCCTTCCGGCGCCGCGCCGCGCGCTTCGAGCCGGGCGACTACGCGCTGACGACCGGCACCCCGGCCCGCACGGGCGTCACGGCCTAGGCCGTGCTGGCGCGCGTCTTCGGGTCCAGCCAGGCGAGCGCGAGGTCGACCAGCAGGCTGCCCAGCGCCACCAGGAGGGCGGCGGCGATCACGATGCCCATGATCACCGGGTAGTCCTCGTTGTCCATGCTCGACCGGAACGTCTGGAAGACGCCGGGGATGCTGAAGGTCAGCTCCACGAGCACCATGTTCGTGACCATCACCGGCACCGACACGCCGGCCACCGTGAGCACCGGGGCGGCGGCCGCGGGCACGGCATGGCGGCGCAGCATCCGGCGGTGGGAGATCCCCTTCGAGAGCGCGGTGCGGATGAACTCCTCGTGCAGGACCTCGCGGATCGAGCTGTTCATCATCCGCTCGCAGACGGCCGCCAGCGGCAGGCCGACGACGATCCAGGGCACGATCATCGAGCCCAGCCAGCGCGCCGGGCTCTCCTCGAAGGGGACGTACTTGACCGGGATGAACCCGATGTCCGAGACCGCGATCCCCGTGCCGAACAGCAGCAGCGTGGACAGCCCGACGACATACACCGGGGCGCAGAGGAAGAACATCGAGACCGCCTCGACCGCGCGCGCCAGCGGACGCCGGGGCTGCGAGCCGACGAAGGTGCCCGCGGCCAGTCCGAGCACCAGCCCGAACGCCATCCCGCCGACGAGCAGCACCAGGTCGGCCGGGAGACCCTCGCGCAGCATCCCGCTCACCGGCGGGTTCGGTCGCTGGAACGAGTTGCCGAGCTCGAAGTGGACGAACGCCTGGTAGAGGTAGTCGCCGAGCTGCTCGAGCGTGGGGCGCTGGTCGAAGGCGAACGCCTCCGGCCGCAGCCCGTGGATGCTGATCCAGGTCACGACCGTGACCATCACGACCACGCCCACGAGCGCGACCAGCCGCCGAGCAAGGAACTTCACCATCGAGACGCCATCCCGGCGGGCAAACCTAACAGCGCCGGACGGCGTCCCGGGAGGCCGGCCCGGACCGGGCGGTGCGCAGGTTCCCCGCGTGTGACCGGCGGCAGGTTTTCCCACGGCGGGCGCGCCGTGGACTACGTTCGCGCGATGAGACGCGCCCTGCCCCTCGCCGTCATCGCCGGGCTCGGCGTCGGCGCCACCGCCCTCGCGCAGGGCGGCGGCAACCCGTACGACTCGCCCGAGCCGGCCGTCACCGCCGCCCAGGTGCTCAAGCTCCCCGACTCCGCCCCCGGCTGCGGCTCGGTCCGCAACGCCACGGTCCGGGTCACGCCGCCGACCGGCGCCATCCTCGGCTTCGTGCGGATCGTCGTCGACGGCCGTCAGGCCGCGCGCCTGACCGGTGTCCCGCGCGCCGCCAGCGCAACTGTGCGGATCCCGCAGTCCGGCGCCCGGCTGTCGGTGACCTCCGAGACGCTCGGCGGCCAGCGGATGCACTCGTCGCGCGTCTTCTCCGACTGCACGCGGCCGGCCGACACGGGCGGCGGCAACGGGCTCGGCGGCGCCGGCGAGGGCTAGACGCCCTCGGCCTGCTCGGCCTCGGCGCGCGTCGGCGGCGGGGCCTGCGGCCGCGCGGGCAGCGGCACGTCCGGCGTGCGCGCGACCGCCAGCGCCGTGACCACGAAGCGGCCGGCGGGCGGGAACGGCCGACCATCGGTGGGCGGCTCGTGCTTGTGCTGCTCGTAGAGGTCGAGCAGCTCGAGCACGGCCGAGCACACCGGTGAGCATTCCTCGTCCTCGCCGACAGCGCAGGCGAGCCGCGCAAGCGCGATCGCCTCCTCCGGGTCGGTGCGCGCGAACGCGCGCCCCATCGCGGTGACGAGGTGCGTGACCACTCGCTCGAGGTGCGGGTCCAGCGGCGCGACGCGCCGCGGCGCGGGCCCGGCGTCGGCGCCCGGCTCGCCCTCCAGCAGCCGCTCCATCTGGCCGCCGGCGATCGAGCGCAGGGCGTCCGCGGAGAGCCCCGCCTGCAGCGCGCAGCGCAGCGCGACCACGGCGGACATCACCGGCAGGCCGTACGGCGAGTCGCTCGCCCAGAGGATCTGCGCGGGCGGGGCGAGGCAGAACAGCGCCATCAGGTCGGCCGGGTTCCACCAGGCGGTGTCCACGAACAGGTTCGGGTGCTCGGGCATCACCTTCCACAGCCACGCGAGGTCGGAGATCGCGCCGTGGGCGAGGATCAGCTTGGCGTCCGGGAACTGGCCGCTGAGGGCGACGGTGTGCTGCCCGAGCGCCGGGATCCCGCGGCCGGCGTGGATCAGCACCGGCAGGCGCCGGTCGTGCGCGAGCGCGACGAGCTCGCGCACCGCGGGCACGTCGAGCGCGAACCGCTCCGCGCGCGGGTGCAGCTTGATCCCGCGCGCACCGGCGTCGAGTGCCCGGGTGGCCTCGGCGACGGCCGAATCGCGCGGGTCGACGCGGCAGTACGGCACGAGGACGCCGCGCGAGGCGGCGGCCGCCTCGATCACGAAGTCGTTCGCCTCGCGGTAGCCCTCGGGCTCGTGCATCGGGAACACGACGCCGCGCGCCCCTGCGGGACCGAGCGCCTTCAGCAGCTGCTCGGGCGTCTGGCTGAACCCGTCAGGGTCGTTGGCCCCGACGTGGGTGTGGGCGTCGTAGAGCGCGAGGCCGCCGGTCGCCTCGGCGAGCCGGTCGAGGTAGGGCATCAGCATGGCGTCGACGTCGAGCATCGGCGGCCAGGCTATAGGGAGCGCTGGCCGTGACCGATACTGCGCTCATGCATTTCCGCCGCGAGCGCGTCCGCATCGAGACCCAGCGCCACGAGATCGAGGGGACGCTCCAGCTCCCCAACGAGGGCTACCGGTCCCGGACCACCGACTTCCTGAACGCCCACGAGCGCGACTTCCTCGCGGTCACGGACGCCGAGCTGACCTGGCTCGACGGCAGCCGCCGGCCCGAGCGCCACGAGTACCTGGCGATCGCGGTGCGCCACGTCGTGCTCGTGCTCGAGCTCGAGACGCTGGGCGTCTACGACGAGACGGGCTCGGAGCCGAGCCCGATCCCGCTCGCGGCCTCGCAGCCGCCGCCCCTCGGCTAGCCGCAGACCGGCACCAGCCTCCTTCGAAAGGGCCGTCCATCGGGCGGCCCTTGGTCATGTGAGGCCCTCTCATCTGCAGCTGCATAGCCGCAACCAGCTCGGGCTGGTGCACCGCGCGATCGCCCGTCGCGCCCTCGCCGAGCTCGGCTCGCAGGGCTTCACGGCGCTCGCCGTCATCGCAAGTACGGCCCCCTGCGCATCGGGGACGTCGCCGAGCGCCTCAGCATCGACGTCTCCGTCGCCAGCCGCCAGGTCGCCGCGCTCGAGGGCTCGGGCTACATCGTCCGCGAGCCCGACGCCGACGACCGTCGCGCCCGCCGCGTCAGCGTCACCGCGACCGGCACGCGCGTCCTCGAGGAGTCCCACCGCCGGATGGTCGAGGCGTTCTCGACCGCCATGGCCGGCTGGGAGGACGACGAGGTCGTCGCGCTCGCCCACGGGCTCGACCGGCTGCGCGAGGACTTCCGGCACACGGTGGCACCACCGAAGGAGGCCGCCGTATGAGCGCCATCGCCCCCGCCCGCCTGGAGTCGGGCATGACCCACCGTGAAGTGCTGGAGGCCACGTCCGGCCTGTTGCTCGGGATGTTCGTCGCGATCCTGTCGAGCACCGTCGTCTCGACCGCGCTGCCCGAGATCATCGCCGACCTCGGCGGCAGCCAGTCCTCCTACACCTGGGTCGTCACCTCCACCCTGCTCGCCCTGACGGTCTCGACGCCGGTCTGGGGCAAGCTCTCCGACCTCTTCGATCGCAAGCTGCTGGTGCAGACCGGCCTGGCGATCTACGTCGGCGGCTCCGTGCTCGCCGGCCTCTCGCAGTCGACCGGCATGCTGATCGCCTTCCGCGTCGTGCAGGGATCGGTGTCGGCGGCCTCACCGCGCTCGTGCAGGTGATCCTCGCCGACCTCGTCTCGCCGCGCGAGCGTGGCCGCTACGCCGGCTATCTCGGCGCCGTGTTCGGCGTCGGCACGGTGATCGGCCCGCTGCTGGGCGGCGTGGTCACCGACGGCCTCGGCTGGCGCTGGTGCTTCTACATCGGCGTCCCGTTCGCGGCCGCCGCCTTCGTCGTGCTCCAGCGCACGCTGCACCTCCCCCGCCATCGCCGCGAGGTCTCGATCGACTACGCCGGCGCCGCGATGATCGCGGGCGGCGTCGCGAGCCTGCTGATCTGGGTCTCGCTCGCCGGGCAGCAGTTCGCCTGGGGCTCGTGGCAGACCGCGCTGATGGTGGCGCTCGGCCTCGCGCTGTGCCTCGGCGCCGTCTGGGTCGAGCGCCGCGTGCGCGAGCCGCTCGTGCCGCTGCGCCTGTTCGCCGACCGCGAGGTCGTGCTGGCCGTGACCGCGAGCGTCGCCGTCGGCATCGCGATGTTCGGCACCACCGTCTTCCTCACGCAGTACATGCAGATCGCGCGGGACAAGTCGCCGACCGAGTCGGGCCTGCTGACGATCCCGATGGTCGCCGGGCTGTTCATCTCCTCGATGCTGATCGGACGGCTCGTCACGCGCACCGGCCGCTACAAGGGCTTCATGGTCCTCGGCGCGTCGCTGCTGACCGCCGGGCTGGCGCTGATGGGCACCATCGACGAGCGCACCCCGCTGGTGGAGATCGGCGTCTTCATGGCGATCGTCGGCTCCGGGGTCGGCATGGTCATGCAGAACCTCGTGCTGGTCGTGCAGAACTCCGTCCGGCGCGAGGACATGGGCGCCGGCTCGTCGCTGATCGCCTTCTTCCGCAGCCTCGGCGGCGCGATCGGGGTCAGCGTGCTCGGCGCGGTGCTCGCGACCCACGCGCGCGACTCGATCGCCGCCGGCCTGCGCGGGATCGGCGTGGACCCCTCCAAGCTCGGCGGCGGCGGGGCGAGCGGCGTCCCGGACGTCGACGCGCTGCCTGCCCGGGTGGCGCGGATCGTCGAGCACGCGTTCGGCACCGGCATCGCGGAGGCGTTCCTGTTCGCCGTCCCGCTCGGGCTGGTCGCGCTGCTGGCGCTGTCGCTGATGCGCGAACGGCCGCTGGGCACCAAGAGCGGCATGCAGATCGCGGCCGAGCAGGCGGCGCGGGCGTAGCGAGGCGGGGGGCCTCGCGCGCGAACTCCGCGTAGCGTTCCGGCCATGGCCTACGAGAAGCTCAACATCGACCAGCTCGACGACCAGGCGAAGCCGAACGGCCTGACCAGCCAGGAGGCGCGCTTCGCGCGCAAGGACCTCGGCGCGCAGCGGATCGGGCTCGCGCACTACGCGGTCAACCCCGGCGCCCGGCTGGAGTTCGGGCACCGCCATCGCAGCATGGAGGAGGTCTACGTCGTGCTCGCCGGCTCCGGCACGTTCCGGGTCGACGACGAGACGTTCGAGGTCTCCGCGCGTGACGTCGTGCGGCCGGATCCGCAGTCCTGGCGCGGCTGGGAGGCGGGCCCCGACGGCATGGAGCTGCTCGCGTTCGGCGAGCACGTCGAGGGCGACGGCGAGTCCGAGCTCGACATGCAGTGGTGGCCGCAGGGCTAGGACGCCAGCGGAGAGGGAGGGATTCGAACCCTCGGACGAGGTCGACCCCCGTCACACGATTTCCAATCGTGCCCGTTCAACCGCTCCGGCACCTCTCCAGGATGGAGCGGCGGAAAGGGTAACGCCTCCGGTCAGATCTGCCAGGCGCCGCGGTGCAGCACGGGGACCTTCTCCCCGGCGGTGGTGATCCCGGAGATCTTCAGCTCCTCGGAGCCGATCATGAAGTCGATGTGGATCGCGCTCTCGTTGACGTCGGCCTCGCGGCCGCTCGCGAGGAACGGGAAGCCCTGGCCGAGTGCGATGTGGCTGGCGGCGTTCTCGTCGAGCAGCGTGTCGTAGAAGACGGTGTCGAGCTTGCCGATGCGGCCCTCCCCGTCGACGAGCGCGACCTCTCCGAGCCGGGCGGCGCCCTCGTCGCGGCCGACGATCGTGCGCATCACGTCCTGTGCGGAGTCGGCGTCGACCTGGACGGCGCGGCCGCCCTCGAAGCTCACGCGCAGGTTGCGCACGACGGTGCCGTCGATCAGCACGAGCGGCTTGGTCGCGGTCACGTGGCCCTCCGCGCGCAGCGGGTCCGGGGAGGTGAAGACCTCCTCGGTCGGCAGGTTGGGCATGTGCTCGATCCCGTCGACGGTCTCGAAGCGGGCCGCCTCCCAGGTCGCGCCGGGCAGCAGCCCCACCGTCAGGTCGGTGCCGGGGCCCTCGTAGTGGAGGGCGTCGAAGCCGCGCTCAGTGAGCTTGGTGGCCGCGGAGACGAGCGTGTCGGCGCGCTCGCGCCAGGCGGCGATCGGGTCGTCCTCGTCGAGCCGCAGCACGTGGATGATCTGCTCGTCGAGCCGCGCCAGCGCCTCCTCGGGCGGCAGGTCCGGGTGCACGAGCTCCGCCCACTCGGTGGTCGTGCAGGGCACGATCGTCCAGTTGGTCGTGCGGTCGTTGACGACCCGGCCGGCCTCCTTGACCGAGGGCAGGCGGTCACGGCCGGCGCGCACGGGGTCGAGGTCCTCCAGCAGGCCCGGCGCGACCGGGCCGGAGAGCGCCACCCGCGCCGCGTGGTGGTCGCCGAGCGCGAGCACGCGCTCGCCGATCCACGGCGGGACGAAGTCCAGCGTGTCCTCGGCGGCGTGCTGGATCCGGGCCCGCTTGACCCACGGGTCGAACCAGCCGACGTCGACGAACTTCGCGCCCCGCTTGTACGCGCTCTCGGCCAGCGCGCGGATCAGGCGCTCCTTGCCGGGCTCACCGCTGATGGCCAGGATCTGGCCCTCCTGCAGGTTGCAGCCGAACCCGACTGCGAGGTCGGCCAGCCGCGTCAGCGTCGCATCGTCCATTGAGCGGGCCAATCTACCGCCCGGGCCCGCTGCGGCCCCTGGCCGGTCGGGGAGATCGCGATACGGCGCAGTCAGGCGGAGGGGGAGGGATTCGAACCCTCGGTGCAGGGGTTACCCACACAACGGTTTTCGAGACCGCCCGATTCAACCACTCTCGCACCCCTCCGCGGGCGCCTTCGGGCGCGGCCAGACAGGCTAGCGACGTGCGGCGAAGAACGCTCGCAGAAGGCCCGCGCACTCGGCTGCCAGCACCCCGCCCGCGACCGCGGGGCGGTGATTGAGGCGGGGCTCGGCGAGGACGTCGAGCACGCTGCCGGCGGCGCCGGCCTTCGGGTCGGCGGTGCCGTAGACGACCCGCGGGACGCGGCCGAGCACGATCGCTCCCGCACACATCGCGCACGGCTCGAGCGTCACGTAGAGCACGGTGTCCAGAAGGCGCCAGGTGCCGAGCGCCTGCGCGCCCGCTCGCAGCGCGATCATCTCGGCATGGGCGCTCGGATCCTGGCGCAGCTCGCGCTCGTTGTGGCCCGCGGCGATGACCTCGCCCTCGTGGACGAGCACCGCTCCGACGGGCACGTCGTCGTGCTCGAGCGCCAGCGCAGCCTCCTGGAGTGCGAGCCGCATGAACCGCTCGTCGGTCGGGGAGCCCTCCATTACGGCACCAAACTTGTCAGTTCCGGCACGAATCCGGGGTTGTGGTGAAACTTCCGGGCACGGAGAATGTTGTACGCAGCGCGTATCCGCCCTCCGGCGTCACGCCCCAGCACCGCCATGACGCCGACCACACGCCTCCGCTCCCTGCTGATCGCCACGCTCGCGGGGCTGGCATTGCCCACCGCCGCGGCCGCCGCCGCCGAGCCGCCCACCGCCCACACGAGCTACGTCGCGGGCGAGGTGATCGTGCGCTACGAGCGCTCCGCCGACCGGGCCGCGCGCGCCGCCGTGCAGCGTGCGACGGGCGTCGGCGACCCGCGCGTGTTCGCGCCGCGGACACGCGCGCTGACGATCCGCGACGGGCAGTCGGTCGCCGAGACGCTGCGCGAGCTGCGCGCCCAGCCCGAGGTGGCGACCGCCGCGCCGAACCCGGTCGCGCGAGCGAGCGCCTTCTTCCCGTCGGACCCGGGGAACGCCGGTGTCGCGGGCGGCTGGCAGCAGCTGCAATGGAACTTCCTGGCCGAGGCCGGCGTCAACGCGCCCGACGCCTGGCAGCGGCTGATCGACGTCGGCCGCCCGGGCGGCGCCGGCGTGACGGTCGCCGTGCTCGACACCGGCGTCGCCTACAGCAACCGCGGCCGCTGCCCCCGCTCGGCGAACTCGAGCTCGCGCCGGACCGTCACCTGCCGCCGCTCGCCGGACTTCCACAACGGCGACTTCGTGGCGGGCTACGACTTCGTCGACGACGACACCCGGCCCAACGACGAGAACGGCCACGGGACGCACGTCGCCGGCACGATCGGCGAGGGCACCGGCGACAACGTGGGCGTCACGGGCCTCGCCTACGGAGCGCGGATCATGCCCGTGCGGGTGCTCGACCGGCTCGGCGAGGGCGACAGCGTCGCGATCTCCTCCGGCATCCGCTTCGCCGCGCGCAAGGGCGCCGACGTCATCAACCTCTCGTTCGAGTTCGGCACCGCCGTCACGCGCGCCGAGATCCCGGACATCCTCGCCGCCCTGCGCTACGCGCGCCGCAAGGGCACGCTCGTGGTCGGCGCCTCCGGCAACGCCGCCGCGCGCAGCATCGCGTACCCCGCGCGCGCCGCGCAGGTGCTGTCGGTCGGCGCCACGACCCAGCACGGCTGCGTCGCGGAGTACTCCAACAACGGCGCCAACCTCGACCTCGTCGCGCCCGGTGGCGGCGAGGACGCGGACATCGCGGACGACCTCAACTGCCGGCCCAAGGAGCGCCCGGGCGGCAACATCTTCCAGATGACCTTCGACGGCTCCGTGCGCCGCTTCGGCCTGCCGGGCGGCTACATGGGCACCTCGATGGCTGCCCCGCACGCGACCGCCGCCGCCGCGCTCGTGATCGCCTCCGGCGTGCTCGGCCCGAACCCGACCCCGGCCGCGGTCGAGGCGCGCCTGAAGGCCACCGCGCGCGACCTCGGCTCCGGCGGCCCGGACTTCCGCTACGGCGCCGGGCTGCTGGACGCCGCGCGCGCCGTCACGCCGTAGCGCGCGCTCAGCTCGTGCGGATGATCAGCACGCTGCACGGCGCGTGGTGGGAGACCTTGTTGGGCACCGAGCCCAGCAGGAAGCGCTTGGCGCCGGTCATGCCCTTGTTGCCGACCACGATCAGGTCGGCCCCGCGCTCCTCGGCGACGTCGAGGATCGCGTCCGCCGCGTCGCCCTCCCGGGCGTAGGTCCGCACCGCCACGCCGGCCGCCTCGACCTCGGCGCCCGCCTCGCGCAGCGTCGCCTCGACGTCCTCGCGCGCGTTGATCATCCATTGCAGGTCGCGCGGCGCCTCGCGGGCCTCGTCGCGCAGCCGCTGGCCGGCGACCGGCTCGTAGGCGCTGACGAGCTCGATCGAGGCCCCGAGCGCGGAGGCCAGCTCGACCGCCTCGCGCACCGCCTGGCGCGCGGTGTCCGAGCCGTCGGTGCCGACCACGATCGTGCGGAACATCGGACGCGCGATCATACGCGGGGTGATCGACCTCCACGCGCACATCCTCCCGGCGCTCGACGACGGCCCGCCGACGCTCGACGCGAGCGCGGACATGGCCGCCGCCGCGGTCGCCGCCGGCACGCGCGTCCTGGCCGCGACCTCGCACATCAACCGCGGCTTCGGGCTGCTGCCGGAGGACCTCGCCCCGGCGCGCGAGCTGGTTCTGGAGCGCCTGCGCGCCGACGGGATCCCGCTCGAGGTCGTGCAGGGCGGCGAGGTGTCGATGTCGCGGATCGAGGGGCTCGACGAGGCCGATCTGCGTGCGCTGACGCTCGGCGGCGGTCCGTCGCTGCTGCTCGAGTGCCCGCTGTCGCCGTACGCGCCGGCGATGGAGCCGGTGGTCGCCGCGCTACGCCGGCGCGGCCTGGAGATCCTGCTCGCCCACCCCGAGCGCTCGCCGGGCTTCATGCGCTCACCGCGCGCGCTCGAGCGGCTGCTCGAGCTCGGCGCGTACGCCCAGGTCACCTCGACCTCGTTCTCCGGGCGCTTCGGCGACACGGTGCGCAAGGTCGCCTTCGAGATGCTCGAGCGCGGCCACGTGCACGTGATCGCGTCCGACGCCCACGGCGCCGACGGCCGCCCGCCCGACCTGCTGTGCGCGCTCGAGGCCTTCGAGCGCCGCTACGAGGACCCGCGCGAGCTCTTCGACTGGATGACCGCCGGCGTCCCCGGCGCGCTGCTCGCGGGCGAGCGACCGCCGCCGCGGCCTTCGATGCCCCGGCGGCGGGGGATGCTCAAACGGCTGAGAGCTTGATGATCGCGATCGTGATGCTGGCCAGCACGAAGATCACGATCAGCACCTGCATCCAGATCCAGAACGGGGACACGCCCTAGACGCTAGCCGGCTCCCGCCCCTGCGCCGTCACGGTCGTCACCGGCAGCCCGAGGCCGGCCGCCTTGCGTGGGAGGTCCAGGTGCAGCCAGCGCGAGAACCGCTTCGGCAGCGTCGAGATGATGATCTCGTCGAAGCCGTGCAGGTTCACGGCGTCCTGGATCGCCGCCAGCGGCTCCGGGTCGCCCACGATGCCCTCGACGCTCGCCCCGGCCGCCTTCTCCATCAGCGGCAGCGCGAGCTCGAGCGTCTCCTCGGCCTCGCTCTGGCCCTGATCCTCCGGGTCGACCACCCGGTGCAGGCCGTGCGCGGTGTTCGGCACCAGCAGCGCGAACGTGCACGGGCCCCTGCCGGCCCGCTCCCGCACCGCATCGAGCAACGCCGGCGTGGCGGCGGTGCGGTTGGCGACGACGAGCACCCGTGTGGGCGTGGAGGACTCCATCGCTTCTCCCTTCGGCGTGGTCTGACGATGGTCCCACGCCGCGCAAGCCTGCGCTATCCCGGCTCCGCGTCCGAGCGCCACCCGTCGGGCCCGAGCGCGTCGAAGGCCTCCACGACCGCCGGGTCGAACTGGGTGCCCGAGCCCTTGCGGATCTCCTCCGCTGCGGCCTCGACGCTCCAGGAGTCCTTGTACGGGCGTTCGTGGACGAGCACGTCGAAGACGTCGGCGACGGCGGCGATGCGCGCCACCGCGGGGATGTCCTCGCCCCCCAGCGCGTCCGGGTAGCCGCCGCCGTCCCAGCGCTCGTGGTGGTGGCGGACGATCCGCTCGGCGACCTCGAGCAGCTCGGAGTCGGCCCCCGTGAGCACGCGCGCGCCGAGCAGCGCGTGCGTCTTGACGACCTCGTACTCCTCGTCGGAGAGCTTGCCTGGCTTGAGCAGGATCGAGTCCGGGATCGCGATCTTGCCGATGTCGTGCAGCGGGGCGGCCTCGCGCACGAGGTAGACCATCCGGTCGCCGAGGCCGCTCTCGCGAGCGAGCATCGCCGCGAGGTGGCCGACCCGCTGCGTGTGCTCGTGGGTGTTGTCGTCGCGGTACTCGGCCGCTTGGGCGAGCCGTCGCAGGCCGTCGAGCTGCGCCGACTCGAGCTCGCGCCGCCGCGAGACCGCCTGCGCGGCGATTACGCCCTCCAGCTCGGCCGCCCGGTCGCGCAGGGCGTGCAGCTGCACGATCGCCCTCAGCCGCCGGGCCGCGATCGCGTCGAACGGGTCGCGCGGGCCGACCACGTCGAGCACCGGCACGACGGGCGGGCCGAGCTCGAGCCCCAGCGGGTCCAGCCCGGTGCGCAGCCGCTCCTCGCTGCCGTCGAGCGCCAGCACCGCGTCCGGCGGGGCCGCGGCGACGGCCGCGACGACGGCGCCCGGCTCGGCCTCGCAGACCTGCGTGATCGCGCCCTCCGCCGCCAGTCCGGAGCGGGCGGCGTCGAGCGTCTTGCCGTCCTCGCCGGCGACGAGGACCCTCAGACCACGCAGGGCGTCCATAATCGGGGCATCATGGCGGACAGGACCGACGACCCGCGCATCGGACAGGTGATCGCGGGCTACCGGATCGAGGAGCGCGTGGGCCGCGGCGGCATGGGCGTCGTCTACCGCGCGGAGCACCTCAACCTGCGCCGGCGCGCCGCGATCAAGATCATCGCGCCCGACCTCGCCGAGTCCGAGGGCTTCCGCGAGCGCTTCACCCGCGAGGCGCGGATCGCCGCCGCGCTGCAGCACCCGAACATCGTCACGGTCTACGACGCGGGCGAGGTCGACGGGATCCTCTACCTGGCGATGCAGTACATCGAGGGCCAGGACCTCGCCGCCGTGCTGCGCAAGGACGGCCGCCTGCGCCCGTACCGGGCGATCGACGTGATCCGCCAGGTCGCCTCCGCGCTCGACGCCGCGCATGGCGAGGGCCTGATCCATCGCGACGTCAAGCCCGCCAACGTCCTGATCGAGGGCCGCACGGCGTTCTTGACCGACTTCGGCCTGACCAAGCGCACGGACGGCACCCACACCGAGCTCACGCGCGCCGGCGACGTGGTCGGGACGATCCACTACGTCGCGCCGGAGCAGATCGAGGGCGGCCAGGTGAGCACCCGCAGCGACGTCTACTCGCTCGGCTGCCTGCTCTACCACTGCCTCACCGGCCAGGTGCCCTACTCGCGCGAGACCGACGTCGCGGTCATCTACGCGCACCTGTCCGAGCCGCCGCCGAAGCTCACGGCGCTGCGGCCCGAGCTGGCCGCCGGCCTGGACGGGGTGATCGCCAAGGCGCTCGACAAGTCGCCCGACCGCCGCTTTCCGACCTGCAGCGACCTCGTCAACGCCGCCCGCGGCGTGATCGACGCGGCGGGGCCGCTGGACACGTCCGCGCCGCGCGGGCCGCGCGAGAGCAGCGTGCTCGGCGTCGAGACCAACCGCGAGGTCGGCGAGGCGATCGACGGCATGCGCGACGCGGCGGCGGCCGCGCGGCGCCCGCGCGTGCTGCTGGGCGGGGTCGACGCCCACACGCGGGCGGTGGCGCGGATGGCGCTCGGCGACCGCGTCGACGTGATCGAGACGGGCGACAGCGCCACGCTGGTCGAGCGCGCCCGCGAGGAGCGCCCGGACCTGGTGATCCTCGACTACGTGGGCGCCGGCATGGTCGCCGGCAGCGCGGTCGGGTCGCTGCGCGACGACGCGCTGACGCGCGATGCGAAGGTGCTGCTGCTGGTGGACTTCGCGCACTCGGCCGACCGCGAGGTGACGGCCGCGGGCGCCGACGAGCGGCTCGCGATGCCGTTCTCGCCGCTGCAGCTGCAGGTCAAGCTGCGCAAGCTGCTCGGGCCGGAAGCCGTCAGCGGGTGACGCCCGCCCCGCTCGTGGCCGTGCTCGCGGGCGGGCGCGGCCGGCGGCTCGGGGGCGCCAAGCCCGTCGCGGACCTCGGCGGGCGCCCGCTCGTGGCGTGGCCGCTGGCGGCGGCGCGGGCGGCCGGGGTGGAGGCCGTCGTGGTCGCGAAGGCGGGCACGCCGCTGCCGGAGCTCGACGTGCCGGTGTGGATCGAGCCGGACGAGCCGTCGCATCCGCTGGCCGGGCTCGTGTTCGCGCTCGAGCACGCAGGCGGACGGGCGGTGATCGCAGTGGCATGCGACATGCCGCACGTCACCACGGACCTGCTCGCCCAGCTCTCCAGCGCGGAAGGCGTGGTCGCCGCACGCGCCGATTTCCCGTTCCCGGCGCGCTACGAGCCGTCGTCGCTGCCGGTGTTGCGCGAGGTCCTGGGGCGCGAGGGGCCGGCCCGCGAGGCGCTCGCGGCGCTCGCGCCCGCCGTGCTCGGCGCGCCGCCGGAGGAGCTGCACGGCGTCAACTCGCCGGAGGAGCTGGCGGCGGCCGCCGCTAGGGTGGGCCGCGTGCCGCCCTCCGCCGAGCACTGGATCGAGGCATTCGCGGCCGCGCTCGGCCGGCCCGCGCCGAGCGCCGAGGAGCGCGCGGCCGTGCTCAAGCTGGCCTCCGTCGCCGCCCACGCGTCCGAGCGCCGCGCCGCGCCGATCGCCTGCTGGCTGGCCGCCGCCTCCGGCGTGTCGCTCGACGAGGCGATCGTGCTCGCCCAAGAGCTCTCGGGCGGGCCCGACGTGCCCGATCCGTGAGCGCTCCCGACGTCGCGATCGCCGGCGGCGGGATCGCCGGGACGGCGCTGGCCGCGCTGCTCGCCGAGGCCGGCGCCGGCGTTCGGCTGTACGAGCGCGAGGCGATCGCCGCGGCCGCCTCGGGTCGCAACTCGGGCGTGCTCCAGCACCCGCTCGACGAGGCGCTGGTGGCCGTCCACGAGCGCTCGCTGGCGCTCTACGAGACGCTCGGTCACGGCTTCGCGTATCCCGCTCAGACATGCGGGGTGCTGGTGATCGGCGAGGACCCGGAGGTGCTCCGCCGTGAGCACGACGAGCTCGCCGCCCGCTTCCCGGAGGTCGCACCCGAGTGGCTCGAGGGCGCGGCGCTGCGCGCCGCCGAGCCCGGCCTCGGCGCCGGCCTGTGCGCCTACCGGCTCGAGACCGGCCGCCCGGTGCCGCCCGCCTCCGCCACCCGCGCCTGGGCCGAGCGGGCACGCGCGGCGGGCGCGGAGCTGCGGATCGGCGTCGCCGTCGAGTCCGTCGAGGTCGAGGGCGGCCGCGCGACCGGCGTGCGCACCGCCGCGGGCGTCGAGCCGGCGGGCGCGGTCGCGCTCGCCGCCGGGCCCTGGACCACCGCCCTCGCAAGAAAGGTGTCTGACACCTTTCTTGCACCGCTGTGGGGCGTCAACGTCGAGGTGCAGCTCCCGGACCCTCCCCGGCACGTGCTCGAGCAGGCCGGCATCGACGCGCTGATCGGCGAGGGCGGCGGTACGAGCTCGCTGTTCTCGTGCGTGACGGCCGGCGGCGTGTCGGCCGTCGGCTCCACCTTCATGCCCGAGGAGCCTGACCCCGATCTTGCAGCGCCGCTGCTGCTCGAGCGCGGCGCGCGCTACCTGCCCGCGCTCGGGGAGGTGAGGTCCTTCAGCGCCCGCGCCTGCCCGCGCCCGCAGTCGTTCGACTCGCGGCCGCTGCTCGGCCCGCACGGGGAGATCGAGGACCTCTACATCGCGTCGGGTCACGGCGCGTGGGGCATCTCGCTCGGACCGGGGTCGGCGGAGCTGGTCGCCGGGGCGATCCTCGGCGACGGGACGGAGATCCCGCCCGAGCTGGCGGCGGGCCGGGGCGCCTAGGAGGAGCCGGTGGTGCCGGACGGAGCGGTCTGCGGCGTCTCGGTCTTGGTCTTGGCGGACGCCGTCTCGTCGGCGTCCTCCTTGCGCTTCAGGCAGACCACGAGGCGGTCCTTGCCGCTCCCGTAGATGTGGAATTCCTTGCCGTCGCGCTTGACGAGCACGAACGCCTGGCCGTCGCGCTTGTTGCCGCTCGTGTTGATGAACATGCCGTTGCGCGGCCCGGCGGTGACGTCCGCGTACGCGTGGCCCTCGACCGGCGTGGTCTTCTCGCCCTTCGGCACCTTCTTGGAGTCGAGCACGCTGTCGGGCGTGTTCGCCGAGGACTTCGTCGACGCCTGGGCGAGCGCGCCGGCGAACTTGTGGGCGTGCGCCTTGTGGGTCACCTGTGAGCGGGCGGAGCTCGCCGCCGCGGCGGTGGCCGGCGCATGGGTCACTGGATGGACGGGCATCGGATGGCCTGGTGATCGGTCGGGGTCCGCGAAGCTTTAGATCGACAGGTAGTTCCAGGTCTTCTGGCCGGCGTTGACGTCCGCGCCGGAGAAGTTGCAGATCCGCAGCGGCAGCTTGCCCGCGACGTCCGGGGTGAGCGGCATCGCGATCAGGCCGGCCTCGAGGTCGCGCGGCGCGGTGAGCACGACGTGGTCGCCGGCCGAGATGCCCGCGATGTCGACGACCTGCTCGACGCAGGTGGCGTTGACGATCGCGCCGGGCGTGAGCGAGAACGTGCCCGCCACGCCGAGGTCCTGCGGGTTCAGCGAGCCGTCGAGGACCGCGCTGGAGTCGACGGCGCCCGGGGCCAGTTTGGCGCCGGTGACCGCGCCGCCGCGCAGGTCGCCGGTGTCGACGGTGGCGTCGGCGATCGCGGCGCCGTTGACGGCGCCGTCGGCGATCTTGCCGGCGACCACGGCCGCGTCGGCGAGCTTCGGGCCCGTCACCGCGAGGTCGTCGAGGTCGGCGGTGCGGACGCCGAGCGAGGCGATGTCGGCCCACGTGATCGTGCCGTCGCGGATGTCCGCGCCGAGGATCGAGTTGTCGAGCACCTTGTCGGCGTCGACGCTGCCGTCGGCCAGGATCGTGCCGTTGATCGCGCCGTCGGCGATGTCGATGCCGGCGATCGTGCGATTGAGGATGTCCGCGCTGGTGACCGCGCCGTCGGCCAGCTTGCCGGTGGTGACGGCGTTGTCGTCGAGCTTCGCGGTGGTCACCGCGAGGTCGGCGATCGAGCCGGTGCCGACCGCGTTGGAGGCGATCGTGGTCGCGTTGACCGCGCCGGCGGCGATCTTGCCGAGCGTGACGGCGCCGGCGGCGAGCTTGGCGGCGGTGATCGCGCCGTCGGCGACCTTGGCGGTCGCGACCGCGTTGTCGGCGAGCTTGGCGGTGGTCACGGAGCCGTCGGCGAGCTTGGCGGTCGTGACCGCGGTGTCGGCCAGCTTGGCGGCGGTGACCGCGGTGTCGGCGATCTTGACGGCCGTGACCGCGCCGTCGGCGAGCGCGAGCGTGGTGACCGCGGAGGCGGCCAGCTTGGCGGCGGTGACGGACGTGTCGGCCAGCTTCGCGGTGGTGATCGCGCTGTCGGCGACCTTGTCGGTGGTCGCGGCGCCGTCGGCGAGCTTCGCGGCGGTGGCCGCGCCGTCGCCCAGCTTGGCGGTCTTGACCGCGCCGTCGGCGATCTTCGCGGTGGTCGCGGCGCCGTCGGCGAGCTTGCCGGTGGCCACGGCGCCGTCGCGCAGCTTCGCGAGCGTCACGGCCGCGTCGGCGATCTTGCCGGTCTCCACGGCGCCGTCGGCGAGCTTGCCGGCGGTCACGGAGCCGTCGGCCAGCTTGGCGGTCGTGATCGCGAGCTCGGCGAGGTCGTCGGTCGTCACGTTGCCGTCGAGCAGCGCGGCGCTCCCCACGGCCCCCACGGCCAGGGCGGCGGAGGTCACCGAGGCGGGGCCGAGCGTGCGGGCGTCGACCGAGCCGTCGGCGAGGTTGGGGTTGGCGACGCCGCCGGGCGAGATGTTCTTGGAGACGATCGGCTTCGGCTTGGCGCGCGCGGCCTTGTCGGCGCGCTCGGCGATGTGGAGGGCGCGGCGGGCGAGACGGAGGACGTCCGTCTTGGCGGCGGCGGAAGGCACGCTGACGACGAGCGGATGCCGGCGATGAGCAGGGCGAGACGGGCGCGGGACATGACGCCCTGGCAATCGGCCGGTGCTTCCAGGTCTTGAACCGGCCTCGAGCACGTCGCGAGGCTGCCCGGCCCGTGTGAGAGGCTTCCCGCCCATCGAGGCGACCGCCGACCTCACGATCGACCAGCTCGCCCAGCGCACCGGGATGACGGTGCGCAACGTGCGCGCCCACCAGTCGCGCGGGCTGCTGCCGCCGCCCGAGGTGCGCGGGCGCACCGGCTACTACGGGCCCGAGCACGTCGCGCGGCTGGAGCTGATCCAGGGGATGCAGGCCGACGGGTTCAGCCTCGAGCTGATCCGGCGGCTGCTCGAGGGCGCCGGCTCGAGCACCGCGGCGCTGCGCTTCTCGCGCGCGCTGCGTGCGCCGTTCGGCGAGCGCGAGCCGCCGGAGGTGATCTCCGCCGACGAGCTGGCCGAGCGCTGGGGGTCCAGCGACCCCGCGCTGCTGGAGCGGGCGCTGGAGCTGGGGATCATGCGACCGCTCGGCGACGGGCGCTTCGAGGAGGTCTCGCCGACGCTGGCGCGGGCCAGCACGGAGATGGCCGGGATCGGGATCTCGCCCCAGCAGGCGCTCGAGGTGGCCGGCAGCCTGCGCGAGCACGCGGACAGCATCGCCCGCGCCTACCTGAAGCTGTTCGTCGAGGCGGTCTGGGCGCCGTTCGAGGCCGCCGGGCGCCCGGAGGAGCGCTGGCCGGAGGTCTCGGAGGCGCTCGAGCGCCTGCGGCCGCTCGCCGCCGAGTCCCTGCACGCCATGTTCGGACTGGCCATGGATGCCGCCACCGAGCGCACGCTCGAGCGCCTGCATGGTCCGTCGGACCGGTAACCACGACATCGACCGGTGTACCTTCGTCCAATGGCGCACATGAGCACCTGCTCGATCTCGCTGCACGGCAACCGCGTCTCCTACCGCTGCGGCGGCGAGGGGCCGCTGCTCGTCCTGATCCACGGGATCACCAGCTCCTCGGCGAGCTGGGAGGCGGTGCTGCCCGAGCTGGCGGAGCACTTCACGATCCTGGCCCCGGACCTGCTCGGCCATGGGCAGTCCGACAAGCCGGCCGGCGACTACTCGCTCGGCTCCCACGCCTGCCTCGTCCGCGACCTGATGCTCACGCTGGGCCACGAGCGCGCCACGGTCGTCGGGCACTCGCTCGGCGGCGGCGTCGCGATGCAGGTCGCCTACCAGTTCCCGGAGCTCGTGGGCCGGCTGGTGCTGGTCGCCAGCGGCGGCCTCGGGCGCGAGGTCAGCCCGTTCCTGCGGGCCGTCACGCTGCCGGGCTCGGAGCTGGTGCTGCCGCTGATCGCCTCGCGCCCGGTGCTCGGCGCCGGCGCGTCGGTCTCGCGCGCGCTCGGCCGGATCGGCTTGCAGGCCGGCTCGGACCTCGCGGAGATCGCCCGCGGAATCGCCTCGCTGAACGAGCTCGGCGCCCGCCGCGCGTTCGTGCACACCGCGCGCTCGGTGATCGACGCCGGCGGCCAGCGCGTCGACGCGCGCGACCGGCTCTACCTCGCCGAAGCCGTGCCCTCGCTGCTGGTCTGGGGCGGGATCGACCCGATCATCCCCGCGCGCCACGGCCGGCGCGCTCACGAGCTGATGCCCGGCAGCCGGCTGGAGCTCTTCGAGCACGCGGGCCACTTCCCGCACCTCGACGACCCGCTCCGCTTCACGCGCCTGCTGCGCACGTTCGTCGCGGAGACCGAGGCGGCGCACGTGCAGCCCGAGCAGGCGCGCGAGCTGATGCTGGCCCGCGCCGCCTAGGCCCTGCCCGCCTAGCATCCCCGCGATGGAGCTCTGGGAGGTGGCCGCGCTGCTCGCGGCCGGGATCGCCGCCGGGGCCATCAACGCGGTGGTCGGCTCCGGCACCCTGATCACCTTCCCGACGCTGCTGGCCCTCGGCTACCCGCCGGTGCTGGCGAACGTCTCCAACAACATCGGGCTCGTCCCCGGCTCGGCCTCGGGCGCGTGGGCCTACCGGCGCGAGCTGGCCGGGCAGCGCTCGCGCGTTCTGCGGCTGGCGGGCTGCTCGCTGGTGGGCGGCGTGATCGGCGCGATCCTGCTGCTGGTCCTGCCCGAGTCGGCCTTCGACGCGATCGTGCCGGTGCTGATCCTGCTCGCCGTGGTGCTCGTGATCGTCGGTCCGCGGCTGAACCGGCTCGTCGCCAAGCGCGAGGGCGCGCCGCCGCACGGCGGGCTCGCGGTGCTCGCGGCCGTGTTCTTCTGCGGGATCTACGGCGGCTACTTCGGCGCGGCCCAGGGGATCCTGCTGATGGCGTTCCTCGGGATCCTGCTCGACGAGGGGATGCAGCGGCTCAACGCCGTCAAGAACGTCCTCGCGGGGCTGGTGAACCTCGTCGCCGCCGTCGTGTTCGTCTTCTCCACCGAGGTCGCCTGGGAGGCGGTGGCCGTGATCGCGATCGGCTCGACGATCGGCGGCCAGCTCGGCGGCATGTACGGCCGGCGGCTGCCGCCGAGCGTGCTGCGCGGGATCATCGTCGTGGTCGGCACGACGGCGGCCGTGCGGCTGCTCGTCACCTGACGGTCAGGCGCGTCGCCAGGAACTGCTCCGGGGTCGCCTCGAGCACCTTCAGCCGCGGCTCCGGGACCTCGAGCACCGGCTCGGCGATCAGCCCCCGCAGCGGCCGCAGGCGCGGGTCCTCCATCACCTCGCGCAGCGCGGCGCGATCTCCGCCGAGCACGACCGCCTCGAGGTCGCGCCGGTGCGGCACGATCACCCGCGCCGCGGTGTCCGCCGCCTGCTCGAGCGCCATCCGGGCCTGCTCGCCGCGCCGTCGCTCGAAGCGCCGCTGGCTCGACCCGCCCTTCTTGTGGCGGCCCTTCACGAACCGGCTGTCGACCTTCGAGTCCACCAGCCGCCGCCCACTGAACACCCCGGCCGCATGCCCGCCGAGCCGGACCAGCAGCACGCCGACGACCCGGTCGCGGCGCACGTGCTCCAGCAGCCCGCCGACGCCCGGCCGCAGCAGCGGCGGGAACGGCGGATCGAGCTCGAGCACCGCGCCGTCGGCCGCCGTCAGCGTCAGCCGCTCCGGCGAGTTGCGCTCGCCCGCGACCTCGCCGTGGAGGTCGGTCCAGCGGCCGAGCCACCGCTCCAGGCGCTCCGGCGGGATGTCGTACTGCTCTGGCACGGCCGCGACGCTAGCGCGCCCTACATCGACCGCGGACCCGAATTCCCACCCTCCTACCCAGCGCCGTTGCCGTTCGGGTGGCGGAGGTACCACTCCACGAAGCTCGTGCAACGTCCGTCGGCGTCGAACTAGAGCTCGAACAAGTTCGAGAAGACGTTGCCGTTGGTGTAGCGCGTCTCGCCCTTGGCGATCACGTGATCGCCGGTGATCAGGGCCGGCGCGTAGGAGGCCTCCCATGAGCCCGGCTCGTCGCGGTCACCGAGCCAGGCGTCGGCGACGGCGTGTGCCCACAGGGTTTTTGCAGGGTTCTCGCAGCGCGCGGCGCGGACACTGCGAGCACCCCCTACCCGCTCCCAGCAAGGACTCCCCACATGCTCCGTTCCATCGCCGTGGTCCCCGCCGTACTCGCCGCCGTCGCCCTCGGCGCGTGCGGCTCCGCCGAGGAGAGCGCGACGTCGAGCGTCACGCCCGCGGCCGCCAAGGCCGGTGTCGAGCGCGCCGCTCACGTCGAGCTCGCCTCCGAGCCGGTGCCCGCCGACGCTCGCGAGGAGGGCATGACCGCCTCCTTCAGCAACACCGCCACCGCCGTCGAGGACCGGCAGGCCGTCGCGGTCTTCGTCATGAAGGACGCCGGCGTCGCGTCCGAAGTCTCCGACCGCGTCCGCGAGTCCGCGCCGAAGTCGGCGCGGTTGATCGCCCACGACAGGGTCCTGGTCGTGTACGCGGCCGCCGGCACCGACCGCGCCGCCGCCGTCGAGCGGGCCGTCGAAGCGCTCTGATGCTGCGCTCCATGCTGAGGCGCACGTTCCGCAGTCACACGACCGCCGTCGCGTATCTGGCGCTGTTCGCCGCCCTCGGCGGCAGCGCTTACGCGGCCGCGACGATCTCCGGAGCGCAGATCAAGGACGGCACGATCACCGGCCGGGACGTCAGGAACCGCTCGATCGGCACCAAGGAACTGACCCCGAAGGCCCGCCAGGCGCTGGGTGCGAGGCAGGGTCCGCAGGGCGCCCCCGGGACGCAGGGGGCGAAGGGCGACCAGGGCGCGCCCGGCGACCAGGGGCCTGCCGGCCCGAAGGGCGACCGCGGCCCGGCCGGGCCCGGATTCGACACCGGCCTCCCGAGCGGCAAGACGCTGCGCGGGGTCTACGGGATCAAGTACCACTCGCCGTTCGGAGGCGACTTCGCCGTCGAGTCGGTCTCGTACGCCGCGGCCCTCCCGTCCCGGCCGACGGCGCACAGCGTGATGGACGGCA
>Ga0126312_10000534_pt1 | contig 23130 bp, 23 predicted proteins | sample Plot104A_FD_92537 | JGI IMG/M metagenome (GOLD analysis project Ga0126312, IMG submission 92537) | Serpentine soil microbial communities from UC McLaughlin Reserve, CA, USA - Plot104A | ecosystem: Environmental > Terrestrial > Soil > Grasslands | place: USA: UC McLaughlin Reserve, Lake County...
ACGATCTGGCCGAGTGCGATCTCGTGATCGAGGCGATCGTGGAGGACCTCGAGGCGAAGCGCGTGGTCTTCGCGGAGCTCGACCGACTCACGCGGCCCGATGCGGTGCTCGCGACCAACACCTCTGCGCTATCGGTGTCGGAGATCGCCGAGGCGACCGAGCGACCCGAGCGTGTCGTCGGGATGCACTTCTTCAACCCGGCACCGGTGCTGCCGCTCGTCGAGATCGTCCGCGCACGGCGCTCCTCCGACGACGCCGTCCGGAAGGCGTACGAGTGGGCGGAGCGGGCGGGCAAGCGGCCGGTGGCCTGCAACGACACGCCGGGATTCATCGTCAACCGGATCCTGATTCCGCTCCTGAACGATTGCGTGCGCGTGCTCGACGAGGCCGGCGTGCCTCCCGAAGACCTCGACAAGGCGATGACGAACGGCGCCGGCTGGCCGATGGGGCCGTGCGCGTTGGTCGATCTCGTGGGCATAGACATCCACGTGCATGCCTCGGAGGCGCTGCACGCGAAGCTCGCCGAAGATCGGATGGCGCCGCCGGAGCGACTCCTGGCGATGCAGGCCGCGGGCAAGCTCGGGCGGAAGACGGGTGAGGGCTTCTACACGTACGGCTAGCGGGGTGCGTGCCAGGTCCACGTGACGCCGCCGTCGCGCGTCACGTAGAAGCCGCCGGGCGCCGATGCGACGCCCCGGGTCGTCGACGTGAAACGCAGGTCCGCGGGCAGCTCGGGAAGCTCGATCAGGTCCCAGTGCCGGCCGTCGTCGTCCGTGCGGACGAGCACCGAGCGGCACGAGCCGCCGGTGCACCGCAGCCCATGTACCCACAGCATTCCGTCGGCCGAGGTCAGCGCGTGCATCCTCAGCCCGTCGATCCGGTTCAGGACCGGCGTCCAGCTTCGCGCGGCGTCCTCGCTCCGGAGCAGTGTCGTCGTTCCGGTCTCTGGCTCGCCGTGACTGGTCACGGCGTAGGCGACCTCTGGCGACAGGAACGTCAGCGCCTCCAGCGGGTCGCGCCTGCTCGGCGCGATACGCCGCCAAGAGCGACCGCCGTTCCGGGTCGCGAGCCACGAAGTCGCCGTCTGCGTCACGAGGTACGTCTCCGGACCGGCCACGGCGGGAGGCGACGACGCGCCGACCGGCATCGCAATCGCCGTCCAGCGGCGGCCGCCGTCCGCGGAGCGGAGGAGCAACGGTCCTGAGCCGGCGGAGCCCAGCGGCGGATACGCGCTGAGGACGACGTCGTTACGCGACAGGCACGTCAGCGTTCCCGCACCGACCTGCACGCGCGCTCTCTGCGCCCAGGTCCGCCCACCGTCCATCGTTGCCGAGACAAGCGAAAAGCCGCCGGTCGGCTGCGATCGGCCGAAGCCGACCCTCCGGTCGCAGAACGAGGTCTCCGCCTCCGGCCAACGGGCGCTCCGGGTCGGCCGCGGCTCGTCCACCCGCCCGGGGAGCGTGCGATCGATCCGGAGCGTGCGCTCATCGCCGCCGCAGCCCGCGAGCAGGAGGCCGACCGCCGCCGCGAGCGCGATCTGACGCACGCACGAAGGATGCCTGTGGAAAGGCGGCGGCTAGGGCGACGCCAGCCGGTGCCAGACGTTGTCCACCAGCCGTGACACGTCCGGCCGGTCCAGTGTGGCCGCGAAGTTGAGCGTGCCTGCCGCGAAAACTCTCGCGCCGGACGGCGTCTCGTAGTACGTCATCTCCCCTGAACGCTCCGGGCCGAGCACGTCCGGGACGCGCGCGAGGACGACGAGGCCCGGCGGCGACGCGGGAGCGCGCGCGTCGATCTCGATGCCGTAGCTCCCACCGAACGTTGAGCCGTTCGAGACACCGATCCCTTCGAACGCCCACGGGACGGCATCAGCCCCCTCGATCACATAGGGCTTCTGCCCACCACCGTGATTCGAGCCGGCGTACTGCACGCCGACCAGTGCCGCCTCCGGCCGGCCGAGGTCGCGCCACAGCGCGGTCTTCGTCACCAGCGGGCCTGCGCGCCGCACCTCCCAGAAGAAGTTGTTCGCCGAGAGGAAGATCAGGTTGCCGCCCGCGTCGCGGTAGTGCTGCACCACGTCGTAGGCGTGGGCCGTCGTGTATTCCTCATGTCCCGGAAAGACGACGAGGTCGTAGCGGCGCGCGAGATCGTCGCCGGTCTGGACGCGCTCGAGGTCGTGGTCGGAGAGGAACTCGACGCGCTTCGCCGTCGCCGCGAGCCAGGCGATGAAGGTGAGGTCCCAGTCGCCAAAGCGGAACGGGACGCCGAAGTCGAGGAACGGGCGCGTCGAGTCGATCGACTGGATTCGCGCCGACACGTACCAGGAGTCTCCCCAGCCGTCGCCGTCGGCGTCGCGGAAGTTGTACGCCTGCCACGTGTTCGTCGAGAGCACGACTGCGACACGGGCAGTCGCACCGAGCACGCGGGGGCGAACGATGAACGGCGCGTACCCGATCCGTCCGTCTGACGCGATGAGGCGGAGGAAGTAGAGGCCGCTCGGCCAATTGCCCGCGCGCACCAGGCGTACGCGCGTCGGCGCGTCACGATGGCTGCGCCAATCGATCCGCACCGGCGCCGTCATCGCTTCGCCGCCGGAGCGTAGGTCGCGCTCCGTCGGTCGAAACCAGTTGCCGTACGCGAAGACCTGTGCGCTGAGGCCGAGCGCGTCGGTGGAGATCGTCACTTCCGCGGTCTCGCCGGGTGCGTAACTCGCCTCCGCGAAGCCCGCCTCGACGCCCTGTACTCGGACGACCGGCGCGTTCACACGTCCCCGCGCCGCGTACACGCCGTAGACGCGTGCTTTCCCACCGCGAACGTTCCGCAGCGTGAGTCGCAGGATGTACGTGCGCGGCGGCGTCGACGTGGCCGGCCGCCACTCGAGCACGTGCGGCCCGGCGGAGAGCGTCGAGGAGCGCGTCCAAACCGCGGTCGCCGCCGGTCGCCCTAAGCGAACCGTGTCCGTGCGAACCGCCTGCATCTGCACGTGGGCCGGCCGGGTCAGCCGAAACCGGACGACAGCAGCGTCACGGAAGCCGTCGCCGTTGGGCGAGATCGTCGTCAGCAGCCGCCGATCGCCGGCGAACGGGGCCGAGCCGTTCGCGACCGCAAGCTGATACAGCGCGGGCAGAGGCGGCGGCGGTGTGAGCCCGAGCATCACGCCCGCTCCGGCGGCTCCTGCTCGACGACGCGCATCGGCACCTTCAGCAGCGACGCCGCCGCCGGAATGGTGGAGCCCTGCACGAGGACGGACAGCGCGACCACGACGAACACGATGCCGTAGATCTCCAGCGCGTCATCGACCGCCGCGAGCACCGCGAACGCGGCGAGGAAGATCGGGACCGCGCCCTTGAGGCCGCCCCACATGACGAAGAGGCGCTCGCCCAGCGCGAGCCGGGCCGGCGCGAGCAGCGCCCCCACGACCAGCGGCCTGATCACCAGCGCGAGCAGCACAGCGAGGACGATGCCGTTCAGCCACCACTCACGGTCGAACGAGGCGAGGTCGATCGTGAGACCGAGCGCGGCGAAGACGACGATCTCGGCGATCGACGCCAGCGATGTCATGACGCGGGTGGTCTCCTGTTGATACGGCGCGCGGATGTCGCCGACGATCAGACCTGCGACGAACACCGCGAGGAAACCCGATCCGTGGAGGACCGACGCGGCTCCGTAGATCACACCTGCGGCGGCGAGCGTCCGGATGGGGTAGAGCCCGGCAGACGGCAGCCTCACGTTGCGCATGGCGAGCGCGAGGGCGTAGGCGCCCGCGACGCCGACCGCAAGGCCCACGGTCATCTCGCTCAGGAACTCCCAGACGACGGTCGAGAACCCCGCGTTGTCCTTCGTCGCCATCTCGATGATCCCGATCATGAGCGCGATCCCGACAGGATCGTTCACCCCCGACTCGCCTTCGAGGATCGTGCCCGTCGGGCCGCTCACCTCGCGCTTGCCGAGCACTGAGAACATCACCGCGGGGTCGGTCGGTGCGATCGCTGCGCCGATCAGGCCGGACGTGATCCACGAGAAGTCGAGCAGCGTGTGCGCGACGACGGTCACGAGTGCTGCGGTCGCAAACGTGCCGAAGACGCCGAGCAGCACGACCGGAACCGAGGCGATGCGCAAACGCCGCATCCCGATGCGCGCGCCGCCGTCGAAGAGGATCACGATCAGCGCGACGACGCCGATCCGCTCGACCTGTCGAACGGTGACGGCGTCGGCGATCCCGCTCGAGAGGTCGGAGATCACGGCGGCCGCGATCAGGAAGATCGCCGGGCCGGGGATCGAAAAGCGCTCACTCAGTCTGCTCGACGCGACTGCGAGCGCGAATCCCGCGGCGACGAGGAGCACGATGGTGCCGAACTCGTGCACCTCGTTCATTCGCGCGGAGTGTAGTGCTGCCTCTCCGCCGCCAGCGGTGTCGCCGTGCACGGCTCGCCGCATGATCTTCTAACAGTTCGTTAACGGGCCACTGAAGAAGCCCACACCCCGATCCGACATACTCTCCGTGCGGTGCGCCGACTGCTGTTTATCCCTGCTTTGATCGCGCTCGTCGCGCCGACGCTCGCCGGCGCACGGCCGGTCGCTGTCGGCGACGGTGCGCTGATCCTCAAGAACGCATCCGGCAAGGTCGTGATCCAGGCGAAGGGCGGCGTGATCGGTCGCTTCGACGAGGGCGCGCTGATCATCCGCGACCCCAATCCCGACGACGAGGTCGAGGCTGTCGTGACGGGCGCGGGGCAGAAGAAGGCTCTGGACGACTTCGTCACGGTCTACACCGGCAAGAACATCCGCTTCCGCTTCATCGGCGGCAGGTTCAAGATCACGCTGCGCACGGCGGGAATGGACCTCTCTGCCATCGGTAAGGGCATGATCACGCTGCTGGGAGCGGGCACGCTGGACGACGGCACCTACTCGTTCAACGGCGAGAAGCCGAAGCCGCTCCCGCTGGTCTCCGGCGAGTTCCCGCTCTCGGCGCAGACGACGCAGTAGGTGGTGCGCGCCGAGGCGTCTGGCACCCTGGACGCGATGACCTCATCGAAACCGCAGTCGATCCTCGTCGTCGAAGACGAGTCGTCGATCGCCTCGTTCGTCTCGCTGTACCTGAAGAACGCGGGTTACACGGTTCGCACGGCGGCGACCGGCGGCGACGCGCTGCAACAGGTGGCAGCGAATCGCCCCGCGCTGATCGTCCTCGACCTCAACCTCCCCGACATCGACGGGATCGAGGTCTGCCGGCGGATCCGGAAAGCGGGCGAGGTGCCGATCATCATGCTCACCGCGCGGGACGAAGATGTGGACAAGATCATCGGCCTAGAGGTCGGCGCCGACGATTACCTGACGAAGCCGTTCAACCCGAGGGAGCTCGTTGCGCGGGTGAAATCGGTGCTGCGCCGCACCGCGCCTGATCGCAGGCAGCTCGAGGGGGCGATGCTTCGCCACGGCGACCTCTCGATCGACGCGGGTCGCCGGGAGGTTCGGGTCGCAGATCAAGAGGTGCAGCTCGCGCCGAAGGAATTCGACCTGCTCTGGGAGCTACTCGACCACCGCGGGCTCGTGCTGACCCGCGACCAGCTGCTCGAGCGCGTGTGGGGGTACACCTTCGCGGGCGACACGCGCACGGTCGACGTGCACGTGCGGCAGCTCCGCCGGAAGCTCGGTGACGCCTCGCCGATCGTCACCGTCTGGGGCGTCGGCTACAAGGTCTCGCCGGCGCGGGAGAGTCCGGCGGCCTGACCGGGCGGCCGTGTTCGAGTCCCTCCGCTCTCTACGGTTCCGGCTTCCAGCGCTCTTTCTTGTCGGCGTCGTGCTGTCGGCGCTCGTCGCCGCGGCGATCGCATTCCAGCTGCTGCAGTCGTACACCGTCGACCGAGCGCGCATGGACCTGCGGCGCGAGGCCCGCGGGCTGACGCGGCTCTACATCGCGGTCGCGACTGGACAGAACGACCCGGCGCCGCGCGAGCAGCTCGAGGCGGCGACGGGTGACCGGATCTACTACGTGCCGCGCGTCCCCGGGCTCGAGCTCTTCCAGGCTCCGCGGAACGCGACGAAGACCGAGCTGCGCCAGATCAAGGCGGCGCTGTTGCGGCCGCTTCGACCCGCGGCGATCGACCTCGAGCGCGTCGAGCGTGGCAAGCAGGTGCAGTTCGAGTTCACTCCGCCCGACTCGGACCGGACGTTTCTCGCGGTCGCCGCACCGCTGAACATCCGCGACACGTTCTGGGGCGCGCTCGTCGTGGCGAAGCCGAAGGATCAGCTGTCGACGCGCGTCGTGCCGCTGCTCGGCCGGCTCGCGATCGCGCTGCTGGGCGGACTGGTCGTCGCCGCGGGCCTTGCTGTGTACCTCTCGCGGCGCTTGACGCGGCCGCTCGTCGAATTGTCCGACGTCGCGGACGAGATCGCGCGCGGGAGCTACGACGTCGCCGTTCCGGACGTGCCGGGAGAGACCGAGGTCGCGCATCTGGCCGAGCGTTTCCGGGAGATGGCGCGGCGACTGGCAGAGGCGGAACGCGTCGAGCGGAACTTCCTCATGTCGGTGTCGCACGAGCTGCGAACGCCGCTGACCGCGATTCGCGGCCACGTCGCCGCCCTCAGCGAGGGCCTGGTCGAGGATCCGGACGCCCGGGCGCAGTCGCTCGAGGTCGTCGCCGCAGAGACGGAGCGGCTCGCGCGTCTCGTCGGCGACGTGCTCGACCTCGCCAAGCTCGATGCGCACCGGTTCACGCTCCTCGAGGAGGAGGTCGACATGGCGAAGGTCGTGGCGCGCGCGTACTCGACGTTCAACGAGGAGGCGCGGCGCCGCGGGATCGAGTACCGGACCGACGTGCACGAGGCGCCGACGATCGTGACGGACGGCGACCGTGTCCTCCAGATCATCACCAACCTGCTCTCGAACGCGTTCCGCTGGACGCCGGACGGCGGCGAGATCGGGCTCGAGCTCACGGCCGAGAACGGCAGCGTCTCGGTCAGGGTCTCCGATACCGGGCCGGGAATCGCCGAGGACGACCGCGAGCGCATCTTCCGGCCGTTCTGGTCGGACGACGTGGGCGGCGGGACCGGCCTCGGGCTCGCGATCGCCAACGAGCTGGCACAGGCGCTCGGAGGGCGCATCGCGCTCGAGACCGCGCTGGGGCGCGGGTCGCGCTTCGAGCTCGTCCTGCCGGCCGACGGCCGATCGTGAGCGTTCCTCAGCTCGCGAACGTCGTGCCGCTTCGGCCGCGGCGATCGACGGCGGAGGCGGCGTGGGCCGCGTTGCGGCCGCGGCAGTGGTCGAAGAACCTCCTCCTGTTCGCAGGCATCGTGTTCGCGGCGAAGCTCGGCGACGCCTCGCGCTGGGCGCAGGCGGTCGTGATCTTCGTCGCGTACTGCGCCGCCTCGAGCGCTGCGTACGTCGTCAACGACCTGCGTGACGTCGAGCACGACCGGGCGCATCCGATCAAGCGCGACCGCCCGATCGCCCGCGGCGAGCTCTCCGTCGAGCTTGCGTTGGTGCTTGCGTCCGTCCTCGCGCTCGCCGCGGTCGGGATCGCGGCCGCGCTCGGATACGCGTCGCTCGTCCTCCTCGTCTCGTTCGTCGCGCTTCAGCTCGCGTACTCGCTCGGGCTGAAGCGAATCGTGCTCGTCGACATCGTCGTGATCGCGGGACTCTTCGTGGTGCGCGCTGCGGCGGGCGCCGCCGCGGTCGACGTGCGAATCTCGCCGTGGCTCCTCGTGTGCACGGCGCTGCTCGCACTCTTCCTCGGCCTCGCGAAACGCCGCGGTGAGCTCGTCCTCGTCGGCGCGGAGGCGACGCCGGGGAGGCCGGTGCTCGAGGGCTACTCGCTCCGGCTCGTCGACCCGCTGCTCAACGGCGTGGCGGTCGCCGCCGCAGGCGCCTACCTCGCCTACGCGCTGACGGCGCACTCGCCGTGGCTCGCCGCGACGGTTGCGTTCGTCGTCTTCGGGCTGGGGCGTTACCTCGTCCTCGTCCATCGGCACGAGCTCGGCGAGGAGCCTGAGAACGTGCTTCTGTCCGACCGCCCGATCCTCGTCTGCGTGGCTCTCTGGGTCGTCGCCTGCGCGCTGGTGCTCGCGCTGACCTAGGCGCTGCTTTGGCTCAGGCCGGTTCGCGCTTCAGCTCGACGACGTCCGCGAGCGGCGGCAGCGCCGACTCGATGCGCGCGAGCCGGTCGTTGACGCTTTTCCAGCCGGACGCGACCAGATCGACGAGCAGCGCGAGATCGTCGACGCGGGCGTGGCGCTCAGCCAAGAGGTCGCCTTCGACCCGCTCGAGGCGGCGGACGACCTGGCCCAGCAAGCCGCGCACCTCGGCTAGGTGACGCGCGCTTGGGCGGAAGTGCTCGCGAAGCCCCTCCTGAATCGCTACCGGCAAGCCGGCCTCGAGCTCGGCCGTCGTCTGTGCCAGCGTCTCGACCGCGTCGCGTGCGCGCTCCAGCGCAGCATCGAGCGCGGCAGCGTCGACGCGACCCTCGGCTGCGAGCTCGATTCGTTGCCTGGCCCGCTCAAGCGCGTCCATGCTGCGACCATAGCGCCGGCGTCGGATGAGGTCCGAGGAGCTCGATTACGACCTTCCTCCGGAGCTGATCGCGCAGCGTCCGGCGGCGCGCCGGGACGAATCGCGGCTGCTCGTCTACGACCGCGCGAGTGGCGCGGTCCGTCATCGTCGCTTCCGGGAGCTCGTGGACGAGCTCCGCGGCGGGCTCGTCGTCCTCAACGACACGCGTGTCGTCCCGGCGCGCATTCGGATCGACCATCCGCGTGGCGAGGTACTGCTGCTCGAGCCGCGCGGCGGCGGCGAATGGGAGGCGCTCGCACGACCGACGCGTCGGCTGCGCGCGGGTCGTCGGTACGGCGCGGTCGAGCTCCTGGAGCACCTCGGGCACGGTCGCTGGCGCCTGCGGCTGCACGGAGACTTCGGCGGCGAAACGCCGCTGCCGCCGTACATCGTCGAGCCGCTGGATGATCCGGAGCGGTACCAGACCGTGTACGCGCGTGAGCCGGGCTCGGCGGCCGCGCCGACCGCCGGGCTGCACTTCACGCCCGAGCTGCTCCAGCGCCTCGAATCCGAACGCGTGACGCTGCACGTCGGGCTGGACACGTTTCGTCCGGTGACCGCGAACGAGCTCGAGCGCCACGAGCTCCACGGCGAGCGCTACGTCGTGCGGCCCGAGGCGTGGGAACGCATTCGCGCGGCGGATCGCGTGGTCGCCGTCGGGACGACGACCGTGCGTGTGCTCGAGACGCTGGCGCGCGGTGGGCCGGTCGCGGGTCGCACGTCGTTGTTCGTGACCCCCGGATTCGCGTTCCGCCGCGTCGACGCGCTGCTGACGAACTTCCACCTCCCCCGCACGACGCTGCTCGCGCTGGTGATGGCGTTCGCGGGGGTCGACGAGACGCGCCGGCTCTACGAGATCGCGATCCGCGAGCGCTACCGCTTCTACTCCTTTGGCGACGCGATGCTCGTGCTGTGACGCGCCGGGCCGCGGGCGGAGGCGTGTCCGCTTTCGCCAGCTGGCACATGGGTACCCATGGGTGTGGGCCCGCCCATCCACATGGTCGCCCATGCGCCGTGACGTCCGAAAGGGCGGTGGACGGGCGTGCTCGTGCGCCGGAAGTCGTCGGACCCGCCACACGCTCGCCACCGACGCGGCACTAACGTGTGACGGTGCCCGACGCCGGCCGAACCGTCGAGATCCTGGCGACAGCCACAGACGCGAGCCACGTTTCGTCGGCGTTTGCGCTCGACGCGACCGACGGCGCCGCGCGCGCCGGGACGCTGCGAACGAACCACGGCGCGGTCCTGACGCCCGCGTTCATGCCGGTAGGTACGAAGGGAACGGTAAAAGGGATCCACCCTGACGAGCTCCGCGCGCTCGGTGCGCAGATCGTGCTGGGCAACACGTACCACCTCTACTTCCGCCCGGGCGCCGAAGTGGTGGCGGAGGTCGGCGGACTGCACCGCTTCATGGGGTGGGACGCTCCAATCCTGACCGACTCCGGCGGCTTTCAGATCTTCTCGCTCCGGGACACGATCGTCCGCATCGACGACGACGGCGTCACGTTCAAATCGGCATACGCCGGCGAGCCGGCGCGGTTCACGCCGGAGCTGGCGGCCGATGTCCAGCGTCGGCTCGGTTCGGACGTCGCGATGTGCCTCGACGAGGTGCCGCATCCCGACGTGCCGCGGCAAGCACTCGAGCAGGCCGTCCGTCGCACGACGCTCTGGGCTCGGCGGCAACGGCACGCACCGCGCGCCCCCGGGCAGCTCCGCTTCGGAATCGCGCAGGGCGGCACGGATTCGGAGCTTCGTCGGCGGTCGACCGCAGAAATCGTCGAGCTCGACTTCGACGGCAACGCGATCGGCGGCCTCGCGATCGGCGAGAATCGCGCCGCGATGTTCGAGGCGACGGCTTGGTCGGCAGAGTTGCTCCCGCCGGAGAAGCCGCGCTACTTCATGGGCATCGGCGACCCGGAGGCGATCCTCGAGGTGATCTCGGCGGGCGTCGACATGTTCGATTGCGTCCTTCCGACACGCCTCGGCCGCACCGGCTCCGCGCAGACGTGGGAGGGCCGCCTGAATCTGAAGAATGCGGCCTTCGCGCGCGATCGCCGTCCGCTCGACGAGGGCTGCCCGTGTCCCGCCTGTACGCGCTTCAGCCGCGCATACCTTCGCCATCTCGTGAACCAAAACGAACTGCTGGGACTCCGGTTGCTGAGTGCCCACAACCTGCAGTTCGTGCTCGACCTCACGGCCCGGGCGCGGGACGCGATTCAGGAAGGGCGGTTCGACGCGTATAAATCCGCCACACGAGACCGGCTCGCGACCGGACGGGAGCTTCCATGAGTGGCCTGCTCATCATCGCGCTTCTCTTCGCCCTCTTCTGGTTCATGCTCATCCGTCCCCAGCGGTCGCGGGCGCGGGAGCAGCAGGAGCTGATCAGGAGCCTCGAGCCGGGCGACGAGATCGTCACCACCGGGGGCCTCTACGGCGTCATCACGCAAGTCGACGGCGACGTGCTGCACGTGGAGATCGCCGACGGCCTGGTCGTCCGAACCGCCCGCAGCGCAGTCGCGGGCATCGTCGAAGTAGACGAGGAAGAGGACCTCGAGGTAGACGAGGAAGAGGAAGAGCACTCAGAGGAAGAGCACTCAGCGGAAGAGCAAGAGGCGGCCGCCGCGGAAGAGCTCGACGCAGATGCGGCCCATCGGAGCGGCACGCACGACGACTCACCGACGGAGCCACGCCGCACCATCCCATGATCGGCGTCCCGCCGGCAGCCGGGCCTGCCGGGCTGCACGCCGACCTCTCGCCGAAGCCGCGCGAGACGGTCCCACACCATTGGACGCGCGCGCGAAGCGCGCCTGTCCCGCTTCGTCGCGCGCAGCGCGAAGCACTTCGCGCGAAACACCAACGAGCGCGAAGCGGCGGTACTCTTTTGTGTTCCCGCCGTGAGTGACCGCAAGAAGTATCTGATCCTGCTCGCGCTGATCGTCGTCGCCGTGGCGGCGGTCGTCGCGATGATCGTGCCGTCGTCGCCGATCCACAAGAAGGCGACGCTCGGCCTCGATCTCCAGGGCGGCCTCGAGGTCGTTATGCAGGCGGTGCCGCCGCCGAACCGCAAGCTCCAGAAGTCCGACCTCGACCGCTCGGTCGAGATCATGCGGAACCGCGTCGACAAGCTCGGCGTCTCGGAGCCGGAGATCCGCAAGCAGGGCGCTGACCAGATCGTGATCCAGCTCGCGGGCGTGCACAACAAGGCACAAGCCGCGCAGTTGATCGGGAAGACCGCGCAGCTCGAGTTCTACGACCTCGAGAGCGACCTGACCGGCCCCTCTCGAAGCGCGAACGGTCTCCCGGTTCCGACCGACTCGCTGTACACGCTGCTCTCCCGCGTCCAGTCGCAGGCCGACGAGAAGGGCGCGCGCGAGTACTACCTCTTCGACCCGAAGACGCAGAAGCTCCTCGCCGGGCCGACCGCCGACCGAGACGCCCTGCTGAAGACGAAGGCCGCGAAGACGCTCGGGATCACTGCCGAGTCGCTGAAGAGCGCGAAGGGCAAGGCCGCGAAGTACCGCATCCTCGGCGTCCCGAAGGACACCATCGTCGCGTCGTGCGGGATCGGCGAGGTCGTCTGCCCCGGCGTCAACGTCGCCCAGCCCAAGCAGAACTACTGGTACCTCTTCAAGTACGACCCCGACGGGACGAACAACAACCCCGAGGATCCGGAGAACCCGGTTCCGGAGATGACCGGCGCAGACTTGAAGCTCAGCGGAACGCGCGCTGACGTCGATCCGCAGCAGGGCGCGATCGTCCTGATGCAGTTCACGAAGGACGGCGCGAGGATCTTCCAGGACATCACGAAGAAGGAAGCCGCGTACGGCCGGCTCCAGTCCGGCATCGCCGGCAACAAGGTCGAAGGCCACTTCGCGATCGTGCTCGACCGCGAGATCAAGTCGTGGCCGTCCATCGACTGGGAGCAGTACCCGAACGGAATCGAGGGATCGAACGGAGCGCAGATCACGGGCCTTGACGGCTTCGGTGAGGCGAAGAACCTCGCCCTGGTGCTCCAGACCGGCGCACTGCCCGTGAACTTCCACCAGATCGAGCGCACGGACGTCTCCGCGACGCTCGGCAAGGATTCGCTGCAGGAGGCGAAGAAGGCGGCGATCGCCGGTCTCATCCTGGTGGCGATCTTCCTGCTCCTCATCTATCGCTTCCTCGGCCTGATCGCTGTCATCGGCCTCGGCATCTACGCGGTTCTCGTCTACGCCGCCATCCTGTTGTTCAACGTGACGCTGACGCTTCCGGGCTTCGCGGGCATCGTGCTCACGATCGGCGTCGCGGCCGACGCGAACGTCGTCGTGTTCGAACGAATCAAGGAAGAGGTGCGAGCCGGGAAATCTGTGCGCGCCGCGATCTCTGCGGGCTATGGAAAGGGCTTCCACACCATCCTCGACGCCAATGCCGTCACGTGCATCACGGCGCTCGTCCTGTTCGCTGTGGCAACCGCAGGCGTGAAGGGGTTCGCCCTGATGCTCCTGATCGGCGTCGTCATCTCGCTGCTGACCGCCGTCGCCGCGACCCGCGCGATGCTCGGCCTGCTCGCGGGCTTCCGGTGGTTCGACTCGCCGCGCTTCATGGGCGCACACGGGACGCAGGGCCTCAAGTTTCTCCACATCGATTACATGGGGCTGCGGAAGGTCTGGTTCTCGATCTCGGCCGTCGTCCTCGCCGTCAGCGTGATCTCGCTCGCGACCCGCGGACTGAACCTCGGCATCGACTTCAAGGGCGGCACGCAGATCACGTTCACGACGCCGCAGGCGCACCCCGTCGACGACGTGCGCAGCGCCGCCCGCGAGATCGGCCAGGGCGCGGCGCAGATCCAGGGGCGCGGGTCGCAGAGCGGCGACGCGTACAGGAGCTTCCAGGTGCGCACGGAGTCGCTCTCCCGCACCGACCAGGACCGCCTGCAGAACGCGCTCGAGAGCCGCTTCGACGCGTCCTCCTTCGGCAGCAAGAACGTCTCGTCGAGCTTCGGGCAGCAGATCGCGAAGGACGCGATTCTCGCGATCTTCTTCTCGCTCTTTCTCGTGGTGCTCTACATCTCGATCAGGTTCGAGGTCAAGTTCGCGCTGCCGGTGATCGCCGCGATGGTCCACGACGTCGCGATCACCGTCGGGATCTTCTCGCTATCGGGGCGCGAGGTGACGACGTCGACCGTTGCGGCCGTTCTGACCGTCCTCGGCTATTCGATCTACGACACGATCATCATCTTCGACCGTATCCGCGAGAACATCCCGCTGATGCGACGATCGTCCTTCGCGACGATCACGAACGTCTCACTGTGGGAGACGATCCGGCGCTCCCTGGCGACCACGCTGATCACCCTGCTCCCCGTGGGTGCGCTGTTCCTGTTCGGCGGCGAGACGCTCAAGGACTTCGCGTTCGCGCTGCTCGTCGGGATCGTCTCCGGCGCGTACTCGTCGATCTTCATCGCGGCGCCGCTGCTCGGGATGTGGAAGGAGCGCGAGCCGGAATACGCGCGCCGCAAGGACACCGGCGACGGTCTGGTTCCAGCCGAGGTAGCCGCGGAGGCGGTGCTTGCGGAAGCCGAAGCGAAGGCGGCGGCGGAACCGGCGCCGGAGTTGTCGCCGGTCGCCGCGGTCGAGCGCGCGGTCGCGTCGAACGACGCAAAACGCGAGCGCCGCCGGCAACGGCGCCGGTCGCGTCCCCACGGCCGTGCAAGGTGACGCGCACGTGAGCGACGGCTCCGAGGGGCCGCGCTCGGAGCGGAACGACGTCGAGCGCCTGCTGCTCGCGGGCGTCGGCGCGGTCTCGCTGACTGCGGAACGGGTCGAGGAGCTTGCCGATGCGCTGACGGAGCGGGGCGGAATGCGACGCGACGAGGCCCGCCGCGCGATCGACGATGTCGTCCGGCGGTGGAGGTCCGACGCAACCCGAATGACCGAGCGCGCGGGAGCGGGCCTGCACGGAGTCTTCCGCGAGCTCGGCCTCGTCGTGCGCAGCGAGTACGAGGAGCTCGAGCTGCGCGTGGCGCAGCTGGAGCATCGGCTGAAGCTCGTCGAGCGTGACGTCGACGTCCCGCTGACACCGCCCGCACAGCAGTAACGCCTGCACCGCGCCCGGGGGCGCGGGGAGGAGAAGCGAGCCGCGCGTGCCACACTACGGCGGCATGGCGACGCGGACCACGCAGCGCAACCTCGGCCGTCTCTCCGAGATCGCGCAGGTCGCCGTCCGGCACGGCTTTGGCTACTTCTTCGAGAAGCATCGGCTCACGGACCTGCTCCCGTGGGGGCAGCGGGGCCGGCTTGACGTCCCTGCTTCGGCCCAGCGCGGCGTCCACCTGCGCGAGATGCTGGACGAGCTCGGGCCGACCTTCGTGAAGTTCGGGCAGCTCCTGTCGACGCGGCCCGACGTCGTCCCGCCGGACATCATCAGCGAGCTGCGCGGGCTCCAGGACGATGTCCGTCCGTTCCCATTCGAGCAGGCCGAGCAGGTCGTCGAGGCGGAGCTCGGGCTGTCGCTCGAGCGCGCGTTTCTCGAGTTCGACCCGGAGCCGATCGCGGCCGCGTCGATCGGCCAGGTCCACCGCGCAGTGCTCCCGAACGGCCGCCGCGTCGCCGTGAAGGTGCAGCGGCCGGGCGCGCCGCGCCAGATCGAGGCGGACCTCGCGCTCCTGTACCAGGCCGCACGCATCGCGAAGGAGCGCGTCCGCGCGCTCGACTTCATCGACGCGCGCGACCTCGTCGACGAGTTCTCGCGCTCGATCCGGCAGGAGCTCGACTACCGGCTCGAGGCCCGGAACGCCGAGCGTTTCCGGCACGACTTCGCGGGCGACCCGCACGTCGAGGTGCCGCGCGTCTACTGGTCGTACACCCGCGCGCGCGTCCTCACGCTCGAGCACCTCGAGGGGCTCAACCTGAACGAGATGGACTGGTCGGTCTACACGCTCGAGGAGCGCCGGCGGCTCGCCTATCGCTTGGCCGACGCGTGGATGACGATGATCTTCCGCAAGGGGTTCTTCCACGGCGATCCCCACCCGGCGAACATCCTCGTGATGGCGCCGGACCGGATCGGCCTCGTCGACTTCGGCCAGGTCGGAAACCTCACGGACGACGACATGTCGAAGCTGACGCGGCTCTTCATCGATGCCGCGAGCGAGCAGGTCGACAACCTCCCGAAGCGTCTCGCCGACCTCGGCGTGCGCTACCCGAAGGAGCGCGAGGACGAGTTCCGCTCACACCTTCGCGACCTCTACTACAAGTACTACGGCGCGTCGCTCTCGGAGATCGACCCGATCCAGGTGATCCGGGAGGGCTTCCAGCTCATCTACTCGATGGGCCTTCGGCTGCCGACGCGCTTCGTCTTGCTGGACAAGGCGATCGCCACGCTCGGCTCGGTCGGCATCGAGCTGTACGAAGACTTCAACGTGTTCGAGGTGGCGAAGCCATACGCGCGCGACCTGCTGCGCGAGCGGTTCGGCCCCCGCGGTCTGGCGCGGCAGGCGCGGCGCGAGTCGATCCGGCTGGCGGGCGTCGTCGGCGAGATGCCGTATCAGGTGCACGACATCCTCGAGGAGCTTCGCGACGGGCAGATCGAGGTCGGCTTCGTCCACAAGGGCCTCGACGAGTTCATGGTGCGCCTCTCCGCTGCGTTGAACCGGTTGACGGTCGCGCTCGTTGTTACCGGCGGCCTGATCGGCTCGAGCCTGATCGGCATCTTCGCGACGCACGGCCCGCAGCTCTTCGGCGTCAACGCGCTCTCCGCGATCGGCTTCTTCCTCTCCGGCTTGCTCGGCGTCTGGCTGCTGTGGGGCGTTTTCCGCAGCGGCCGGCTGTAGCGCAACGGGACGGCGCTCCTCGGGTCACGGCCGGTCCGAACGGCTGTGCGCAATTCGTTACGGAGTTGCGCAAATGGACATCTGGCCGACTCGACGGTGTCCCGTTACCTTCGCATCGCAATGTCTGCCGTCCTCATTGCCGAGCCGGAGCCGACCGTCCGCGGGTATCTCGAACGTCACCTGGCAGACGACGGGTTCGACGTCGTCGGCGCCGGAGATGGTCACGCGGCCGTCGCGATCGCGGAGCGCGCGCGGCCGGATCTGGTGCTGCTCGGCGACGCCTCGGTCCTCGATGCCTGCCGCGAGCGAGTGGGGGACGTGCCCGTGATCGTGCTCGGTCGCGAGGACGCGGACGCCGTCGACCGGGTGCGCGCATTCGCGCGCGGGTGCGACGACTTCCTGGCGCGCCCGTTCCTCTACGACGAGCTCGTCGCGCGGATCCGGGCGGTGCTTCGTCGCGCCGCGCCCGCGCCGCCGGACACGATCGTAATCGGCCCGATCCGGATCGACGTGCCGGCGCGCAGCGTCGCGATCGGCGGCGACCGGATCCCGATCGGCGGCAAGGAATACGAGCTGCTTCTCAAGCTGGCGTCGGAGCCGCGGCGCGTGTTTCGGAAGGAGGAGCTCTTGCGGGACGTGTGGGGCTTTCAGTCCCTTGGGATTACGCGAACCCTGGACTCACACGCCTCGCGCCTGCGCCGGAAGCTGCAGGTGAACGGACGCGGCCCGTTCGTGATCAATGTGTGGGGTGTGGGCTACAAGCTGCTCGAGTGACCCGTGCGCTCGAGGCGGAGACATCCGCTACGCCTTCCGATCGACGAGCTCGAGCGGCCGCCCTGCAATCGGCGACGAATGCACGATCGACGTCGTCGTCTGCCCGAAGACGATGAACCGGTCGAGCAGCTCCTCGAGGTCGTCCATCGCGCGCAGGTGGAGCTTGAGCACGAAACAGTCCTCACCCGTCACGCGGTGGCACTCGACGACCTCGGGAATCTCACGCGCGAGCTCCGGGATCTTTTGGAGCTGCATCGTCGCCGGCCGGATCCGCACGATCGCCGAGATCGGGTAGCCGACCGCCTTCGGGTCGATCTCGGCGCGGTAACCGGTGATGACGCGGGCGCGTTCGAGCCGCTGCAGCCGGTCTGCGACGGCCGGTGCCGAGAGGTTGACGCGTCGCCCGAGCTCCGCGAGCGAGAGCCGCGCGTCCGCCTGAAGCTCGGCGAGCAGAAGGCGATTCGTCGGATCCAGAACCGTTTCATAAGTGGAATCGTCGATCGTGGATGCTTTCCTAGGCGATTGAGCCGGAATGGCTTTGGGTTAGTATGGCGCCTCCCGGGCCGCCGCGCCGACCATGTCTGTCGTGGAGCGGACGCGAGTCGCGCTATCGACGGTGCGCCGCAGGCGGTTCGGCGGCCTTGGACGACGAGCCGCAGCCTCGGCGCCGCCGGAGAGCTTCTTCGTCGGCAGCGCCATCTTCCACTACCTCGGCCCGGCGTTCGCCGTCCTGCTCTTCGCGCTCGTCGAGCCGGTCGGCGTCGCCTGGCTGCGCATTGCGATCGCGGCGGCGGTCTTCGCAGCGTGGCGGCGGCCGTGGCACGCCGTTTCGCGACTCGACCCGGCGAGCCGCCGCAACGTCGCGGCGATGGGCGTCGTGCTCGGGCTCATGAACCCGTGCTTCTACGTCGCGATTGACCGGCTACCGCTCGGCACGGTCGCTGCGATCGAGTTCCTCCCCGTCGTCGCCCTGGCAGCTGCGGGGATGCGGACCGCACGCAACGGCGTGGCGCTCGCGGCCGCGGGCGGCGGCGTGTACCTGCTCTCCGACGTCAGCTTCGAAGCGGAGCCCGCCGGGCTCGCGTTCGCGTTCGCGAACGCGCTCCTGTTCGCTCTCTACATCGTCTGCGCCCATCGAGTCGCGAGCCAGTCGCGGGTCGCCGGCATCGACGGCCTGGCCGGAGCGATGCTCGTCGCCGTCGTCGTTTCGACGCCGATCGGGCTCGCGAGCGCGCTGCCCGCGCTCGTCGATCCTGTGGCACTCGCGGCCGCCGCAGGGGTGGCAGTCACGTCATCTGTGATCCCGTACGTCTTCGACCAGCTCGCGATGGCGCGCATGCCGCGGGCGACCTACGCGCTCCTCGTCTCGCTGTTGCCGGCGACCGCGACACTCGTCGGCGTGATCGTGCTCGCGCAGGTCCCGTCGCAGCTGGAGCTGCTCGGGGTCGGCCTGGTCGTCGCGGGCGTCGGTCTGCACCGCGACCGTCCCGCCGCTACCGCCTGAGCAGCGCGGCCGAGGCCGCGTGCGGTATCTACCGCGTGTGGACGATCTCGAGCTTGCGCTCGCGCTCGCCGACGAGGCCGACGCGCTGACGCTGAAGCGTTACCGCGCGCACGACCTGACGGTCGAGTCGAAGACCGACCTGACGCCGGTCACGGACGCAGACCGCGATACCGAGCGCGCGCTGCGGGAGCGGCTCGCCGCCGAGCGGCCCGAGCAGGCCGTCGCGGGCGAGGAGTACGGCGTGGCGGAGGGGGACGCCGTCTGGTGGCTCGATCCCATCGACGGGACGCGCAACTACGCTCGCGGGATCCCGATCTGGGCGACGCTGATCGCGCTCGAGCGCGACGGCACCGTCGTCGTCGGCGTCGCATCCGCGCCCGCGCTCCGTCATCGCTGGTGGGCGACCGCCGGCGGCGGCGCCTACCTCGACGGCGAAGCAATCGAGGTGTCGCGTGTGGGCCGACTCGAGGACGCGTACCTTTCGACAACGACGCTCCGTGTCCCGCGCCCGGTGCACGAGCTGGCGGCGCGGGCGGCGGTCGCCCGAACGTATCCCGACTTCTGGCAGCACGTGCTCGTCGCGGAGGGTCGCGTCGACGTCGCGATCGACCTCGTCCTCGAGCCGTGGGACTGGAAGGCGCCGAAGCTGATCGTGGAGGAGGCCGGCGGCCGCTTCACGACTGAGCCTGGGCTCTACGTGTCCTCGAACCGCCTCCTGCACGACCCGGTGCTGCGCTTCCTCGAGGCGCACGAGGGGGAATAGGCTGATCCAGCGTGGCCGCCGAGACATTCGCGCGCACGACGGCAGGAACGTTCCGCTCTTCTAAGGAACGTCGACGGCGCCGTTTCTCTGCGGCCTCGTTGTCCGTGTCGGCCGCGTCGACGAGACGCTTGTGACTTCCGGCACGACGCACCTGGTCGAGCATCTCGCGCTGAAGACCGAGTGGCCGCCGGACGAGTTGAACGCTTTCCGTGAGCGAGGTCTTCACGCACTTCTGGTTCAGCGGCGAGCCGGCGCGGGCGCTCGAGCGGCTGGCGGTCACGGCCGCCGGGCTTCGAGCGCTTCCGGTCCAGCACCTGCCCCGCGAGCGCCAGATCCTCCGAACTGCCTCGGGCCGCGGCGTCCACCAACTTTCGCTCCACTCGAGTCTCCGCTTCGGACTGGTCGGGCCCGGCCTTCTGTACTACGACGAGTACGGATTGGCGCGCGTGACGCGCTCGGACGTTCGGACTGGGCCGCGCGCTACTTCACAGACGGCAACTCCGTCGCGTACATGACGACTCCGCCTCCCGATGGCTTCGCGCTCGACATGCCGCCGGGCGCGCGCGTGGCGCCTACGCGCCACGAGCCGATCCCCTATGTCGCGTACCCGAGCGCCTGCGCGTTCGGACCGGACGGAACGGTCGCGTCTCGTATCTGACACGCCGCACGTACACCCACGTCAGAGTCGCATCGATCCTGCAGCACCGCTTGCTGCAATGGCTGAGGCACCGGCAGGGCGTCACGTACCACGCAGAGGTGCAATACGAAGCGCTCTAGGCCGAGCTAGCGCTCGTGACAGTGTGGGCCGACTGTCTTCCGGAGAATGCATCGATCGTCCGAAACGCCTTCGTCTCGATCCTCGACGACCTCGCGGAGCACGGTGCGACGCAGGAGGAGCTCGAGCGTGAGGTCAAGGAGTACATCCGGAACAACCGCGATCCAGCCAGCCTCGCCGGATACCTCGCATACCAGGCAGAGCAGGAACTCGTCGGGGCAACGCTCGACTCTCCGGGCGAAGCGCTCGCCCAGCTTCGCTCGATCACGGGACGTGACGTGTGCGACGCCGCGGCCGAGGTATCCGGCTCGCTGCTCCTCGTCGTGCCGGACGGCTCGCCGCCGCTCGGCGGGCGCTTCAAGCCGTATCCGGTCAATCCGCCGGACGCGATCGAGGGCAAGGCCTACCGCACGCCGCGGAAGGACCGAAACGAGGACAACAAGGACGACGTCCTCGTCGTCGGCGACTCCGGCGTCACGTTCCAGTCCGGCGAAACGCGGTAGAGAGTGCGCTACTACGACTGCGTCGCGTGCCTCGCCTACGACGCGAAGGTCGCGTTCTGGAGCAGCGACGGGTTCTACGTCCTCGTCGATCCGACCGAGTGGACGCGCGGTGACCAAGCGGTCGCGCGAGCGCGGGCCGCGCCGGTCGACCCGGCTGTGGTGGTTCGCCTCGACCGCGAGCCGCCGCCCTTCGAGGACGAGGACCTCGTGCAAGCGCTCGCCGCGTTCGACGCGGAGGAGTGGGAGCGTGCGGTCGAGCTGTTCGAACACGGTCTTGCGCGCTCGCCGGACGAACCCTCACGCCTGGAGGTGCCTCGCGTACGCGTACGTAACGCTCGACCGAAAGGGTGAGGCGATACGTGCTTCTCGCAGAGCCGTCGACCTCGATCCGACGGATGCGTGGGCGCCTACGTACCTCGTGCAAACGCTGCTCGAGGTGCGCCAATACCGCGCCGCGGTCGACGCAGCGCGCGTTGCGCTCGAACGCGCTCCAACCGAGATCGACGCCCTGGTGGTTGCGGCCGACGCGTTTTCGAAGGACGGACTCGTGGACGAGGCACGTAAGCTCGGTCGCAGGGCGGTCGAGCTCTACCCTGACGATTCACGCGCGTGGGTCTGCCTCGGGTGGTCCGAGCAGGCGGCGGGGGACTGGGACTCGGGAGTCCGTGCGCTCGGCACCGCCGTCAACCTGTCTCCCGACGTGTCGATGTGGCGCAACAACCTCGGCTGGCAGCTCGGCGCCGCGAGGCCGCGCGACGCGCTTCGGAGCTGCGATCGCGCGCTCCAGCTCGATTCCGAGAACCGTTTGGCCGCGCGGAACCGGATCGTCGCGTTGACGCTGCTCGGCCGAACGAAGGTTGCGAGCCGCCTTCGCGAGGAGTGGCGGGAGCTCGAGCTCGAGCAGGCCCGCAAGCGGGTGGAGGCCTCGCCGGGGGACGCGGCCGCGCTCAGCATGTACGCGAGGGGGCTCCGCGACCAGCGGTGTTTCGAGGATGCGCTCGCCGCCGCGCAACGTGCGCACGCGCTCGACCCGAGCGCCGACCATACGGGTCTCGTGATCGACCTGCACGGGCGCTACGACGTCGAGCGCTCGCTGCTCGACCGCGCGCACGCACGCATGGCTCGGCATCTCGTACGTCGAGCAAGGCCGGATCGAGGATGCGCGACGAAAGCTTGTCGACGCCGAGGTGCGCACCCCGGTCAAATGCACGACGGCGGGGGAGTTGTCGCGCCGGCTCGAGGGCCGCGCGGCCTAGAGCAACGCCCCCTCGAGCCTGAGCAGTTGCTCCTTGCGCTCCAACCCGCCGCCGTAACCGACGAGGCTGCCCGTCGACCCGACGACGCGGTGGCAGGGCAGCACGATCGGGATCGGGTTGCGGTTCATCACCGTGCCCACCGCGCGCGCGGCGCGGGGCCGCGCGGCGCGGACTGCGAGGGCGCCGTACGTCGTCGTCTCGCCGTACGGCACCTTCGCCAGCTCCTCGAGGACGCGCCGCGAGAACTCGGCGCTCAACCGCAGGTCGACGGCGAGCTCGAACTCGGTCCGGCGTCGCTCGAAGTACTCGTCGAGCTGGCGGCGCGCCTCGTCGACGGGCTTCGCGACGCGGAGGATCTTTGTACCGAGCAAGCGGCTGAGCTGCTCGACCTCCCACTCAGGCTCCGGGTCGAACGAGATGCGGCAGATACCGGTCTCGGTCGCCGCGACGAGCAGCGTCCCGATCGGAGTGTCGACAAGGTCGTAGGCGGCATCGAGCAGCCCCGCGTCGGCCGCGGCCGCGCGAAAGCGTCCGTCGAGCTGGGATGTGACGTGCGTCATGTCCATCTCTCCTTCTTGCGCAGGCGCCGGATTCCCGAGGAGGCGGCGGCACGCGCGGCGTCCTCCGACGATCCGAGCGCCGCGCCGATCTCGGCGTAAGGCAGGTCGTAGCCGTAGCGGAGCACGACCGCCGCGCGCTCCGTCGGTGGCAGTTCGTCCGCCAGGTGCGCCAGCTCCGCATAGGCGGGCAGTCCGTCCTCCGCCGCGCCTTCGTCGCCTTGTAACAGACGGTTACTTGGCGGGCTCTTCGCGCTGTCGAACACCACGTGGGCGGCGATCGTCAGGATCCAGGCGCGGAGGTGGCGGCCGTGGCGGAGCGTCCCCCATCCGCGAAGCGCACGGAGAAACGTCTCCTGGAACGCGTCTTCGGCCTGCGCTCGCCCGACGCGCTTGACGAGGAAGCCGAACACGACGTCGCGGTGCTCGACGTAGAACCGCTCGAACGGCGGGACGGCCATCGCCTCCATCATCACGGGGAAACCGCCGGTCGCGCAGAATCGTGAGATGAACCTCGTCGACGGCGACCTCGAGCTGCGCCCGTGGCGGCGGGACGACCTCGCCGCCGTCACCGAGGCTGCCGGTGACCCGTACACGCGGGAGATCGAGCACATGGACGATCCGGCCGCGTGGCTCGAGCGCG
>Ga0126312_10000535_pt1 | contig 23114 bp, 22 predicted proteins | sample Plot104A_FD_92537 | JGI IMG/M metagenome (GOLD analysis project Ga0126312, IMG submission 92537) | Serpentine soil microbial communities from UC McLaughlin Reserve, CA, USA - Plot104A | ecosystem: Environmental > Terrestrial > Soil > Grasslands | place: USA: UC McLaughlin Reserve, Lake County...
AAAGCGGCGTGGGCTCCGATCAGGCCGACGGCCCACAGCGTGGCCGCGGCGAGGTCCAGCCCCGTCGACCTCCCGCGGACCAGAAGCGGCAACACCGCGGCGAAGCCGGCCCACACGAGGGCCGGGGCGAGTGCCGGCGAGGAGATCAGGGGCCAGACCGCGTCGGAGGCGGCACCGGTGATCGACGATTGCCACAGCGCGACGCTTCCGGTTCCGTCGGGGGAGCCGTACAGCAGCGGGTCGCCCGTCAGGGCCTCGCCGCCAGCAAGCCACAGGAAGCCTGCGGCGGCCAGGCCGGCGCGGCGCGGCGCGGTGGGTGCCAGGGCGGCCAGGGCCACGAACGCCGGCGCCAGCGAGGCGGCTCCCAGGAGCGGGGCGAGCACCGGCACCGACCACAGCACCCCGGCGCGGGGCAGGAGCAACGGCACCGGAACGAGCACGAAGGCCAGCAGGAGCGCGGTCCCTTCACGGTCGGCCTCGGGCGAGACCAGCCAGCCGAGCAGCAGCAGCGCGGAGGTCAGCCAGCCGACGCGTGGGAGCAGGGCCACCCCAACGGCCACGACGCCCGCGGCGGCCACCGGCGAGAATGGTGGCGTGGGCCCGACCGCACTCAGGGCGGCCAGCACCAGCACGCCGGCCAGGAGGCCGGCGCCGACGCGAGCCGCAAGGCGCGCCGTGCGATTGTGCCGGGGCTCTCCGGGCGGGTGGGCGTACCGGGCATGGGGGTCATCCACGTAGGGCGGCTGGGCGTAGGGCTGCGCCGGCCAGTGCTGCGCGCGCTCGGCCTCGCGCGGAGGCGGAAAGGGGACGAGCCGGCGAGTGGCCTCAGTCAACCCCACGCGCTCGCGGGTCTCCTCCTCGACCAGGCCGCCGGCGTCGGAGAGCTGGGGCTCGACCTGGGCAAGCTCGGCCGCGAGCTCGCCGGGCTCGGGGCGAATCTCCGGGTCGGGATCGAGGGCGTCGTCGATCGCCTCGCAGAGGACGAGGGGGAGGTCCGGCCGGTGGTGGCCCAGCGGCGCCAGCGGCCGCCCCAGACGGCGGGCCGTCGCGAGCGGGCCGTCGGCGCGCACCGGGTTGTCTCCGGTCCAGCCCTCGTAGAGGCTGAGCGCCAGCGAGTAGACGTCGCACGCGGGCGTCGCCCGTGCCCCCTCGGCCTGCTCGGGCGCCATGTAGGCCAGCGTCCCCACGACGTCGCCCGTGCGGGTCAGCGGGTCGCCGCTGGCCATGTGGGCCACACCGAAGTCCGCCAGCTTGGCGAAGCCCGCGCCCGCAGCGGGCTCGTCGACCACCATCACGTTGCCCGGCTTGACGTCCCGGTGGATCACGCCCCGTGCGTGCGCGTGCGCGAGCGCCTCGCACAGCGCTGAGCCGATGCGGGCCACATCGCGGTCGGCCAGCGCGCGCTCGGACACCAGCTCGGCCATCGTCCGGCCGGGGACGAGTTCGGAGACGATGTAGGCGTCGTGGTCGTCCTCGGCTAGCTCGTAGAGGGCCACGATCCCCGGGTGGTTCAGCCGTGCGGCGGCGCGCGCCTCGCGCGAGGCGCGTCCCGACTCGACCTCCTCGTCGCGCGCGAGCACCTTGACCGCCACCTCGCGTTGGAGGTGCTCGTCACGGCCGAGCCAGACCACGCCGAAGCCCCCGGCGCCCAGCCGGCGTAGCAGGCGGTAGCGCCCGAGCACCAGCCGGCCCTCCGGGGCCTCGACGCGCACGGTCTCCTGGGAACGGCTCACACCGCCTCCGATTTCGGGCCGGCGGCGGCGCTCCCTGCCCCTGTAGCGAAATGCAAGCGGCGGTGCTCAGGCGGCCAACGCCCGCCCTGCGCTCCGGCGCTGGGTGATATGACAACCGGGGGGCCAGTCATACTCGTCCCATTAGCGTGGCAGGCATGGCCTTCCGCTAGGAGCACTTCTGTCCTTTACCGACGACTCGGACCCGCCCCCGCGCCGGTCTTCCCCCCGCGGACGCCCCTCCGGGCGGGGGGTGGACGCCCAGACCCTTAGAACCCGCCGCACGATCGCGATCGTCGGCGCGATCGTGTTCGCGGTGCTGTTCCTCCTGCTGCTGCGCGGCTGCCTGGGGGCCCGCGAGGAGCGAGGCCTCAAGGACTACGTCCGCGATGTCCGGGCGATCGCCGACCAGTCGGGTTCGCAGTCGGAGGAGATGTTCAACACGCTCTCCGAGCCCGGACGGGGCGTCAGCGACGTCGACCGCGAGAACAGCCTCAAGGGCCTGCGCGCACAGGCGGACCAGCTGGTCGAACGGGCGCGCAACGACATCGATGCGCCCGACGACCTCAAGGCCTCGCACGACTACCTGATCGAGACCCTGGAGTTCCGCCGCGACGGGATCGGCAAGGTCGTCGACATCCTGCCTACCGCCCTGTCTGGCCAGGAGCGCCAGCAGGGCGCCCAGCGGCTTGCCGACCAGATGGCCTTCTTCCTGACCAGCGACGTGATCTTCGCAGCGCGGGTTCGGCCCAACATGGACTCCGTGCTGCGCGACAAGGAGATCATCAACGAGGTCCAGCTCCCCCAGAGCCGCTTCCTACCCGACCGCGAATGGTTGATCCCCGACGAGGTCTCCAAGCTTCTCAAGGGCGGCAGCAAGGGGGGCGACAGCAACGATCGCGCCGATGAGAAGGCCTCGCCCGGGCTGCACGGAAACGGCCTCGGCACGGTGTCCCTCGGCGGCGAGCAGCTGAGCGAGGGCGGCTCGGCGAGCGTGCGACTCGGCGAGGACACGGCCTTCTCGGTCCAAGTGAACAACACGGGCGAGAACGACGAAACCGACGTGCCGGTGAAGATCACGATCGGCAAGGGCAGCGACGCGATCGAGATCGAGGAGAACATCGACGAGATCGCCAAGGGTGAGACGAAGACGGTCGAGGTGCCGCTCAGCGACCAGCCGCCGACTGGCCAGAGCGTGCCGATCACCGTCGACGTGGGCGCCGTCCCGGGCGAGGACAAGACCGATAACAACAAGCAGTCCTACTCGGCGATCTTCACCCGGTAAGGGCCCGTGCGGCCTGTCCAGCGTTTAGCCTGAGCGGGGCATGGACGAGCTGACGACCACCCAGGGGATCGTCGCCCTGGCGGCGGCCGGTGTCGCCGTCATCGCGCTCCTGCTCGGAATCGTCCTCGCCACGAAGCTGCGACGGCTGCGCGCCGCACAGCGGGCGGTGCTCGGCGACGGCGAGCAGCGCGACCTCGTCGGCCACGCCGCTCGCCTGGAGGCCGGCTTCGTCGACCTGCGCGACTGGGTCGAGGAGGCCGCGGCCGGGCTCGAGGCCCGGGTCAGCTCCGCGGAGGGGCGGATCGACGGCTGCATCGCCCACCGCGCCATGATCCGCTACGACGCCTACGGCGAGATGTCGGGCCAGCAGTCCAGCTCCATCGCGCTGCTCGACGCGCGGCGCTCCGGGGTGGTCATCTCCTCCATCTCGCACCGCGACCAGGCGCGTGTGTACGTCAAGCAGATACTCGAGGGTGAGTCGGAGATCGAGCTGTCGCCCGAGGAGCAGGAGGCGATAGAAACGGCGCTCGGTGGCGCCAAGGAGGCGCCCGCCCGGGCTTGACCTCCCGGCCGCGAGTCGCCTTCCTGGGGCCCGCGGGCACCTTCACCGACGAGGCGCTGCGGGCCTCGACGCCGGGCGAGGTGGAGGAGGTCGCGTTCCCGACCGTGCACGAGACGGTCATGGCCGTCCAGCAGTCCGAGGCCGACCTCGCGGTCGTGCCCATTGAGAACTCGCTGGAGGGCGGCGTGGCCGCGACCCTCGACGCCCTGGCCGGCGAGGCCCGGCGGGTGCGCATCGCCGGCGAGGTCGTCCACCCGGTGAGCCACTGCCTCGTCTCCGCCGGGCCGCTCGACCTGGGGGCCGTGGAGCGGGTGGTCTCTCACCCGCAGGCCACCGCCCAGTGCGCCACCTTCCTGCGCGACCGCCTGCCGGGCGCCGAGCGCGTGGACGTCGGCTCTACGGCCGAGGCCGTGCGCCAGGTGGTTGGCGCCGAGCGGCCCTGGGCCGCCCTGGCCTCCCGCCTGGCGGCCGACTTGTACGGCGCCGAGGTCCTGGCCGTAGGCGTGGAGGACCGGCCCGACAACCGGACGCGCTTCGTATGGCTGCGAGCCGAGGACGCGCCGGCACCCTTCGCCTACGAGGGGCCGCTGAAGACCTCGATCGTGTTCTGGGGCGCCGGCGACGAGTCGCCGGGCTGGTTGGTCCGCGTTCTCGGGGAGCTCGCGAGCCGCGAGGTGAACCTCACCCGCATCGAGTCGCGCCCTCGGCGCGTTCGCCTGGGCCACTACATGTTCTTCTGCGACCTCGACGGCGGCGAGTCCGAGCCGCCGGTCGTCGAGGCCATCGAGGCAGTGGCCGGCCACGTCGAGGCGGTGCGCGTCCTCGGCTCGTATCCGGGGGTTTCGACGGTGGGCGACCGCTAAGATGCCCGCCGTGGCGGCCAGCACGCCGACCGTTCTACCGGGGCAGAGGACGGGCTCGACAGGGCGCGTGCTCGTCCTGAACGCGTCGTATGAGCCGATCAACGTGTGCACCGTGCGCCGCGCCGCGGTGCTGGTCCTCAAGCAGCGCGCGGAGATGCTCGAGCACAGCACCACGACGCTGCGAGCCGAGCGCATGTCGATGCCGCGGCCCGTGGTGATCCGCCTCGTCACCTACGTGCGCATCCCGCGCGACGCGCACCGCCGCAGAATCACCCGCCGGGCGGTCTTCGCCCGCGACCGCTGGACCTGCCAGTACTGCGGCCACGAGCGCGGCACCCTCACCGTCGACCACGTGGTGCCCCGCTCCAAAGGCGGCGGGTCGGGCTGGGAGAACATCGTCACCTGCTGTGCGCCGTGCAACCGGCGCAAGGGCGACCGGTTGCCGCTGCAGGCCAACATGACCCTGCGCCACCCGCCGCGCGCGCCCAGCTCCACCGTGTTCATCCACGTGGCGGCTCCCAGCATCCCCAGCGAATGGGAGCGCTACCTGGGCGCGGCGGCCTAGCGCGTGGCGCGACCTCCGGGAGAGCCCCCGCCGCAACCCCCGCCGGGAGTGCCGGGGCAGCCGGCACCCGGGCACGAGGCCCTGCCCCCCGAGCTGCCCGACGACCAGCGCCCCGCGTCGGTCGAGGACGTCAAGGCCGTCCGTCGCTGGGCCATCGTGGCGGGGGTGTGGGCGGTCGCCGCCACCGCGCTCGCGGTCATCGCGCTCATCAAGCCCGCGAACGATGAGGATCCGGAGACAGCCGCGGCGGCCAACCGCTCCATCAATCGGCTCCAGGACCGCCTCGACGACCGCTTCGAGCAGCTGGAGCAGCGTGTCGACCGCCTGCCGCAGTCCTCTGACCTGCAGAAGCTGGAGGACCGCGTGTCGCGCGTCGAGGACGACGTCCAGCAGGCCACCGGCGACGCGAAGGCGGCCCGGGACTCGATCGGGAAGCTCCAGGACCGGGTCGAGAAGGTCGAGCGAACCCAGGACGAGCAGAGCAACTCATCGGGCGGAGGCGGCACTTCGCCCGACTCCTCCGGCGGGCAGCCCGGGAACTAGAGAGGGCGCCTCGCGGCGCCCTCTCGTCATTCGTTAGCTGGACGTATCGGCTTCGGTCGCTCGGGTCGCTCTGCGACCCGGGCCGGCGGAACGACTCCCGGCCTCCGATGCCGACGGTGTCTCGGGCGGACTCCGCAGGACGGGGCCCAGCTCCGGTCTAGCGGCCGGACACCTCCAGGGTCCCGGAAAGACTGTCACTCAAGTTCGGACCACCCCCTTTCTCTGGTGAGGCCCATTGAAGCAGGTCCCGCGGATCCCGTCGCGCCCAGCTTCACGGTGGCCCCCAGACCTCTCCCTGGGGACCACCCCAGGCTCCTCAGCCGGGGACACCCGGGGGCACCGGGGGCCCCTCGGGTCCACCGTCGGCGCCGGGCGGAGGCCCGGGCATCAGGAAGTCGCCGCCCCGGCGCTCGCCTCCCGGCGGGCCGCCGCCGGGTGGAGGCGCCCCTCCCGGGCCGCCGAAGCCGGGGCCGCCGCGGTGGTGGAAGCGCATGCGCATCGGACCCTTCTCGGCTCGCTTCTTGATCTGGTCGGCCTGCTTCTGGGTCAGCTTGCCCTCCTTGACCGCCTCGGCCAGCTCGGCGTTCAGCCGGTCCTTGCGGATGTCCTCGAGCGCCTTCTTGACCTCGTCGGTGCTCTTGTCGAGCTCCTCGGCGATCGCCTTCACGAACGAGTCGCGCCCGACCCCCGGGCGGAACTGCCGGCGGTTGCGCTGGGACTCGAACTGCTTGCGAAGCGCCTCACGGCCCTTGCCCAGTGCACGCTCGGCGTCCTCCTCGGAGACGCCGAGGCGCTTGCCCAGCTGCTTGGCCTTCTCGGCCTGGTGCTCTTGGCGGCGCTTCTCGCCCACGCGGTCGATCGCCCTGCGCACCCGGTCCGCGGGGAGCTTCAGCTCCTTGGCCAGGTCGCGCGCCTGCTCGGCGCGGCGCTCCTGCGGGCTGGGGCCGAACACCCCACCCAGCGGGCCGTCGCCGCTCGGGGCCGCCACGGCGGTGGCGCCGACTCCCAGTGCCAGCACCGCTGCGGCGCCAGTCGCTGCCTTCTTGTGTCTCATGCCCGACCTCCTTCGTTCCTCGTCAGATGAAGGGCACTGTGAAGGTCGAAGTTGTGAACAGCGTAAGAGAACCTTGGCGGTTCTCCGCGAGCTATCCGGCCGGCAGCTACTCGGCCGACAGCTCGGCGGGCCCCTCGGCGGCGTCCTCGGTTGCCGGGGCGTCCTCCACCACGAGCGCGACGGCGCTCACCACGTCGTCGTCCTTCATGTTCATCACCTTCACGCCCTGGGCGGGCCGGCCCTGCTGCGAGATGCCGCGCACCCCGGTGCGCTGGACCATCCCGCTCTGGGAGATGAAAACGAGATCCTGGTGCTCGCGCACGATCAGCGCGCCGGCCACGCCGCCCTTCTTCTCGGTGAGGCCGATCGTCTTCACGCCCATCGCGCCGCGGCCCTTGACCGGATAGTCCTCGATCGGCGTGCGCTTGCCGAAGCCGTTGTCGGTGACCACCAGCAACTCGGTGTCGGGGCGCACCACGTCCATCGCGAGCACGTGGTTGTTCCCGCGCGAGACGTTCATCCCGCGCACGCCGCTGGTGTCGCGCCCCATCGGCCGCGCGTCGGACTCGTTGAAGCGCGCGGCCTGGCCCGAGTGGGAAACCATGATGATGTCGTCGTCCCCGCTGGTCCGCCGGACGGCGACGAGCTCGTCGTCATCGCGGATGTTGATGGCGATGATGCCGTCGGCCTTGATCGGCGTGTTGTAGGCCGTGAACTCGGTCTTCTTGATGACCCCCTGGCGGGTGGCGAAGACCAGGTACTGGCCCTCGGAGAAGTCACGCGTCGCGAGTACGGCCTGGATGCGCTCTCCCTCGCGCAGGGGCAGGACGTTCACCAGCGCGCGGCCCTTGGCAGTGCGCGAGGCCTCGGGCAGCTCGTACACCTTCTGCCGGTAGACCTTCCCGCGGTTGGAGAAGAACAGCAGGTAGTCGTGCGACGAGCACACGAAGAGGTGCTCGATGTAGTCGTCGTCCTTCATGTCCATGCCCATGACGCCCTTGCCGCCGCGGTGCTGCTGGCGGTAGGTGGCCAGGGGGAGTGACTTGATGTAACCGGACTTGGTGATCGAGATGACCATCTGCTGGTCGGCGATCAGGTCCTCGATGTCGATCTCGTCCTCGGAGGCGGTGATCTCGGTGCGGCGCTCGTCGCCGTAGCGCTCCCTGATCTCGAGCAGCTCCTCCTTGATGAGGGACTTCACCTTCTCCTCGTCGCCCAGCAGCGCGCGCAGCTCCCGGATGCGCTCGAGCGTGTCGGCGTGGTCCTGCTTGATCTTGTCCGCCTCGAGCGCGGTCAGCCGCTGCAGGCGCAGGTCGAGGATCGCCTGGGCCTGCACGCGGGTGAGCTCGAAGCGGTCCATCAGGCCCTGCCGCGCGTCGTCGGGATCGGGCGAGTTACGGATCAGCGCGATCACGGCGTCCAGGTCGGTGAGCGCGACCAGCAGGCCCTCGAGGATGTGCAGCCGGCTCTCCGCGCCGCGCAGCTCGTACTTGGTGCGTCGCACCACCACGTCGCGCTGGTGATCGACGTAGTTCTTGATGATCGGCAGCAGCCCGAGCGACCGCGGCACGTTGTCGACCAGCGCGACCATGTTCACGCCGAAGGTCGTCTGCAGCGGTGTGTGCTTGTAGAGCTTGTTGAGCGCGACCTTGGGGATGGCGTCGCGCTTGAGCTCGATCACCAGTCGTATGCCCGACTTGTCGGACTCGTCTCGGAGGTCGGAGACCTCCTTGACCTTCCCGTTCTGCACGACCTCGGCGATCTTCTTGATCAGGCCCGAGCCGTCGTTGCGCCCGTCCCCCTTGGGGACCTGGTAGGGCATCTCGGTGACGATGATCGCCTCCTTGCCCTGGCGCAGCGGCTCGATATGCGCGCGGGCCTTGATCACCACGCGCCCGCGTCCGGTCTCGTAGGCCTCCCTTATCCCCTGCCGGCCGGTGATGATCCCGCCCGTCGGGAAGTCGGGGCCCTTCAGGTGCTTCATCAGGCCGCCGACGTCGATCGAGGGGTCGTCGATGTACGCCACCGTCGCGTCGATCGACTCGCGCAGGTTGTGCGGAGGGATGTTGGTGGCCATGCCCACCGCGATCCCCGACGCGCCGTTGACCAGCAGATTGGGAAAGCGCGACGGGAGCACGAGCGGCTCCAGCTGCGAGTCGTCGTAATTGGGCCCGAAGTCGACCGTGTCCTGGTCGATGTCGCGCAGCATCTCCGTGGCGAGACGCGACAGGCGGGCCTCCGTGTAACGCATGGCCGCCGCCGGGTCGTTGTCGATCGAGCCGAAGTTGCCCTGCGGGTCGATGAGCGGGTTGCGCATGGCAAAGTCCTGGCCGAGCCGCACCAGCGTGTCGTAGATCGCGCTGTCGCCGTGGGGGTGGAAGGTCCCCATCACCTCGCCGACCACGAAGGCGCACTTGCGGTACGGGCGGTTGGGCTGGAGGCCCGACTGGTGCATCGCGTAGAGCACGCGGCGGTGCACCGGCTTGAGGCCGTCGCGGACGTCGGGCAGCGCCCGGCCCACAATCACGCTCATGGCGTAGTCGAGATACGACGACCGCATCTCCTCCTCGAGCCCGCGGGGCTCGATGTTTCCGCCGGACAGCTGGTCGACGCTCATGGTCAGACGTCCAGGTTCGTCACGTCACGGGCGAAGGTCTCGATGAACTCCCTCCGCGGCTCGACCTTGTCGCCCATCAGCATCGAGAAGATCTGGTCGGCGGCGCTCGCGTCGTCGATCGTCACCTGCATCAGGGTGCGGGTCTCGGCGTCCATGGTGGTGTCAAAGAGCTGGTCGGCGTTCATCTCGCCCAGGCCCTTGAAGCGCTGAAGCGGGACGCCCTCGCTGGCCACCTCGAGCACCTGCTTTCGCAGCTCCTCGAACGAGAGTGCCGTCTTCTCCTTCTTTCCCAGCGCCACGTGGAAGGGGGGCGTGCCGGACAGCGCCTCCAGCTCGCGGTGAACCTTCACGAACTCGAGGTAGTCGGAGCGCTGGAACATCTCCTTGCGCAGGCGGTAGCTGGCCGCGGAGCCGGTGAGCTTCTCCACGACGCGCACGATCAGCTCCTCGTCGCTGTCCTCGATGAGCTCCGTCGAGTGGGGCTCCTCCTCGGGAGCCTCGCGCTTGAGCAGCTCCAGCACCTCTTCGGGCGAGGAGGCCCCGGAGTCGAGGATCTGCGACTCCTCGAGGAAGGTGATCGTGTCGTGGCCGAACTCCGCGCGCAGGGCGGAGGCCCAGCCCTCGTAGCGCTTGAGGAGGCGGCCGTACTTCTGCCAGCGCGCGTGGGTCAGCTTGAAGTCGTGCCCGGCGCGGTCGGTGACCTCCATGCGCTCGAGCTTGTCTCGCAGGAGGACCTCCTCGAGCTCGGACTCCTTCTCGATGTAGATCTCCTGGCTTCCGTTCTTCATCTTGTAGAGCGGCGGCTTGGCCAGGTAGACGTAGCCCTTCTCGATCAGGTCGGGCATCTCGCGGAACAGGAAGGTCAGGACGAGGGTGCGGATGTGCGCGCCGTCCACGTCGGCATCGCACATGACGACGACCTTGTGGTAGCGGGCCTTCTCGATGTCGAACTCGTCGCGGATGCCGGTGCCGATCGCGGTGATCAGGGCCTGGATCTCGTTGTTCGACAGGACCTTGTCGATGCGGTTCTTCTCGACGTTGATTATCTTGCCGCGCAGGGGCAGGACCGCCTGCGTGTTGCGGTCACGGCCCTGCTTGGCCGAGCCGCCCGCGGAATCGCCCTCGACCACGAACAGCTCCGCAAGGGCGGGGTCGCGAATCGAGCAGTCGGCGAGCTTGCCGGGCAGCGTGGAGTTCTCCAGCGCCGACTTGCGCCGCGTGAGGTCGCGCGCCTTGCGCGCCGCTTCCCGCGCGCGTGAAGCCTGAACGGCCTTGCGGATGATCGACTTGGCGTCGACAGGGCTCTCCTCGAGGAATTCCGAGAGGCCCTTGTTCACCGCCGCCTGGACGAAGCCCTCGACCGGCGGGTTGCCGAGCTTGGTCTTGGTCTGGCCCTCGAACTGGGGGTCCTGGATCTTCACCGAGATGATCGCCGTGAGACCCTCGCGCACGTCCTCGCCCTGCAGGTTGGGGTCCTTCTCCTTCAGCTCCCCGATCTGGCGCGCGTAAGCGTTGATCGTGCGGGTCAGCGCCGAGCGGAAGCCCGACAGGTGGGTCCCGCCCTCGTGAGTGTTGATGTTGTTGGCGAAGGAGAGGAGCGACTCCTGGAACGAGTTGTTCCACTGCATCGCGACCTCGACCTCGCCCGTCTCGTTGTCGTCGAAGAGATAGACGACCTTCTTGTGCTCGGGGTCGCGCGTGCCCTGCGCGTGCAGGTGGTGCACGAAGTCGACGATGCCGCCGTCGTACTTGAAGGTGTCAGAGAACCCCTCGCCGCGCTCGTCGGCGAAGTCGATGCGCAGGCCGCGCGTGAGGAAGGCCATCTCCCGGAAGCGCTGCTCGAGCACCCCGCGGTCGTAGTCCAGGCCGTCGAAGATCTCGAGGTCGGGCAGGAAGGTGATCTCCGTGCCGCGCTTGTCGGTCTTCTCGCCCTTCCTCAGCTCGTCCGTGGGCGTCCCCCGCTCGTACGACTGCGTCCAGACGTGGCCGTCACGCCACACGGTCAGGTCGAGCTTCTCCGACAGGGCGTTGACCACCGAGACGCCGACGCCGTGCAGGCCGCCCGAGACCTTGTAGCCGCCGCCCTCTCCGAATTTGCCGCCGGCGTGAAGGACGGTGAGCACCACCTCGGCCGCCGGGCGCCCCTCCTTCTCGTGCATGTCGACCGGGATGCCGCGTCCGTTGTCGGACACCGTGACCGAGTTGTCGGGATGGATGGTGATCGTGACGTGGTCGCACTCGCCGGCCAGCGCCTCGTCGACCGAGTTGTCCATGACCTCGTAGATGAGGTGATGTAGGCCGCGGGTGCCGGTCGACCCGATGTACATCCCCGGCCGCTTGCGGACCGCCTCCAGGCCTTCGAGGACCTGGATGTTCTCCGCTCCGTAGGAGCCGTTGCCTTCGCCGCCGGGCTTACCCGCCACGCGTTCCTCTCGTCTACGTCTCTACACGAAGAAGCCCCGACGGACGAGTGCCCGCAGACACCGGTCGGGGCCCTTCAAACAGTGCAGTAGAGACTAGCAGGCGGACCCCCGGAAAAAGCGGAAAACTGTGCTACAAAATCCCCGCAAATCGGGACAAAAGTAGGCGGTCTGGAAGTCGAGCGTTCCCTTTCGTTACGGCGCGGTCACGAAGTGCAGCCGAGACACCGGCGAGGCCGGCTCGCCGGAGTCCAGTTCGGCGTTCAGGGAGGCCACCAGATCGGCCCCCATCAACTGCAGCTCCGACGCCCACAGCGACGACGTACAGCGCACCGTCACGGCGCCCTCGCGTTCGCTCGCCGGCTCGGTCTCGGCGGCCACAACCTTTCCCACCGCCGCGGGCCACGCGGTCTGCACGCTGGCCAGCAGCGAGGGCGGCGCGGCGGCTCCCACCGCCTCCTCCAGCGCTCTGGCCAGGGGGCGGGGGGCCAGCCGCCTCATGCGGCCGCCTCCGCGCCCGGCGAGCGCACCGACCCGGGTGTCACCTGCAGCCGTGTGACCTGCTGGTCCCCCGCTCCGGGCACGTGGCCGGGGTCGGTCGCCGTGAGCACCGCTTGGCCGCCGGCGCGCAAGCGCTCGGCGAGCCGCTCGCGCCGGGCCTCGTCCAGCTCGGACATGACGTCGTCGAGCAGGACGAGCGGCACGCTTCCCCGGCGCTCGGCCAGCAGTTCGCGCTCGGCGAACAGCAGCGCCAGCAACGCCGTTCGCTGCTGGCCCTGCGACCCGTAGGAACGCAGCAGGACGCCGCCATGGCTGAGGGCGACATCGTCGCGGTGCGGCCCGTGGGCCGTGAAGCCGCGCTCGAGGTCGGCGGAGCGGCGCTCGAGGAGCTCGGCGGCGAGCCCCTCCGCATCCTCGGCCTGCGAGCGCGGGCGGTAGGCGAGGCGGGCGGGCTCGGGCAGGCCGAGCTCGAAGGCCATTCCCTCGAAGCCGGGCGCCAGCGCGTCCGTCGCCTCGCGCCGGTCGGCCATGAGCTCCTCCCCGCGGCGGGCCAGCTCGGCGTCCCAGGCGTCGAGTCCCTCCGGCGAAGCCCTGCCCGCCCGGATGCGCGCGACGAGGGCGTTGCGCTGTGCCAGGGCGCGCGAATAGGCCGCGCGGGTGGCGGCGCGGACCGGCCACAACGCCGCCACGAGCTGGTCCAGGTGGCCGCGCCGCAGCGACGGAGCGCCCTTCACGAGCTCGAGCCGGTCGGGCAGGAACACGACCACGGCCGGCCGCGCCTCCTGCGGGGCCCTCTCCACCGCGGCGCCATCCACGCGGATCCGCTTGGGCTCGCCCGGAGCGAATGCGACCTCGAGCGCGTGCGGCTCTTCGCCGCCCTCCACGTCGGCTTCCACGCGGGTGACCGACGCTCCGCGGCGCACCAGCTCCCGCTCGTTGGAGGTCCGCGGCGAGCGCGCGGTCAGCCCGAAGTACGCCGCCTCCAGGAGGTTGGTCTTGCCGGCGCCGTTGGGCCCGCTGACCACGGTGAGCCCCTCGCCCAGCTCGACCTCGGCGCGCTCGTATGAGCGAAAGTCGCGGAGGCGGAGGCGGGCGAGCCGCAAAACCGGCGCCCTCAGACGTTCAGGCGGATGGGCATGACGAGGTAGAGAAAACCGCCCTCGTCGCCCGACTGGATCAGGCCCGGCCGCAGAGGGCTGATCAGCTTCAGCACGAGCTCCTCGGACTCGGCGCTCTCCAGCCCGTCGCGGAAGAACTCGGGGTTGAAGCCGATCTCGAATGGTTCGCCCTTGAACGGAACCGGCAGCGACTCGCTTGCCTCGCCCACGTCCGGCGTCTGCGCCGAGACCTCCAGCGCGCCCTCGGAGAAGGCCAGCCGCAGCGGCGCGTTCTTCTGCGCCAGCAGGCTCATTCGCCGCACGACCTCGAGGATCTCCGCGCGCTCGATCCGCAGCTCGTGCTCGTAGGACTCGGGCAGGAGCTGCTGGTAGTTGGGAAAACGACCCTCGACGAGCCGAGAGCTCAGCACGGTGTCCCCCACCCCGAAGACCACCTGGTTCTCCCGGGCCGCCACGCGGATCTCCTCCACGTCCGCCGCGGCCGCCACCCGGGCCAGCTCCTGGAGGGTGCGGGCCGGCACGTTGGCCTCCAGCGAGCCGTTGAGGGCTTCGTCCAGGGTAGTCTCCTTCACGCTCAGGCGGTAGGAGTCGGTCGCCACCATCCGCAGCTGAGAGCCGTCGACGGTCACGAGCACGCCGGTCAGGTGCGGCCGGGTCTCGTCACGCGAGGCCGAGCGGGCCACCCGGCCGACCGTCTCCACGAAGGCGCCCGCCGGCACCTTGAGCGAGTCGTCAGGCGGCGGGTCGGGCAGCTTGGGGAAATCCTCTGGCGGCAGCGTGCGCAGGTGGAAGACCGCACCGCCGGAGACGACCTCCACGTCCTGCTGCGAGGAGCGGTACTCGAGGGAGAGGTCGTCGCGGGGCAGGGAGCGCACGACGTCGAGCAGCAGTCGGCCGGGGATGACCACGGAGCCCTCGGTGGTGTCGCCGGCCTCCAGCGAAACCCGCACGCCCAGCTCCATGTCGGTGGCCTCGAGCTGGAGGGTCCCGCCGGATACCCGGAGGTGCACGCCGGCCAGGGTCTGGATCGCGCTGCGGGTCGAGACTCCGCGAACGGCGACGCCGAGCTTGGCGAGGAACGTTTCACGGGAAACGGAGAGCTTCAACTGGTCCTGCCTTCTAGAGGTAGATGCACTTTGGTGCTGTTGATAGGTGGAAAAGGGAGTGGTTTCCCGCTCGGGGACTGAAGTTGGGCCTGTGTGCGGGGGCGGGAGGGGGCTGTTGATTCTTACAGGGGACCCGGTCACGACCGCGAACCGCCCAGCCTTGTCAGCAGGTTGCCCACAGCGGAACGGGTGCCCTGGTCGCGCTCGATCTCCCGCTCGACGCGGCGCACCGCGTGGAGCACGGTGGTGTGGTTTCTCCCCCCGAAGGCCCGGCCGATGTCGGGGAGGCTCGCGCCGGTCAGCTCACGCGCGAGGTACATCGCCAGGTGGCGAGCCCAGACCACGGGGGGCCGGCGGCTGCGGGCCCTCAGGTCCCGGCTGCTGACCCCCAACTCCGCGGCGGCCGCGCTCATCACGTCCTCGAAGCCGACCTGGCGCGGGGCCCTGGAGGCGGCCGCGCCGCCCAACAGCCTGCGCACCGACTCGGGGCTCGGGGCCTCGCCTCGCACCGAGGCGTGGGCCACCACCTGGATCAGGCTTCCCTCGAGGGCCCGGACGGAGCTGGTGACCTGCTCGGCTATCTCGTCCAGCACCTCCGGGGCGACGCCGACGCCGTCGAGCCCGGCGCGCTTCTGGAGTATGACCCGGCGGACCTCCGGCTCAGGTGGCTCGAGCTCCACGACAAGCCCGGAACGAAACCGCTCCGACAGGCGGTCCTCGAGATCCACCAGCTCGTCGGGGTTGCGGTCGGAGGTGAGCACGAGCTGTCGCCCAGAGTCTTGGAGGGCGTTGAAGGTGTGGAAGAACTCCTCGCGGGTGCGCTCCTTGCGCGCGAGGAACTGCACGTCGTCGATCAGCACGACATCCGTGCCGCGGAAGCGGTCCTTGAAGTCACGGGTTCGCCGGTCGCGGACGGCCTCCACGAAGTCGGTGGTGAACTCCTCCACGGTGGCGTAGCGGACGCTCAGGCCGGAGCCGTAGCGCTGCACGTAGTTGCCGATCGCGTGCAGCAGGTGGGTCTTGCCCAGCCCGGGCCGGCCGTGGATCAGCAGCGGGTTGTAAGCCTGGCCTGGCATCTCGGCCACTGCGAGGGCGGCCGCGTGCGCGAGGCGGCTGCCCTCGCCGATGACGAACTGCTCGAAGGTGTACTTGGGATTGAGGCGCTGCAGGCCGGCTCGGGTCCCGGGCGCTTCGGTGTCCTCCGGCGGCGCCCAGCCCTCCGCCACTATCTCGACCGAGGCGCCGGGACCGACCACGGCGACCGCCGCGTCGCGTACCAGGGGCAGGTAGCGCTCGCCGACCCAGGAGCGGATGTGCTCCGGCGCACGCACGTAGAACACGCCGCCCCGGTGGCCGGCCAGCTCGAGCGGCTCGAGCCACGTCCGGTACTTGAACTCCGGAGCACGCCGCTGAAGCTCGGCGCGTACGGCATCCCAAGTCTGATCCGGCTCCGCGGACACGGACGAGCGACCCTCCCAGGGCGATCTCTACTCAGCGTCGAAGGGAGGACCCCCTTCCGACCTCGCGGCCGGCCCCTCCAGGCACGAGCAGTCTAGGTCGTGCCTTCTCGCCCCGGCGCACGCCGCGGGAGGGAACTGCGCAAAGCGCGGGCAAAACGGCGGCGGCCACTACACTGCCCCTCGGCCCATGAAGCGCACCTATCAGCCCAAGAAGCGCAAGCGCGCCCGTACCCACGGATTCCGCGCGCGCATGAGCACGAAGGCGGGCCGGCGCGTGCTCAGGCACCGCCGCTCCAAGGGCCGGCGCCGCCTCACCGTCTAGGTCATGGCCTCGCGCCGCCGCCGGCGCCGCCTCTCTCGCTCGGGCGAGTTCGAGCGCGTATACCGCGAGGGACGCTCGTATGCCAACCGCTACCTGGTCGTCTACGCGTTCCCCCGCTCCGAGCAGGACGGAGAGCCGCGGCTGGGCATCTCGGTGGGCCGCAAGCTCGGCGGCGCGGTGGAGCGCAACCGGGTCAAGCGGCTACTGCGCGACGCGTTCTGGAACACGGCGGCCGAACTCGAAGGCGGCCACGACTTCGTGATCGTCGGCCGCCCTGACGCGCGTGCGCTAGCCGAGGAGGAGGGCGAGCAGGGGATCGAGCGCGCGCTTCGAGAGGTGCTCGCCGAGGCAGGTCTGACGGCGCCGCGGGAGAACGGCTGAGGACCCTGTGCGGACCCTGTTCACAACGCCGATCCGCTTCTACCAGCGGGTGATCTCGCCGGCGATCCCCGCGCGCTGCCGCTACTACCCGACCTGCTCGCAGTACGCCGTCCAGGCCATCCGCCGCTACGGTGTCCTGCGAGGCCTCGTGCTCGCCGGGTGGCGCCTGCTGCGATGCAACCCCTGGAGCCACGGGGGCGTGGACCATCCCGAGGACCAGACGCTCTTCCGGACGACCACCTAGCGCATGTTGATCGCGAACTTCATCTCGGACTTCCTGAGCCCGCTGATCGATGCGTCGGACGCGATCCTGCGCTTCTGGCACGGCCTGCTCGGGTCATGGGGCCTGTCGATCATCTTCCTGACCTTCACGATCCGCCTGGCGATCCTGCCGCTGGCCTTCAAGGGCGTGAAGGGGATGAACCGCCTGCAGTACCTGCAGCCGGAGATGAAGCGCATCCAGGAGCGCTACAAGGACGACAAGCAGCGCCAGCAGCAGGAGCTGATGAAGTTCTACAAGGAGCAGAAGGTTAACCCGCTCGGCTCCTGCCTTCCGCTCCTCCTCCAGATCCCGTTCTTCATGGCGCTCTTCTACCTGCTGGGCCCCAGCGGGAATGGAGAGTTCGCGCGCGAGCTGCACAGTGGCGGAGACCCGGGATTCCTGTTCATCCCGGACCTCGCCGAGAAGCTCACCAGCAATCCGCCGGTGCTGGCGATCATGGTCGTGCTCTACATCGGCACCCAGATGATCTCGACCGCCGTCAGCACCGTGAGCGCCGACCCCACCCAGCGCAAGATCATGTTCGCGCTGCCCTTCGTCTTCACGCTGTTCGTCATCAACTTCCCGGCGGGGCTGCTCCTCTACTGGATCACGACGAACACCTGGACCATCGGGCAGCAGCTGCTGGTGCGAAAGCTGTACCCCAAGCCGGAGCGCCTCGAGCCGTCCGACGACGACAAACCTGCACCCGCGCGCGGGAAGCCGCCAGCCGAGAAGAAGGCCGATCCCGAGAACGGGAAGAAGGACGGTGGCAAGCCCAAGCAGCCCGCCACCCGCAAGCGCGCCGCCGCGGCCAAGGCCAGCGCCGGCGGCAACGGAGCACGTGGTAACGGCGCGAAGACCTCGAAGACCTCGAAGCCGCCGGCCTCTCCGCGCAAGAAGCGCAGGCGGTCGGGCCGCCGCCGCTAGTGGAGGCTTCGGCCGGGCCGCCCCAGGAGCCCGCGGAGCGGATCCGCGACTTGGTCAGCACGGTATGCGACGGCATCGGCCTGGACGAGGCCCACGTCGAAGTCCACGAGGACGACGAGGAGCTGCGGGTCACTGTCGACGGCGAGCACCTCGGGCTGCTGATCGGAAAGCACGGCGCGACGATCGACGCCCTTCAGCACCTCGCCCTGCGGGCGGCGTTCCAGGGCAAGCCCGACCAGCGCCGCGTGGTGGTCGACGCCGCCGGCTACCGCGACCGTCGGGAGGCCGCCCTTCATCGCGCCGCCGACCGCGCGGTCACGGAGGCCCTTGACTTCGGCCGGGCCGTGGAGCTCGAGCCGATGCGTCCCGCCGAGCGCAAGGTGGTCCACCTCTACCTGCGCGAGCGCAGCGAGGTCGAGACGCACAGCGAGGGCGACGAGCCCGAGCGGCGGCTGGTCGTCACCCCGCTTCGGCGCGGCGACTGAGCGTTTCACGGGAAACGGTCGCGCGGCTCGAGGAGCTGGCCGCCCGTCACGGTCTTCCCGACGGCTCCGCCGAACGACTCGCCTCGTTGCTGGCCGCGCTCGCCGCCGAGCCCGATCCGCCCACCACCATCCGCGACCCCTCGCGGGCGGCCGACGAGCACGTCGCCGACAGCCTCTCGGGGCTCGAGGTGCCTGAGCTTCGCGCCGCCTCCCGCGTGGCGGACCTGGGCTCCGGCGCCGGCTTTCCCGGGCTGCCCCTCGCCGTGGCACTGCCCGGGGCCCGGGTGGACCTCGTCGAGGCCACCGGGCGCAAGTGCGAGGTGATCGCCCGTCTGGCCGCGGCCGCGGCGATCGGCAACGCCCGGCCGCTGGCCTTCCGAGTCGAGGAGCTGGGCCGTGCCGCCTATGACGTCGTCACCGCGCGTGCACTGGCTCCGCTCACGGTGCTCGCCGAGTATGCGGCGCCCCTGTTGGGCGAGCGGGGCGTGCTCGTCGCGTGGAAAGGGGACCTCGATGCCGCTGAGCAGGACGCGGGTGTCCGCGCGGGCGCGCGGGTGGGAATGGCCGTCGAGTCGGTGCTCGGAGTGGAGCCGTTTCCCGGTGCTCGTTCGCGACGCCTCGTCGTCCTGCGCAAGGTCGGGCCCACGCCGCCCGAGCTACCACGCCGCCCGGGCATGGCGCGCAAGCGGCCGCTGGGCTGAGCCCTCGTGGATGGCGTACACCTCTCGGAAGAACGCTCAGCCTCCTGAGCGATTTTTCCGGCTATGCCACATCGGCGGGAGGAACCGCCCCGTTCGGCGGCGAACAGTTGGGGATTCCGACCGATGGCAGCCGTAGCTTCGCCGGCGTGGGCGCCGTTTACGCAATCGCCAACCAGAAGGGCGGGGTGGGCAAGACCACCACGGCCGTGAACGTCGCCGCCTCGATCGCCGAGGCCGGCCACCAGACCCTGCTCGCCGACCTGGACCCGCAGTGCAACGCCACGGTGGCGCTCGGACTCCGGAAGGACCTCAGCCCCTCCACCTACGACTGCCTCTCGGGCGGACCGCCGCTCGAGGAGGCCGCCGTCGACACCGCCTTCGAGGGCCTCAGGGCGGTGCCCGCCACCCCGGACCTGGCGGGGGCCAGCGTCGAGCTTCCGCGGGTCCCCGGCTCGGAGACCCGCCTGCGCGAGGCGATGGGCGGCATCCGCGAGCGCTATCTGTTCACCATCCTCGACTGCCCGCCGGCGCTCGGGCCGCTCACCGTGAACGCGCTGGTGGCGGCCGACCGCGTCATCGTTCCCGTCCAGACCGAGTACTTCGCCCTCGAGGGGCTCGCCGGCCTGCTGGACACGCTCTCGCTGGTCCAGCGTGAGCTCAACCCGCACCTGACAATCGCCGGGATGATCCTCACCATGCACGACAGCCGCACGCGACTCGCGCAGGACGTCGAGAAGGAGGTGCGCGAGCACTTTCCCGAGCTGGTCTTCGACACCGTCATTCCGCGCAACGTGCGCGTGGGCGAGGCGCCCAGCTTCGGACGTCCCGTCACGCGTCACGCCCCGGCGAGCGCCGGCTCGGCCGCCTACCTCAAGCTCGCGAAGGAGATGGCCTCCCGTGCCTAGGCGGCCACTCCCTCGCCTCGGCCGCGCACGAGGCGAGGTTCACTCGTGACCGAGCCCGCCAGGGGCATGGGCCGCGGTCTCTCGGCGATCCTGCCCCGCTCGGCCCGCGACGAGCAGGGCCTGCGAGACGTCGCGGTCGAGCTGATCGCTCCCAACCCCAACCAGCCCCGTCGCCACTTCGACGAGGACGCGCTGGCCGCCCTGTCGGAGTCGATCCGGGCCCGGGGCCTCCTGCAGCCGGTCGTGGTACGCCCGCTCGCGGGGGGCACCTACGAGCTGGTCGCCGGCGAGCGGCGGCTGCGGGCGGCCCGGCTCGCCGGGCTGGAGACCCTGCCAGCGCTCGTCCGGGACACCGAGGAGGGCGAGCGCCTGGAGCTGGCCCTCGCCGAGAACATGGCCCGCGAGGACCTCAACCCGATCGAGGAGGCTCGTGCCTGCGCGACGCTGGTGGAGGACCTCGGCCTGACCAAGGAGGATGTCGGGCGCCGGGTGGCCCGCAGCCGCGTTGCGGTGTCCAACCTGATCCGCCTGCTCGACCTGCCCGACGAGGTGCTCGAGCTGGTCGAGGCCGGCGAGCTGACCGAGGGCCACGGCCGCGCGCTGCTCACCTGCCGCGACCATCGCACCCGCCGCAGCCTGGCCCTCGCCGCGCGCGACGAGGGCTGGTCGGTGCGCGAGACCGAGCGCCGGGCCCGCGGGGCGGGAGAGCCGCTGGCCGCGCGCGAGCCGGTGGTGCTCCATCCCGATCTGGCTCAGGCCCTGGGCGCCGCTGAGGACGCGCTCACCGCCGCCCTCGGGCACGAGGCCAAGGCCAAGCCACGCGGCGGCGGCTGCCGGATCCAGCTCGACTTCGACTCGCCCGCCGAGGCGGTCGAGCTGGCCGAGAAGCTCCTCGGCGCGCAGCGCTAGACTCGGCCGTTCTCCGGGCGATTAGCTCAGCTGGTTAGAGCGCGTCTCTGATAAGGACGAGGTCCCTGGTTCGAGTCCAGGATCGCCCATCTCGCGCGGGGGAAGTCGGGGCTAGACTCTGGCTTCCATGCAGGAGATGGTGATCTACGGCGTCAGCTTCGACATGGTCGGCAAGCAGCCGATCGTCCTGCTCAAGACGCGCGACGGGAACAAGTTCCTGCCCATCTGGATCGGCCATCCCGAGGCCGCGGCCATCCTCATGAAGCTGCAGGGGGCCAACACGCCGCGGCCCATGACGCACGATCTGATCTCGGACGTGCTCTCCGAGCTCGAGGTCGCCTGCACCCGGGTGGCGGTCACCGAGCTGCGCGAGAACACCTTCTACGCGGCGATCACGCTGGCCATGAACGGGCGCGACGTGGAGATCGACTCCCGCCCCTCCGACGCGCTGGCCCTCGCCGTGCGCACCGGTGCGCCGATCTTCGCCGCCGAGGACGTGATCACGGAGTCCGCGATCGAGTTCGAGCACGAGGTCGAGGACCAGGAAGAGGTCGTCGAGAAGTTCAAGGACTTCCTCGACAACGTGACGCCGGAAGATTTTGCCGAAGGCGAGGACCCGGCTAGCTGAGCTCGAGCAGCCGCTCCACCAGGGAGTCGAACCCGATGCCGGCCGCCTCCGCCGCCTGGGGCAGCAGGCTCGTCTCCGTCAGCCCCGGGATCGGGTTGGCCTCCAGCACGTAGGGCTCGCTACCGGCGTCGAGCATGAGGTCGACGCGCCCAAAACCCGCGAGGCCGAGGAGCTCGTAGGTCGCCACCGCCAGTTCCTGCACCCGCTCCGTGACCGTCTCGGGCAGCTCGGCGGGGCAGACGAAGTCGGTGGCGCCTATGTCGTAGCGGGACTCGAAGTCGTAGAAGCGGTCCTCCTGTGGGACAGCCTCCACCACCGGCAGCGGCCGCCCGTCGAGCAGGGAGACCGCGAGCTCGCGCCCGGCGACATGGCGCTCGAGCAGCACCTTCGAGTCGTACGAGAAGGCCGCCACCAGCGCCGCCGGGACGTCGGCCGCCGTGGCCGCGAACTTGATCCCGAGTGCAGAGCCCTGGCTCGAGGGCTTGACGACGATGGGGAACGACAGGCGCTCCTCGATAGCGGGCAGCGCGTCGGCCGCACCGAGGTCGCGGAACGCCGTCTCGCTGAAGGCGAAGAACTCCGGAGTCGGGATGCCCGAGTCCACCATGAGGTGCTTGGCCAGAACCTTGTCCATGGCGCGCGCGCAGGCCAGGACGCCCGAGCCGGTGTAGGGCACGTCGAGGATCTCCAGCAGCTCCTGCACCGTCCCGTCCTCGCCGTCGCGGCCGTGCAGCGCCACGAAGGCCACCTCGGGCCGAGCCTCCCGCAACCTCTGGATGAGATCGAGGCCCACGTCGACGGACACCACGTCGTGCCCCAGCCGGCCGAGCGCCGCCTCGACCCGCCCCCCGGAGCGCAGCGACACCTGCCGCTCCAGCGACCGGCCGCCCTTGAGGACCGCGACCCGGGTCACTGGCCGCCGGCCCGGCGGCCGTCCTCGCGGCGGCGGGGCAGCGGCAGCACCCGGGCGCGCGGCGTGTCCGCGTCGACCTCGGGCTGGGATGGGGAGGCCGCGGCCGTCTTGCCCGTCAGCGTGCCGAAGAGCGCGACCTGCTCCTCGATGACCTTGCCGACGCGACGGATGCCCTCACGGATCTCGTCCTCGTCGGAGTTGGAGAAGTTGAGCCGCATGGAGGAGTGCCCGCGGTCGTCCAGGTAGGCGGCGTTGCCCGGCACGAAGGCGACGTTGTCGCGCAGGGCCCGAGCGAGCAGGTCGGTCGTGTCGATGAAGTCGGGCAGGGTGGCCCAGATGAACAGCCCTCCGCCGGGACGTGTCCACTCGGCCTGGGGCGGGAAGTGGTCCTCGAGGGCGGCGAGCATCGCGTCCCGTCGCCGCCGGTAGATCTCGGTCAGCGAGTCCACGTACTGCTCCCAGCGCCCCTGCTCGAAGTAAGCCTGGACCATCAGCTGGGAGAGGGTGGACGTGCACAGGTCGACGGCCTGCTTGCCGACCTTGATCTTCTCGAGAACCGGGGGCGGCGCGGCGACCCAGCCCAGCCGGATGCCGGGCGAGAGGATCTTGGAGAAGGTCCCGAGGTACATCACGTAGACCCCCCCGTCGAGCTGGTAGAGCGGGGGCGGCGCCTCGCCCTCGTAGCGCAGCAGGCCGTAGGGGTTGTCCTCGAGCACCAGTAGCTCGCGCTCGCGCGCGATCTCTACGAGGCGCCGCCGCCGAGCTGTCGAGAGCGTCACCCCGCCCGGGTTGTGGAAGCTCGGCACGGTGTATACGAACTTCGGGCGCCGCCCCTCGCGCTCGAGGCGGTCCAGCGT
>Ga0126312_10000536_pt1 | contig 23078 bp, 22 predicted proteins | sample Plot104A_FD_92537 | JGI IMG/M metagenome (GOLD analysis project Ga0126312, IMG submission 92537) | Serpentine soil microbial communities from UC McLaughlin Reserve, CA, USA - Plot104A | ecosystem: Environmental > Terrestrial > Soil > Grasslands | place: USA: UC McLaughlin Reserve, Lake County...
CACGTCGACCGCAATCCCGACGCCGGCGAGCACGCGGAGACCGCCGCGACGGGCGCGTGGTTGCAGCTCGACGGCCCCGGCAGGACGAAGTACTGGCCCGACTCGACGATCGTCGCGCTCATCGCCGACCTGGCAGAGCGCGGCCACGCCGACCGGCTGCTCCTCGGCGGCGACAACGGCCGGCGCTCGATGATGCGCGCCTACGGCGGCGGGCCGGGCCTCGACTACGTCTTCGCTCGCTTCAAGCCCCGGCTCGAGCGGGAGCTCGGCACGGAGCTGTCGGAGCGGATCTTCGTCGAGAACCCGGCCCGCGCGTTCGCCTTCGTCGGCTAGGAGAGCGGCCCGCAGACGGCCGGGAACTCGCTCGCGTCCTGCTGTCCGACCGACTTGACGATCTCCTCGATCGTCGCCGGCGGGAAGGCGCCGACGTGGAAGCCGATCCGCAGCCCGACCGTCGCGAAGATGAGTCCCTCGCCAGGTGCCACGAAGCGGCCGTCGTTGCCGGGCACGGTCACCAGCCAGGAGCCATCCGGCTGCGGCTCTCCGATCGCGGGGCCGCCGAGCGGTGTCGTGAGGCTCTTGCCGCTGAGTGGATTCGTGTATGTGATCGTGAACGAGCGGAGGTGGATCACACGCCGAACGAGGTTTCCGTCCTGGTCGGTGAAGTCCTTGACCACGCGCGTGCCCTCGATGTGCGCGACGATCGGGAACGGGCACGTTTCGGACAGCGCCGGAATCACGACGTCGCGGTTGAGCTCCACCTGCTCCACGAGCGTCGGGGGGTTGCCGGTCGCCGCCGGCGCGAACAGCACGGTGAGCGCGCAGGCGAGCGCGGCCGCCGTCAGCAGCTTCGTCATCTGGGTCTCCTTCTGGTCGTGGAGGCCGGCGCCGGCACCCTTTGTCGTCAGTACCATGAGACGCCTATGCCACTGACGGAGTTAGTCGCCGGTGAGCGGGACGATGTCGCGCTCGCGCTCGACCTCGCGAACACCTGGGACACGCTGGACCCGCCGAGCGAGCGGCTGCCCGATGTCGACACGCTGCGACGTGTACTCGTCCACCACGGCCGCGAGGCTGCCGCGGCGGCTGCGACGGAGCCCGGGCTGACAGCCGTTCGCAGCCTGCGCGACGCCTTGCGCAGCACGTTTTTCGTCGGCGACGAGGCGGCGGCGGTCGCGCACCTCAATACGCTGCTCGAAGGCGTACCGGCGCCGAGGCTCCTGCGCGAGGGCGACGGCTGGCGGTTCGGCTGGGACGAGACGAGCCCGGCCTTCCTCGCCGGCACGACGACCGTCGCGCTGCTGGACGCGATCCACCGCTACGGCTTCGGCCGCTTCGGTGTCTGCGCCGGGCCGCCGTGCACCGGCGTCTACGTCGACCGCTCCCGCAATGCCAGCCGCCGCTACTGCTGCTGGCTCTGCGCCGACCGCGTCACGCAGGCCGCCGCGCGGGCCCGTCGCCGCACGACTGGCTAGAGCGACTCGCGCACGGCGCGGGCGCCCGCGACCATGTTCGTGAGCTTCTCGCGCGATGCCCAGCGCGCGGTCTGAGAGAGGCCGCAGTCCGGGCTGACGCTCAGCCGCTCCGCGGGAACGTATTCGAGGCACTCCCGGATCCGTTCCTCGACGTCCGCCGGAGTCTCGACGTAGTAGTTCTTGACGTCGATCACGCCGACGCCGACGTCGTGCCGCTCGCCGATCGCGCCGATCACCTCGAGCTCCGCGAATTCGCGGCTCGCCATCTCGAGATGCAGCTCGTCGACGGCGAGCTCGAGGAACGCGGGGAACATCGGCGCGTACCTCCGCTTCCCGACGGCGCGACCCTTGTAGTTGCCGAAGCAGAGGTGCGTGCCGACGTACGCGCGGCCGGCGACCGGCTCGACCGTCCGGTTGAAGACGTCGACCAGGCGCTCGGGATCCTCCCGGTGGGCGTAACAGCTCATCGACGGCTCGTCGACGGTCAGCGTCTCGCAGCCCGCGGCCACCAACGCCTCGAGCTCCGCGCGGACGACCGGGAGCAGCGCCTCGGTGACGGCCCACCGATCGGGGTAGTCGCCGTGCGGCTCGATCCGGCCCGCGAGCGTGTACGGGCCCGGCACGCTCGCCTTTAGCCGCGCTCCCTTGGGAGCGACTGTCTGCAAGCGCTCCCACTCCTCGACGACGCCGAGCCCGTTCGGCGCGGCAAGCTCGCCCACGATTTGGTGGCGCCCGCGCTGATCGTGCGCCGGCGGGCCGAACCGGCGCCGCGGCTCGCGGTCGAGCTCGAGCCCGTCCAGGAAAACGTAGAACGAGAGGTTGAAGTCGAAGCGCGTCTGCTCGCCGTCGGTGACCACATCCACGCCGGCGCGCAGCTGGTCGCCGATCGCCGCCGAGACGGCGTCGCGGATCGCCTCCTCGACGTCGTCGGGACCCAGCTCGTCGAGGTGGTCGCCAACGAGCTCGAGCCAGCCGGGGAAGGGGTAGCTCCCGATCACCGTCGTCCGGATCGGTTCGTGGGGCACGGCCCAGCCTAACCCGCCTCATTGCCCTCCCGTCTAGACAGCTATACAGTCACTCGCCGTGTCCGCCGCCTTCGACGTGAGCGACCGGCGCGTCGTCGTCACCGGCGCCTCGAGCGGCATCGGCGAGGGGATCGCGAAGGCCTTCGCGCGAGGCGGCGCTCGCGTCGCGGGCATCTCGCTCGACGGCGACGCGCCCACCGACGGAATTTTCGTCCACGGCGACACGGGTGACCGCGAAGCGGTCGAGGCCCTGGCGCGGCGCGTCGTCGACGAGTGGGGCGGCATCGACGTTTGGGTGAACAACGCGGCGCGCCTGATGGTGCGTCCGCTGGTCGAGACGAGCGACGAGGACTGGCACGGCCTCCTCGCGGGCAACCTCCACGGCTACTTCTACGGAGCCCGGGCCGCGGCGCGGCAGATGCTCGCGCAGGGCAGCGGCCGGATCGTGAACATCAGCTCCGCCGCCGACGTCCAGGCCGTGCCCGGCCTGGGCGCGTACACCGCGGCGAAGGGAGCGATCGTCGGCCTCACGAAGGTGCTCGCGCTCGAGCTCGCGCCGGCGGGAATCACGGTGAATGCCGTCGCGCCGGGCGCGGTCGACACGCCGTTGAACGCCAATGCCTACACCCCCGAGGTTCGACGCACCTACGAGGAGCGCATCGCCGTCGGCCGGATCGGCAGCCCGGAAGAGATCGCCGACGTCGTCCTCTTCCTCGCCTCCTACGCCGCCCGCTACGTCACCGGCCAGGAGCTGATCGTCGACGGCGCGCTGACGATCAACGGCGCGGTCGGCCACGCCCGTGATTGAGATCCTCGTCGACGGGCTCGACCACCCGGAGGGCGTGTGCTGGGACCCCGGCGCCGGCGTGCTCTGGGCGGGCGGCGAGGCGGGCCAGCTCTACCGAATCGACCTCGACGAGCGGCGCGCCGAGGAGTTGGCGCGAGCACCCGGCTTCGTGCTCGGCCTCGCGGTCGACGGACGCGGACGGGTCGTGCTCTGCTGCTCGGACCGCGGGCTCGTCTGCGTGCTCGAGGCCGGCGCGGTCCGCACGATCGAGAACGGCTTCCGCTTCCCGAACTACCCGGCCTTCGCACCGGACGGGACGCTGTACGTCTCGGACTCGGGCTCCTGGGGAGCCGCGAACGGCCGGATCTTCCGCCTCTCCCCCGCCGGCGAGCTCGAGGTCTTCTCCGCGGAGCTGAACGACTTTCCGAACGGCTGCGCCGTCACGGCCGACGGTCGTTACCTGTGGATCGTCGAGAGCCACAGCCCGACGGTGAACCGCTTCGACCTCCAGACGGCAGAGCTCGAGCAGGTGACGAGGCTCGACGGGACGGTGCCGGACGGCATCGCTCTCACCGCCCAAGGCGGCGTGGTCGTCTCGTGCTACCGGCCCGACCGCATCGTTCACATCGACGCGTCGGGAGCCGTCGAGATCGTGGCCGAGGACCCGCAAGGGACGCTGCTCGCGGCACCGACCAACGCGGCCTTCGTCGGGCCTGAGCTCGACCGCCTCGTCTGCGCCAACCTCGGCCGCTGGCACCTCTCGCTCGTCGACTCTGGGTTGCGCGGCGCGCCCCTCCACTACCCGGCGACGTGGGCGGCCGACGCGTGAGCGAGTTCATCCCGCGCTACTTCGAGATCGAGCAGTCGTTGCGGGCGCGCGTCGCCGTGCTCGAGGCGAACGCCCCGCTTCCGTCCGAGTCGCAGCTCTGCGACGAATTCAGCGTGTCCCGCATGACGGCGCGCGCGGCGGTCCAGCGGCTCGTGCAGGACGGCCTCGTGTACCGCGTCCCGGGGCGAGGCACGTTCGTCGCCGCTGCCCGCGCGAACAGAACGGCCGGACACGTCCTCTCCTTCTCGGACGAGATGCGCCGTAAGGGACGCGTTCCGACCTCCCGTGTCATCGAGCGGCGCGAGCGCAAGGCGACCGAGGACGAGGAGCGCCGGCTCGGAGTGCAGGACGTGGTCGTGCTGCGCCGCGTCCGGCTGGCGGACGGCAAGCCGCTCGCGCTCGAGCGAGCCGTGTTCCCGGCAGCGCGCGTGAGCACTGCGCTCGACGCCGACCTCGAGACCGGGTCGCTCTTCGAGGCGCTGGCCGGAAGCGGCCTCACGCCCACGACCGGCCGGGCCGCCCTCGCCGCCGAGGCCGCGACGGCCGAGGACGCCCGCTACCTCCGCGTCCGCAAAGGCGCTCCGCTGCTCGTCGAGCGGCGGCTGATCCGCGACCAGCAGGGCGAACCGCTCGAGCTCACCGAGAGCCGCTACGTCGGCTCGCGCTACGGGATCGACGTGGATTTCGACGTGGAGCTGCCGACCTCGTGATCGACCTCGATCGGCTCGGTCACCCAGATCAGGCGGTGCTCGCCACCGACCGCCCGGCCATCGACGTCCGCGTCGTCCACGGCTTGGCGCTCCGGGTCAACCCGCACCGCGGCCTGGACATCGGCGCCGCCTGGTTCCGCGGCGTGCCGATCGCGTGGGTCGGTCCGGCGGGAGAGGGCGGCACCGACGCGGAGGATTGGCGCGCCTCCTGGGGTGGTGGGCTCGTCACGACCTGCGGGCTCGACAACGTCGGGGCGCCCTCCGAGGGAATCGGGCTGCACGGCACGTACACCTTCCTGACCGCAGGCAACGTCAGGACCGAGCGCACGGGCGCCGGGGCGGTCGTCCGCGGCACGATCGACGACCCGCGAGGCCTCCACGTCGAGCGCACGATCCGCGTCGAACGCGGCTCGATGGAGCTCGTCGACCGGACGACGAACGTCTCGAGCGAGCGGCTCGAAGCGCCGGTGCTGTACCACGTGAACTTCGGCTGGCCGTTCTGGAACGCGGGCGCCACGGTCGAGACCGACGCCGACGAGGTCCGGCCGCGTGACGACGACGCCGCCCCGCACGACTGGTCGGCGGCACCGCCCGAGCCGACCGCGACGCCGGAGCGCGTCTGGGAGCATGTGGGCGCGACCCGCGCGCGTGCCACGAACGGGCAACTCGGGATCACGACGGAGCTCGAGTTCGACCTTCCGCGCCTGTGGCAATGGATCGACCCGGCGCCGGGCGTCTACTCGCTCGGGCTCGAGCCCGCGAACTGCTCCGTGCTCGGTCGGGCGCACGACCGCGCCGAAGGGACGCTCCCCTTCTTGGGCGCGGGTGAGGAGCGAGGCACGAGAATCGCGGTCACCGTCAAGGAGGTCGCGTGAGCATCGGGGACCTGCGCGCAGGCGTCGTCGGCACGGGGTTCATCGGCGCCGTCCACGTCGAGGCCTTGCGGCGGCTCGGAATCGAGGTCGCCGGCGTCGTCGGCTCGTCGCCCGAGCGCGCACACGCCAAGCAGCTCGCGCCGGTGATCGACAGCTACGACGAGCTCCTCGCCGACGAGCGCGTGAACGTTGTCCATCTGACGACGCCGAACCACCTCCACCACGGCCAGGTCAAGCAGGCGCTCGCCGCCGGGAAGCACGTCGTCTGCGAAAAACCGCTGGCTCTCACCTCGGCCGAATCGGCCGAGCTGCTCGAGTTCGCCGAGAGGAGCGGCCTCGTCCACTGCACGAACTTCAACATCCGCTTCTACCCGCAGGTTCAGCAGGCGCGCGCGCTCGTGGCGGACGCGGCGGTCGGCGACGTCTGGAACGTCTACGGCGGCTACTTCCAGGACTGGCTGCTGCTGCCGACCGACTGGAACTGGCGCCTCGACCCGGAGAAGGGCGGCCCGCTCAGGGCGGTCGCGGACATCGGCTCGCACTGGCTCGACCTCGTTCAGTTCGTGCTCGGGAGACGCGTCCACTCGCTGCTCGCCGACCTCGCGACGACGATTCCGGTACGGCGCAAGCCGACGCACGAGATCGAGACGTTCGCCTCGGCCGACGACGTCGAGCGTGAGGACGCGCCGATGACGACCGAGGACCTCGCGCACATCCTGCTGCGCTTCGAGGACGGCGCGCGCGGATCGCTCGTCGTCTCGCAGGTCAGCGCCGGCCGCAAGAACTCGCTGCGGTTCGAGGTGGACGGGTCGCGCGGCTCGGTCGTCTGGGACTCCGAACGGAACGAGGAGCTCTGGCTCGGCCACCGCGGGAAGCCGAATGAGCTGCTCCCGCGCGACCCGTCGCTGTTCCTGCCGGAGGCGAGCAGGCGGACGAGCCTCCCGGCGGGACATGCGGAGGGCTTCGCCGAGACCTTCAAGGAGCTCTACCGGGCGGTGTATACAGCGGTCGCCGCGGGCGGGCCGGCGAACGGGCCGGATTACCCGACCTTCGCCGACGGCCACTGGGAGAACGTGCTCGGCGACGCCGTGACGCTCAGCAACCGCGAACGACGATGGGTGGAGGTGACCACGTGAAGCTCGGCCTTCTGACCGCCGCTTTCCCCGACCTCACGCTGGAGCAGGTGGCCGAATGGGCCGCCGGCGAGGGCTTCCAGGCGCTCGAGGTCGCCTGCTGGCCGGCCGGCGGCGGAGAGCGGCGCCGCTACGCGGGCGTGACGCACATCGACGTCGACGACTTCGACCCGGACGCGGTGCACGAGACGGTGAACCGGCACGGGCTTGCGATCTCCTCGCTCGCGTACTACCCCAACAACCTCCACCCGGACGACTCCCATCGCGAAGAGGTCAACGGCCATCTGCGGAAGGTGATCGACGCCGCCCACCGGCTCGGCGTCGGGATCGTCGGCACCTTTGCCGGCAACGACAAGGACCGGCCGCTGCCCGAGAACCTCGAGCGCTTCCGCGACATCTGGCCGCCACTCGTCGACTACGCCGGCGAACGCGGCGTAAAGATCGCGATCGAGAACTGCCCGATGATCTTCAGCTACGACGAGTGGCCGGGCGGCACCAACCTCGCCTACGCGCCTGCGATCTGGGACGAAATGTTCTCCGCGATCCCTAGCGACAACTTCGGCCTCAACATCGACCCGTCACATCTCGTCTGGCTGATGATCGACTACGAGCGGGTCGTCTACGACTACGCCGACCGCATCTTCCACGCGCACGCGAAGGACCTCGAGGTGCGGCGGGACGGGCTCTACCGGCACGGGACGTTGTCGAGCGGGATCGGCTGGCAGGTTCCGCGGCTGCCGGGGCTCGGCGAGGTGCGCTGGGACCGCTTCGTCGCCGCGCTCTACGCGGTCGGTTACGACCACGTGCTCTCCATCGAGCACGAGGACCGCCGCTTCGAGGGCGACGAGGAGCTCGTCAAGCGCGGGTTCCTGCTCGCGAGGGACGTACTGCAGCCGTACGTGGTCTAGCAGGCTACGCGGCCTTGCGCCGGAAACGCGAGTGGATCATGCTGCTGCCGATAGGCAACGCAAGCAAGGAGCGCACGGTGATCCGCGCATCCGGCTACACGAACGGGGACGACATTTTCCTCGCTTGGCTCCTCCCCCGGACGCCCGACTGCTGGGGTGTCTCGCTCTGGCGCGAGGTGAAAAGGCCCTCGGGCAAGGTGTCCTCCGGGTTCGTCGAGAACCGAGTCGGCTTCGCGGTCGACAAGCCTACGCCGCACAGCCACCGCCCGTCGAACGAGTGGCCCTTCCAGCGCTACACGTGGACGGACCACGGCGTGGACGAGGGCGACCGGGTGACGTACACGATCACGCCGATGCTCGAGCGGCCGTCGGGACTGCGACCGGAGACGGGCGGCGCAGCAACCGTCGGCCCGCTTCGCGTGACTTCCGCCGGCGGGAGCGGCTCCGCGGCGTACTTCAACCGCGGTGTCCTCCTCTCGCAGTTCATGGCCAAGAAGCTCGGGCCGGAGTTCACCAGCAGCGATCTGAAGCGCTTGAAGGAGAGCCTCTCCGATGACGACAGCGAGCTCCGCGACTTCCTGCGCGGCCAGCTGGGCGACCGCCTCGTACGCCTAGTCGACGACGCCAAGGCCACGCGCTCACACGTCTACGCGGCGCTGTACGAGCTGGAAGACCCGGAGCTGATCCAACGGCTCAAGTCGCTGGGGTCGCGGGCCCACGTGGTCCTCTCGAACGGGAGCAAGAAGAAGCGCAACGAGGACGGGAACGCGGAGGCCGCCGAGGAACTCACCGGCGTCGTAGACCTCCATCGGCGGATGCTCTGGAGCGAAGGTCTCGGACACAACAAATTCCTCGTCGTCGCCAAGCCGAAGACGAATCCACTCGCCGTCTGGACCGGCAGCACCAACTGGGCCACGACCGGGCTCTGCACCCAGCTGAACAACGGCCTCCTCGTCGAGGACCCCGGCCTTGCGCGCATCTTCCTCGATCAGTGGAAACTGCTTCGGGACGACCGCCGCACCGGACCACAGGGGCAAGATCTGCACTTCGGCGAGAAGCTGATGGAACAGAACGACCTTCCGAAATCGCTACCCGGAAACCGCCGCTCGGTCTGGTTCACGCGCACGAGCGCGGGCCAGGACCTGGAAGCCGTCTCCGAGCTGATCAACGGCGCGAAGGACGCGATCCTCTTCCTGATGTTCGAGCCGGGGGCGAATGGGCTCCTCCAGGTCGTGCAGGCTCGGCTCTCGCCCGCCTCGGCGACATATCGCGAAGGGCTCTACGTCCACGGTGTCGTGAACACGTTGAAGCAGAAGCCGGCCGGAACGCGGGACGACGTCGACGTCGAGCTCGTCGGACGAGGCTCGAACCGGCCGTTTCGCCTCACCGTGATCGAGCCGCAAGGCGCGACCGGCCTGGCGGGCTGGGCGGACGAGGTGACGCGCCGGGACTTCCTGCTGAGCCAGGGCGGAGCGATCGGCCACGCGATCATCCACTCGAAGATCATCGTGCTCGACCCGTTCACGAAACCCGTCGTGATCACGGGCTCGCACAACTACTCGCAGTCGGCAAGCTCGAAGAACGACGAGAACATCTGCATCGTCGCCGGCGACAAGCGCCTCGCAGAGCGCTACGCCGTCAACATCATGAGCACGTACCAGCACTACCGCTGGCGTGCCTACCTGCAGGAGTGCGCTCGCCTGGGACGCTCGCCGTGGAAGGGGCTCGTCAAGAGCGCGTCGTGGCAGCGCAAGCAGCCTGAGCACGACAGCGAGCTCCAGTTCTGGGTGCGCACGTAACGGCGCTTCAGCGAGGGTCGAGCACGAACTTGATCCCCTCCGCCGCGCGCGTCGCCGCGAACGCGCGCTCCCACTCGGCGAGCGGGACGACTTCGGTGAGCAGCGGCTCCAGCTCTACGCGGCGCTCGGTCACGAGCTCCAGCGCCTTCCGCCATGACCTCGGCGTGCTCGCGAACCCGGACGTGACCGTGAGCTCGTGGAAGCAGACGAGGTCGAACGGGATCGAGACCGGCTTGCCGGCCAGGCCGATCTGGACGAAGCGCCCGCCGCGGCGGGCCGCCGCGAGCCCGTGCGCGATCCCGGCCTCGCTACCAGAACACTCGACGACTACGTCCGCCTCGAAGACCGGATCGTCGGTCGTGCTCGTCTCCAGCCCGAGCTCGCGGGCGGCGGCGAGCCGGGCCGCGTCGCGCGGCGTGCCGCGAACGCGCGCCTCGCCGCCGGAAGCGCGGGCGACCTGAGCGGCCAGCAGGCCGACCGGTCCGGGCCCGATCACGAGGACGTCCTCGCCGGGCCGCACCGCGGGCCCCGGCTCGAACAGCGAGTGGCAGACGCACGCGAGCGGCTCGCAGAGCGTCGCCGCCGCGCCGCCCAGCCACTCGGGAAGCCGATGGAGGTTCGTCACCGGAACGTGCAGCCGCGGCGCGAACGCGCCGTCGACGTGCGTCCCGATCGAGCGGCGCTCCGTGCACAGGTTCGTCCGCCCGGCGAGACAGTGAGCGCAGCGCCCACAGGTCGAGAAGTACGTCTCACTTGCGACCCGCGCGCCGAGCCAGGACCGGTTGACGCCGTCCCCCAGCTCGGCGACCGACCCGGCCACCTCGTGCCCGATCGTGACCGGCGTCGCGGTCTCGTATTCGCCGTCCGCGATATGGAGATCCGTGCCGCAGATGCCGGCGCCCACCACGTCCAGCACGACGTGGCCCGCGTCCGGGCGAGGCTCGGCGCGCTCGCTCAGCCCGACGTGCCCTACGCCCGGCGCGAGCTTCGTCAGACCGATCAATCCGAGCCGGAGACCCGCGCGTAGATCGCCGTCAGCACGATGATGAGCGAGCCGTAGATCACCTGACGTTGCCACTCCTCGGCGTCGAGCAACGTCAGCAGCGAGCCGAGCACGGTGAGGATCAAGACGCCGACGATCGTCCCGCTGTAGCTTCCCCAGCCGCCGAAGATGGACGTCCCGCCGATCACGACCGCGGCGACCGACTGGAGCAGGTACGGCGACGCCAAACCGAGGTCGGGGTTGTTCGTGAAGCCGACGAGCAGCAGACCGCCGATCGCGCTGAACAGGCCGCACAGCGCGTACACGAGCACGAGCACCTGCCAGACCCGGACGCCCGCGAGCCGCGCCGCGACGTCGTTGTCGCCGACGGCGTAGAGCATCCGTCCGTAGCCCGTGTAGCGCAGGCCCAGGATGATCACGGCCGCCAGCGCGGTCCAGAGGATGAGGTTGGCGGGCAGATAGTCGAAGAACCGGTCCGAGCCGAGCGTCGACACGAAGCCCGGCACCACCTTCTCGAACGATCGCCCCGCATAGATGGACAGCAGGCCGAACGTCACCGACGACGTGCCCAGCGTCATGATCAGCGGGTTCACGCGGAAGATCCCGACGCCGATCCCGTTGGCGAGGCCGATCCCGAGGCCGACGGCGAGGCCGGCGACGATGCCCGAGACCGTCCCGTTGTTTCCCTGCCACGAGGTGGCGAAGGCGGCCGCGGTGGCGGTGAACGCGACCGAGAGGTCGACGCCGCCGGTCAGCATCACGAGGGTCTGGCCCGCCGCGATCATCCCGAGCGGCGCCGCGACGAGAAACGTCGTCGAGAGCTGGTTCCACGTGATGAACGGCTCGCCCGCGTCGTGGCGGTTGACGATGTCGGTCAGCACGAACAGCAGGACCAGCACGCCGACGAGGACGACGACCGGGTTGTCGACGAAGAACCGCCTCGCCGCCGTCAGCCGGTTGTCGCGATCGAACGCCTCCGGCGCGACCGTCACGTCCGGGTCTTCCTCGTGAGCAGGCCGCCGATCACCACGACGAGGATGATCAGCGCCCCCTGGTAGACGTTGGCGTAGTTGGGATCGGTGCCGCGCAGGAGCAGGATGATCTTCGACAGCGTGAGCACGTAGGCCGCGGCGATGACGCCGATCAGGCCGCCGACGCCGCCGACGAGGGCCACCCCGCCGAGCACGACGGCGGCGACGCTGTTGAGCGTGTACGTGCTGCCGGAGTTCGGGTCGCCGATGCCCGACGAAGCCGAGAGGGCAAGACCGGCCAGCCCGGTGAAGACCCCGGCCAGTAAGTAGGCGCCCACGCGAGTCCGGGCCACGCCGATGCCGCTCAGATACGCCGAGTTCCGGTTCGAGCCGACCGCGTAGAGCGCAAGCCCCGGCCGGAGCCACCGGATCGGGACCCAGACGAGCAGAAGCGCGCCGAAGACGACAACCGCCGCATTGGGGATGCCGGTCGTCCCCAGGTCGCCGACCGCGAGGTCCGAGTAGTCGATCGGCACGCCGCCGCCGGGGATCTCCATGATCCAGAGCGCGACGCCCTGCCAGACGAACAGCATGCCGAGCGTCACGACGATGTCGGGGATCCGCGTCAGGACGATGATCAGGCCGGTGAACGCGCTCGCGAGCATCGCCAGCACGATGAGCAAGAGCGAGAACGCGAGCGCCCGGTGGAAGCTCATGTCGACCATCTCGCGCGCGGAGAGCACGTTGATCACGCCCATCAGGGACCCGATCGAGAGGTCGATCCCGCCCGAGATGACGATGATTGCCTGGGCCATCGCCGCGAAGCAAAGCGGGAGAGCGTCGATCGCGAGCGCCTGCACGTCGAACTTGAAGTCCTGCTCGGACAGCGAGCGCCAGTAGGGCACCATCGCGAGCAGGACGAGCCACACGGCGATCGTCCAGCCGTGCAGGCGCAGGTTCCGCCGCCACGGCGCCGCGCCACGGAACTCGAGCCCGGCGGTGGTCGGGGCCGTCGTCACGCGACCGCCTCGTCGGGCTGCAGCCCGTGCATCGCCTGCAGCAGCGTCGCCTCGTCCGCGGCCGCGCCCGCCAGCTCGGCGGTGACGCGACCCCCGTAGACGGTGAGCACGCGGTCGCAGACGAGCGGGAACTCGGCGAGCTCGGAGCTGAAGAACAGGATCGCCCCGCCGTCGTCCGCCAGCTCGCGGAGGAGCGCGTAGACCTGCCGCTTGGTGCCGACGTCGATCCCACGCGTTGGGTCGTTGCAGAGTAGGGCGGCGAACCCCGTTGCAAGCCAGCGCGCGATCGTGACCTTCTGCTGGTTCCCGCCGGAGAGCCGCCGGACCTGCTTGGCCGCGCGCATGTCGATGTCGAGCGCGTCGACCGCCCGTTTTACGCGCCTCCCCTCATCGCGCATGTTGATCGGCCCCCAGCGCAGCGGCGTGTTGTAGAGCGGCGCAGCGACGTTCTCGCGGACGGACCGCTGCGGCAGCAGCGCGAGCAACCGGTCGGGCGGAACGAGCACGACGTTTCGCCGGACGGCGTCGTACGGGTGGCGCGGACGGAAGGCCCGGCCTTCGATGCGGACCTCGCCGCCCTCGAGCCGCCGCTGGCCGGCGAGCGCCTCGAACAGCTCGTCCTGGCCCTGACCCTCGAGCGCAGCGAGCCCGAGCACCTCGCCTCGCCGCAAGGTGAACGAGATCCCCTGTACCGCGCCGACCCGGATGTCGTCGACCTCGAGCACGGACGCGCCCTCGGCGGCCGCCTCTTCGGCCTCCGCCGCCGACAGCTCGGCCTCGTCCAGCTCTGACGCGGCCGCCTCGGCCCGTGCGGCCTCGGGGCCGAGCATGATCTCGACGATCCGCGCCTCCCCGCCCTCCTGCGGCACCATCGTGTCCACGTTGCGGCCGTCACGGAGGATCGTCGCGCGGTCGCAGGCAGCGATCACCTCGGCCAGGCGATGGGTGATGAACAGCACCGACCGGCCCTGCTCGCGTTGCTTGCGCATGACCGCGAAGACGCGCTCCGCGAGATCGGACGGAAGCGCCGCCGTGATCTCGTCGAGGATCAACAGTTGCGGGTCGTGCGTGAGTGCCCGCGCGAGGTCGAGCATGCGCAGGATCGGCAGCGGCAGGTCGCCGACGAGCTCGCGGAAGCTGACGGAGAGGTCCATCGCCGCGAGCTGTGCGCGAACCGCCGCGACGGGGGAGCCGGTCAGGCGGAGGTTCTGCGTCACCGTGAGATCAGGGACGAGCGCCGGGTCTTGGAAGACCGGCGCGAGGCCTAGCTTCGCCGCGTGCATCGGCGAGCGCGGGCGCGCGGCACGTCCGGTCACGGCGATCGTGCCCTGATCCGGCCGGATCACGCCGGTCAGGCACTTGACGAGCGTGCTCTTGCCCGCCCCGTTCGCGCCGAGCAGGGCGTGTACTTCACCGGCCGCGACCGAGAGGTCGGCGGACCGCAGCGCGACGACGGGCCCGTAGCTCTTTGCGACTCCTCGTGCTTCGAGAAGCGGCGCCGCCTCGCCGCTCACGGCGTCTCCAGAGAGGCGGAGGGGGCGGTGAACCGCCCCCTCCGCGAGCGAATGCCCGGGGCTACGGCCCCTTGCACGCCTTGTACTGAGACAGGCTGTACGTCGTCCACGGTGGGATCTGGAGCTGTGCGCTCGCATCCGCCGCGGCGCCCGGCTGGGCGAACTTGTTGATCTTCGCCTTGTCGGCAGGCCACGTCCACACGTCCGGCTTCAGCTTGACCCACTTCGGCACGGACTGCTTGTTGAGTGCCTTGAGTGCCACCGAAACGCCGACGCCGCCGATCGACGACGGGTTGGTCACGGCCGCGCCCTGGAAGCCCGGAGCCCGGGTCTTGACCTGGCGGATGAAGCCGAAGTTGTCCGCGCCCACGACGGGCACATACGGCTTCTTCGCGGTCTTGAACGCGTTGACGACCGTGTAGTCGATCCCCGAGGTCCAGACCCCGTCGACCTTCTGGCCGGAGTTCAGGATGTCGAGCATCTGCTTGCCGCCCGGGGCGAACTGCCAGCCCGTGAAGACCGACTTCACGACCTTGATGTTCGGGTACTTCTTCTTCGCCGCGACGAAGCCCTTGTGCCGATCGGTGTCGGCGGGGACGCCGGCGATCCCGCGCATCTCGACGACGTTGCCGCGGCCGCCGATCTTCTTGAAGAGCCACTCGGCACCGAGCCGTCCGTACGCGACCTGGTCGTTCGTCGCGTTGTAGACGCCCGGAGCGTTCACGTACTGGTCGATGAAGACCACGGTGATGCCGCGGCTACGCGCCTGCTGCGCGATCGGCTTCAACGCGTTCGCGTTCGACGGATTGATGATGATCGCGTTGACGCCGGCCGAGATCATCGTGCGGATGTCGGCGATCTGCCCGGCCGTGTCGGTCTGGCGGTGTGCGATCCGCAGGTCGGACACCTGACCGCTCTTCAGGGCCTGCGCCTTGATCGAGCAGATCATCCCCTCGCGCCAACCGTTCCCGACGAGCGTGTTGGAGACGCCAAGCGTGTACTTCTTCTGCGTGCTCGTCGCCTGACCGGTAGCCGCAAAGCCGACCACGACCAGGGCACAACCGGCGAGCAGGACCCCGAGGCGCGTGGCACCTCGGCGGCTGAGACCTCTACTCATTCACTTCCTCCTGTCGTTTGGAACAGCACTTTCCCCCCGTCTGGGGACATGTTCTTACATCGCCTCGCCGCCTCGCAACGCGCGTGCGAGGCGGCGTGCGTGTTCCGCGTAGGCGTCGTCGAACAGCTCGTCGGAACGGTCCTTGCCCACCACTGCGGCGCTGGTCAGGACCGGCGGCATCGCGTCGCGCGCGACGAGGAGCGCAGCCGTCCGTGCCTTGAGCTCGTTCGCGATCCCGACCGCCGCGATCGTGGATCCGGGCGCGACCGGTGTGTCGAGCCCGTCGAGCACCACCAGCGCGTCGCCGGGCGGCGTACACAGGTCAACGACGACGTCGGCGTGGTCGAGCAGGCGCGTCCCCGAGGAGTGGCCGGACGAGCCGCTGCGCGAGTGCTCGACGGAGGTGACCGCGATCACGGGCAAGCCGCGACGGCGCGCGCCGCGGGCGATCTCGATCGGCACCGCCGACAGCCCGCTCACGCTGAAAACGAGCATCGCGTCGGGAGGTTCGAGCTGGAAGTTCGAAAGGATCACCTCCGCCAGCCCCTCGACGCGCTCGATGAACATCGCCTGCCGCTGCCCGTTCGCGCCGACGACCTGCGTGTGGAAGGTCATCGAGAGCTCGACAATCGGGTTGAAGCCCGGATAGGAGCCGTAGCGCGGGAACAGCTCCTCGACCGGGATCCGCGAGTGACCCGAGCCGAAGGCGTGGACGAGCCCGCCGGCTCCGATCGCATCGGCGCACAGGGCGCTCGCCTCCCGCAGGGCGTCCGTCTGCGTCTCTTCGATCCGGGTCAGCAGAGCGCTCGCGGCGGCGAGGAACCGGCTCGCCTCGCCCGCCGGGATCGGAGTAGAGTGCGCCTGCATCAACCTGTATAGACGTTTAGACAAGCCCGGACGCTACTGAGCAGCCCGAACCCCGTCAAGCCGGAGGAGGTGAGGCATGAGCGGTCACAAAGTGACGATGCTCGGAACGGGCCTGATCGGGCACTTCTACACGCAGACCCTCCACGGGCAGCGCAATCGCGACCGCGTCGAGCTCGTCTATTCGCGCTCGCGCGAGCGGGCCGAGGAGTTCGCCGGGCAGCTCGGCGTGCCTCGCTGGACGACCGACCTGGAGGAGGCCGTCGCCGATCCCGACACGGACGCCGTCCTGATCGGCCTGCCGAATCACCTGCACGAGGAGGCCGTGGAGCTCTGCGCCCGGCACGGCAAGGCGGTCCTCTGCACGAAGCCGCTCGCGCGCACGGGCGAGGAGGCAAAGCGCATCGTCGACGCAGTCGAGCGGGCCGGCATCTTCGCCGGCTACCTCGAAGACCTCGTGTACACGCCCAAGACGCTGAAGGCGGTGAAAGCGGTTCAGGACGGCCAGATCGGCGAGGTCACGTGGGCCCGCTCGCGCGAGACCCACCCCGGTCCCCACAGCGCGTGGTTCTGGGACGCGAAGCAGGCGGGCGGCGGGGCGATCGTCGACCTCGGCTGTCACTGCATCGAGATCCTCCGCAGCTTCGTCGGCAAGGAGAACCGTCCCGTGGAGGCGATGTGCTGGCTCGACACGCTCGTCCACCCGATCGAGGCCGAGGACAACGCGATCGCGCTGATCAAGTTCGAGAGTGGCGCGATCGGACAGTTCGAGGTCTCCTGGACGTTCCGCGGCGGCATGGACCTCCGGGACGAGGTCGCCGGCACCGAGGGCACGATCTGGACGAACCACTTCCTCCGTACAGGCTTCGAGATGTTCTCGTCGGGCGAGGGTGCGGGCTACGTCGCGGAGAAGGCGGAGACGAGGAGCGGCTGGATGTTCCCGGTCGGCGACGAGCTCGCGGAGCTGGGCTACGTCGACATGTTCACGGACATGTTCGACGCGATCGACGCGGGCCGCGAGCCCGTCGAAACCTTCCACGACGGCTACGTCGTCAACGCGATCATGGACGCGTGCTACCGGTCGGCCGAATCGCGCCGCTGGGAGCCGGTCCAGCTCGACGGCTGGCGGGGCGGGGCCGTCGGCCGGATCGCGCCCGCGCGGCGCGAGTGGGACGGGAAGACCCTGATCAAGCAGGAGCAGATGCCCGACGGCCGGCTGAAGCTGATCGTCAAGGACGAGGCGACGGGCGAGTTCGCCGACGTCGTCACCGAGGGCGAGCCGGCCCCGACCGGCTGAGCGTTGCCGACTGCCGTCGTCACGGGGTCGGCGGGCGGCATCGGCTCGGCGACCGTTGCGGCGCTCGAGACGGCCGGCTTCACGGTGAGCGGGCTCGAAGCCGACGATGATCCGGCGGACGTCTTCGGCCGGCTCGACCGCCTCGACGTGCTCGTCTGCGCGCACGGGATCAGCGGGCGCAGCCTCGGAGACGGCCCGGTCGACGCGTGCACGGACGAGAGCTGGGACGCGGTCCTCGACGCGAACCTGCGCTCGACGTTCGTCTACTGCAAGCACGCAGTGCCGTTGCTCCGCGCGGCAGGCGCCGGTGCGATCGTGGTCGTTTCATCGGTGCTTGGCCTCGTCGGCGGCGACGAGGACTTCGCCACCCATGGCTATGCCGCGTCGAAGGCCGGGCAGATCGGGCTCGCACGTGCGATGGCCGCCACCTACGCGCCTGAGGGGATCCGCTGCAACGTGGTCTGCCCGGGTCTCATTGAGACGGCGATGAGTCGCCGTGTCCAGGCCGACGAGCGCATCCGGGCGCGCCTTCCCGAGCTGCAGCCGCTGACGGGAACGTTCGGGCGGCCCGAGGACGTGGCGCAGGCTGTCGTCTACCTCGCGACGGCGCCGTTCGTGACCGGCGCGGTGCTGCCGGTCGACGGCGGGTGGACGGCTCGATGAAGCTTCTGGCCGTCGCGGTCGCCGCGTTCGTCGTCTCGGCACCGGGCGTGGCTCAACGGGACTTCACCGTCGCGCAGGCCAAGCGCGCGTTCCACACCGCGACCGGGCGGAAGCTCGTCGCCTACCGCGAGGCGTCGACACCGGATGCGGCGTCGCTCCGCACGCAGCCGTACGGCACCGCTCGATTCGGGACCTTCCAGCTGTTCGTGCTCAACCCGCGCAAGCTCGAGCGCATGCGCCGAGTCTTCACGCACGGCGTGCGGCCGGACGGCCGAGGCATCCATTGGGTGCCCGACCGCGCCGGCGGATGGATCGCCGTGACCGTCTTCCAGCGCAACCTCCTGATCGCCTGGTTCCCGCCCGGCGGAACAAAGGGCGTCGACGGCAACTGGACGAGGCTCGACCGCGCGATGCGGCGCGTCGCGCCGCGCGTCGGATGACGAGGTGTTAGCGTTCCGCGCCGTGGCGAAGCGCCTGTCGCTGCTGATCGGTCTCGTTGTCGTCGCGACCGTCTCAATGGCCGCGGCCGGGGGCAATCACAACTACTCCTGGCAGCTGAAGCCGACGGGCTCCGCCGCGCGCCTGCGCGGGCTCTCGGTCGTCAGCGGGCGGGTCGTCTGGACGAGCGGCAGCCTCGGGACCGTCCTTCGCACGACGAACGGCGGCGCGACGTGGCAGAGCGTCGGCCCGCCGGGCACCCAGAACCTGCAGTTCCGCGACATCGAGGCCTTCGACGCGGACACCGCCGTCATCCTCTCGATCGGCACCGGTCCCGACTCGCGGATCTACCGCACCTCCGACGGCGGCCGCACCTGGCAGCTCGTGTTCGTGAACGCCGAACCGAACGCCTTCTACGACTGCATGACGTTCTTCGACGACCAACGCGGCCTTGCGCTCTCCGACCCGGTCGACGGCCGCTTCCGGATCCTCGGCACGAGCGACGGCGGCCGCTCGTGGACCATCGTCGCGGCAGACATGCCGCCCGCCCTCCCGCTCGAGTTCGCCTTCGCCGCGAGCGGCCAGTGCATCACCTCGGCCGGCGGAAATGACGCCTGGTTCGGCACCGGCGGCGGCGCGGTCGCACGGGTCTTCCACTCGAGCGACGGTGGCCTGACCTGGACGGTGGCGAACACGCCCGTGCGGAGCGGCCCGTCCGCCGGCATCTTCGCGCTCGCGTTCCGCGACACCCGGCACGGGCTCGCCGCGGGCGGCGACTTCCTCGCGCCGACGGCCTCGCCGAACGCGCTCGCGCTGAGCGACGACGGCGGTTCGAGCTGGCGGCTGGTGGCGGACGCTCCGAACCAGTACCGCTCAGGCGCCCACTGGGTAACGGGGACGATCGCGATCATCGTCGGTCCCAGTGGGAGCGACGTGAGCGTCGACCAGGGGCGGTCGTGGGACCGGTTCGACGGCGGCAGCTTCGACACCGTGGACTGCGCCGGCGGCTTCGCCTGCTGGGCCTCGGGTGAGCAGGGCCGGGTGGCCGTTCTCGTCCGCAACCACTGAGGTTCTCGGCACCGCTTTCCCGAAAACGCTGATACTTTTGCGCGTCGGTGGTATCCGAACGGATACCTGAAACAGGGGGAAGGGAGAGAGTCTCTATGAGTCAGCTTCGACGCCGCCCCGTGTGGGCGAGCGTGATCGGAGTGGTGCTTCTCAGCGGCGTGGTTGCAGCCGCCGCGGCCGTGAGCCTGGCGCGCAGCGCGCCCGCGGCCCCGAAGGGCGGGCCAGGGCGGCTCGCACTCGCCGCCAAGGAGGACGAGAGCGCCGTCGACGAGCCGCTCGAGGCCGTCGAGCAGTACGCGACGATTCGCACGGCTCCGGCCGGCACCGTCACGCCGGGCGCGTTCGCCGCGGCCTACAAGTCGGCGGCGACGCTACCGCTGACGGGCGGAGCGTGGACGGAGGTCACGTCCAAGCCGTACGACAACGACGACCCGAACTTCCGCGACCCGTTCTTCTCGAACTCGTCCGCGGGCTGGAGCTTCGTCACGGGCCGGATCTCCGCGCTCGCGATCGACCCGGCGAACTCGAACGTGGTCTACGCCGGTGGAGCCGACGGCGGCGTCTGGAAGACGACCGATCGCGGCGTGACGTGGAGCCCGTTATTCGACCAGATGGGCAGCCTCTCGATCGGTTCGATCGCGATCAACTCGAAGGACGGCTCGGTCTGGGTCGGCACCGGCGAAGCCAACACCGCCTTTGAGAACTATGCGGGCGTCGGCGTCTTTCGGTCCGGCGACGGCGGCGCCACTTGGCAGCAGGTGGGGGGTGACGAGCTCGAGAACACGAACGTCGCGAAGCTCGAGTTCTCGCCGGACGGCAGCGTCTTCGCCGCCACGACCCGCGGTCTCTGGAAGCGCTCGACGAGCTCGCCCCTCAACGCGAAGTGGGAGCAGAAGCTCGTTGCCGCGAGCCCCTTCCCGTACGGGATGTCGCTCGTGCAGGACGTGGTGGTCAGGCCCGGGACGGCCGGCAAGGTGGTCGTCGCCAACATGGCCTGGCGCGACGGCGCGTCGTACAACGGTTTCTACATCTCGCGCGACGGCGGCGAGACGTTCGCCCGGAGCTCGCTGAACGGCGCGATCAACCCGAAGACGATCGGCCGCTCGACGTTCGCGTACTCGGCCAACGGCGGCAAGCTCTACGTCCTCGTCGAGGACGTCAGCTTCAACGCCGGGACGCCCAACGGCAACTCGGTGCTCGAAGGCATCTACGTGACGAACACGGGAGATCCCGCGGGACCGTGGAACCAGATCGCGGATTACCGCAAGCTCGGGAACGCGAACCCGCCGTCCGCGCTGAGGTCCAAGGGCTTCTACCCGGGCGTGCAGGCCTGGTACAACCAGTTCCTCGCCGTCGACCCCGGCGACGACCGGCACGTGTACGTCGGTCTCGAGGAGGTCTTCGAGACGCGGAACGGCGGTAGCACCTGGCACACCATCGGGCCCTACTGGAACTTCCCGTTCGCTTGCTGGTCGTTCGTCGACGCGAGCAACACGTGCCCGCAGACGACACACCCCGACCAGCACGCCGTCGCGATCGCGAACGGTCGCGTCTACGTCGGCAACGACGGCGGCGTCTGGTCGCGCTCCGTCGGCCAGTCGTCTGCCTCGCCGGCCGGCTGGACGAACCTCAACAGAACCCTCCGGACGACGCAGTACTACTCGGTCGGAACGGGTCTCGTGAAGGAGGGCAACGGCCACGCGGCCGGCGAGGCGATCTGGGGAGGTCTGCAGGACAACGGCCAGTCGCTGCTGGCTCCCGGCCTGGCGAACATGGTCACTCCGTTCGGCGGCGACGGCGGCGACACGATCGTCAACCCCGCTAACGGCGACCAGGCGGTCATGGAGTACGTGAACCTGAACATGTGGAAGACGACGAACGCGGGCTTCGCCCCGAACGGGACGGTTCGCTCGCTGCAGGAGATCTCGCCGTCGTGCCTCACGTTCACGTACACGCCAAACCCCTGCGATCCGAATCCGCGCTTCATCGCACCGTTCGAGGCGGATGCAAAGGACGTCGACCGCTGGATCGCCGGCGGCCAGTACGTCTGGGACAACCAGGGCAAGGGCTGGGCCACGTCCTGCTCGTCGACTGCCTGCGACTGGAAGAAGGTCTGGGATCTCGGGCCCGGCAACTCGGCGAGCGCCGTCGCATCCAACGGTGCGACCGTCTACGCGGCGTGGTGCTCACCCGGGCCCGGGTGCAACCCGTCCCCCGCCGCGGGCACGAACGACCCCACCGGATTCGGGTCCGGAATCGACACGAACGCGTCCGGGACATGGAAGCACTCGCCGACGTCGGCACTCGGCCTTCCGAACCGGTATGTCACCGGGCTCACAGTCGACCCGGCCGATCCGAAGCACGTCTACGCGACGGTCGGTGGCTTCTCGCGCCGGTGGGTGCCGAGCGCGGGCGTCGGCCACGTATTCGAGTCGAAGGACGGAGCGCTGAGCTGGACCGACGTCTCCGGCAACTTCCCGGATGCGCCGGCGACCGATCTGCTGATCGTCGGGAGCAAGCTCGTCGTCACGACCGACGTCGGCGTCTTCGTCGCGAGCGCCGGCCAGGGAGCCGCGACGAGCTGGTCGCGGTTCGGGAGCGGGCTTCCGCACGCCGCCCTCGTCGACCTGACGCCGAGCGGCGACGGGGCGACCGTGCTCGCGGCCTCGCATGGCCGGGGCATCTGGCGGGTCGCCAAGCCGTAGACCGTTCAGCGGGAGCGGCCCCTCACCGAGGGGCCGCTCCCGTCTCTCTAGAGCACCACGAGCGAGACCGCGACGAACTGGAGCGTCGCGGCCGCGATCACGAGCACGTGGAAGAGCTCGTGGTATCCGAACACGGTCGGGAACGGGTCCGGCCGGCGGAGGCCGTAGATGACCGCGCCCGCGGTGTAGAGAGCTCCGCCGATCAACAGGAGCAGAGCGACCGCCACGCCGAGGCTCGAAAAGAGCCGCGGAGTGGCCACCACGCCGACCCAGCCGACGGCGAGATATCCGAGGGCCGCCGCCCACTTCGGCGCGTCGATCCAGCAAAGGTTCACGGCGAGCCCGAACGCCGCTCCGGCCCACACGACCGTGAGCAGGACCGTTCCGAAGGCACCCTCGAGGGCGAGCAGCGCAAACGGGGTGTACGTCCCGGCGATGAAGAGGAAGATCGTCGAGTGGTCGAGTCGCCGCGCCCAGGCCCGCCGCGCAGGCGTCCTCCAGTCGACGCGATGGTAGATGGCGCTCGCGCCGAACATCGCCGCGAGCGCCGCGGCGTAGACCCAGGTCGCGAGCCGTTCGCGGACGCCGTCGGCCAGCGCGACGAGCACGACGCCGGCGACGAACGCGGCGAAGAACGCCCACTGGTGGAACACGCCTCTCAGTAGGGGCTTCGGCAGCTCGACGTCCACCAGCGAATTAATGCACAGTGGTCGGCGCCGGTTCCGGCCGCTCCATGCTCCGAAGCGCGAGGTTGTCGCCGGTCTCCGGGTCGAAGAAGTGGAATCGCGCGGGGTCGACCGCGAGCCGCAGGCGCTCACCGGGGGCCGCGGCGCTCCGGGCGTCGACCCGGGCGTTGAAGACAGCGCGGTCGCCGCCGA
>Ga0126312_10000538_pt1 | contig 23006 bp, 23 predicted proteins | sample Plot104A_FD_92537 | JGI IMG/M metagenome (GOLD analysis project Ga0126312, IMG submission 92537) | Serpentine soil microbial communities from UC McLaughlin Reserve, CA, USA - Plot104A | ecosystem: Environmental > Terrestrial > Soil > Grasslands | place: USA: UC McLaughlin Reserve, Lake County...
AGCACCGACCTTGAGGTCGACGTGCTTCCAGGCGAGCACGCGAATCTCTTGGCGTCGGGGTGGCGTAGCCGGCGAGCGCGAAGGGAGGGCCACGCATTCGGGCCCGCGCCCGGTCCCTCTCGCACCGCCGCTCGACGAGCTGGGCATCGCCTAGCGCTCAGATGCGGTCTTGACCCCATGGCGGATCAACCGCGCGAGCGCCACGGTGGGTTGCATGCCGATCGCCACCCACACCCAGCCTTCCCGCCCAACAGCCGCGGCGCCCGTGCCCCAACTGACGCGGCTGACGGCGACGCTTGAGCACGTCGCCTCGGACATCGCGTCGACCGCCCGGGAAACAGGATCCATCCGGGATCTCCGGTGCGCGATCCGGCATCTCGAAGGTGCGTGCGAGAACCTGGCGGCGGCCACGACCTCGATGGCCTTCGCCACCACAGCTGACACAACGACGACCCGCGCGCGTACAGCGACCGATGTCAACCCCGCCGCCAAGGCCGCATCGTGGCGGCTGCATCACCTCAGCCAGACCCTGGCCGTCTCGCGCGATGCCTGCCGAGCGGTCGCCGAGGTCGCCGAGGCGTTCGATGCGTCCAAGCTCGACCTACCGAACGCGAACACGCCGACCACCGTCTAGGAGAACCCATTGCGCCGGTCTACGAGGGTTCGATCCGCGCTCCCCGACGCCGCTCCGGGCGCGTGGTTCTGACGACACCATCGAGGCTGAGTACGGTCTCCCCTGAGAGCGCGACCGTGCGAGGAGGGGTCGTTGAGGTCGCGCTTGGGTCGGCCGATCTCGGGTTGCTTGAGCCGTATCTCCGGCCCGGCCCAACGGAACGCCTCAGGGCCGGCCGGATCCGGGCACACGCTGCATTGGCGGGCCACCGCGTATGGGCGGTCAGTTCAACGGCTGCAGGCGGAGGCGTCGCCGCAATGATGCGCGCGCTGCTGCCCTACTGGCGCGGCGCGGGAATCGACGTCCGCTGGATCGTCGTCACGGGCCCGCACGAGTTCTTTCGCATCACCAAGCGGCTGCACAACTGGCTCCACGGCAGCGTGGGGGACTCCGGCCCGCTTGGTCCTGACCAGTTCGCGCTTCTGCGCCGTATCGCCTCAGCCCAGTCGGACGCGCTGATCGCTCGCGTTGCTCCCGGCGACACCGTTGTCCTGCACGACCCGCAGACCGCGTCGCTCGTCGCGCCGCTCAAGTGCGCTGGGGCCAGGGTGATATGGCGTTGCCACATCGGCGCCGATCAACCAAGTGAGCGTGTCGAACGGGCCTGGGAATGGCTCCTTCCTCAGGTTGCTCGTGCAGATGCGCTTGTTTTTACCCGGACGGCGTTCGTCCCACCGGTCGCCCAGGCGGCCGGGATCCGCATCATCACGCCGGCGATCGATCCGGCGTCGCTCAAGAATCAGCCGCTTTCACCCGAGCTGGCACGGGCGATCGGACAACAGATGGGGGTTCAGCGTAGTGGCCAGCCGGCGCATCAGCCGGAGCTTTTCCGCGCCGACGGCTCGGTCATCCGCATCACCCGTAGAGCGAAAGTCCTCGCTTCTGGACCTCCCCCCCGCGCGGGGATCGATCCGACCGTCCTGTCGCTCTGTCGCTGGGACCGGCTCAAGGACCAGATCGGCATCATCGCGGCCTTCGCCCAGCAAGTGTTGCCCTCTGTCGGCAGTGCGCACCTCATCGTTGCCGGGCCCGAGGTCGGCGCCATCCAAGACGATCCGGAAAGCCACGAGGTCTTCCAGGAAGTCCGGACCGCATGGGAGCGGCTTCCCACGGACCAGCGCCGCCGCGTCCACCTCGCGAGCCTGCCGTTCGACCTTCTCGACGAGAATGCGGCGATGGTCAATGCGCTGCAGACTCTCTCCGACGTCGTCGTCAAGAAGAGCATTCAGGAAGGCCTTGGCCTCGGCGTCACGGAAGCGCTGTGGAAGGCGCGACCCGTGGTCGCCACCCGTGTGGGCGGCCACCGCGAACAGATCCGCGACGGCTACCACGGCCTGCTCGTGGACGATCCCAACGATCTCGACGCGTTTGGAACCGCGATCGTCAGACTGCTCCAGGCCCCCGACCTTGCCGCTCGGCTGGGACGCGCCGGGCGCGAACGCGTGCGGCAGCGCTTCCTCGCCGATCGCTACTTCCTCGCCTGGACGAAGCTCCTCGGCGACGCCGGTCGTTTGTCGGCACCCCCGCGCGGGGGCGGAATCTAGATCCGCTTGATGCGCACGCCAGTCGCGATGGCGGCGCTCACTGGCCGGCTGAGGTGCCGATGCTGGGGTTGCCGTTTGTTGGGACGACCAGGGTGGGCTGGTGGGCGTGATGGATGACCGCGTTAGAGACGCTGCCAATGAGCATGGAGCGCACACCGCTAAGACCGCGGGATCCCATGACAACCACCGCGGGCCGATGACGGTCGGCCACTTTGACGATCGCTTGCCACACCGGGCCCGGGGCTTCGACTGCGACGGCCTCGGCGGCCAGTCCTGCGTCGCGCGCGACCTGTCGGCCTTCCTCGGCGATCCTGCAGCCATCATCGGCGGGCACGTGGTCTATGTCGGCGAGGTTAATCGTGGTTGTGCCGGCCCACGCGAAGCTTCCCATGCCGGAGAGGGGCTGCCAGACGGTGAGGACCAGCGCCTCCTCGCCCGGGAACAAGCTCCCGGCGAGCTGGATCGCGTGCTTGGCACCGGTCGAGCCGTCGTAGCAGAGAATCAGCGCGTCGTTATGGGGGCTAGACATGGGGCCTCCTCATCCAAGCCGTTGAGACCCGAACCCGACGCCGCGTCGGGCGCCACGCGCGTCGGCGCGTTCTGAGTACCGACCTGGGGATAGACCTGGCCTCTTGGCGGACGGCGTGTTTGTCGTGCGGTATGACGTCGGAGGCCGGGGCCGAGTGGGTCGAACGGTATGGGGCGAGGTGGCGATTCGGCATCTCGCACCCCAGCGTGGCGCTCGCGCAGCTGATCCGCCATGGGGTCAAGACCGCATCTGCGCCCTAGACGATGCCCAGCACGGCGAGCGGCGGTCCAACGGCGATCCGGGCGCGTCGCACGCCGGCGGGTTGTCGCCCACGCCCGCGAGCTCGCGCGTCCAAAGGGTCTCCAGACGAGCGAGTCCCCGCCGAGGGTGAGTACCCGCCCCGGGAAGCCGGGTGCGCGCTGAAGTCGCGTGCGCATGCGCCGCAGACTTGCCGTCTTCAGCATGCGATCGTGCCCAAGCGCTCGTGATCACGTGGCGCGGTTGCGGCGCTCGGCATTGCCGGCGCGACGGCTCGCTCATCCGGCATGGTTGTCGGGACGTCCTCACCGTCGTCGCCGAGCAACCGCAAGATGGCGACCGTCAGCGTGAGAATCACCAGCAGATCGACAGCGATGGCGGGGATGAGAATCCAAAGCCGGCCCACCGCCCCCACGACGATCACGTCGGCCACCATGACGAGGACCGCGCCCAGCGGAAGCAACAGGACACCGGAAAAACGGTCAGCTACTGCTGCCGACGCCGAAGCCCCTCGCTCCTGCTGCGCCTGACAGTTCGGACCGGTTCTGGAGCGGAGCGCGCGTGGCGAGAGCCGTCGATTGGCCCAGGCGCCGCGCTGGTTCGCGCGCATCTTGAGATCGATCTCAGCACTGCGGGCCGGCGCTTCGATGTGGCCAATTTGGGCGCTCATGGCGGCCTCATTTCTTTTTCACATGCGTACTATGTAAAATAGCATGCCGACCACATGACTGCGCCTGACCTCGACTCCCCCCACACCGTTTCGCCCGCGACCGAAGGGACGCGATGAAGCGCCACCCGACCCTGCAGCAGCTCTCGCGCGAGCATCAGCTCGCGCTCGCCGTCGCCCTCGAACTGACGCGGGCAGTCGAAGCGACCGCGCCCGCCGCGCGCGCACGGTTCCTGAACTTCTGGCGGGCGGAGGGACGGCAGCACTTTAGCCAAGAACAGGAGATCCTGCGGCCAGCCTTCGCGCGGCGAGGCGATCCTCGCCACCCGATCGTTGCGCGCGTGCTCACCGACCATGTCGAGCTGCGAGGCGACGCCGCCGAACTCGCGGAGGATGCGAACCCATCACCCGCATTGCTCCGCAGGGTCGGCCACATCGGAGGGTGCCCTCAACCGGTACGCGAAGCAGCCCTAGAGCCCGCTTCTAGATGAACCGGGGCTCGCCCGGGGCTTTGCCACCGGCGGCGCGGCGATCCTGATCCGCCACGACGGCCTCGACCGGCCACCGAGCCTGCCGTCCGGGTTAAAGCACGTCACGCCGCCCGGTGATCGTGGTGCGTGCGGCCACGAGTCGCCGTCCGCGAAACTTCTGGTCGACTCTGACGCGCAGGTTCGCGACCGCGCGCCGGTAAGCGTCTTCTGGCGGCGCGTGACCAGCGCCAGGCCTCCGAACAGGGCCCCGAACGCGGGGCCGAGCAGGATCGCCAGCACGATCAGGGCCCGACACCCAGGACACCGTGCGTTCCTGTCTGTCACGTCGGTCGCCGCCAACTGCGTGCTGCACCCGGAGGAGTGCGAGGCTTCGACGGCCTGGCCGAGATGGTCACCGGCTCGGCTACCGTCGGGGCGTGCCAAGCCACCCGCTCAGCGTGCTCACGGTCAACGCCGGGTCGAGCTCGCTGAAGCTGAGGCTGGTCGGGCCCGCGGACGAGCTCGTGGCCGACGAGGAGCTGCCGGCCGACGGAGGCGCGGTGCCCGACGAGCGGGTGGCGGCGGCGGTGCGGCGCCTGGGGCCAGCGGACGCCGTCGGCCACCGCATCGTGCACGGCGGCCGGCGGTTCACCGCGCCGGTGCGGCTCGACGCCGAGGTGGTCGCGGGCTTGCGCGAACTCACGCCGCTCGCGCCCCTGCACCAGCCCGCCGCGCTGGCCGCCGTCGATGCGGTGTCGCGCGCGCTGCCCGACCTGCCCGCGGTGGCCTGCCTGGACACCGCCTTCCACGCCGGCCTGCCCGCCGAGGCGGCGACCTACGCGCTTTCGCGCGCATGGAACGAGCGCCACGGGCTGCGCCGCTACGGCTTCCACGGCCTGTCGCACGCGTACGCGTCGCGACGGGCGGCGGAGCTGCTCGAGCGCCCCGCGCTGGGGCTGCGCGTCGTGACCTGCCACCTCGGTGCCGGGGCCTCGCTGGCCGCGGTCGCCGACGGCCGCTCGGTGAACACCACGATGGGCTTCACCCCCACAGAGGGCCTGGTGATGGCGACCCGGTCCGGCAACGTCGACCCGGGGATGCTGCTGTGGCTGCTGCGCGACCGCGGCGTGCCGGTCGAGGAGGCCGCCGAGACGCTGGAGCACGGCTCGGGGCTGCTCGGGCTCTCGGGGACCGACGACATGCGCGAGGTGCTGGACCGGGCGGCGCGCGGCGATGGGCCGGCGGCGCTCGCGCGCGACGTCTACCTGCACCGCCTGCGTGCGCTGGTCGCGGCCATGGCGGCGGCCATGGCCGGCCTGGACGCGCTGGTATTCACCGGCGGGGTCGGCGAGCGCGCGAGCCAGATCCGCCGCGGCGCGGCTGCCGGGCTGGGCTTCCTCGGGGTCGCCGTCGACGCCGAGGCCGACGCGTCGGCGACCCCCGACGCCGAGGTCACCACGGCCGGCGCCCGGGTACGGACGCTGGTCGTGCGCGCACGCGAGGACCTCGAGATGGCACGCGAGGTAAGGGCGACGCTGCGGTGACCACCGAGAGGGTCACCGAGGACGGGCGCGCGGCGTCGTGGAAGACCTCCTGGTCGGCCGCGACCAGATGCGTGACGCGGACGGGATCCTCGCCGCTGCCAGGGTTGCGCGCATAGCGCGGGTGCGCGCCGCTGAGACCTGCACGCGGATGCGGTGGCCGGCAGCGAATCGGATGCGCAGTCGGCCAGAGCTCGAATCGCACCGCGGCCACGCCGTGGGCATCGCGCGGCGGCTCGCCCGCGGTCAGGCGGATGAGCGCATCGCAGACGTACAGCGAGGTGCCGTCGGCTCGATGTCGCACACGCGAACGAACACGTCGGTGTCGTCGCGACTCGAGCAGAACCGGATGTCGGCCCGCACCGGCCCGAGCGCGTCCAGCGGCGCGGCCAGCGCGGTCGTCGTGAACGTGAGCACGTCGGCGCGCGCCTCCAGGGCCCGGTTGTCGCGCACCGGGCGGCGCTCGAGCAGCATGGCGCCGCCGACCGCCGTCGTGGGTCGCGCGGGACATAGCGGTAGCGGCTCGGCTCGGCGGCTCCGGCCGGGGGCGCCTCCGCCAGACCGCCGCCCGGCTGCAGGTAGTGCGTCGTCTCCCGTGCCCCCGGCGGCGGCCAGTCGGACAGCTCACGCCAGCGCTGCTCGCCGGTGACGTAGCCGCCGCACCGGCGACGGGTTCAGCATGCGCGGGTCGCCGAGCAGGTGCGCGCGCAGCCACGCGATCCCCTCGCGCAGGCTTACGCCGGTCAGGCCCGGGAAGGTGTCGGTCCCGAGGCCGACGATCAGCTGCGCTCGCCGGCCCTCGTCGCGCAGGGCGCTGAAGTCCTCGACCATCCAGGGCAGGAAGACGTCGTACCAGCCACCGGTGAGCTGCACCGGCGCCCGGACGTCGCCCACCGAGAAGGAGAAGTCGCGCGTGGCCCAGTACGGGCTGTCTGGCGACATCGCCTCCATCCACATGCGGTAGTACGGCACGGGGGCGCCGAAGGCGCGCTCGTCAAGTTCCTCCACCGGCAGGTCCTCCGCGTACAGGCGCGGCAGCGTGCGCCGCAGCCCATGGGCGAGCAGCAGCGAGGCCGGCGCCGCTCCTGGACGTGGAGCAGGAGCGTCCACGACAGCGCGGGGTCGAGCGAGATGCTGCCTCCACCCAGCGCCATCTCGCCGAACTGGGACGCGGTGATGGAACGCGCCAGCGCATCGAGCTGGTCGGCGATCGCCCACTGCACGAGCCCCATGTAGCTCGGCCCGATCGCCCCCACTGGCGTGCCAGGGCTGGGCGTGCAGCCAGCGGAGGGTGGCGAGGCCGTCGTCGCGCTCGTTGAATGTGTCGATCCGGCCGCCGGAGCCGAGGGTCCCGCGCACGCCCTGCACCACGACGTGGAGGCCGCGATGGGCGATCATGCGCCCGAATAGGAACCCGAACGCGCCGTTGCGGCCGTCGGGCGAGCGCACGAGCACGGTCGCGCCCGGCCCCACTCCGGGCGCGCTGAAGCGGTCGGCCAGCAAGCACGACGCCGTGGTCCATGGGCACCGGCAGGTCGCGCTGCACCGCCAGTTCCCGCGTCGCCGGCGCCGGCGACCGCAGCAGCCGGCCCGCGACCTCGCTGAGCAGCGCCACGGCCCCGGCTCAGGCGGGCTGCCCGCGTTGCGCGTCGGTCGAGGCCTGGCGGGGCGGCGTCGCCCCCGGCCAGACCCAGTCACGCACGTCGGGCGCGTCGTCGCCGACCCGGCGCGTGTACTCGCGGTGGCTGAGGCGGGCGTCGGTCATGCGCTGGCGCAGCGTGGCCGCGCGCTCCGCGAGCCCGGGCACGCGGTCGATGACGTCCATGACCAGGTGGTAGCGGTCGAGGTTGTTGAGCATGACCATGTCGAACGGGGTCGTGGTCGTGCCCTCCTCACGGTAACCGCGGACGTGCATCCCGGGGTGGTTGGTGCGCTTGTAGGTCAGCTTGTGGATGAGCGCCGGGTACCCGTGGTAGGCGAAGATCACTGGCCGTTCACGCGTAAACAGCGCGTCGAACTCGGCGTCGGGCAGGCCGTGCGGGTGCTCGTGCTCGGGCTGGAGCCGCATCAGGTCGACCACGTTGACGACCCGCACCCGCAGCTCTGGGAGCTCATCGCGCAGGAACGCGGTGGCCGCCAGCGTCTCCAGCGTGGGGATGTCGCCCGCGCAGGCCATGACCACGTCGGGCTCGCCCGCGTCGTTGCTCGCCCACTCCCAGATGCCGAGGCCGCGTGCGCAGTGCAGGATCGCCTCGTCCAGCGTGAGGTACTGCAGCGCGGGCTGCTTGCCGGCGACGATCACGTTGACGTACTGGCGGCTTCCCAGGCAGTGGTCGGCCACCGACAGCAGGCAGTTGGCGTCGGGCGGCAGGTAGACCCGGATCACGCCGGCCTGCTTGTTGACCACGACGTCGAGGAAGCCGGGGTCCTGGTGCGAGAACCCGTTGTGGTCCTGGCGCCAGACGTGGGACGAGAGCAGGTAGTTCAGCGACGGGATCGCACGCCGCCAAGGGATGCGGTTGGTCGACTCCAGCCACTTGGCGTGCTGGTTGAACATCGAGTCAACGATGTGGATGAAGGCCTCGTAGCAGTTGAAGAGGCCGTGGCGGCCGGTGAGCAGGTAGCCCTCGAGCCAGCCCTGGCAGAGGTGCTCGCTGAGAACCTCCATGACCCGCCCGGCCGGCGCGAGGTGGTCGTCACCCTCGACGACCTCGGCGTCCCAGGCCCGGTCGGTGGTCTCGAAGACCGCCGACAGGCGGTTGGAGGCGGTCTCGTCCGGCCCCATGAGCCGGAACGTCCGCGGGTTGCGCGCGATGACGTCGCGCAGGAAGGCGCCGAGGACCCGCGTGGACTCCGCCGTCGCAGCGCCGGGATGGGGCACGTCGACGGCGTAGTCGCGGAAGGCGGGCAGCTCGAGCGGCCCGCTGAGCAGGCCGCCGTTGGCGTGCCGGTTGGCACCCATGCGCCGGTCGCCCTCCGGGGCGAGCGCGGCCAGGTGCGGGCGCAGGGCGCCCGCGTCGTCGAACAGCTCCTCGGGCCGGTAGGACCGCATCCACTCCTCGAGGGCCCGGAGGTGATCGGGGTTCTGGGCCAGGTTGGCCAGGGGGACCTGGTGGGCGCGGAACGTGCCCTCCACCTGGACTCCGTCGACCACCTTCGGCCCCGTCCAGCCCTTGGGCGTGCGCAGCACGATCATCGGCCAGCGCGGCCGGCTCCGATCGCCGTCTTCGCGGGCGCGCCGCTGGATGGCGCGGACCTCGGCGATGACGTCGTCGAGCGCCGCCGCCAGCAGCTGGTGCACCTCGGCCGGGTCGGATCCGGCCACCACGCGGGGCGCGTACCCGTAGCCCACGAACAGCGAACGCAGCTCGTCCTCGGGGATCCGCGCCAGGACCGTGGGGTTGGCGATCTTGTAGCCATTGAGGTGTAGGACCGGCAGCACCGCGCCGTCGGTGACCGGGTCGAGGAACTTGTTCGAGTGCCAGCTCGTGGCCAGCGGGCCTGTCTCCGCCTCGCCGTCGCCCACGACGCAGCACACGAGCAGGTCGGGGTTGTCGAAGGCGGCGCCATAGGCGTGCGTGAGCGAGTAGCCGAGCTCGCCGCCCTCGTTGATCGAGCCCGGCGTCGCCGGCGCCACGTGGCTGGGGATGCCGCCCGGGAACGAGAACTGCCGGAACAGCCGCCGCATCCCTTCCTCGTCGTGGCCGATCTGGGTGTAGACCTCGGTGTAGGTGCCCTCGAGGTAGACGTTCGCGACCAGTCCGGGGCCGCCGTGACCTGGGCCAGTCACGTAGATCGCGCTGAGGTCGTCGCGCTTGATGACGCGGTTGAGGTGGGCGTAGAGCAGGTTGAGGCCCGGTGTGGTCCCCCAGTGGCCGAGCAGGCGCGGCTTGATGTGCTCGAGGCGCAGCGGCTCGCGCAGCAGCGGGTTGTCGAGCAGGTAGATCTGGCCGACCGAGAGGTAGTTCGCCGCGCGCCAGTACGCGTCGATCAGGGCCAGCTCGTCGGCGGACAGGGGGCCGGGCGCGGTCGGCGTCGGGCTCGGGGTGGCGTCGGTCATGGCGAAAGTCTTAGTTGATTCGACACGTGGCTCGCGCCGTGCCTGCGTGCGCGGCCGGCATCCCGGAATCACTCGCGCCGCCCGGGCGCCGCCCGGCCCTGGTGCGCGGCCTGCTGGCCGGGCTCCTCGCCCTGATCGTGTCGCCTCGATCGGGGTCGCGATGGGAAAGGGCGACCACCTGCGCCGGACCCGGGGGTCGAAGGTGTCAGTCCCTTCGACAGATAGTCGATCAAGAGGACGACACCCTCGCCCCAGGGAGGGGATCAGCTCAGGACGAGCGCCCGAACAGCTGCAGGAAGAACAGGAAGATGTTGAAGACGTCGAGGAAGATCCCCGCGGCGAGCGGAATCGCCTCGTCCGTGCCCGCTCGGCGCAGCCGGTGAAGTCCACGACCGTGTCGGCGTGCGCCACTGAGCGACCGTACTTCAGCGGCCCGACAACCGGTCGGAGGGCCGATGCTCCGGTTTAGGGCCAGGCGTGGCACGCCTGGCCTGCGTCGGTGAAGGGTTGATCGAGCGCGCCGGGGTCCCATGTGCTGATTAGGCGGCGCACAGTGGTCAAGCATGAGTCGATCGCGGTGCGGTCGGCGCGGGTGCGGCTCGCTGCACTGGCGCGCGGCTCCACGCCCACGTACGTCGCGAAGAGCGTCAGCTGTTTCCGCTGATCGAATCGACGCTCGACGACCGCGCGCTGCGCGCGCTAGCGGCCCGGCTCGCTGGCTAAGACTCCGCCGGCTCGGCCGCGGCGTCGAGGTCCAGACGTGCCACCCCCTCGTCGGCCAACTCGCCCTGCACCTCGATCAGACACCCCGCCGTGTAGGGATCGCGGGGAACAAAGCCCGCCAGCTTCGTCTCGGGAGCGAGACCGTCCAGCAGGCCACGGGTCATGCCGCGATGAAGCGTGCAGACGACCGGCTGATTCTCGCTCACCACGTCGCGATACGGACAGTTGCACAGCCGATAGGTCAAGGTGCCGCGAGCGTCCGCCTCACGTCGAGGGGCAAAGCCCAGCGAGCCGAGGGCGGCATGCATCTTCTCCTCGGGCGAACCGGGGCCGCCCACGGGCGCCAGTTCGCGGCCGATCTTCCGTCCGGCCACCTCGACGGCGCGCAATCCGCCCCTGCCGGGCGTCAGCGCGCTCGCAAGCCAACGTCCGAGATCCGCGTAGGCACTGGGCGGATCGCCACCAGGGCGCGCGTCGGGGGCGATCGACCACATGTCTCGCGGCCGCCCCCGCGCCTGGCGCGTGCGCTCGCGAACGACCAGCCCCGCCTCGCTCAGAAGCTCGAGGTGCACGCGCACACCGTTGGCATTCAGCCCAAAGCGCTCGGCCAGCTCCCCCGTACCAGCTGGACGCCGCAGCTCGCTCAGTGCGCTGAAGAGCTTCGCGCGGGTGGGCTGGGCAAGAGCGTCATCAGGCCGTGCGGGCAGGTCCATGGCACGAGAAGTTTTACACACGAAGAGTGGGCAAACCACCGCAGACTTGGTAATTTCCCAGTCAAAGTGTGAAAACACTCGAGGCAACGAACGCCGATGACCTACGTGGTCAACGAGCCCTGCATCGCGACCAACCCGCGTCGGCGTCGAGGTCTGCCCGGTCGACTGCATCCACCCCACGCCCGGCGAGACGGACTTCGAAGGGGCGAGCAGCTCTACCTCGATCCCGAGGAATGCATCGACCGCGAGGCCTGCGTGAGCCGCACGGCACTGTGCCGTCGGGGGAGCGACACCGCGCTGATCACTGCCGCTGCGGCCACCTGATGTGCCACGGGATGAGGCGATGTCGACCGCGAATCCAGGCAGGGCTCAAGAGCCGCTTAGACCCAGTCGGTGAGGAGCACCACCCCCGCCCGCGGCCTTTGTGCCCGTGTTGGTGATCATTGAGCGATGAGCATGCTCGCGGCGGCCCTTGCGCCGGTGCAGCAGGAGTACCTCGACGAGGCGCGGCAGATGCAGGCGCTGTCGTTTGCCGCACACATACCGCTCGTCGCCTTTGGCATCTCGTTCCCGGCAATGGTCCTTTTCGTCGAGTGGCTCTACCTGCGTACAGGGGATCCGCTGTACCGCACTCTCGCGCGCCGGTGGACGCGCGTGATGGTGGCGCTGTTCGCCGTCGGCGTGATCACGGGGACGATCCTGAGTTTCGAGATGGGCCTGTTGTGGCCGAACTTCACCGCAACGTTCGGTGGCGTGTTCGGGCTCGGGTTCGCGATCGAGGGGTTCTCGTTCTTCATGGAGGCGATCTTCATCGGCATCTACGTGTACGGATGGGGACGGTTGTCGCCCAGGGCACACCTCGCGAGCGGCGTTCCGATCATCATCACGGGGTTTACCGGGTCCTTGACGGTGATCGCGGTAAACGCGTGGATGAACCATCCCGGCGGCTTCGAACTGCGCGGCGGGACAGTGGTCGACATGCATCCGCTGAAGGCGCTATTCGCCAACGGCTACCTCTGGCACGAGCTGATCCACATGTACATCGCCGGCTACATCGTCAGCGGCTTCCTGGTGGCGGCGGCGTACGCGTTCGCCCGCCTGCGCGGTCGCTTCGGACGCTATGAGCGGACGGCGATCGCGGTTCCGCTCACGATTGCCGCGCTCGCGTCGCCCGTTCAGGTTCTGGTCGGCGACTGGGCCGCCCGCGAGGTCGCGACCACCCAGCCGACAAAGCTCGCCGCGATCGAAGGCCTCGGAAAGACCACCCGCGGCGCTCCCGAGCACCTGCTCGGGTGGTACACCGACGGCGAGGTGAAGTACGGAATCCGGATACCGCGGATGCTGTCTCTGCTCGCCTTCCACAGCCCGAACGCCAAGGTCCAGGGGCTCGACGCGGTGCCGGCCGACCACCGACCGCCGGTCAACGTGGTGCGGATCGCCTTCCAGACGATGGTCGGCATCGGGACGCTGCTTGCTCTGCTGGGCGTCGCGTATCTGGTCGTCCGCATCGGGCGCAGGCGGCTGCCCGAGTCGCTGTGGTTCTACCGGGCAGTCGTGATCGCCGGGCCGCTGTCTGTGGTCGCGCTGATCGCCGGGTGGGTCACGACCGAGGTCGGGCGTCAACCGTGGGTCGTCTACAAGGTGATGCCGACCGCCGACGCGGTCACCGGCGCCCGAGGGGTTCCGGTCGGCTACGCGACCCTCCTGGTCACCTACCTGATGCTCGGGTGCGGGGTCGCATGGGTGCTCCGGCGTCTGTCACGCGTGCCGCTCGACCTCCCGGCCGACCCACAGGTCCACTAGATGTTCCTCGCCGCGCTGCCGCTCGTCTTCTCTCTCGCCGGCCTCACGCTCTACACCGTGCTCGCCGGCGCGGACTTCGGCGCCGGTTTCTGGCAGCTCTTCGCAGGCCGCGGCCCGCACGCGGCGAGGGTCCGCGAGCACGCCCACGACTCCATGGCGCCGGTTTGGGAGGCCAACCACGTCTGGCTGATCTTCGTCCTAACCGTGTTCTGGACCGCGTATCCAGCGGCGCTGGGATCAATCGCCTCGACGCTCTCGGTACCGCTGTTCATTGCCGCCGTCGGTGTCATCTTCCGGGGCGCGGCCTACGCGCTGCGATCCGGTACGTCGAGCCGCCGCGAACTGCGGGCGATCGACACCATCTTCTCGATCTCCTCGATCCTGACCCCGTTCGCGCTCGGCGCCGCAATCGGGGGGATTGCCTCGAGCCGCGTCCCGGTGGGCAATGCCGCCGGGCCCCTCTTCTCCAGCTGGCTCAATCCCACGTCGATTCTGATCGGCACCCTCGCCGTCGCGACTTCGGCGTACCTCGCCGCTGTCTACCTCGCCGCGGACGCTGCCAGGCTGGGCGAACCGGACCTCGAGCGTGACTTCCGCCGGCGCGCGCTCGGCTCGGGGGTCGTCGTGGGGGCACTCGCCATCGGAGGCCTGGCCGTTCTCCACGGCGATGCGCACCACCTCTTCCATGAGCTCACCGCGGGCGCTGCCCTCCCCGCACTGGTGGTGTCAGTCCTCGCCGGCATCGGCACGGTAGGTCTCGTGTTCCGGCGCCGGTTCGAGGCGGCGCGGTACACCGCCGCGCTCGCCGTGGCCGCGGTCGTGGCGGGCTGGGCGCTCGGCCAGTGGCCGACCATCCTCCCCGGGCTCAGCGTGCGGCAAGCGGCCGCATCGCACGACACGCTCGTCGCGGTGGTAGTGGCAGTGCTGGCCGGCGGGGCGATCCTCTTCCCATCGCTCGCGCTGCTCTTCAACCTGGCCCTAAAGGGCCGCTTCGAGGGCCCCGAGGTCGCGGCGGAAGAGATTGGCGCCGGCGAGCGCCGCGTGGCGAAACCGCGGCTAGCCACGCGCGTGGCGGTGGCCTGCCTCATCGCGGGCGTCGGACTGCTGAACGTGGCCGATGCGGGCTGGGCCCACGCCCTCGGCGTCGCCGGCCTGTTCGGCTTTATGGTCAGCGCATTCCTCGCGATCGTCCCCGCGGCGCTCGCCGCAGAAGACGGGGCGACGCGGCCCGACCCTGGTACGCCACGCCGGTCGCGCTGACAACGCGCCGCCCGACCACCGACGACCCGACGTAATCGCGGAGGAGAATGTAGCCGTCCATCGGCATCCGCGGGGCGGGCTCAACGCGCGAAGTCAGGTGCGAGCCAGGCGAGCAACGACCAGGCACAGCCGCCTGTGACGCGGACATGTCGTGCGATCAGCCCTCGTCGACTTCGTGTCGGATGGTGATCTCGACGGTGCCGCGGAGTGCGTTTGAGACGGGGCAGAGATCCGCCGCCTGCGCGATCCTGGGCTCGAGCCCTGCCTTGTCGAGTCCCGGCACGCGTGCGCGGACGGTGAGCTCGACGGTGGTAATCCGGGGAGCGCCGTCGACCTCGTCGAGCGTGCAGGCCGCAGTCACGGCCAGGCGCTCCGGCGGCGTGTGGTTCTCGCCCAGCACGAGCGCGAGCGCCATCGCAAAGCAGCTGGCGTGAGCGGCGGCGATCAGCTCCTCGGGGCTGGTCTTGCCGTCCGGTTGCTCGGTACGCGCCGCCCAGCTGACCGGGAGCTCGACCGCGCCGCTCCCGCTCGACAGCACTCCGGTTCCCCCTGCGAGGGTCCCGTTCCAAACAACGTCGGCCTGTCGCAATGCAATCGGCATGGTGTCCTCTTTCGCTCGAGTGACTGGAATATGGCCCGCTCTGACAAGGCCACTCTTCTTCAGTGTCACGTCAGCCGTGGTTCTTACCGGCCGACGGACTGCCGGGGCGCCTTGCCGGTAGCGGCAAAGCGGGTCGCTCGGCCGGCCTACAGACCCACCGGGAAGTCGACGGCCAATCCGGAGCCGAAGGAAAGACATTGGCACCGCAGGATCTACGACGACCCGCGCAGCGCAAGGAGTTCCCGAGCCTGAACCGAGGGCGGATGCGATGACGATGTTGAGGGCACTTAGGCGATCGCGACATGCCCACCTGGGCCTACCGCGTAGGTCGTCAGCGGCAGGCCGAAGCGCGCCTTGACGTGCTCGGCGAGCCTGTGCTCCTGCCAGTTGGCGTGCTCCGACGTGCGCAATGCCAGCAGGATGTGATCGGGCTTGAAGTCCGCTACCGCGTCCGCGATGACGGCCAGAACGCTGCCCCGGCCGGCTACTCCGCTGGCGTGCGCGCCGATTGACTGCATGTGGCTCAGCACGGTGTCGAGGCGCTCGTCGGCGACATGCCGACACCGATCGACGTCGTCGGTTAGCCAGGCAAGCCGCCCGGGGAGGGTGGGCGTGAGCACGTAGACCTCGGCCGCTGCGTCGATGACCGCGCGCGCCGCAGGCGGCAACTCGCGCGCCTCAGCGACCGCGGCGTCGGCGACGAACAGGAGCCGCTGGACCGGCCCCTGCCCGCTCGCGGTTGGGTCGGCGTGCGGATGTTCACCCGCCCGCGATGAACGGTCAGTAACTGTCGCTGTGTCGTGCGGAAAAGTGTCGAGCATGTGACCCGACGCGAGGTATGCCGCCGCCGGGCGCAGGTCGCCTAGGCACAGTCGGGCGTTGGAGCTGTCACGCAGCGCGGCCGCAAGCTGGTCGGTCCCTCGTTCGGGGCAGGGGTAGCAGAGCATGATTAGTGTCCTTTCACGTCCGCGGTCGCGTTCTGCGACAGCGGCCGGGCCTCGAGGCGCACACCGCTCGGGCGGCGGCCTTCTCCGAGTAGCCACACCTGGTTAGCGTCGGGCGCTGTGCTCTCCTTACCTCCGCTGAGGCAGGCCTCGGCGGAGCAATGCGTCGGAGAACTCGCCCCGTGGTCCTTCTCGTGTCTGGTGCCGTGGGGCCAAGCGCCGCGTCGATGTGGATCGCGTTCTCGTCTTAGGCCTCGTGATGCCAAGTTCTTATCCGCGAGCGAGCGAGGCGCGCCATCGGCTCCTCGCAGTAACTCAGACCGTGGCCGACACGGGTGCCGAGACGCGCTCGGCCAGCTCGGACAGACGTGTCGCGTAGCCCCACTCGTTGTCGTACCAGGCGAGGACCTTTACGAAGGTTCCGTCGATCACGCTCGTGAAGCCGGCATCGAAGATCGCCGAATAGGGCGAGCCGACGATGTCCGAGGAGACGATCGGCTCTTCGCTGTAGGCGAGGATGCCCTCAAGCTCGTCGCGGTCGCCGCGTCGCGCGAAGACGTCGTTCACCTCGTCGGCGGACGTCGGCCGCTCGGTCTCGACCGTGAGATCGACGACCGAGCCGGTGGGAGTCGGGACTCGCATCGCGTAGCCGTGCAGCTTGCCGTCGAGCTCCGGCACGACGAGGCCGAGGGCAGTGGCGGCGCCGGTCGAGGTTGGCACGAGGTTGATCGCCGCCGCCCGGGCCCGTCGCAGATCCTTGTGCGGGGCGTCTTGGAGCCGCTGGCCCGAGGTGTAGGCGTGAATGGTCGTCATGAGGCCATGCCGGATGCCCACCGCGTCGTGCAGCACTTTCGCCACCGGCGCGAGGCAGTTGGTCGTGCAGGAGGCGTTCGAGATGATTCGGTGCCGCGCGGCGTCGTAGACCTGGTTGAAGTTCACGCCGAGCGCGACGGTGACGTCGGGCTCCTTCGCCGGAGCGGAGACGATCACCCGCTGAGCGCCGGCCGTGAGGTGCTTGCCGGCTTGGTCGCGGTCGCGGAAGCGCCCGGTCGACTCGATCACGACGTCGATCCCGAGCTCGCCCCAGGGCAGGTGGACTGGATCGGCCTCGGAGAAGACGGAGATCTCCCGGCCGTCGACGGTCATTGTCGAGTCGCCCGCGGCGACCTCGGCCGGGAAGCGGCCGAAGACTGAGTCGTGACGCAGCAGGTGCGCCATCGTGTCGGTGTCCATCACGTCGTTGATGGCCACCACCTCGATGTCGGCGCCGCGATGGTGGGCGGACCGAAGGGCGCACCGGCCGGTTCTCCCGAAGCCATTGATCGCTACTCGAGCAGTCATCGCTTTCTCCTTGCTCGCATTGGCCCACCCTCTACCGCTGGGGGTACACGAACAGCGTGGGCCTCCCCCGCCTTCGCGCCAATGGGTCCGAATGCCGATCTTGGCCCGGGGCGGCCACCACAATGGTGAGCTCCTTGCGCTGGACTCCATGGTGCTGTCAACGGGCGCCTCGGCTCCGGGGACGGAGGCACGTGTCCAGCCGCCGCGACGGTGCCACGGTCCGCACCCAGCGCTCCGACCGACTGGCCCAGCGAGCCTCGTTCTCAGCCTTGCCCCTTCGGCGGGCCGCGCCGAACCCAGCTGCGCGAGGACGCCAGGCCGCCCAGACGCTGCTGGATGGCGCCGGCCGAGAGCTCCTGGCCCGCTGAATCGGGCAACCTGGGCGTGCTGGTAGTAGGCGCCGGGGCACGGCTGGGTGCCGCGCTGTCGGGTTTTCAGCTTTAACTGCGGTGGTTCTTCCGTGAAGTCGCCGTTCCGGCGGACGGCGTAGCGGGTCAACTCGACGCGGTATGCACTCCTGGCTTTCTTCAGCGCTCACCCTCGACGGGTTCTTGCTGATGCAGGGCTGCTCGGCGATTTCCTCGCTCGTCAGTCCCTCGGCGGAGGCCGCCTACGGCTCCACCAGGCCACGTCGTATGGCGTAGCGGGTCAGCTGGACCCGGTTGCGCATGCCGAGCTTTTCGAGGACGTTGGCGCGGTGGCGGTCGACGGTCTTCTTGCTGATGAAAAGCTGTCCGGCGATCTCCTCGCTGGTATGACCCTCCGCGATCAGCTTGACGACCTCGAGCTCACGCGGGGTGAGCGGATCCTCGGGCGTCGCCTCGCCGCCTCGGGCGCGCTCTAGGTAATCGCGGATCAGCGCGGTGACCGCCGCGGGATAGAGGAACGGCTCACCGCGCATCGCCGCCCGGCAGGCCTCGATGAGATCCCGATTCGCGGCGGTCTTCAGGACGTAGCCGGAGGCTCCCGCTTTGAGCGCCTCGAAGAAGTACCGCTCGTCGTCATGCATTGAGAGGATCAGGACGCGCATGTTCGGCTCACGCCGGCTCAGCTCGAGCGCCGCCTGCAGCCCCGTCATACGGGGCATCGAGACGTCCAGCACGGCCAGGTCGACGCCCTCGGCGAGCGCGGTCTTCACGGCCTCGGCGCCGTCACCCGCCTCGGCGACGACCTCGAGGTCGGGCACCGCATCGAGCACCATCCGCAGGCCGCTGCGCACGACCTCGTGATCGTCCGCGAGCAGGATCCGGGTCTTTAGCGGCGTCGTCACGCACCTGCCTCCCCGTCCGGGACCTCGAGCTTTACCTCGCTCCCGCGCTCAGGGTCGGAGCTAATCGTCAGCCTGGCGCCCACGAGCAGTGCGCGTTCACGCATGCCCGCCAGGCCGGCCGTGCCCGTGGGTAACTCGGCGGGCAGCCCGCGGCCGTCGTCGCGAATGCGCAGCACCACAGCGCCGTCCTCGGCCTTGAGCGAGACGGTTGCGTGCTCCGCGTCCGCGTGGCGCACCACGTTCGTCAGGGCCTCCTGGGCCACGCGGTAGACCACCAGCTCGACGTCGGGGTCGAGCCGCGGCAGCCCACCCTCCAACTGGCGCTCGACGCGCACCTCTCCCTGCCCGCTGACACGCGAGCACAACGTGATCAGCGCGTTGACCAAACCAAGGTCATCGAGCGCCTCGGGCCGCAGCTCGTGGGCGATGCGGCGCACTTCGTCCAGGCTGCTGCGAATGTCGTCGGCAATGCGACGGAGCTCGCCCGCCGAGTCGGCCGCCCCGTTATCGGCGGCCCGCTCGGCCCTGAGGGTCACAGCTGTCAGGCTCTGCCCGATCTCGTCGTGTAGCTCCCTCGCCACTCGCAGCCGCTCGCGCTCCTGGGCAGCGAGCGCGACCCGAGCGCTCTCTCGCCGCTCGGCCTCGAGCCGGTCGAGCATCCCGTTGAAAGCAGCGGCGAGCTTGGCTGCGTCCGGGTGCCGCGGACCCACGTCATCGATCCTGCGCCCCGGCTGGTCCGGATCGACGCTGTGCATCAGCTCGGTCACTCGCCGGAGTGGGGCGAGGATTCGCCGCAGCAGAAGGAGGTCGATCGCGAGCATGACGACCAAACCTGCCAGCAGGATGAGCAGCTGCTCGAGCGTGACGACCGGTGCAGTGATCTCGATCGGCGTCACCGCCAACAACACGACGACAAGCGCCAACACCGCACCATTTGCCAGGAACAGGCGCCAGAGCAACGAGAGCCCCCCGTTATCGGAGGCGGACCGTTCGCCTCGGCTGAGCGGCTCCGCCGCTCGCGAGTCGATCTCCGCGCGAAGGCGTCGTTCGACGGCCACAGTGATCCCCATTGTCCGCTCCCTCGCCGATCGAACAAGGGCGCCCACGAGTTCTCCCTCGTCTCGCGCGGTTCGTAACGGCCGCCGGCGCCTCCGTGACGACGGGGATGCGGCGCGCGCAGCTGCCGCGAGACCTCCCGGTCGCTCCCTCGCGCAGCCGCACAAGCTCCACCGTGGACGCCTCGGCTCCCGCCCCGGTCACGGCGTAGTCCGAACAGCGCCGTTGACGCCTAACCGCGCCAGCTGTTGTGGCGTGACCCATGAGGCAATGCTGCCTTTGCCGACGGCCGCGGCCATGGGTACAAACCCTCATTCTGGCCACGACGCGTCGCCGAACTCGCAGCCCGTCCTGACCAAGCTGCCGGAAGGCCCGGCGATCAGGTCCGGGACGGAAGCCGCGGGGCCTCGGCGAGCAACTCGATGAAAGCCCCTCGGTGACCACACTGACCGTGGCCCCTGGCGCTCATATTCGGGCTCCCGCCCCGGATCGGCTGCGGCACCCCACGCCACGACTCCGCCCTCAAGCATCGCGGCGAAGCGGGAAAGACGCCGCTTCATCGTTACCTCCAACGCGAGTATGGAGTGGCAGCTGTGCGGCCCTTGGCAGTGCGAGCCTAACCTGCCGTGACGATGAACCGCCCGTGCCCCGCGTTCTCGTGCGAACCGGCGCCGAGCTCGGCTCAGGTCTTGCGGAAGATCCACACCACGTCGCGGTCGTCGGGGTCGACCTTGACGGTTACGTCCTCGCCCTCGCTGAGCGGCGCGGACGGATAGACGTACTGATTCGTCGTGACCGCGTAGGCGTCGCCCACCGCGGGCGACACCGTGAGCGCGATCATGTACTCCGTCCCGCCGGGCTTGTCGATAATGCCGGTCGAGGCCATCGAGTCGATGTGGGCGGGGGTGTCGACGCCCTTGCTCATCAGCCATTTGGCGCGGTGGGCGAGCGGGATGTGGCGCGGCGACGGGCCGGCCCCCACCTTGCTCGTCGTGGGCCGGGCCGCCTCCGCGGGTCCCTTCAAACGATCCATGAATCCCATGGTCCTGCTCCTCTCGACATGGCGGGTTGCATGTACGCCGCTGGCGCCTTGGTCGGCGCCCCGAGTGAGCTCCTCGTCGAGGTGATTACTCTGCCACCACGACTTCACCCTCTGCCCGAGTGTCGGCCGGGCCGGGGGTGACTCGCTGGCATTCTGGTGGAACGGTGGGACGGGATAGATGCCGCTGGGCATGTCCGCCTCCTTTCGATTGCCCTACAGCGTCCCCCCGACCAGGCTCTGCGCCCATACGGATTACCACCCATTTCGCCGCGGCGTGATGCGCACAGCCGATCGGGATGAGCCGTGCGCCGTACCCGCGCGGTATCGCGCCGGCCAGCGCGGCTCCTCGCCGAGCGCCTACCCGCACGTCCCGCGCTCCCGCTGGTGCCATGGATCAACCCAGATGGGGCGAAGAGCTCATACCCATCGCGTCCGGTTACGGAAATCCTGTGGTCATGCACTTCTACCGATCCGCCATGCCGTTGACAGACCGCCGACCCGACAGGCAAGGGTCCGAACGCGCCGACAGGAGCGCGCATCAAAGGCTGCATCCACCCCGACTCGAAGCGGGCCCGCCCGGCCTTATCCTCGAATATGATCTGGACGCCGGCCAGTCGACCGAGGGCGCCGAACGCTCCGCTGAGCCCGTCTGCAGCTCGGTCCTCTGCGGCATCGACAGGAGCGCCAACGCTCGCGCGGCACGCGACCAGGCCAAACTGCTCGCGTCACCGGGAGGCACGGTCGAGCTCGTCCCCGCTCCTGAGCTGACGCACCATGGACACCGCGCGCTGAACGAGCGCTGCGAGGGCCATGACCTGCTCGTGCTCGGCGCCAATGACACCGCCCGCGCGGCCGTGGAACACAGCCCGATCCCCATCCTGATCGCTCGCTGGTCCCCGTTCGGAGTCGAGCTGACCGACACCATCCTTGTGCCCATCGACGACTCGCCGGGCTCTCGCCGGGCCGTGGAGCTCGCTGGACGAGTCGCGTCCGTCCACGGCGGCACGGTCAACATCATGGCGGCACCTCCGCGCGACCCCGCGTTCCAGCGGGTGATCGCGGCGACCAGCCGCATCCTGCTCCGTACCACCGGCGCGGCGCCGCGCCGCTTCAACGAGCAGCTTCCGCCCGAGCGCGCCATCCCCTCCGCCGCCGCCGCCCTTCCCGCCTCACTGCTGGTGCTCGGCACGGGCACCAGCGAGACCGCGAGGAGGATGACCATGCACATCGCCGATTGCGTCGGATGCTCGGTCCTCGTAGTGCCCGCTCCGGGCACGATTGCGCGCGCGTAAGAGGGACTAGCGCCCTCGAATCCGACCCACGATCCGTAGGCACGTCGAGGCGCGATGCCATGGACCAGTGGTCCGGCGCCACCGGCCCAGCAACGCCGGGCGTGCGGCAGCCGTTGCCGACTTCACCGCGCGGCCTGCTGGCCTCAAATCACGCGTACGAAGCACCACAAACAGATTGCCCAGCGGCTTCGTGCGCCCCGTCCCGGACAACACACCCGTCGGATAATCGTTCAGCCGGCCAGGGAGATGAAGCCTCCGACTACGGTCCCGTAGGCGATGTGGGCGACGACGCTGACGAGCGGAGTTTGGGGGCCGTAGTTGAGCATCATGAAGCCCGGCGGCTCGAGCAGAGCGACCGACGGCGCGGCCGTGGATGGGGTGCCCATGCGCGGGTGGATGAGCGGGAGCAGGATGTTCACGAGCGCGGTGGCGGAGAAGAGGCCGTGGGCGAGCCCGAAGGTCGCGCCGAGCCACCATCCGCTGTGGCCGATGGCAATAAAGACCAGGTAGTAGATGAGTGCGAACACCACCCCGGCCAGGAAGTGGAGGAGGTAACCGAGCGCCTTGGCGCGAGTCCGGTCGGTCGAGAAGGCGGTGCCGAGCAGGAAGGGAAGGTCCATGCGAGTGACGTTCAGCTCGTTCGCCGCCCGCAACGCGGTCGTGAGCACGAGCGTTCCGGCGAACCCGCCCGCGATTGCGCCCCAGACGCTCACGACCCCATCTCCTCGGCGAGCGCCAGCGCGGCGCTGATCAGGCCCAGGTGACTGAGGCCCTGAGGAATGTTTCCCAGGAAGGCGCCGGTGGTCGACTCGATCTCCTCGGCGTAGAGGCCGACGTCGTTGGCGAGCCCCACGAGCTCGTCCATCAGCTGCACCGCCTCGTCGACTCGCCCGGTGCGGGCCAGGGCCTCGACGAGCCAGAACGAGCAGGCCAGGAAGGCGCCCTCCGAGCCCGCGACCCCGTCCTCACCGGCGTAGCGGCGCACGAACGGCCCGTGCGACAGCTCCCGGCTCACGGCTTCGACTGTCCCCGCCCAGCGGTCGGCCTTCGCGTCTCCGTAGGAGTAGAGCACTCCGAGCAGCAGGCTCGCGTCCAGCTCGTCGGAGTCCGAGCAGCGGACGTAGCTCCGCTTCTGCTCGGAGAAGCAGCGCGTCTCGATGAACTCGCGGACCGCTTCCGCCTCCCCGCGCCAGCGCCCGGCATGGCGGTCGGGGATCAG
>Ga0126312_10000539_pt1 | contig 23000 bp, 20 predicted proteins | sample Plot104A_FD_92537 | JGI IMG/M metagenome (GOLD analysis project Ga0126312, IMG submission 92537) | Serpentine soil microbial communities from UC McLaughlin Reserve, CA, USA - Plot104A | ecosystem: Environmental > Terrestrial > Soil > Grasslands | place: USA: UC McLaughlin Reserve, Lake County...
CTCGGAGTAGAAGCGCTCGCTCGCCTCCAGGTCCTCGACCTCGAGCACCAGCTCGCTTACCCCGGATACTGGAATTCCCATGGTCAGGAATGATCCATCTACTCGTACGCGATCGCCTGGAGCACGTCGAGCCGCGAGGCGCGCCGGGCGGGCCCGATCGCGGCCACGACGCCGGCCAACGCGGCGAGCACGAGGAGCAGCACGAGCGTGGGGATCGGATAACTCAGTGTGAATCCCTCGTCGGCGAGCGGCCGCGAGACCAGCGCCGCGAAGACCACGCCCAGCAGCATGCCGAGCATTGCCCCGATGAGCGCGGTGATCACCGACTCATAGCGGATCATGCGCCGCACCTGGGAGCGCGACATCCCCACCGCCCGCAGCATGCCGAGCTCGCGCGTGCGCTCGTGGATGGACAGCGCCAGGGTGTTGACGATCCCGAACAGCGACACGATCACGGCCAGGGACAGGAGCGCGTAGACGAGGCCCAGCAGCTGATTGACCTGGTGCGCCAGCTTGTCCTTCACCTGCTTCTGGTTCAGCACTTCGGTCGTCGGAAAGCGATGCTCGATCGCGTCGGAGACGCGCTTCTGCACCACGCTCGCGTGGGCGCCCGGGGCGAGCTTCACGAAGGTGGTGCTCGGGGCAGTCGTGCCGAAGTCCCGCCGGAGTGTGGATTCGCTCACGAGCACGTTGCCGATCAGGTCGGCGTTGTCGGTCACGGTCCCGCGGACCGAGAACACGGGCCGCCGCTCGAGGGCCGTGCGGACCGGGACCCGATCTCCGACGCCGATGTCGTTGCTCTTCGCCCAGACGTCGTCGACGACGGCGCCGCGGGGACCGAGCCGGGACAGCGTGTCGGGCCCGCCCTGCTCCCAGTCGAGCGACAGCACCTGGTTCACGGTCCGCGGATTGACGCCCGAAACGGTCACGTTCTCGCCTCTGATCCGCCCGCCGGCGAACGACATCGAGGAGACCGTCCGCACTCCCCTCACCCGAGCTGCCGCCTGTCCGGCGCGCGCCGGGATCTGCGAGAAGCCGTCGACGTTCTGGATGACGAGGTCGCCCTCGAAGTTGCGGTCCACGGCCTTGGAGACCGAGCCGCTGATGCCGGCGGCGAACACCGTCACGAACACCACCAGGGCGAGCCCGATCATCAGGGACGCCGCGGTGACCGCCGTCCGCGACGGCTTGCGCAGCGCGTTCTCCCGCGCCAGCCGCCCGGTGAGGCCGCGCAGACGCTCGATGGGCCGCCCTGCGACCGAGGCCAGCGGCTTGACCAGCCGCGGGCTGACGAGCGACACCCCCACCAGCACAGCCACCGCCCCACCGCCCATCAGTCCGGCCGCCGCGCCGGAGTCCTCGATCCCGCCGAAGAGCCCAATGGAGGTGAGGCCCAGCCCGCCGATGCACAGCAGCACGGCCAGTGCCGTGTAGACGTTCCGTCGCCGGCCGCCGACCTCGGGCAGCTCCGCCTCGAGCAGCGCGGCCATCGGCGAGACCTGCGTGGCCCTCACGGCCGGCGACAGCGCCGAGAGCAGCGTCACGACGATGCCGATCAAGAGCGACACCACGACCGTGCGGGTCTGGATGACCGTGCCGGTGTTGGGCATATCCACCCCGATCGCCTTGAACAGAGCGTTTACGCCGCGGGCCACGCCGATGCCGCCAACCAGCCCGAGCAGCGCGCCCATCGCTCCGATCGTGCCCGCTTCCAGCACGACCGAGCCCAGCACCTGCCGGCGCGAAGCTCCTAGCGTGCGCAGCAGACCGAACTCGCGTACTCGCTGGGCGACCGTTATCGAGAACGTGTTGAAGATGAGAAAGGCCCCGACGAACAGCGACACCCCAGCGAAGACGAGCAAGGCGATCTTGATGAATCCGAGGTCGCTGGCGATGTCCTCCGACTGGCGCTTGGCCGCCTGCTTCCCGGTCTCCACCAGCACCGAGCGCGGCATCACTCGCGCGACGCGCCGCTTCAGCTCATCCGGGCTCACGCCGTGGTCGGCGGCCACCGAGATCTGGTCGAACTTCCCGACCTTGTCGGTGACGCGCTGCGCCTCCCGCAGCGTGAGCTGGGCGATGGCGGCGCCGCCGAACGAGGCCTCCCCCAGTCGGACGATTCCAACCAGTCGGTAGCCCTTCACCCGCTGCTCGCCGGCGATCCGCAGCGTGTCGCCGACCTGCAGGTGGCCCCGCTCGGCCGTCTGGCGGTCCAGCGACGCCTCGCGGGCGTCGCGGGGTCGGCGGCCCTCGACGACGGTGAGCGTCTCGAACCGTCTGGGCAGCACGGAGGAGACGAAGTTCGGCGCGAAATCGGCGCCGATCGAATCCCCCTTGCGGTTCACGAAGCGGGCCAGAGAGAAGATCGACCCCGCCGCCGACTCGACACCGTCGACCCGGCGCACCCGCTGCAGGAGGCCAGCCGCGAACGCCGGCGCCTGAACCTCGTCCGACTGCACGTCCTGGCGCGGTGTGATCGAGACGTCCGTGCCCTTGAGCGACTCCTCGAAGATCTTGTCGAACGACTTGGTGATGGTGTCCGTGAGGACGTACGTGCCGGCAACGAGCGCCACGCCCAGGAGCACGGCGAGCATCGTGGTGAAGGCCCGGAGCTTGCGGGCCGCGAGGCCGCGAAGCGCCACCCGGGTCACGCGGCGAGCCTGCGGTCCTCGTCGATCTTGCCGTCGCGCAGCACGACAAGCCGGTCGGCGTGGGCGGCTGCCTCGGGATCGTGGGTCACCATCACCACCGTCTGTCCGAACTCATCCACGGCCTGGCGCAAAAGCCGCAGCACCTCCCCGCTCGCCGTGGTGTCGAGATTGCCGGTCGGCTCGTCGGCGAACACCACGGCGGGCTTGGACACGAGCGCCCGCGCCACGGCCACCCGCTGCTGCTGTCCGCCCGAGAGCTCGGCGGGACGGTGGGCGCGGCGGTCCCCCAACTCGACCGTCTCGATCAGCCGCTCGACCCAGTCGCGGTCGGGCTCCCGTCCCGCGATCGAGAGCGGCAGCACGATGTTCTCCTCGGCGGTCAGGACCGGTATCAGGTTGAAGAACTGGAAGATGAAGCCGAGCTTGTCCCGCCTCAGGCGGGTGAGCTCCGCGTCCTCTAGCCCCGCGAGCTCGGTCCCGTCGACTGTGACCGAGCCAGACGTGGGCTTGTCCAGGCCGGCCAGGATGTGCATCAGGGTCGACTTTCCCGACCCCGACGGGCCCATGATCGCGCTGAAGCGGCCCCGCTCGAACTCGACCGACACCCCCTCGAGCGCATCAACCGCGGCCTCTCCCTGCCCGAAGCGGCGGTGTACGTCGGTCGCGGCCACCATGGGATGCACGGGCGGCACTCTGGCATGATCGGTTCGGGTTGAAGATGGACCCGGTCGCAGCGCCACCACAGGACGTCCCCGTCGAGCTGCGCGAACCGCCGCCTCCGCGGCACGGTGGGCCCCTCACGCTGCTGCGGTTTATGCGCCAGAAGGGGATGCTCACCCCCAAGTACGGGCGTCTGCTTCTCCGGCTTGGGCTACGAAAGCTTCGCTTCGGCCGCCGGCTCGTGCTGGACGGGCTCGCCTTCATCGGGCCCCGCTGCATGCTGCAGGTTGGCGAGAAGGCACGGATCGAGCTCGGGCGCTGGTCGTGGCTCGGGCACGGCTGCAAGCTCCGTTGCCACGAGGGCGTCATCTCGATCGGCGCCAAGACCGTGCTCGGCCAGGAGTGCACGATCTCCGCCTACCAGCACGTGTCGATCGGCCGGGAGTGCGTGATCGCCGATCGGGTGATGCTGATCGACTTCGACCACGGTGTCGTCGAGGTCGAACGGCCGATTCGCCTCCAGGGCATCTACAAGCGCGACGTCCGGGTGGGCAACAACGTCTGGATCGGCTACGGCGCCTGTGTGCTGCGCGGGGTCACGGTGGGAGACAACGCCGTGATCGGCACGAACGCCGTGGTGACTCGCGACGTTCCCGAGAACGCCGTGGTGGCGGGCGTCCCGGCCCGCGTGATCCGGATGCGCGACGCGCCGAAGACCCTGCGCTGGGGCTGATCCGCTGCTACGCTCGCCCTACCCCTTTCTGCCCCGTCCCCCCCGGAAGTAGGACTCGTGAATAAGTCTCGCAACCTTGCTGCCCGCGCAGGTCGCTGGAGCGCGCAGCACCGAAAGAAGGCGATCTTCGGCTGGCTCGCCTTCGTTGTCGTCGCAGTACTGGTCGGCAACATGGTCGGGTCGAAGACGATCACGGGCGCAGACCAGTTCTCGGGCGAGTCCGGGCGGGCGGAGCAGGCGCTCTACAACGCCGATCTGAGGCCCAACGACGAGCACGTCCTGATCCAGAGCAAGCGGCTCACGACGACGGATCGGGAGTTCCGCAGGACGATCCAGCAGACCACCGCGCAGCTCTCGCTCGCGAAGGACGTCCGGCACATCGTCTCGCCGCTGACCGGAACGGCGCCGGTGTCCGACGACGGGCACTCGGCCCTGGTCGACTTCCAGATCACCGGGGACACGCTCGAGGCGACGGATCGCATCGAGCCGTCGCAGGACGCCGTGAAGGCGGTCCAGGCAGACCACCCGAATCTCCGCGTGGACCAGTTCGGGAGCGTCAGCTCCGAGAAGGAGCTGAATGCGACCTTCTCGTCCGACCTGGCGAAGGCGGAGATGCTGTCGTTCCCGATCACCCTGCTGATCCTGATCGTCGCCTTCGGGTCCGTGGCGGCGGCGCTCGTGCCTTTGTTCGTCGGGATCACCGCGGTGGCGGCCGCGATGGGGCTGGTGGCCATCCCGAGCCACATCTCCCCCGTCGACAGCAACCTCTCCTCGGTCATCCTTCTGATCGGGCTGGCGGTCGGCGTCGACTATTCGCTCTTCTACCTGCGTCGCGAGCGCGAGGAGCGCGCGGCCGGCCGCGACGAGCGCTCCGCGCTCCAGATGGCGGCCGCGACGTCCGGACGCGCCGTGTTGATCTCCGGTCTCACCGTGATCGCGGCCATGGCCGGCATGTTCCTCGCCGGCGACAAGACCTTCATCTCGTTCGGAGAGGGCACGATCCTCGTCGTCGCTATAGCGATGTTCGCCTCCGTGACTGTGCTGCCGGGCGTGCTCGCCTGGCTCGGCGATCGGATCGAGAAGGGGCGCATCCCGATTCTCAGCCGCCACCGCCGCGCAGGCGAGTCGCGCTTCTGGTCGGCGCTGGTGGACCGCGTCATGCGCAGGCCCTGGCTCGCGATCGCCCTCGCCGGCGGCCTGCTGCTGGCGCTCGCCATCCCCGCGCTCAACATGAGGATCGCGGTCACGAGCGTGGACGACCTGCCGCAGGATCTCGCCGTGATCAAGACCTACGACCGGCTTCGCGACGCCTTCCCGGCGGAGGGTGTCACCGTGGACGTGGCCGTAGAGGGCAAGAACGTCCGCGCCGGCGCCGTTGGCGACGGGATCTCGCAACTGGTGCGCAAGGCGGAGGGCTCGAAGGACTTCCTCCCCGGGACGGAAGTGACCTACAGCAAGGACGGCAACACCGCCCTGATCTCGATCCCGACCCGCGGCAACGGGAACGACTCCCAGTCCACCGCGGCGCTGAACGAGATCCGTGACACAGTCATCCCGGCCACGGTCGGCAAGGCGGACGGCGCCACCGTGAACGTGAGCGGGAACGCCGCGGAGTCGAACGACTTCCGCGACCTCCTGAGCCAGCGGCTGCCGCTGATCTTCACCTTCGTGTTCATGCTGGCGTTCCTGCTGATGCTGTTCACGTTCCGCTCGATCGTCATCCCGATCAAGGCGATAGTGCTCAACCTGCTCTCGGTCGGAGCGGCCTTCGGGATCCTGGTGCTCGTCTTCCAGGACGGCCACGGCGAGGGACTCCTGGGGTTCACCTCGAACGGAGGCATCACCTCATGGCTGCCGCTCTTCCTGTTCGTGATCCTGTTCGGGCTCTCGATGGACTACCACGTCTTCATCCTTTCTCGGGTCCGCGAGGCCCACGAGGCCGGGATGAGCACGAGGGAGGCAGTACGCCACGGGATCTCGACGACGGCCGGGACGGTGACCAGCGCCGCGATCGTGATGGTGTTCGTGTTCTCGGTGTTCATCACCTTGAGCTTCCTGGACTTCAAGGAGATGGGCGTCGGCCTGGCGGCGGCGGTGCTGATCGACGCCACGATCGTCCGGGGCGTCCTGCTGCCGGCCTCGATGAGCCTCCTCAACGACTGGAACTGGTACCTGCCGAGGTGGCTCGAGTGGCTACCGCGGCGGTCGCACGAGGAGCCCGTCCCGCCACCGCCGTCCCCGCCGGAGCCCGAGCCGGAGGGCGAGCCCGAGCCGGCCCCCGCGTAGGCGCGGCCTGCCCACGCGCCCCCGCCCCGCTTCCTGCAGCGATCATCCAAGCGACGCCGGATCCCGACTGACTCGGCGTGTTGAAGCGTGTTGCACGGGTAGACCAAGAATTGAGAGCGACTCGGGAGGCGGAACATGGAGCGCGGCTCTGCCACCCTCAGAAGCGGCCGCAGGCGGAAGCCCGTTTCCGCGCGGCGGACCGCTCAGACGTCGGAAGCGGCCGTCACGGAGCGCGCCGCTCGCGCCCCACTGAGGCGCCTGGCGTCCGCTGCGCTTGTCGCGATCCTCGGGTCCGGCAGCCTCGGGCTGTGGACGATCGTTCCCGCTGGCTGGCTCTGGATCGCTTCGCGGGTCAGCGAGAAGTACTTGCCGATCTACCTGATCGCGCTCGTCGGATGCCCGCTCACGATGTTGCTCTGGGGATGGGGCCTCTACCGCATCAACCGCGTCTACCTGCGCGTGAGCGGCCAAGGCCACGCGACGGAGCCCACGAACTGGCAGCAGTCGGCAGGTACGAAGCGCCCGATGATGTTGCTTGACGTGCTGCTGACCGCGTCGGCAGCTCTGGCGCTGATCGCACTCTTTGTCTGGTTCTTCTTCCTCGCTCACGAGCCAACGAGCACTCCAATCCCGGACGAGTTTTCAGGCCAGGGCCCATAGCTACGAGCTCCGTTCCGGGCCGCTCCCCTTCCATGCGGCATACCGCCGGGCGGGTGCGGGGATCGACCCGGTGAACAGCGGACGATCAGCGCCGCCCGGGTGCCGCGGAAGGCGATGCTCGCGGTCGGACCGGCTCTCCGGGCACGCGTGAGCGTACGTCCGTAGGCACCGCGGCTGTAGATCCGGCGCCAGGCGAGAAACGCAGGCGCCGGGAGCGGTCGTCGCGCGGGACAGTCGTCTCGTCATAGTCGTATCTGCTCAGGTTGCCGTTGCCGTCCCGCGCTCGCAGGCGAAAGAGATAGGTGATGCCGGCCCTGCCGCGGAAGCTCGCGCTCGTGCGGCGGGTGCTGCGCAGGAGGGTCACCCAGCGCGTCGACACGTTCGTGTCCCGTCGCACCTCGAGGCGGTATCGGAGCCCGGGACTACCCTGCCAGTGCACCGGGAAGCGGCGTCCTTGCGACAAGTCGCTCGCGTAGCGGGGCGCCACCAGGTGCACGTCGGGCCGGATCGGTGGGAGGCAGGGGCCGCGGCCACCGGGACGGCTGCCGCGGCGGCGGCGATCGCGGCGAACTGGCTGCGGTCCATCCGACGCGGAGGCTATCCCCCGTGCATGAAGGACCGCGAGGAGCTCAGCCTCGGGCGGCTGGTCGCGTTCACGGACGGCGTCTTCGCGATCGCGATCACGCTGCTGGTCCTCAACTTCGACGAGCCCAGCGGTCCCGACTCGGAGCTGCTGCACCAGCTGACGGATCAGTGGACAGCCTTGCTTGCCTATTTCCTCAGCTTCGTGGCGATCGGCCGTTTCTGGCTCGTGCACCACAGGGTTTTCGCGACCGTGCAGCGAGTGGACGCCGGCGTTGTGACGCTCAACCTCGTCTACCTCGCGTTCGTGGTGCTGATCCCGTTCACGACGGAGGTGCTGGGTGACTTCAGCGACACCACCGAGGCGGTCGTGCTCTACGCGGTGGTCCTCGGCGGGGTGGCGACGCTCAACTGGCTGATGATCCGACATGTCATCGTGCGCGAGCACGTCCATCCCGACCATCGGAGCACCACCGCTCCCTTCGCCGGCTCGGCGGCCCTGATCAACCCCGCCGTCTTCATCGCGTCGATACCCGTGGGATTCGTCAGCCCGCTCGCGGCCGAGTTGATGTGGGCCGCGCTGGCCATTGTCTGGCCGGTGCGCCGCCAGCGCGCGATCGCGGCGGCTCAGCGCACCCGCGAGCGCGACACCTCGAAGTAGACCGCCGCCACCTGGCGGGCCACGTCTGCCCAATCGAAGCTGAGCACGTGCTCGGAGGCCTCGGCGACGAGGCGGTCACGCAGCCTCTCGTCGGTGAGCAGCCGCTCGGCCATCTGCCCCAGCGACTCCGGATCGCGCGAGCGGAAGCGCAGGCCGACGTCGCCGTTGGGAACCACCTCGCGCAGACCGCCTGTATTGGCAACCAGGCAGGGGCAGCCCGAGGCCATCGCTTCCAGGGCCACGAGGCCGAAGGGCTCGTAGATCGAGGGCACGACGGTGAGGTCGGCGATCCGGTACAGCGAGTGGAGCACGTCGTCGCCGATCCAGCCGAGGAAGGTGCCGTGCTCGTGCAGCCCGAGCCCGCGTGCCTGCTCGATCAGCTCGTGCTCCGCGGTGCCCGAGCCGGCCACGATGAAGCGCACGTCGCCGAGGCGCTCGATGAGGCCGGGCAGCGCGTGCAGGGCGAGGTGGAACCCCTTCTCGTAGACCAGCCGGCCGACCAGCAGCACGAGCCGCTCGTCGGGCCGGGCGAAACGGGAGCGGAGAGCTTCGAGGTCGTCGACGGGCACGAGCTCCGACGGATCGATCCCGTTCGGGATCACATTGATCCGTTCCTCCTCGAGGCCGTATATGTCGGCCACGTGCTCGCGCATGTAGGCGGAGCAGGTGATCACGCGCTCGGCGCGGTTGGCCATCCAGTGCTCGACGCCGTGTATGTACGACTGGGGGTGCGTGTCCACCCAACCCTGGTGGCGGCCGAACTCGGTGGCGTGGATCGTGACCACGAGCGGGCAGCGGAATCGCTTGGCGAGGTGGTCGCCGGCGCTCGCCACGAGCCAGTCGTGCCCGTGCACGACGTCGAAGTTGTGGCGGTCGCCGACCTCGACGCCGGCGGCCAGCATGTCCGAGTTCATGTGTTCGATCCAGGCCACGAACTCGCTCAGGTCGCGGGGGCGCTCGGGTTCGCGCACGCGGTGGATGAGCACGCCCTCGAGCTCCTCCTCGGGCGGCGACTCCTCGCGGCCGCGCGCCAGCACGTGCACCTCCACGTCCTGGGCCGCGAGGTTCTCCGCCAGCTTGCGGACGTGTCTGGCGAGCCCGCCCTCGATCAGGGGCGGGTACTCCCAGCTCAGGATCAGGGCGCGCATAGAGGGGCCAGGTCGAGCTCAGGGGCCAGATTGCGCAAGGCCGGCTGCGGCACGGACGCGGAGTCTTTCAGAGCATCGAGAGCCGCGTCGAGGGCCGCGGCATGACCTCGAACGCGCCGCAGCGGGTAGTCCGCGGCGAGCCTGCGGGTCACCTGGAAGGCCCAGTCGCTCGCTTGGAGCGCCAGCAGCTCGCGGGCGGCCCGGTCGAGGCCGGCGCGCCCGCGACTGGCGACGACCACCGTCCGCAGCTCCGCCCGGCGGGCCGTGAAGGCGATCTCGGCCACCCGCGGCGAGTCCCAGGTGGAGAGGTCCTTGCCGGTCCCCCAGGTGGAGCGCCGAAGGTCGCGCTGCGCCGGCGGCACCCTCTCGAGGCCCTCCGAGGCGGTGACCAGCTCCAGCCCGGCCGCGGGCGCCTGCTCCAGCACTGCGCCGAGCCACGCCAGGCCCTCGTACCACCAGTGGCCGAGCAGCTCGGTGTCGAGCGCGCAGCAAAGAAGTCCGCCGTCGCGGAGGCGCTCACGCGCTCGGTCGACGAAGTCGCGTGCGTGCTCGCTCGCGAGCGCGAGGGCCTGCTCGCGGTCGTAGGGCTGGCCGCCGTTTCCCCATGGCTTGAGGTCATGCAGGGTGCGCCGGTGGTAGTCGCGGTACACGGGATGGGCGGGGTAGCCGTCGCGGTCGTTCCAGACGAGCTCGACTGTCTGCCAGTCGATCGGCACTGCCACGGGCCCGGCCTCGGTGGCGACCGGCTCGAGCTGCTCGGGCGCACCGAGCCCGTGCACCGCCGTCTGATCCACGCAGAAGGCGCGCACCCCGTGCTCGAGAAGATCGCGCTCGAGGCCCGGCTCGTAGGCGCACTCGGGGAGCCACAGCCCGCCGCCGAAGTGGCCGAAGCGATGCTCGTGCGAAGCCACGCCGGTGCCGAGCTGTAGGCGCAGGCCCGCGTCGGTGGCCAGGAGCGGCAGCACGGCGTGGGTAGCCGCGGAGGTCCACAGCTCCACGCGCTGGAGGCCGGCCAGCTCGGTAACGAGGTCGCGAGCCCGCTCGTCGAAGGCATAGTCCCGTGCCGCGCGGCGCACCTCGGCCGCCAGCCCGCGCTCGCCGGCACCCTCGAGCCCGCGGGCGTCCTCTTCGTGGATGGGTGCCCGGACGTCGCGCAGAAAGGCGCGATAGCGCTCCCCCGCCTCTCCTCGCATCGCCTCGAACTGGTCGCACAGCACCGGGGTGAGCCCGAGCGTCACCGGCTGGCCGTCGATCACGTCGAGCAACGGCGTGTATACCGACGTCACCGCCTCCCACAGCCATTCCTCGCCGAAGGGCCAGGTGCCGAAGCCCTCGACGTACGGCATGTGCGAATGAAGCAGGAGCGCCAGGGCGCCGGGACGCCCGCTCATGCGAGCACGGGCGAGGGGGCCGCCGGCAGCCGCGGCGGGACGAGCAGGCAGCCGAGCAGTACCATCGCGCCCACGATCAGGGCCGGCACCGTCGAGACCCCTAGCGTCGCGACGGTGTTGAAGGCCGCGTGGATCGCGATCACGGCGAAGAGCGAGCCGGTGCGTTCGTAGACGAGACACTGGCCGATGCCGAAGACCGCGATCACCGGCAGGATCGCGGCGGTGTCGATGCCCTCGAAATGCAGAGCCCCGAACACCGCGCCGTCTATCGGCGCCGCGGCCCAGATCGGCAGCCGCGTTCGCAGGCCGCGGTAGAAGAAGGCCCGGAAGAAGAACTCCTCCGACACCGGGGCCACCACGATCACGGCTATGGCGACCAGAAACGCGGCGACGACCGCTCCGCCGCCGACGTCTTCGACGTTCGTCTCGCTTACCCCGAGCAGCGCGATGTAGGCGAACTCGAAGCCGAGCATCGAGGCGAAGCCGAGCGCCGCCCAACCGATGGTCGGCCACACCCGCGTCGGCCGCAGCCCGAAATGCCACGGCCGGGGCCGCAGCTTGAGCCAGGTGAAGACGAGCGCGGCGCCCGTGAGGATGGCGTCTTGGACCACCAGCAGCACGAGCAGCGAGACGGCCGTCAGGTTCTCCGAGAAGTCGCCGAGCAGGATGACCGGGAGGGCGGGAAAGAAGAAAACCAGGGCGACGAGCGAGCCGAGCAGCGCGACGGGGCCGTACCAGGCGGGCCAGTGCGGCCGCGCCTTCGCGGGGAGCTCTGGATAGGGGAGCGTCACCGCAGGACCGCCACGAAATCGAGCGCCCGCTCGAGCGGGCCTGGCCGCAGCGCGAAGTCACGCGCCGTGATCGACGGCGTGAACCAGCCGTAGAAGGAATCCGTGAAGCCGAGCGACCGGTGTAGGTCATCCCAGCCCGCCCGCAGGGCGGCGTCATGGACCCGCAGCCGGCGGGCATGGAAGAGCCCCAGGACCTCGGCGTCGCCACAGAGCGCTCGGAACTCGTCGGGCCGGTACTCGCGCACGTGCCAGGGGTTGTCCGAACGCTCGGCTCCCGCCGGTGCGAGCGTAAGCAAGTTCGGAGTCGAGACGTAGACGACCGGCGCCAGCTCCCTGAAGCGCCGGAGCAGCGCCTCCGGCTCCTCGACGTGCTCGATCGTCTGGAGGAAGACGATGGCGTCGCACCGCTCGGAGTAGCGCTCGACGAGCTCGCGCACGAAGCGCACCCCCGGGCGGGTGTACTTGAGCCGGGCGTGCTCGTAGGCTTCCGGGTTGGCCTCGACCCCGGTCACGCGCCGGGCGCGCCGCGCGAGCACCTCCACTCCGTAGCCCTCCCCGCAGGCCATGTCGACGACGTCGAGGCCTGCGCATCGGTCGGCCACCCACTCGTACACGGTCAGGTGCCGTCGGAACCAGTAGTTCTCGGCGGGGACGTCCGGAAGCGTGCGCTCGCCCGTCAGGGACAGCGGGGGGACTCCCTCGGGTTGGTCCCGTTGAACGTGCTCCTGCATCGGCGGCGGCAGTCTAGGCTTCCCCGCCATGCAGGCGGAAGCGATTCGGGAGGCGAACGCCCGCTACCACGATCTCGCCGCGGTCCATTACGACACGAAGTGGGGCATCTCCTACGGCGGGGTCGGCCGCAAGCAGGTGCTCGGAAAGCTGCGTAAGGCAATCGGGTCGGACGAGCACTTTGGACGCGTGCTCGAGGTCGGGGCCGGCACCGGCTACTTCACGCTCAACCTGCTCCTGGCCGGCGCCGTCGACGAGGCCGTGGCCACCGACATCTCGCCGGGCATGCTGGCGAAGCTCTCGGGCTCGGCCGAGCGCCTCGGCGTCGATGTGAAGACGGTGCGTTGCGAAGCGACGGAGCTGCCCTTCCCGGACGAGTCCTTCGATCTCGTCTTCGGGCACGCGGTGCTCCATCACCTGCCGGATCTGATGGCCGCCTTTCGCGAGTTCCGCCGCGTGCTCCGGCCCGGCGGACGCGTTGCCTTCTGCGGCGAGCCCTCGCTCTACGGCGACAGGCTGGCGGAGCTCCCAAAGTGCGGAGCTCGTGCAGTGGCCCCACTCTGGCGCGCCCTGGTGCGTGCCGCGCCGCGAGCCGCCAACGGGTCGGCTTACGAGAGCGAGGAGGACGAGCTCGAGCGCGTCGTGGACGTGCACGCGTTCACGCCTGCCGAGCTCGAGCGACAGGCCAGGGCCGCCGGCTTCGAGGCGGTGCGAGTGCGCGGCGAGGAGTTGGCGGCGAGCCTGTTTGGCTGGGCCAACCGCTCGCTGGAGGCGACTGCCGACCCCGACCAGGTGCCTTGGGCGTGGCGCCAGTACGCCCACCGCGGCTACCTCGCACTCCAGGCCCTTGACCGGGGGCTGCTCGAACCGAGGCTGCCGGCGGCGCTGTTCTACAACCTGCTTGTCGCCGCACGCGTTACCGGTTGATCGCCGGCGCGAATCCGCCCTCCGCCCCGTCACCACAGCGCCAGCGCCGCAAGCGGAGCCGCGGCCAATGCGACGAGCAGGGCGTCCAGCGGCCGAGCCCGCAGCGGCAAGGCGGCCGGCGCCTCACCGGGCTCGAAGCGGACAGACTCATGCGCCACCCAGTCCAGCACGGCGTCGAGGACCGGCAAGGGCCTGCGGCGGACCCGGCCCAGTCTCGCGGCGAGCGAGCGGCCGGCGGCGATCAGCCTGCGCTCGGAGCCGATCTGGTCGAGCGTACGTACGGCCTCCGGCAGCGACGGCACGCGGCGTAGTCGACCCAGCGTTCGGCGGAACACCTCACGCAGCCCGGAAGGTCCCGCGGCGGCGCGCAGCCAGGTGGCCGTAAGGACCAGGAGAGCCACGCGGAGCGCTCGGCGGAGGGCCAGCTCGGCTCCTACGCCGCCGAGGAGTCCGAAGGCGAGGGCGCTGCCGGCCAGGAGGCCGGTCAGCGCCAGGCCGGCTGGCACGACTGACCCGTCGCCCCGCGCGCCGATCCAGGCGAGCGCGAGCCATGCCGCGACGGCCGCGAGCAGAGCCCAGCCGGTCGACGTCAGCAAGAGGGCGAAAGCCACGAGCGCCGCCAGCGCCACCGCGCGGGGGTCGAAGCGTCCGGCCTCGCGAGTCGCCTCGTCCATGGGGGTCTCGGCCTGGCCTCGCTCGCTCGGCTCGTGCCAGCGGCGCAAACCGCGCCGGTAGACGGCAACCTGCACGACGCTCGCGAACACCGCCCACGCCAACAGGCCGAGAGCCGTGACCGCGAGCGCCCCGGCCGAGCCGATGTCGAGCCCCAGCCGTCCCGCCAGCGTGTCGTAGGTGCCCGCGTAGGCGTCGAGGCCACCCGCCACCACCCAGATGAAGAAGGCGGTGACCGCGGCGTTGTGCGCCAGCCGGATCAGGCCACAGGCGAGCGCCTGGGCGGCGGGGCGCACCGAGCGGGCCTCGAGCCGCCCCAGCAGCGGTGCCGTGAGCGCCTGCGTGAACGGCACGCTGACACGGGTCGGGCCGATGATCGCGACGCTCTCCAACATCGCGGCGATGCTTGCTCCGAAGCCCTCGCGCGCCCCCCGTCGCTGGGCGACCCGGGCGAGTGCCACACCACCGGCCAGCGCCACCCAGAAACCGCCGGCAGGCGTCGCCCGGGAGGCGATGAAGGAAACGGTGGCTACGTGGGCGGGACCGGCCGGCCGCGGCATCGCCGCGACGGTAGCGGGCTACCGGCGGAGCGGAGCCTCGGCGATCCGGCGTCCCAGCTCGGCCACTTCCTCGTCGCCCATGCCCTCGGTCTGGAACCCGGCGGCCTGGAGCTCGCGGCGGACGGTCGTGACGCCCTCCACGTAGTTGAGTGCCGTGTCCAGCTGCATGAGGGTGGGCTTGACCTGGTCATCGTCGAGCGCGGAGCTACCATCGCTCCCCGTTCGCAGAAGCCAGCCCTTGAGCGCCTGGGCCTCGACGAGGTTCAGCTCGAGCGCGATGCTATGTCCGTTCTCTGAGTCCATACGTGCCTCGGCATCGGCGCGGGCCGGCGCGGGCTTGAGCACGGCGGTCCCGACTTGGACGATGATCCGCCCCAGCGCCGGCACGGCCTCTAGCCTACGTCGGGATGGGAGCTCAAGTTGAGCGCTTCCCGCTGTTCCCGCTGGGGCTCGTGATCCTCCCCGACGAGGTCGTGCCGCTGCACATCTTCGAGGAGCGCTACAAGCTGATGATCGGCGAGTGCCTCGAGGAGGGGAGCGAGTTCGGCATCGTCTGGCTGGCCGATGACGAGCTCAAGGAGACCGGCTGCGCCGCACGCGTCACTCAGGTGCTCGAGGAGATGGACGACGGCCGCATGAACATCCTGGTCCAGGGCACGACCCCCTTCGAGCTCCGACGCCGGATCGACAACCTCCCCTATCCCGCCGGCGACGTGGAGCTGCTCGACGAGCAGGAAGACGGCGACCCCGCGGAGGCCGGCGGGCAGGCGCGGGACCGCTACGCCGATCTCGTCGAGCGGGTGACCGATTCCCGCCCGAGCGCCGGCGACCTCGCGGAGCTGGACGCGTACGGCATGGCCGCGACGCTCGACTTCGACCTCGACGCGAAGCAGGACTTACTGGAGGTCCGCTCCGAGCGGGGACGGCTCGAGCGCCTCGCGGAGCTGTTCGAGGCGACGATCGAACGGCTCGATCACGCCGAGGCCGCCGCCGAGCGGGCGCGCGGGAACGGAAAGGTCCGCTTCGAGGGATAAGACCCGGCGGACGGGCCGAATCGATCGTCAGTCCACGAGCATGGCGACGCCGCCGCGGCGCGGATCGCCGCCCCCCGTGAGCCTGCCACCGGCGTTCGCTACGGCCTGCACGCCGCCGAAGAAGAGGTTCTGCTCCGCCCAGCGACGGACCGTCCAGCCCTTCGCCTCCAGACGGTCGAGCGCGTCCGGATCGATGCCGGGCTCGGCCTCGACCACGTCCCCCTCCACATGGAGCCGGGGCCGGGTGACGGCCTCCTCGGCCGCGACGCCCTCGTCGACGACGTGCAGGATCGTCTGCAGTATCGCCGAGCGGATCCGGTTCGAGCCCGCCGAGCCCAGCGCGACCTCCGGCCGGCCGTCGCGCAGCACGACGGTCGGGGACATCATGCTCGGCACCCGGGCCCCGGGCCGGTGCTGGTGGTAGCCGTGCGGGTTGAGGTCCTGCTCGCCCAGCATGTTGTTGAGGTGCACGCCGGTGCCGGGCACGATCACGCCCGAGCACGACCCGTTCGAGCAGGTGACCGTGGCGCAGCCGCCGTCGGCGTCCATCACCGAGATGTGGGTGGTGTTGCCGAGCCGCGAGCGGACCTCCGTGGCGACCGAGTCGAGCGCGTCCTTGGCCAGGAACTGCTCCAGGTAGCCCTCGGTGGCCAGGCCGTGCAGGAACTCCTCGTCCCGCGCGCGGTTGGTCGATGCGATCACCTCGGCCATGACGAAGGTGTCGTGGGGCCGCTCGAGCCGCTCGAGGATCCCGAGGGCGTCCGCGATGAGGATGCCGCCCGAGCTGGGCGGAGGGTTGGTGAACACCTCGCGCCCCTGGTAGCCCACGCTTACGGGCTCGCGCTCGACGACCTCGTAGGACGACAGGTCCTCGCGCGAGACGAGCCCGCCTCGCTCCAGGACCCAGTCGCTGACGGCGGCGGCCACGTCGCCCGCGTAGAGGAAGCCGGGGCCCTCGGCACCGAGGCGCTCGAGCAGGCCGCCGAGCTCCGGCAGGCGGATCACGTCGCCCTCGCCCAGCAGCTTTCCCCCGGGCGCGTAGATCGCCTCGCCCTCGGGAGTCGAGCGCAGGATCGGCTCGAGGATCGTGAACAGGAAGGCCTGCATGGGGACGACCTCCACCCCCTCCCGCGCCGCCTGCGCCGGGCGCTTGCTGAGGTCGCCCAGGCTCACGCTGCCGAAGCGCTCGAGCGCCCGCGCCAGCCCCATGGTGGTCCCGTAGGCGCCGCAGGAGGAGGGCCCGACGTTGAAGCGCTGTACGGCGTCCTTCGCGAAGCTCACGTCGATCGGCATCAGCTCGGCAGGTTGGGCGCCGTGGAGGCCCTTGCCCGGCGCGGCGACGAAGAAGTCGAGCAGCTCGCTCTCGCCCGCGGGCGTGTGGACGAGCATGAAGCCGCCGGCGCCCGGGCCCGTCAGCGGCGACTCCGCCACGAACGACATCAGGACGCAGGCCACCGCGGCGTCCACCGCGTTCCCACCCTTGCGCAGGGCATCGGCGCCGGCCTGGGCGGTCAACGGGTGGCCGGCTGCGACCACTCCCCTCATCGATCGTTACCCATTGGGGTCATCCAGACCCCAGTTTGATGCGATTGACGCCTTCCGGGCGCCGAGAGCGCCCGGCTAACGCCGGGCTCCTACCGGCGGGGGATGAACTCGGGCACCTCGACGTCCCCGAGCGACCCGTTGGCGGGCGACGGCTGCCGGGCGCGCCGAACACGCGGCTCGGCGTCCGCCGGCACCCGGCCTCGCTCGCCCTCTGCCCGCGGCTGAGCGCGGACCTGCGGACGGTCGCCGTAACCGGTAGCGACGACCGTGACCCAGACCTGGTCCACGACCTTCTCGTCGACCATCGCGCCGAAGATGATGTTCGCGTCCGGGTGCGCGGCCTCCGAGACCGCCTTGGCCGCCTCGTTGACCTCCCACAGGGAGAGATCCCGGCCGCCGGTGATCGACAGCAGGATCGAGCGAGCGCCCTCCAGAGAGGTCTCTAGCAGCGGCGACTCGATCGCGTGCTCGACCGCGTCCATCGCCCGGTGCTCGCCGTCGCCCATCCCGATTCCGAGCAGCGCCTGCCCGGCCTCGGACATGATCGTCCGCACGTCGGCGAAGTCGAGGTTGATCAGGCCGGGGAGCGTGATCAGGTCCGACACGCCCTGCACGCCCTGCCTCAGCACGTCGTCGGCGACCCGGAAGGCCTCGACCATCGAGGTCTTCTTGTCGAGCACCGACAGGAGGCGCGCGTTGGGGATCACGATCAGCGTGTCGACCTCGCGCCCGAGCTCGTCGATGCCCTGGTCGGCCTGCTCGCCGCGCCGGGCGCCCTCGAAGGCGAACGGCTTGGTCACGATGCCCACGGTGAGCGCGTCGACCTCTCGCGAGATGCGTGCCACCACGGGCGCCGCGCCGGTGCCCGTGCCGCCGCCGGAACCGGCGGTGATGAACACCATGTCGGCGCCCTTCAGCAGAGCCTTCAGGCGGTCGTACTCCTCGATGGCGGATATGCGTCCGAGCTCGGGATTTGATCCCGAACCGAGGCCGCGGGTGGCCTCGTTCCCGATGTGCACCTTCGTGCCTGCGGAAGACTGCTCGAGCGACTGGAGATCGGTGTTGACGGCGATGAACTCCACGCCCTCCACGCCGGCCTCGATCATCCGGTTGACGGCGTTCACGCCGGCGCCGCCGACTCCCACGACGCGAAGGACGGGCTCGGTGATCCCCTGACTGGTCGGCATCCTGCGCGGCTCGGGCTCGGGGACGGGCGCGGGCGCCCGCTCGAGGATGTTCTCGGGGATGTCCGAGGAGAAGACGCTCTTCAGGCGCTCCTCGGGGCTCGGGATCTCGCGTCGCCAGTCCTCGACGGCCGGCTCCGGCCGTTCCTCCTTGGGGGGCTCCGGGCGCTCGGCTTCCGGGCGAGCCTCCTCGTCCGTCTTGCGGAACAGGTCCGCCAGGGGACCCTCGCGCATGCTCGCCCGCTTACCGCTTGCCATTCGCCAGGACCTCCTTTGCCAGCTGACGGTAGGCGTAGGCCGCTTTGCCGTCAGGGTCGTACTTGAGCACCGACATACCCTTGACCGGCGCCTCGGCGAAGCGCACGGTCTTGTTGATCCGGGAAGCGAACACGCGGTTCCCGAAGTTCTCCTCGAGAATCTCGATCGCCTCCTTGGCATGCACCGTCCGGTTGTCGACGAGGGTGGGCAGGATCCCCTCGATCTCGATCTCCGGGTTCAGCTCTTCGCGCACCATCGACAGGGTGTTCTGGAGCTGGATCAGCCCGCGCATGGACAGATACTCGCATTGCACGGGGACGATCACCTTGTCCGAGGCCGTGAGGGCGTTGATCGTGAGCAGCCCGAGGCTCGGGGGCGTGTCGATGAAGAGGTAGTCGTAGTCCTCCTTGATCGGAGCGAGGGCCTTTCGCAGGGCGCGCTCGCGGCCGATCATGGTCGACATGGCGATCTCGGCTCCCGCCAGGTCGATCGAGGCGCAGGCCACGTCCACCTCGCGCTTGCGGATCACCTCGCGCATCGAGAGCCCGTGCACGAGGACGTCGTACATCGACGCCTCGAGGGTGTCGGGGTCGATGCCCTGGCTCATGGTCAGGTTCGCCTGCGGGTCGAGGTCGACGCAGAGGGTACGGTGGCCGGTCTCGACGAAGGCCGCGGCCAGGTTGAGCGTGGTGGTGGTCTTCGCCACCCCGCCCTTTTGATTGGTGAAGGCGATGACGGTCACGAAGTGCCTATTCGCACGCGCGTGTGCGAATCCTTCACGCTTCCATTCGGATGCCTGAGCTACTCAACAGGCGGCTGGTCCTCGTCACCGGCAAGGGCGGCGTCGGAAAGACGACCGTCGCGGCCGCGCTCGGGCTGAGGGCCGCACGTGAGGGCAGGCGCACGATCGTCTGCGAGGTCGCCGAGCGGGAACGCCTACCGGCCCTGTTCGGCGACACCTCGATTGGGCACGAGGAGCGCGAGCTGGCGCCGGGCCTGTTCGGTATCTCGATCGACCCCGAGCGGGCCAAGGAAGAGTGGCTTCGCTATCAGCTCAGGTCGGCCACGCTGGCCGGGCTGCTCGGCCACAGCCGCCTCTTCCACTACCTGACGGCCGCCGCCCCGGGACTCACGGAGCTCGTGACGATCGGCAAGGTCTGGGAGCTGGCGCAGCTCCAGCGCAAGAGCGCCAAGGCCTCCCCCTATGACCTCGTGATCGTCGACTCCCCCGCCACCGGCCACGGCCTGGCCATGCTGCGCGCGCCCAGGACCTTCTCCGAGGTGGCGAGGGTCGGGCCCGTCCACCGCCAGGCCGGGAAGATCCACGACTTTCTCGCCGATCCGGGCGCCACCGGAGTGCTCACCGTCGCGCTTCCCGAGGAGATGCCGGTGAGCGAGACCCTCGACCTGGGCGAGCGCCTGCACTCCGAGATGGGGATGGACATCGGCCGCATCGTCGTGAACCAGGTCCTGCCGGAGCGGTTCACGTCAGCCGAGGCGGAGCGCCTCGAGTCCGTCGACGGCGACTTGCCCGCGATCCGCGCCGCACTGACCGAGTACAGGCGCGCCAGGGTGCAGCGAGCCCAGCTGCGCCGCCTGCGCCGCTCAACCGACGCTTCGGTCACGACGCTCCCCTTCCTGTTCACGTCCAGCTTCGAGCGGGAGCAGCTCGAGGCCCTGGCGGCAAGGCTGTGAGCGTCGAGCGGCTCCTTGCCCGCAAGCAGGTCTGCATCTGCGCGGGCTCCGGCGGCGTCGGCAAGACCACCACGTCGGCGGCGATCGCGGCCGGCATGGCCGCGCGCGGGAAGAAGGTCGCGGTGCTCACGATCGACCCGGCCCGGCGACTTGCGAGCTCACTCGGCCTGCCCGAGCTCGGCAACGAGGAGCGGCTCGTGCCCGGCGACTTCGGCGAGGGCGAGCTCTGGGCCATGATGCTCGACGCCAAGCGCACCTTCGACGAGCTGATCGAGTGGCACGCGCCGGACGAGCAGACCCGGGACGCCGTGCTCAGCAACCGCATCTACCAGGAGCTGTCGAACGCGGTGGCCGGCTCCCAGGAGTACATGGCGATGGAGAAGCTCCACGAGCTGCACCAGGAGGGCCGCTACGACCTGCTCGTCCTCGACACCCCCCCGACCCGTAACGCGCTCGACTTCCTCGACGCCCCCAAGCGGTTGTCGAGCTTCATCGAATCCCGCTCGCTGCAGCTCTTCATCGCACCTGGACGACTGGGGATCCGGATGCTCGGCCGCGGCACCGGGGTGGTCTTCTCCGCCATGAAGCGCGCCACTGGGATCGACATGCTCGATGACCTCTCGGACTTCTTCCGCAGCTTCGGAAACATGGCCGAGGGCTTCCGCGAGCGCGCCGAGCGCGTCAACGCCCTGCTGGCCGACAGCCGCACCGCCTTCCTGCTGGTCACGTCGCCCGCCCTGGACTCGGTCGACGAAGCCGTGTACTTCCACCATCGTCTGCTCGACTCGGGACTGCCCTTCGCGGGAGTAGTGGTGAACCGCATGCACCCGCTGGCCGCGGACGATCACCGCGCCGACCTCGCGCGACTGCTCGGCGACGAGCTCGGAAGCAAGGTGCTCCGGAACCTCGCCGACTACCGCCTCCTCGCGGACCGCGACCGTGCGAGCCTCGAGCGCCTGCGCTCGAAATTGGGCCGCAAGCCGATGATCTGCGTGCCCGAGCTGGACGACGACGTCCACGACCTCTCGGGCCTCGCACGGATGAACGAGTACCTGTTCGGGAACCGCGCGCCTGCTCAGACCGGCGCCGAGTAGCTGTCCGGATCCTCGTCGATCGGGGCCCAGTCGGCGGAGGCAGTGACGCCCTCCAGATGCGGCTGCTCGAGCTCGGCGGGCTCCGGCTCGGGCTCCGGCTCGCGCCGGCGCAGCTCCGCGGTTATCCGGCGGGGCCGCGGCGCGATCGGCTCCAGCTCGTCGGTGTCCAGGTCCTCCTGGCGCAGATCGCGGACCTGGATCTCAGCTGGATCCGGCGTCCGCTCGAGGAGGATGTCATCCGCTATCGACTTGAGGTCGGGGTCGAGGTAGCCGCAGAGCAGGTCGCGCAGCAGCGCCCGCGTATGCCTCTCGAGCTGCAGCACCAGCTCGCGCGGTGACTGCGAGCCGATCCAGTCGCCAAGCTCCTCGCCGCGGCCGCCGCCCATCACATATCGCTCCAGCGACAGGGCGAGCTCGACCCGGCGCTGGAGCGCCCGCCGCTCACCCTCCTCGGCGCACAGGGCCGCGAGGCGGAGGCCCAGGCTGGCCAGTCCGGCCTCGCCGCCGGCGTCGAGGAGCGCGCGCAAGGCCAGGAGGTAATCCGGCAGGGCCTCGGCGTCGAGCCGCCGTGAGCAGCCCATCTCGAAGCGGGCGAGCGCCCAGCCGACCGCGCCGGCGGGCGCGGCATCGCGGATCACGGCGGCGAAGTCGCGCAGCTCGGTCTCCTCGCCCTTCGCGAGGAACCAGGCGCCACCGCGCCCCGGGCCGTCGCCCGGTAGCTCGAACGGCGTCCAGCGGGACTCGCCCGCGCGGTGCCAGGCGAGCGCACCGAGGACGACCCCGCCGGCCCTGAACAGGCGTAGGGCCGTCAGGAGCTCGCGGAAGCGCCGGCGGGCCTCGTCGTCCAGGCCGGCCTCATCCGGGGACATGTCGCGCTCCAGCACGCAGGCCACCTGGTCGGCGTCGAGCGGCGCTGCGAGTGTCCCGGCGCGGACGAGGCACAGCCCGTCGCCCAGTTCCACACGATCGGTCTCCATCGCGAAGCCGTGCAGCACGGCGGCGGCCGCCGCGGGAACCGTGTCGCGGTAGAGGGTCTGCTCGACCTCGACGTAGAGACGGTCGAAGCGCTCCTCCGGGAAGCCGAAGCTCGTGGAATCCTCGTACAGCCGCTCGAGCATCGCCCGGAGCGCCGGCTCGGCCTGGGCGCCGCGGAGGCCGCCCGCACGCAGCCAGGAGGCGGCGCCGGCGCCGAGTGCCTCGGCCGCCCGCTGGCAGCTCGGCAGGGCGCGAATCCTTGGCCAGCGCTCGCCGATGTAGCTCTCGGTGAGGGGGCGATCGCGGTAGAGGGCCGGACCACGGCGGCTGCCGTCATGCTCCACGTCGAACTGGAGCTCGGCGCCTGAGCGCTGATCGTCGGTGAGGAGCGCGGCCACCTCGAGAGCGAACTCCCGTAGCGCGTCGTGGAGGACGCGATTGCGCATGCCGCCGGATTTCGCTTTGTCTGGCGCGGTTCCTGCCGTGGCGGGGCCGGTCCGCCGGGTCACCTTGCCGGCCGACCTTGTCGCTGCGCTCCACTCGCTCGCCTGCGGCTCGCTCGGCCACGGTCTCCCGGCAAGGCGACGCCGGCGGCCGGCCCCGAGCCGCGTCGCCCGCCCTCCAAAAGCAAAAGCGTAGAGCGCAGGCTGTTGTCGGGGCGGGGTGATCCCCTTCCGGCGCGGCGGGTCCGAGCGAGCCGGAGGCGAGCGAGCAGCGAGCGAAGCGAGCGCCCAGCCCGACGGAAGGGGATCACCCCGCCCCGC
>Ga0126312_10000540_pt1 | contig 22973 bp, 30 predicted proteins | sample Plot104A_FD_92537 | JGI IMG/M metagenome (GOLD analysis project Ga0126312, IMG submission 92537) | Serpentine soil microbial communities from UC McLaughlin Reserve, CA, USA - Plot104A | ecosystem: Environmental > Terrestrial > Soil > Grasslands | place: USA: UC McLaughlin Reserve, Lake County...
CCGCGGCTGCCCGCTCGCGCTCGGGGGGCGGGAAGTAGTCGCGGCGGCGGATCCGGCGCAGCTCGCGTCGCAGCCGCCCGAGCGTGCGCTTTCGCTGTCCGGCCGGCCCAGACCCGGCCCCCCGGGCTTGCTCGACGACCTCGCGGTAATCGGCCGCCACGACCGCCTGCATGCGCGAAGCGAGGGCGCGCTCTTGGCCGGCGGAGCCCGGTCGCGAGAGCCAGACCGTCGCCTCGCCGCCGGCCTCGAGCACCTCGTCGGCCAGCCACTCGAGCTGCTCGCGGGTTCGGCTGTCGGCCGGCAGCGCGACGAGGCCGTCGAGCAGCTGGGCGGCGCCGAGCTGGCGCAGCCGGCGCCACAGCGCGATGCGCGGCGTCGACGGCTCCCGCGGCAGCCGATAGGCGAGCAGCACCCACTCCCCGACAGGCACGCCGCGATCCTAGCGCGACTTGTGTAACCGCGGTTGCACATCCGGCTCTTGTTGGCTTGCGTTCAGGCGCGAACTAGCCTGCGAGTTCTGGTGTTCGTGGAGCATGCCGGCCACTGGTTGCCGCGGCTCATCTTCTGGGTAGGACCCGTGGCGATGATGGGAGTGCTGCTGCTGATCCAACGGCTATGGGGCATCGACCCCGACGCCGAGCCGCCGCGTTGGGACACCCTCGACGACGACTTCTCAGGCATCAAGCCCCACGTAAGCCAGGGTCATGAACGCCGCTAGCCGCGCGCGCCACCGCCACGGCGGCCTCGTCCACGATCACGCCTATCGGGGGCCGCACCGGCATCTGCCGCTTCGCTGGCGGAGCTCGGAGCCCGTGCCCAAAGCGGAACACGGGCACGGCCACGGGCACGGTCACTCGCACGGCCTCGTCGACCGCTCGATCGTGCGATCGCGGGCGGGGCTGCGGGCGGTTGGGCTGTCGCTCGCGATTCTCGGAGTCGCGGCAATCGCGCAGCTCATCATCTTCATCGCCACCAACAGCATCGCCCTGCTGGCCGACCTGATCCACAACTTTGGCGACGCTGCCACCGCGATCCCGCTCGGCGCCGCGTTCGCGCTCCGCTCGGAGCGGGCGGAGCGCTGGGCGGGGCTCGCTGTCGTGCTCGCCATCTTTGTCAGCGCCTGCGTGGCCGGCGTGGAGGCCTTCAACCGACTGCTCCACCCTACCCGGCCCGACCAGCTGCTGGTTCTGGCGGGCGCGGGCGTGATCGGCTTCGTCGGCAACTGGCTCGCCGCCAGGGTGCGGCTGCGAGCCGGGACTCGTCTCGACAGCCCGGCGCTCGTGGCCGACGGCCACCACGCCCAGGCCGATGCGTACGTCAGCCTCGGCGTGATCGGGAGCGCCGCCGTTGTCGCCGCCGGCTTCACGGCCGGCGACCCGCTGATCGGGCTGCTGATAACCGCCGTCATCCTCCGCATCACCTGGCAGTCGTGGCGGACCGTCCGCGCCGGCGTCCACCGGCATTAGCCTCCGGACCCGCTGATGCTGGCGCACGCCACGCCGCCCGGACTGCTCTTCACACTCGCGGCCCTCGCGGTTTGCAGGGGCTTCGTTGCCCGCCCTTGGTCGACGTGGACGCGCGTACCGCCGCCGATCTCCCGCTCTGGGAGATCCCGCTGTAGGAGTTCTCCGCTCTAAGAGCGGCTTCAGTTCCTCGCGCTTCCGGCCGAGCGTCCTGGAGCGGTTCCGGCCGCGTCCGTCGCGCCCGGTGCGTCGGGCGGAGCCGCGATCGCAGGCTCGCAAGCGCCCTCCCGGGGCGCCAGCCAGCTAGCCAGCGGCTGCCCGCGGCAGCAGGGCCGTCTGGCCACCGCTCCATCGCCGGACGCGCTTCTCCTCGAGCAGGGCCCCGTCGGCCCGCCGGAGCAGATCGTGCGACGTTTCGTGGCCGTCCCAGGCGGCTAGCCCAACAGCGCACGACTGCAGGCTTGGCGTGGCCGGACCCAGGCGAGCGATGACCTCTTGGGCCTCCGGTCCGGAGCAGTCCGGAAGCAGGAGAGCGAACTCGTCGCCGCCCCATCGGCAAAGGACGTCCATGTCGCGCAGCTGCCCTCGCCAGGCGGCGGCCGCTTCGACCAGTAGCCGGTCGCCGGCCTGGTGGCCGTGGGTGTCGTTGAAGTTCTTGAAGTCGTCGAGGTCAAGCAGGGCCACCGACAGGGCGCCCCCCGAGCGCTGCGCCCGCGCAAGCTCGCGAGTGACTTGCTCGTCCCACCCGCGCCGGTTCGCCAGCCCGGTCAGCGGATCCGTTCGGGCCACTCGAGCGAGCGCGCGGACCTCCTCCGTGAGCGCCGCGATCTCGCGCAGAAGCGAGGCGACGTCGTTGCCGCCGTTGGCCCGCCGAGCGCGAGGCCAACGAAGCCAGGTGCGGCGAGCGCCGTCGCGGCCCGGCGCCCGGTCGCTCCCGGTGCGCCCACTCATTGCTGGCATCGGATCTCGAACCACGCACAGGTGCCCGACGCCGTCGGCGTGATCGCCCAGCGATCCGCGATCCGATCGACGAGGAACAGGCCCCACCCACCTGACTCGTCGCGCTTGACGCGTGGGGCTTCCGCTGTGAAACCGGTGCCCTCGTCGAAGACGGCGACCTTGACCGTCTGCGCCCGTTGGCGGAGCTCCACACGCACCGCTCGGTCGGCTCCTGCCTTCGCGTGGCGCACGGCGTTGCTCACGAGTTCGGTCAGTAGCAGGAGGACGTCGTCACGGACGGACCTGGGCAACGCGCCCTTGCCGGCGAGCAGCGCGCGCCTGGCCGCGGAGCCGGCCGTCGGCCTCGCGGGAAGCTCAAAGACAAGGCTCTGCGCCGGGTCGGTGACACCCGGGCTTGAGGCGGCCCCCGAAGCCTGTCCCGTCATTGGCCGAGCGCCCCTTCCCCCGACCGGGCGAGGCGCTTCTTCTCATCGCCGCCCGCCGGCCGGAGTCGAACCGCGGCGGCTCGAGCGCAGCGTGCGCGCCGCGCGCGGTACGCCACGGGCAGGCCGCCGCTGACTGCGGCGGCCCGATCGAGCCACTCGAGCGCGTGCTCGAAGTCGCCCAGACGCTCGTAGGCCTCGGCGCGCTCGAAGCTCGCCTCGATGACCTCCTGGTGGCGCACCTCACGCGCTATGTGCTCGTCCCAAGCCCGATCGCCGATCGACTCATGCGAGAGGTCGGGGACAGCACGCGGCCGCCCGTTGTACTTGGACGGCGTGGGCTCGGGGGCGGCAGCGGGACTGACATTTCGCCTACCCGGGTACGGACGAGTGACGCGCTCCCCGGTGCTGGCTGACCGCAACCACGAACTTGACATGCTCCGCTCCTCGAACGACATTCCGCGTCGGGCAAGCTCGACGCCGTACGCCGGCCAGGTGCTAGAGCCGGAGACGCGCCCGCCGCTTGGCTGGAGCGAAGCGCTCGGCAAGGGTACCAGCTACGCCGCCAGTGGCTACCCTGATTCGTTCGAAGCACGATGAGCTATCGCGAGACCGAGCATCTGCGTGTGCTGATCGCCAACGAGCGGAGAGACCGGCTGGCCCTGGTCGCCCCGATCGTCGCCGCGCTCGGGCACGAGGTCATCGCCAGGGAAATCGAGGTCGGCGACGTGGGGGACGTGACCGCCAGGGAGCGACCCGACGTGGCGCTCGTCGGGCTCGGCGAGAGTTCGCAGCACGCGCTCCAACTGATCGAGCAGATCGTGCAGGAAGCCGCCTGCCCGGTCATCGTCCTCATCCACGCGCCCGATCCCGACTTCATCAGGGAAGCGTCCAAACGCGGCATCTTCGCGTACATCACCGACGCCGAGGCCGAGGACTGGCAGAGCTCGATCGACATCGTTCTGCGCCGCTTCGCCGAGTACCACGACCTCGAGGGCGCCTTCGGACGCCGGGCGATCACCGAGCGGGCCAAGGGCATCATCATGGAACGCCACTCGGTGGACGAGACCACCGCCTTCGACATGCTGCGCGACCAAGCGCGCGCCGCCAATCGCAAGCTGATCGACATCGCCGCCGCCGTGGTCGACGGGCACGCCCTGCTACCGAGGCAGCGCGAGGCCCCCCGCGCTTAAGCGGGCGTCACTTGGCCAGACGGCTCGCAACGATCGACGGCGGCAGCCACGACTGAGCGAGAGCGGCTTCTCACCGAACCCGCATCAACGCAATGGACACCGAGCTCCACCCGCCAATGCTGTCAGCCTCCCTGGGCCTGGGGGCCGCGAAGCCGGCGCGGTGCCGCACCACCCGCCGCCAGCCCGCCGGCTAATCCGGGATCAGGCCCTCGCCCGTGAACTCGGCCTGCGCCTCCGCGAAGGAGATGTCGCGCGGCGGCAGGATCACGTCTGACTCGACGAGGTCCTCGTCACCGAGGGCGTTGCCGTCCGCCGACACGAGCTCGAGCATCTGGTTCCAGAGCTCGCGGAAGCCGATCTCGTCGCCCGACTCGACGGCGTTGACGGCCCGGTTGTCGAGCTCGTTCAGGCGGCCCGCGTCCGCGTCCGGGAGGTTGAACTGGCCCTCGCCGGAGATGCGCACGATCACTGGCCGCCCTCCCCGAGCTGCTTGGCGTCGCCTCCGCCCGAGCCGGAGCCGAGCTCGGCCTTCATCTTCGACAGCTCGTCGTCGACCTGGTTCGAGGTGCCGAGCTGCGCCAGCTCGCGGTCAATCTGGTCCTGGCCCGAGCCGAGCTGGGTGAGGTCCTCGAAGGTGCCCGCGGCCTCGAGCTCCTCGACGGCGCCGGCGCGGGCGCGCATCTGCTCGGTCTTGTCCTCGGCGCGCTGGATGGCCAGACCGACGTCGGCCATCTCCTCGCCCACCCCGTGCGCGGCCTCGGAGATCTTGACCTGCGCCTCGGCGGCCGAGTACTGCGCCTTGATGACCTCCTTCTTGGTCCGAAACGCCTCGACCTTCTGGCGCAGCTTGACCTCGTTCTGGGTGAGCTGCTCCTGCTGGTTCTCGAGCTCCTTTACCTGCTGGTCCAGCGACTGGAGCTCCGCCTGGATCACGGTCTTGCGCTCGAGCGCCGCCCGGGCCAGGTCCTCGCGGTTCTGCGACAGCGCCTGGCGGGCCTGGGTGTCGAGCTTCACGATCTGCTGCTCGTGTCTCTGGGACTGCATCTGCAGGCGCTTCTTCGAGGTCACCACGTCGGCGATCCCCTTCTTCACGTTCTGCAGCAGCTCGACCTGCTTCTGGTAGCCGTAATCGAGCGTCTCGCCCGGGTCCTCGGCCCGGTCGAGCATCCTCGAGATCTTCGCCTTGATGACCGTTGACATGCGCCCGGCGAGGCCTGGCATCGACCGCTTCCTCCTTGGTGGTATGGCTCGCCCGTAGACTAGCCTGCCCCGGCGTGGACGCCCGACCGCCCTCCTCATCCCGCTCCGTGCTGACCCACTGGATGGGGATAGGCGACGCCAACACCGCCGGCAACGTCCACGGCGGCGCGATCATGAAGCTGTGCGACGAGGTGGCGGGCATCGCCGCCGTCCGGCACTCCGGCCGCCGGGTGGTCACCGCCGCGATGGACCGCATGACCTTCCTCCACGCGGTCTTCGTCGGCGACCTGGTGACGGTCGAGGCCAGCGTCAACGCCGCCTGGCATACCTCGATGGAGGTGGGCGTGCGCGTCGAGTCCGAGAACGTGCGCGTCGGCGAGGTCACTCACACCTCCACCGCGTACTTGACGATGGTCGCGCTCGACGACGAGGGCAACCCGGCGCCGGTGCCGCCCATCGCCCCCGAATCGCCCGACGAGGAGCGCCGCGCCCGCGAGGCCCAGTTGCGACGCGACAACCGCCTGGCCGAGCGCGAGCAGATCCGCGCCGGGCGCGATCCCTAGACCACGTCGCCGGGCGCCGGCGGCGACTCGATGAGCTGGCGCCACTCCTTGAACTTGCCGCCCTCGATCCGGAAGCGCACGCGCACCGGCCGCTCGCAGCTCTCCGGGCGGGCGAGTGGCCCCGGGCTCAGCGAGAAGGTGGCGACGGTCGTCCGTCCCTCATCCTCGACCTTCGTCACGCGCCCCTTGCAGGGCAGGCTCCGATTGAAGGCGATCGCCGCCGCGCGGCTGCGCAGGCGGAAGACGCCCACCTGCTGCACCAGAGCGCCGGGCGCGAAGTACGACGCCGCGCTCACGTAGTCGCCCACGTTCAGCGCCGCGACCCAGCCGCGGATCACCCGGGCGTCCGAGAGGCGCGGACCCTGCTCGTCCGAGCCGCCGCCGCACCCCGCGAGCGCGGCGACGGCGAGCAGCGCGGCCGCCCGCCTCATCCGGCCGCCGCGGCGGCGCGCTCGGCGCGGTCGTGCTCCTCTGCCGAGCGCCAGAAGAAGAAGCCCAACGAGAACAGCATCACGGCCAGGTCGAGACCCATCATCATGCCCCCGGCGATCTGCTGGTCCGTGATCGGCGAGAGGTCGTAGTCGCGCGCTCGGTCGCCGTAGTAGGAGGCGTAGGCGGGCGAGGTCAGCAGGATCAGGGCCATGCCCAGGAACATTCCCGGGAGGCGCGCGCCCAGCAGGTAGGGGACCTTCCAGAGGTCGCCGGGCACCCGGCGCCGCTTCGGCTCGATCACGCACCACCAGACGAGCGCCGCGCCGAAGACGAACGACGCATGCTGGACCACGTGCAGAAGCGGGTGCTCGAGCGCCGCGTCGAAGGCGAACGAGAAGTGCCAGCCGTAGAGGATCGCGACCCAGACCGGGAGCGCCACGAGCGGCCGGCGGAGCACCCGGAAGGCGTGCCGCAGCCGCCTCCGACGCGCGAGGGTCACGAGGGCCGGCCGCGGCAGCAGGAAGGCGTAGACCGGGGAGCGGATCCCGATCAAGAGGAAGGGCGCCGCCAGGTCGGCGATCAGCAGGTGCTGGCCCATGTGCGCGAGCACCAGGTCCTCGGAGAGCGCGTCCACCGGTCCGGTCAGCCCGGCGGCGGTGAGCGCGAGCCCGGCCCACCAGGTCGCCTGCTGTGTCTGGGGGACCCGATAGCCGCGCCCGCGCAGCACGCGCACCGCGCGCACGTACAGCCCCGCGAGCAGGGCGATGAGGGCGACGGCGCCTGGTTCGAGGGCGAAGGGCACCGCCCTGATTGTGGCGCTTACGCGGCGGCCGCGGCGGCGCTCGGCGGCTGCTCGAGGAGCTCCGCCGCCTCCCCCGGGCGCCCCCGGTACTCGCTCCGCTGCAATCGTGAGACGACGAGCCGCTGCACCTGGGCCGTGCCCTCGAAGATCTGGTAGATCTTCGCGTCCCGGAACCACTTCTCGAGCGGGCAGTCCGTGGTCTCCGCGTAGGGGCCGACGAGGTCCATGAGAGTCGTGGTGGCCCACATCGTCACGTCGCCGGCCTTGAGCTTCGACATCGAGCCCTGGCCGCCGGTCATGGGGATGCCGTTGCGGCCCATCCAGGCGGCGCGCCACACCAGCAGGCGCGCGGCCTCGATCTCGGTGGCCACGTCGGCGAGGGTCTGCTGGATGCGCTGCTGCTCCATGAGGGGCACGCCCTCCTCCACCTTGTCCTCGAGGTACTCGAGCGTCCACTCGTACGCGGCCTGGGCGATGCCGAGCGCCGAGGCGCCCACGAGCGGACGGGTGATCTCGAAGGTGGCGAGCGCGTTCGAGCTTCCGCTCGTCTGGCCCGAGCGGGCGCGCTCCAGCTTGCGGTTCAGCTTGTCCATGCCGCCGAGCAGGTGGTCGGCCGGAATCCGGCAGTCCTCGAGCACGACCTCCGCGGTCTGGGAGGCCCGGATGCCGATCTTGTCCTCCTTCTTGCCCTGGGAGAGGCCGGGAGTCCCCTTGGGCACGACGAACGAGGCCTGGCCGCGGTGGCCGAGCTCAGGATCGACGGTTGCAACGAGCACCGTGACGTCGGCGATACCCCCGTTCGAGATGAAGACCTTGGTGCCGTTCAGCACCCACTCGTCCCCGTCGAGCTTGGCGGTGGTGCGTAGCGATTTGACGTCGGAGCCCGCCCCCGCCTCCGTGACCGCGTAGGCGCCGAGCTTGATCTCGTCACCCTCGCCGAAGCACTCGGGCACCCAACGGGCGATCTGCTCGGGCGTGCCGGAGGCGGCGATCCCGGCCGCGGCGAGGGAGGAGGCCGATATGGCAAGAGCGATCCCGGCGCAGCCCCAATGAAGCTCCTCGGCGTAGATCACGCCGAACAGGCCGTCGGGGTCCGAGCCCATGCGCTGGATGTGGTCGATGCCGTGGAGCTTCCATTCCCGCGCCGCCTTGATCGCCTCCCACGGCACGCTCTGCTCGCGATCGTGCTTGGCGGCGATCGGCCGGATGACCTCCTCCGCGAAGCGGCGGCAGCGCCGCTGGAACTCGAGCTGTTCGTCGGTGAGCCGGAAGTCCACTCTGGTTCGCCTCCCTGTTGACTGACTAGTCAATCGTACAGCTACCGGCGGCGGTCGGGGGCGGCCGGCAGCCCGCGTCGCGGTACCCCGGCGGGTCGGGCCGGTGCCAGCTATCGTCCGCCGCCGGATGAGGGAAGGGTGCGCCGCGCGGATCAGAAGAGGCTTTGCCGCGCGCATGCGGAGCGGCCCCGCCGCAGCCGCGCTCGCCGGGACCGTCGCGCTCGCCGGCTGCAGCCTCGGGGACGATCCCAGCCGGCCGCCGCAGCTCGGCACGGGGTCCGGCGACGAGCAGGCGACCGTCTCGCTCGGCTTTCCCTCGACGGCGACCCGCAACACGATCCGCGTGGCCGGCGCGGACGCGGCCTCCGACGTCGCCGGGGTGGCCAGCGCCGTCTTCCCGGCGACGGGCGGCTCCACCCGGCCGACGGCCGTGGCCCTCGTGGACAAGGACGACTGGCAGGCGGCGGTCACGGCGGCGCCGCTCGCCGGCGACCCGATCGCCGCCCCCATGCTCGTCTCGGACGGCAACGACCTGCCGCCGGTGTCCGAGGACACCCTCGACAGGCTCGATCCCAAGGGCTCCGACCTCTCGAGGGACGCCCAGGTGATCCGTATCGGCAAGGACGTGGCTCGTCCCCCCGGCTACAAGACCGCGGTGATCGAGGGCGATGACCCGTACGAGCGGGGGGCGGCGATCGACCGCTTCTTCTCCGCCGCGAGGGGAAAGCCCTCGGCGAACGTGGTCGTGGCCTCGGGCCAGCAGGCGGATTGGGCGATGCCCGCGGCGGCCTGGGCGGCGCGCTCCGGGGACTCGGTGCTCCTGACCAAGCGCATGGAGGTGCCCGCCCCCACTCTCGACGCCCTGCGCGAGCACCCGAAGGCGAACATCTACCTGCTCGGCCCGCAGTCGGTGATCTCCGAGAAGGTGGCCCGCCGGCTCGGCCGCCTCGGCACCGTGCGCCGCGTCCAGGGGCCCACCCCCGTGCAAAACGCGATCGCCTTCGCCCGCTACCGGCGGGGGGGCTTCGGCTGGGGCGTGGTGGTCCCCGGCTACAACTTCACGGTCGCGAGCACCAGCCGCCCCGTGGACGCCGCGGCCTCGGCCTCCCTCGCGACCAGGGGCGTCTTCGCGCCCCTCCTGCTCACGGACCGGGTGGATGGCCTGCCCCAACCGCTCGAGGCCTACCTCCTGAGCGTGCAGCCGGGCTACGAGAGGGACCCCGCGCAGGCGGTGTACAACCGCGCCTGGATCCTGGGCGACGACAAGACGATCTCGGTGGCCGCGCAGAGCCGCCTCGACGAGATCACCGAGCTCGTGCCGGTTCAGGCGAACGCGCCGTAGGGACCCGGCGCGGGGTAGCCTCCGGACGATGAGCGAGTTCGAGCAGCCGCAGCGCTTCGAGCGCGAGCCGACCGTCGAGGACGTGCACCAGCTGATGGGCGCCTCCACCCCGCACTTCGCCCTCCAGCTCCGCAACCGCATCTCCAACCTGATCGCGGGGCTGCCAAGCGAGCACCCCGCCCGCGTCGAGGGCGAGCGGGAGATCGCCCGGCTCGATCGGCTGGCGCTCGGCTCGGAGCGCCGTGGTCCGATCCAGGCGGGCGAGCAGGGGCTGCCGAGCTACCGCGGCGAGGCGTCCTGACTGGGCCCCTCGCGCTCGCGGGGCTCCTGGACGTGCGCCGGCGCGTGACCGGTGTGACCCAGTTACGTGGGAGGTATCCTGGGCGCATGACGGGGTGGGAGTTCAGCGTCCTGGTCATCGCGAACGTGACCGCCACCTCGGACGAGCTCATCCGGGCCCTCAAGCAGCGCACGGAGCGAGGCGCGTGCCGCTTCACGCTGGTGCTGCCCGCGCCGGGCGGAGGCAAGGTGGGGCGCGACGCGGGCCGGCGCGCGCTCGACGCCGCGCTGGAGCGCCTGCGCGCGGAGGGGCTCGAGGTCTCGGGTCGGGTTGGCGACCACGACCCGATCGGCGCCGTGCACGACGCCTGGGACCCGATGAAGTACGACGAGGTGGTGATCTCGACGCTGCCCACCGGGGCGTCGAAATGGCTCCAGGTCGACCTGCCCCACCGGGTCGAGAAGCTCACAGGCGTCCAGGTCACGCACGTGGTGGCCGAGCCGCCCCGGCCCGAGGCCAGGGTCGAGCGCGTGGAGCGCGCGGCTGAGGACTACGGGGTTCTCTCGCCGCTTAGCGCGATCACCGGCAAGCGGCCGGAGCGCTAGGGCGAGCTTTCGCTAAGCGGCCGCGGGCTCGGCCGCCAGGCCGGCCAGGTCGGCCACCCGCTCGCGGTGCTCCCGGGCGGAGCCGTACAGCTGGCCGTCGACCTTGGCCCGCTTCAGCAGGAAGTGGAGGTCGTGCTCCCAGGTGAAGCCGATCCCGCCGTGCACCTGGAGCGCCGCGGCCGTGACCCGCCAGCCGGCGTCCGAGGCGTAGGCCTTGGCCATGGATGCGGCCAGCGGCAGCGTCTCCGGCTCGGAGTCGGCCGTCCAGCCCGCGTAGTAGGCCGCCGAACGAGCGCCCTCGGTCTCGAGCAGCATCTGGACGCAGGCGTGGGAGACGGCCTGGTAGGAGCCGATGGGGCGGTCGAACTGCTTGCGCTCGCGCGCGTAGTCCACGGCCATCTCGAGCGCCCGCTGGGCCACGCCGACCAGCTCCGCGGCCAGCGCCGCGGGCACGTGGTCGCGTCCCTCGCCGGCGAGCGGCTCGGGGCCGTCGGCGCGCACGCGGGCGAATCGGCGCGTGGCGTCGATCGTCTCCACGGGCTCCACGTCGCAGTCCGAGCGCGCCACCACGCCCTGGTCGAGCAGCACGATCACCTCGGCGGTGTCGGCGTCGGGCACGAGCTCGCCCCAGCCGACCGTGCCGCGTGCCTCGCCGGAGGCGATGCCGGGGAGCCAGCGCTCGCGCTGCTCGTCGCTCCCCGCGTGCAGGAGCGCGAGCCCGGCGGCCGCGTTCGAGAGGAACGGCAGCGGCGCCAGCGCGTAGCCGAGCTCCTCCATGAGGATCACCAGCTCGACCATCCCAAGCCCCTGGCCGCCATGCTCCTCGGGGATGAAGATCCCGGGCCAGCCGAGCTCCGAGATCTCGCGCCAGACGCCGTCGTCGTACTCGGCGGACTCGGCCAGCTCGCGCACCCGCTCGAGCTTGAAGCGGTCCGCCAGCAGGTCGTGCGCGGTCCGCTTGATCGCCTGCTGATCGTCGGTGAAGTCGAAGTTCATCGCAGCTTGGGGAGGCCGAGCACGCGCTCGGCCACGATGTTCTTGAGGATCTCGGTCGTGCCGCCCTCGATCGAGTTGGCGCGCGAGCGCAGGAAGCGATAGGTCCACTCGGAGTCGCGCACCGGGCCCTCGTCGCCGCGGATGTCCATGGCCAGCTCGGTGAGGTCCTGGTTCACCTCGGCCCACTGCCACTTGGGCAGCGACCCCTCGGGCCCTGGCACCCCGCTCTTCATGATCTGCGTGAGTCCGCGCCACGAGTTCAGCCGCAGGAGCTCCGCCTCGATCGTGATCTGGGCGATTCGCTGACGCACGAGCGGGTCGTCCGCCACGCCGCGCTCGCGGGCGAGCTCGATGAGCTGGCCGAGCGCGATCCTGACGCCGGCCGCGGAGGAGGCGCCCAGCCCCGCCCGCTCGTGCATGAGGGTGGTGATGGCCACGGCCCAGCCGTTTCCTACCCCGCCGACGACGTTCGCCTCCGGGACGCGAGCCTCCTCGATGAAGAGCTCGTTGAACTCGGCCTCGCCCGTGATCTGGCGCAGCGGCCGCACCTGCACGGCGTCCTGATCCATGTCCATGAGGAAGTAGGTGAGGCCCTGGTGCTTCGGCGCGTCCTGGTCGGTGCGGGCCACGAGCATGCACCACTTGGCCTTGTGGGCGTAGGTGGTCCAGACCTTCTGGCCGGTCACGACCCAGTCGCCGTTCGACCTCACGGCGCGCGTCTTGAGCGACGCGAGGTCGGAGCCCGAGTCGGGCTCCGAGAAGCCCTGGCACCAGATCTCGTCGCCCGACAGGATCGGCTCGAGGTAGCGCCGCTTCTGCTCCTCCGTGCCGTGGGCGATCACCACCGGCCCCCCCATCACGAGCCCGAGCACGTTCACCGGCGAGGGCGTCTTGGCCCGGGCCGTCTCCTCGCCGAAGATGGCCTGCTCGACGAGCGTGGCGCCGCGGCCGCCGTACTCCGTGGGCCACGAGAGCCCCGCGTAGCCCGCGGCGTGGAGCTTGCGCTGCCAATCGCGGCGGAAGTCGAATGCCGCGTCGTCGCCCTTGGGCTCCTCGCCGGGGTGATTGTCCGCGAGCCAGGCCCGCAGCTCGTCGCGGAAGGCCTGCTCGGACGGCGAGAGCGTCAGGTCCACGAGGCGGCCATGCTACCCGCCCGCGGCGTCGCGGCGCGCGGCCTCGAGCTCGCGCCTGACCGTCTCCGTCTGGTTCGCGATCCGGAGCCGCCGCTCGAGGATCGGGACGGCGTCGTCGGCGCGGCCCGCGAGGCGCAGCGCATGGCCGAGGTTGTAGAGCGCGTAGGCGTAGTTCAGGTCGCTCGTGCCCTCGGGGAAGGCTCGCACGGCGCGCTCGAGGATCGGGATCGCCTGGCCGTAGCGGCCCTGACCGATCAGCTCGAATCCGCGCTCATTCAAAAGAGCGCCCTCCGCGGCGCCGCCGACCGCCGGCTCGGCCGGCGCCTCGACCGGCGCGCGCTGCGGCTCGGCGGACTGCTGCTTGCCGCTCTTCACCTGCTGCGATCTGCTCTCCGGCCGCTTCTTCTCCTTGGGCTTCTTCGTCTGGAGCGTGGGCGTCCGATCGTTGTCGTTGCCCTCGTCGCCGCCTCCGCTGCCGAGCACGATCGCCGCGGCGCCGAGCACCAGGAAGAGCGCGAGCACCCCCGCGACGAGGGCGGGCGAGAGCCGGCTCGGACGCTGACGGGCGGTTAGGCGCGGCGCCGTCCCGGCGGGCGGAGCCGCTGTCCCGGCGGGGGGAGCGGTGACCGCCCGCCCGGTCCGGGGGGCCGGCCGGCCACTCGCGTGGAGCGCCTGCTCGAGGTCGCGGGCGAACGCGCCCGCCGACAGCGGGCGCTCGTCTGGGTCGCGCGACATCGCCCGGCGCAGCACGTCGGCGGCCGCGGCGGACGCCCGTGGCCACGCGTCGCGCAGGTCGGGGGGCGCCTCTTTCGCGACCCGGTGCGCCACCTCCATCGGCGTGCGGCCTTGTCGAGCCTTCCGTCCGGACAGCGCCTCGAAGGCCACGGTGGCGAGGGCATAGATGTCGGCCGGCGGCCCGGCGGGGTGCCCGTCCAGCTGCTCGGGAGCCATGTAGGAGGCGGTGCCGAGCAGCATTCCGCTGCGAGTGATGCGCGTCGAGTCGGCCGCCGTGGCGATCCCCAGGTCGACGAGCTTCACCACCCGGTCGCGACGCATCAGGATGTTGGCCGGCTTCACGTCGCGGTGGACGATCCCCTCCCGGTGGGCGTGGTCGAGTGCCGAGGCCACCTGGCCGACGACGGCCGTCGCCCGGCGCGGCTCCAAGGGCCCACGCCGCAGCGCCTCCGCGAGCGATTCGCCCTCCACGTACTCCATGACGATCAGCACGCTCTCGTCGTCGGTGGCGGTATCGAAGACGGCGACCAGGTTGGGGTGGCTGAGCGACGCCCCGAGACGCGCCTCGCGGGCGAAGCGGCGCTCCACGTCCGCCGCGCTGGCGGCGTGCATTCGCTTGACCGCCACCTTGCGGCCGAGGTTCTCGTCCACGCACAGGAAGACGGAGGCCATGCCCCCCGACCCCAACTGCCGGAGCACGCGATAGCGGCCCGCGAGCAGGGCACCTCTCGTCTGGACGGCCATTCGTGCCGTCGTACCCGGCCCGCCCGGAGGCTAACGCCGGAGGCCGCTCGGGAATACCCGCCTACACGCGCTGGATCAGCGTCCCCGTGCCGAGCCCGCCGCCGCAGCACATCGTCACGAGCCCGACCTCCTTGTCGGAGCGCTCCAGCTCGTGCAGCAGGGTGGTGATGAGCCGCGCGCCCGTCGACCCGAGCGGGTGTCCGAGCGCGATCGCCCCGCCGTTGACGTTCACGCGCTCCATGTCCGGCTCGAGCTCACGGCGCCACGCGGCGACGACGGAGGCGAAGGCCTCGTTGATCTCCACGAGGTCGACGTCGCCCATCTTCATACCGTTCCGCTCGAGGAGCTTCTTGGTGGCCGGAATGGGACCGGTCAGCATGATCACCGGGTCCACGCCGACGGTCGTCTGGTCGATGACCCGGGCGCGTGGCCTCACACCGCGCGACTCCGCCTTCTTCCGCTCCATGAGCAGCACGGCCGCGGCGCCGTCCGAGATCTGCGAGGAGTTGCCGGCCGTGATCTTGCCGTCCTCCTTGAACGCGGGCTTCAGCTCTGCCAGCGCCTCGAGGCTCGTGTCGGGCCGGATTCCCTGGTCGGTGACATATGTGTCCCCGTTCACCGAGTAGGGCACGATCTCGCGCTCGAAGCGGCCCTCCTCGGTGGCCCGGTGCGCGAGCTGGTGCGATCGAAGGCCGATCTCGTCGAGCTCGGAGCGCGGGATCTCCCACTTGTCGGCGATCATCTCGGCGGAGATGCCCTGGGGCACCAGGTTGTACTTCGCCATCAACTCCTCGGGCCAGGGGGTGCCCACGTCATCCACCCACTTGAAGCCCACGCCCATCGGCACGTGGCCCATGTGCTCGACACCGGAGCCGATCACGGCGTCGTGCGCGCCGGAGGCGACGAGCGCGGCACCGAAGTTCACCGCCTGCTGGGCCGATCCACACTGGCGGTCGACGGTGGTGGCGGGCGTCTCGACGGGGAGGCCGGCCTGGAGCCAGGCGTTGCGGCCCACGTTGAACATCTGCTCGCCGTACTGCTGCACGCAGCCCGCGATCACGTCCTCGACCTCGGAGGCCTCGATGCCCGCGCGCTCGATCAGCTCGGTGTAGGTCTTGCCGAGCAGCTCGTTCGGATGCGTGTCCCTGTAGTAGCCCTTCTCCGGGTGCCCCCGCCCGATCGGCGTGCGCACCGCCTCGACGATGACTACCTCGCGCCCGTCTCCGTTCCGCATCTGGGTGGCTCCTAAAGGGGTCGTTTCGAGGTAGCGTACTCGATTGACTGGCGAGTCAACCAAGCTGCCGATGAGACTTGGAATAGTGGGAAGCGGCGCCATCGCGTGCGGCCTGGCGCGGGCCGCGGGCGACGCCTTCGAGGTGGTGGTGTGGGCCCGGAGCGAGGGCTCCGCGGAGCGCGCCTGCGAAGCCGTGGAGGCTGCGGCCACGGTCGTGACCGAGCTCGAGGAGCTCGGATCGGCGGACGTGGTGGTGGAGGCGGTGGCCGAGGACCCGGCCCTGAAGGCGGAGCTCCACGGGCGCCTCGGCGCCCTCCTGCCCGAGCAGGCGTTGCTCGCCACGACCACCTCGGCGCTGTCCGTGTCCGAGCTCGCCGCCGCCAGCGGGCGTCCGGACCGCTTCGCGGCCGTCCACGTGTTCAACCCGGTGGAGAAGATGGACCTGGTCGAGCTCGGCTTTCCCTCTGAGGCGACCGAGAGCACCCGCCGGCGCTTTCACGAGCTCTGCCGCGAGCTCGGCAAGACCGCGGTCGAGGTGCCTGACTCGGCCGGCTTCGTGGTCAACCGCCTGCTCTTCCCCTACCTATTCGACGCCGTGCGGCTGCTCGAGCGCATCGACCTCGAGGCGGACGCCCTGGACACCTGCATGCGGCTGGGCGCTGGACACCCGATGGGCCCGCTGGCGCTGCTCGACTTCGTGGGCCTCGACGTGGCCGCCGCGATCGGCGAGGCGATCGGCGCCGACGTGCCGCCGCGCCTGCACGAGCTGATCGCGGCCGGCCGGCTCGGGCGCAAGACCGGCGCCGGCTTCTACGACTACGACTGAACGAGGGAGCGCAGCTCCCGCACCTCCCGCTCGAGGCACGCTACGCGCTGCTCGAGGGTGGGCATTCCCGGCGGCTCCTCCCGTTCCTCGTCGGACGCCAGCAGATGGGCGTAGCGCTGCTCCTTCTGGCCCGGGCGGCGCCCGAGGACGTGTGCGAAGCCCCGCTCGACGAGCGTCTCGAGGCCCTCCAATACGCCGCCGAGGCCCTCGAAGCGATGGAGCCGCTCCGTGCGCGCCTTGAGCTCGCCCGGCGTCTGGGCGCCGCGCAGCATGAGCACCGCCAGCAGACCGAGCTCGCCGCCTCCGAGCCCGAGCGCCTCGTTGGCCAGGTGGCGGTACTTGGCCACGCGGCCGGAGTGGCCGCTCGCGTAGCGGGCCAGCCCGAGGCGGCCGAGACGCTGGGCGGCCTCCCGCACCGTGGCCTCGTCGTAGTCCACGATCGGCTCGCGCCCGGTCGTCTGGTTGCAGGCGAGCCGCAGCGAGTTGAGGGTGAGCGGGTAGCTGTCCGGCGTGGCGCGCTGCTTCTCGATTAGGCAGCCGAGGACCCGGATCTCCGCCGGCGATAGCTCCATTCCGGCGGGACTCTAGGGATCAACGGCGGGCGGCCTTGCGGCCGCGCGCCGGCTTGCTCTTCGCCCCCGCCGGCATCCCCGCGGCCAGGTCCCAGAACACGTCCGCCTCGCCGATGCCCTGCGCGGTGGCCAGCTCCCTGACCCTGTCCCAGGGCAGCTCCGCGTCGGGCAGGTCGTCCCAGCGAGCGTAGTCGAGCGCCTCGAGGGCGGCGGCGAGCGAGGGTCCTACCTCGCCCTGGGCCCTGATAAGCGCGCGAACGGCGTCGCGCTGCGAATCGCTCAACCTGGCGCACCACATGCCAAGACCTCCTGGGAGAAGAAGCTCTTGCCGAGCGAACGTACGCCCCCGGTCGGACGGATTCGACCGGCGACGTGCAAGCACGCCCACGGGGCGCCCGGGCTAGGACTGCTCCCCGCGGGGGCGTGTCGCGGCCTCCTCGATCGGGCGAGGCGTCGACGGCGAGTGCTCCTCCGACGGCTCTGGCTCGTGGTCGCGGATCCGCACCGCGTCGATGCGGTTCTCGCGCACCGACTCCACGCGAAGCGAGTAGCCGTTCACGCGCACCATGTCACCGCGCTTCGGCAGCCGCCCGAGATGGCCGAACACGAATCCCCCCACCGAGTTGTACGCCTCCGAGTCGACGGGCAGGTCGAGTCCGTAGTCGGTCAGGTCCGTGATCGGCACGTGCCCGCGCACCCACCAGTCGCCGTTCGCCAGCCGCCGGACCCCCGCCACCGCCGGGTCGGTCTCGTCGGCGATCTCTCCCACCACCTCCTCGACGATGTCCTCGACGGTGACGATGCCCGCGGTTCGCCCGTACTCGTCCACGACCACGGCCATCGAGGAGCGCTCACGCTGGAGGTCGGCCAGCAGGTCGTCGAGCGGCTTCGTCTCCGGCACGATGTGGGCGTCCTTGACGCTCGCGGCGATCGAGGCCTCCGGGCCCTCGCTCATCAGCCGCCGGGCGAGCGAGTTCGAGTGGACGACGCCCTTGATCCGGTCGGTGTTGCCGTCCTCGGTCACCACGAGGCGGGTGTGGCCCGAGTCGACGCAGCGGCGGAGCGCCGTCTCCGCGGTCTCGGAGAGGTCGACCGTGACCACCGCCGGGATCGGCGTCATCACCTGCCGCGCCTGCTGCTCGTGCAGGTGGAAGACGCCGGACAGCATGCCGGCCTCGCCCGGATCGAGCCGTCCGCCACGGGCGCTCTGCACGATGAGCAGCTTCAGGTCCTCGGCCGAGCTGGCCTCCTCGAGGTCGACGCGCGGGTTCACGCCGACCAGCCGCAGGATCCCGTTCGACGCCCAGTTGAGCGCGGCGATGAACGGGTTGAAGACCTGGCGGAAGACGTGGAGCGGCCGGGCGATCCGGCGCACCGTCCCCTCGGCGTGCACGATCGAGTAGATCTTGGGCACCTGCTCGCCGAGCGTTATGTGCAGGCTAGTGGTAACGAAGTAGGCGAACGCCAGGGCGATCGTGACGGCCACGCCGTGGCTCACCACGTCGCCGAGCGGATCCTCGAGCAGCTCCGCGATCGCCGGCTCGCCCAGGAAGCCGATGCCCAGCGAGGCCATCGTGATGCCGAGCTGGCAGGCCGACAGGTACTCGTCGATGCGATCGATCTGGACGAGCGCGAGCGCCGCCCCGCGCCGGCCCTCGTCGCGCATCGCCTGGACGCGGCTCTCGCGCGCGCGCACCAGCGAGAACTCGGCGGCCACGAAGAAGCCGTTCGCGGCGACGAGCACCAGCACGCCGAGCAGCAGCAGGAGGGTCGTCACGTTCGGCCCCGGGCCGCGCGGCTACTTCGAGGGGGGTCGTCGTCGCTCATCGGCGGACCGGTCCCACCGTAGCAGCTAGCCGAGAGCGTCGATCTTGGCCGCCAGCTCGATGTCGTTCTCCGTGATGCCGCCCTGCGAATGGGTCGACAGGCTCACGGTGACGGTGTCCCAGGAGATCGCGAGGTCCGGGTGGTGGTTCATCTCCTCGGCCAGCGGTGTGACGGCGTTGACGAACTCCACCGATCCGGCGAAGTCGCCGCGCTTGAACTGCTTCCGGATCGCGTCGCCCTCCCTGCTCCAGCCGCTCAGGCTGCGCAGTCCGCCCTCGATCTCCTCGTCGCTCAGAAGTGGCATCGTTACTCCCGTGCGCATCGCCTCTCTAGTTCCATCGTCGACCGAGCTGTTGTTCGCCCTCGGCCTGGGCGACAGCGTCGTCGCGGTCACCCACGAGTGCGATTATCCACCAGCGGCGGAGAAGCTGCCGAAGCTCACGAGCAGCGTCGTCCCGGAGGGCCTCTCGGCGAGCGAGATCGACCGCGCGGTGCGCGAGCGAACGGGGCGCGGGGAGGCGCTCTACGAGCTCGACCAAGAGGCGCTGCGCCGCCTCGACGTGGACCTCGTGGTGACCCAGGCCGTGTGCGAGGTGTGCGCCGTGTCGTTCGAGGACGTCCGGGCGGTGGCGGAGCGCCTGCCGACCAAGCCGCGCGTGGTCTCGCTCGATCCCTCGACCCTCGGCGAGGTGCTGGCCGACGTGCCGCGCCTGGCGGCCGAGGCCGGAGTCGAGGAGGCCGGACGCGAGCTGGCGGACGAGGCCCGGCGGCGGATCGACGCGGTGCGCGACGCGGTGGCCGGGGCCGAGCGCCCCAGAGTGGCGGCGCTCGAGTGGCTCGAGCCGGTGTATGTGGCCGGCCACTGGGTGCCGCAGATGGTGGAGGCGGCGGGGGGCGAGGACGTACTCGGCTTCGCCGGCGAGCGCTCGCGTACGGTCGGCTGGGAGGAGGTCGAGGTGGCGCGCCCAGACGTCGTGCTGTCGATGCCGTGTGGGCTCTACGCCGTGGCGGCCGCCGCCGAGACCCTGCGACACGGCGAGCGCCTCGAGGCGCTCGAGGCCCGAGTGGTCGCCGTCGACGCCGCCGCGTACTTCTCGCGGCCCGGCCCGCGGCTCGTGGATGGCATCGAGCTGCTCGCCCACCTCCTGTACCCAGAGCGGGTGCCCGCGCCGCCCGAGCGCAGGTCGATCGAGGTCGACCTGGCCCCGGTGGCATGACGAAGCGCGCCGAGCGTCAGATCGTGATCGAGCGCCCGCCGCAGGCCTGCTTCGAGGCGCTCGTGGACTACGAGACCTTCCCCGACTGGCAGCGCGCGGTGCGCTCCACGGAGGTGCTCTCGCGCGACCGCCAGGGGCGGGGCAAGGAGGTGGCCTTCGAGATCGACGCGCGCGTCCGCACGATCCACTACACGCTCGACTATCGCTACGAGCCGCCCCACCTCGTCACCTGGCGCTACGTGGAGGGGGACGTGCGCGACGTGGACGGCGAGTTCGTGCTCGAGGACCGCGGCGACGGCACGACGCTGGCCACCTACGAGCTGCGCATCGACCCCGGCACGTGGGTGCCTGGCCCGATCGCGCGGCTGCTCAACGAGCAGGTGATGCGCGGGGCGGTGGAGGACCTGAAGCTGCGCGTCGAGAGCGCGGTCAGCTGACGGCGATCGAGCCGGCCACGGACGCGGCGCCCAGCGCCACCACCAGGGCCATGGGCACCGCCGCTGGGACGCGCACGCGGTCGAGGCCGAACAGCAGCACCGCGGCGAGCGTGCCGCCCACGAGACCGCCGATGTGCCCGCCGATGGAGATGTTCGGCACGGTGAAGGTGATCAGCAGGTTGAGCCCGAGCCAGAGTCCGAGCCCGCTCTCCATCGCGCTGATGCCGCGACTGCGCATCACCACGAGCGCGGCCCCCATGAGCCCGAAGATCGCGCCCGAGGCGCCGACGGTCGGCCCGCTGTCGACCAGCAGCGCGCCGAAGGACCCGGCCAGCAGCGAGACGAAGTAGACGAGCGCGAACCGGACCCTGCCGATCGCCGGCTCGAGGAGGGTGCCGAGCACGTAGAGCGCGAACATGTTGAAGAGCAGGTGGAAGAAGCCCGCGTGGAGGAAGCCGGCGGTCAGGAGGCGCCAGTAGTCGCCGTCGCCGATCGTGGCGCGGGACACCGAGCCGTCGGTGAGCAGCTGGCTCTGGAGGCTCCCCCCGCCGGTAGCGCTCGCTCCGCTGAGGAACGCCCCGAGCGCCACCGCCACGTTGATCCCGATCAGGACGTAGGTGAGCAGCGGCTCCTCCGTGGTCGTCGTTCGGACCCCGCGCGCCCGCGTCCGCTGGCGAGCGCACTCCGGGCAGCGCATGCCCACCGGCGTGGCGGTCATGCAGTCCGGGCAGATCGGGCGCCCGCAGCTCGAGCATGCCACGCCGGTCTCCCGGCCCGGATGCCGGTAGCACGTCTCCATGCCGGCTTGAGGGTAGTGGGCGCGCTATAGGCGCACGCTCAGCAGGGGGCGCTCGGTGGGCGCCCGGGCTCCCCCGCGGCGCTCGCGCGTGACCATCACCGCGTCGGCGCCCTCGAGGTTCCCGGACACCGCCGCGGCCCCCGCGCCGCTGGCGCCGACCTCGAACGTGCCCGCGGAGCGGATCCGCTCGCCGCGCTGAACCCACGCCTGGTAGGTCTTGCCGGGGCCGGGGTCGGGCAGGCTGCGAACGCGCAGGATGCCTCCATCCTGCCCCCCGCTCGGGACTACGAGGCTCGCGCTCGCCATCGGCGCCCGGGCCGTGTCCACACGGGCGGCCAGGGTGCGGGTCTCCTCGTCGGATCCGAGCTTCGCGATCCCGAAGCCGGTGGCGATCCCGACCGCGAGGACGAAGGCCGCGGTCACCCAGGCGAGCGCCGGGCGGATGCGGAAGGACGGCAGTGCGCGTGCGGGCGCGCGGCGGCCGCCTCGCTCGGCCGCCTCTCGCTCGACGACCTCCATCAGCGAGGCCTTCAGGCTCGGAGGCGGAGGCACGGGGACCACCGACCGCGGGAGCACGTCCGCGGCCGGACGCAGCCGCTCGACCTCGTCGCGGCAGCGCTCGCAGCCCATCAGGTGGCGCTCGAAGGCCTCGCGCTCGAAGTCGCTGAGCGCGCCGAGCAGGTACGCCCCCACGTTCTCGGCGTGCCCGTCGTGGTCGTGGACGGTCATGAGGCGAGCCCCCCGGCCAGCGCGCGGCGCATCTTCTCCAGTCCGAGCCGCATGCGTCCCTTGACGGTCCCGATCGGCATCTCGAGCATCTCGGCGATCTGCGAGTGCGTGAAGCCCGCGAAGTAGGCGAGCTCGATCACCTTCGACTGGTCCTCGGGGAGCGAGTCGAGGGCGCTGCGGACATGGCGGGCCTCCTCGCGGCGCGCGGCCTCGACGTCCGTACGCTCCGGCGCCTCCTCGCGCTCTTCGATCCCCCCGGCGGGCCCGCGCCGGCGCTCGTGGGCAACGTTCCGGCGCAGCGCGTCGATCGCCCGGTGATGGACGATCCCGAGCACCCAGGTCCGCACGCTGCCACGCGAGGGGTCGTAGCGGAGGCGGCTGCGCCAGATCGAGAGGAACGCCTCCTGCGAGATGTCCTCGGCCGTCACCCTGTCGCCCACCATCCGGTAGGCGAGCGAGAAGGCGGCGGCGCCGTGGCGATCGTAGACGAGCTCGAAAGCCCGCGGGTCGCCCTCCTGGACCAGCTGCATGACCTCCTCATCGGCCAGGGTGTGGATGTCGTCCGTCCGCGCCACGGAGTAGTACCGCCCTGTCTATATTCGCTCGCGAAGAGCGCTTGGATCAGGAGGGAGGCTCCATGGACACACGATCCCCGGCCCAGGTCTACGCCGTCGTGTTCGGCGTCGTGCTGACGGTCGCCGGCATCATCGGGTTCTTCTGGTCGGCGAGCTTCGGCTCGCCCGGTGACGTGGATGCCGTGCTCGGCATCCTCGACGTGAACGCCTGGCACAACCTGGTGCACATCGCCACCGGTCTGCTCGGCCTCGCGGCGCTCGGCTCCTACGCGTCCTCGCGGAGCTACGCGTTGGGGCTCGGTCTCGTCTACGTGGTCGTGGCGATCTGGGGCTTCATCATCGGGGACGGCGAGTCGATCCTCGGCTTCGTCCCCGTGAACACCGAGGACAACGTGCTCCACGTGCTGATCGGCATCGCGGGGCTCGGGGCGTACGCCGCGACCCCGGCCGGGCCGGCGCCCTCGACGGTCGCTCCGGCCCCCTAGCGGCCCAGCCGCTTGCGGAGGTCGCCCGCGACCTCGCGAACGGAGCGCTCGAGCGCCCGCAGGCCGCCCACGTGGCGCTTCCTGTGCTGCTGGCGAGCGCGGACCACGATGAGCGCGCCCGCGGC
>Ga0126312_10000541_pt1 | contig 22913 bp, 21 predicted proteins | sample Plot104A_FD_92537 | JGI IMG/M metagenome (GOLD analysis project Ga0126312, IMG submission 92537) | Serpentine soil microbial communities from UC McLaughlin Reserve, CA, USA - Plot104A | ecosystem: Environmental > Terrestrial > Soil > Grasslands | place: USA: UC McLaughlin Reserve, Lake County...
GCGGGCTTACCCGAAGCGGGGTGAGGTCGAGCAGCATGGCCATGGCGGAGCGACTCTAGTGCGACTAGCTCCGAATATGAGGCGGCCCGCCTCCCGAAGAGAGGCGGGCCGATCTGGTTGCAACTGGCGACTTTTCCCGTGCGCCGCTAGCCCTGGCGGCGGCGACTGGCCGCGGGGTCAGCGCGTCAATACGTCCGCTCGCGATTGTCGATGTCCCGGTCGTCGAGGTCGCTCAGCGAATCCTTGGCGTCCTCGACGGCTTCCTCGACCTTGCCTGACATCTGGTCGGCGCGGCCTTCTGCTTCCATGCTGGGGTTATCGGTGGCGTCGCCGACCTCTTCTTTCATTTTGCCCTGAAGTTCTTCGCCCTTGCCTTCCAGTCCACCCATGGTCGTCCTCCCTTGGTACGAGTCGCGCACCAACCGGTGTGCAAACGGTGGTTAACCAGGCTGCTCAGGACCCACCGGCGCATAAAGACAGGTCAACTATGATGAGCCCAGAAGCAGTCCGTTTACGGCGTAAGCCGAGTATAAAACCTGTGGTTTACGCTGTAAATGCTTCTTGGCCCGGCCACTCGTGTGGGGGCGAATGGTCGACGAGAGACCTGGTCAAGCCACGGCCGAAAGGGTGACTGTCATCAGCGACGACAGTGTAGTTTCCTCCGCTCGCCCCGATGGTGCGAGCGTGGTGGACCGTGTCGGAAACCGACGGCCCCTCGATCAGGATCTGATTGTTCGAGAGGCTGTCCGATTCATCGATGAATTCGGCCGAGAGCGGCTGACGATGCGACGTCTCGGTGCCCGGCTGGGTGTGGAGGCCATGGCGCTGTATCGCTATGTCCCCGGCCGCGAGCAGCTCCTCGATGGGGTTGTCGAGGCAGTCATGGACGAGCTCTACCACTCGACTATGACGGGGGACTTCGCAGACTCCTGGCAGGAATTCCTCGAGAAGATGGCGCACGGGGTTCGGCAGCTGGCGCTAACCCATCCCAAGATCTTCTCGCTGGTCGCTACCCGACCCCCCGCCGCGCCCTGGCTGCGCCCGCCGCTGCGCAGCCTGCGTTGGGTCGAGGGATTTCTCGAAGGGCTGGGCCGCCACGGCATGTCCAGCAACGAGACAGTGACGGTCTATCGGGCCTTCTCCACGTTCTTGCTGGGGCACTTGCTCTTGGAGACGGCTAACAACGAGCCGACGTCACCGCCGGCGCATGCGGACATCGAGTTCTACGAGAGTAATGACCTCGGCAACTATCCGCTGCTGCGCGGGCTGGAGGCGCAGCTGTCCCAGGACATGTACGGTGAGGAATTCGAGGACGCGCTTGAGGACCTGATCAACAGGCTCGAGCTGGGGCGGGTGCCTGATCGCTGAGCGGCTCAAGCCTTGCTGGCTGATGCTACGGAGGGGAAACGAGTGACCGAGCGAACGCGAACCAACCCAAGACGATTGCAGCCTGGCCAGATTGACAGCGGCGCGGACGCCGATCCTTCGGATGGCCGCGATGAATCGCTGAACGAGCGAATGGACCGCAACTGGAACGAGATTCTGCAGGAGCTACGCGTCACCCAGACCGGTACTCAGATTCTGACAGGTTTCCTGCTGGCGATCGCATTCCAACCGAAGTTCGACACGCTGGACGGCTTCCAACGCGGGGTTTACCTTTTCCTGGTTTTGGCAGCGGTGACTACGACAGGGTTGGGTTTGGCACCGGTAAATCTGCACCGCGGCCTGTTTCGTCGGCACATCAAATTCCTCACTGTCCAGACTGCTCACGTCCTGTTGCGTCTGGCGCTGGCCGGAGTTGCCGCGGTCAGTGCCGGCGCTGTTTTGTTGATCTTCGATGTCGTGGTAGGGCGGACTGCCGGCTTTGTCGCCGCCGGGGGAGTTTTGGTCCTGATCATGGTGCTCGCGGCATTGCCGCCCATACTGCGCAGGCGGACGAATGCGACGCAGGTCGATTCGGCGGAGAACTCGCGCTTTTCGGCCTGAGCTGGTAAAGCCGCTAGTGCAAGGTTCGCTTCGGGGTAACAAGGGTTCGGATGGCAACCACTGATGTCTCGGCCGATCCCTGGAATGACAGCCGCACCGGGGATTTCTTGTGGACCAACACCAATGTTGGTGAGGCGATTCCGGACGTCATGACGCCGGCGACCTGGTCGATGGTCCAGGTCTTCCTTCGTGACGCCATGGCGACCGCGTCGATTCCACCGTTTGTCGGCTATGGCCGGATCGGTGGACGCATCTACCTCAACGTCAGCGTCATGAAGACGCTTTCTCGCGCCTTCGGTGTCTCGGAGCGGCGCTTCCGGGACCTCAGCGAAGAGGTATTCGGCAGGCTGCCCGATGATCTTGAAATTCCGCCGGTTCAAGCGTCTCGGTTGGCCGTCCTCCGAGGTGCCTTGCCCATGGCGCTCCACGTGATAGGCGAAGCGCGTCGGGACAAGAAGATGTTGGACGCTTACCTTGCTGACCATCCTCGGCGCTGCGAACAACGCCGGGCGGAAATCGCAGCAACCACATCAGCCAACGCGTTGGCGGTGTTATGGACTGAGGTGATCGATCCCGAGTTCAACCGCGTCAGCTGGATGCTCTCGGCAGCCACCCGGTCCAGCGGCGCCTCGTTCGTGACAACCCGCAGGCGGCTGCAGCGGCTGGCTGGCGATGCAGCCGCGAACGCACTGACGGCCGGTCTTGGCCCGCAAGCCGGCCAGCTGGCCAGCCTGGGCCTGCTCGACGGTCTTGATCAACTGGTCAAGGGTGAGATCGACCGGAACGGCTTCAATCGCACGTACGGCCATCGCGGTCCGCACGAGTTTGAGATTTCGATGCCGCGGCCCGCTGAAGACCAGGAATGGATCGACCACCAGCTCGCCGTCGGCGCCGTCGCCGGGTACCGGGAGCTGCTTCGTGGCCAGCAGACCGCCCGGGAGGTCGCCTGGGCGGACCTCGAAGATCGTCATCCCTGGCAGGCCCGGCTGCTGCATCGACGGCTCGCTCGCTGGGCCAGGATCAGCCGCGATCGCGAGCACGCTCGGACCGAGGTGATCCGTTACTTCTGGGTGCTGCGTGCCTATGTGCTTCGAGCCGGCGAGTTGACCGATCTCGGCGAGGACGTCTTCTTCCTCGAAGCACCCGAAATCCTCCGGGCTCTGGCCGGGGAAAAACTCAGCCCGACGATGATCGCTGAGCGCCGGGCCGCCTATTCGGCGTACAGCTCGTTGCCGAGCTATCCCGCTCTTATTCGGGGAGGGTTCGACCCGTTCTCTTGGGCAGCTGACCCGCATCGCCGAACCGATCTGTGGATCGCAGGTGCGTACCGAACTGCTCCGGTGGCCATCCGTGGCTTTCCCGGCTCCTCAGGGGTCGTTGAGGCACCGGTTCGGCTGCTCACATCGGCTACCGAAGGGGCGGCGCTGCGAACCGGTGAAGTCCTGGTCACCGCTGTGACGAACGTCGGCTGGACCCCGCTATTCCCACGGGCCGCTGCTGTGGTCACCGATGTGGGAGCACCGCTGTCCCACGCCGCGATCGTCGCCCGTGAACTTGGCATCCCCGCCGTGGTCGGGTGCGGCAACGCCACCATGCTGCTGGCGACCGGTGACCGGGTTCGCGTCGACGGGACTGCTGGCACGGTCGAGGTTGTGTCTAGCGCTGAGGCAGACTTCCCGACATGAGCTGGGATCTATCGCGGCCAGTGGCAGAGGTGGCGCCTAACCTGCTGGGCGCAATCCTGCGGCACAGTGAGGTCGCGGTCCGACTCACCGAAGTGGAGGCGTACGACGGCCCGAGCGACCCGGCCTCACATGCCTACCGCGGCCGTACTCCCCGGAATGCGATCATGTTCGGGCCGCCGGGCCACCTGTATGTGTATTTCAGCTACGGCATGCACTGGGCCGCCAACGTGATCTGTGGGCCGGAAGGCCACGCCTCCGGGATCCTACTACGTGCCGGGGAAGTGATCGACGGGGTCGAGCTGGCTCGCTTTCGGCGGGGTCGGGCACCGGATCGTGATCTTGCTCGTGGTCCCGGTCGGTTCTGTGCTGCCCTGGGGCTGACCGCCGAGCACAAGGGGTGTGACCTGCTGGGCGATGGCCCGGTCCGCCTTGAACCACCGACCGGGCAAGTGGAAATGATCATGTCCGGCCCGCGGGTCGGCGTGTCGGTGGAGGCTGATCGGCCATGGCGGTTCTGGGTCGCGGGCAGCCGGTTCGTGTCCGACTACAAGCGCAACCCTCGAGCTCCTGCGGCCCCGCCTGCTCAGTCCAGCGGCGACAGCAGTCCGAGGATCCAGGGGATGGATTCAGCCATCGTCGGGTGAATTGGGAGCGCCTGGTGGATCTGCCGAGCGCGCACCCCGGTTTGCATCGCCAGGCCAAAGATCTGAATCAGATCATCGGCATGCAGGCCGAGCACCGTTGCGCCGAGGATGTGGTCGCTTTCAGCGTCGACCAGGACCCGGATGAGCCCGGTGGTCTCATTTTCCAAGATCGCCCGGCTGACCTGAGACATCGGCACTTCAGCACGGAGCACCTTCCGGCCAGAGGCTCGAGCCTGCTTGAGAGTCATTCCGGCGCGGCCGAGGGGTGGATCGGTGTAGAGGGCATACGTCCTGATCCGGCCATCCAGACTGCGCGACGGATCCCGCAGAATCTGCCCGTCCTGGTATGCGGTATGCGTGAAGGCGCCGTGGCCGTTGACATCGCCCAAAGCCCAAATGCCGGGCACCGATGTTTGAAATCGGGAGTCGATCTTGAAGAAACCCCGCTCGTCGGTGGCGATGCCGTGATCGGGGCCGAGCAGATCCGAGTTGGAACGACGTCCGGTGGCGACTAACAGATGCGATCCGGAAATCCTTGTCCCATCTGCCAGTTCGACTTCTACACCGCTGGGGTGCTTGCCCACCTTTGCGGCAAAGCCGTCGACAATCCGTACGCCTTCGCCGCTCAGCATATCCGAAATGATCTTCGAGATGTCTTCGTCCTCGTGGTCAGCGACCCGTCCGGCGTTGATGATCGTGACCTGTGAGCCGAACCGTCGGAACATCTGCCCGAACTCAAGTCCGACGTAGCCGCCGCCGACCACCACGAGGTGGTTAGGCAACTCTCGAAGAGCCAGCAGCTCGACCTCGGTCATCGCGTCAACCGATTCGAGTCCGGGCAACGCCGGCACCGACGCTCGGGCACCCAGGTTGAGGTAGACCTGAGGAGCGGTCAGCTGCCGGCCGTCGACCTGAACCTGGTGGGCCTCAGCCCGAGGGTCGCTGACGACTGTGGCCGGTCCCTCGATCAGCTCCAGGTTGTCGACGCTGTCCAGCCAATCCGAAAGCGACTGGCGCATCCCGTTGATGATCGACCAAACCCGGTCCATTGCAGCGGCGAAGTCGACGCTGACATCACCCGTTCGAACGCCATACTCACCGGCCCGGCGGGCCTGATGCGCTACCACCGCGCTGGCCCGCAGCGCCTTGGTCGGCTTGCAACCATGGTTGAGGCAGGTGCCACCGGGGCGGTCCATTTCGATCAAGGCGACCCTCTTGCTCTCCCGAGCCAGCGCTCCGGCCAAACCCGGACCGGGTTGTCCCGCGCCAATCACGATTGCGTCGAACGTTGTCACGGCATCTCCTTCCGCCAACTGGGCACAAACTACGCGTGCCCGTCTGGGAGGGACGGCCGAGGGGACTGCTAAACATGCCAGGGACATTTCGGTCCACACTGCGGACAGGTAAATGGGAAATCGTGATGAACGCTGTCTAAACTCCCGCCGGAGATAACGTTTAGGTCTCGCTACTCGGGGGAGTGCAAACTTGGCCGGACCGCGACCGCGTCGTGCGTTGCAACCCCAGCCGCGCCGTGCCTTGCAGCCCCGGCTCGTGGTCCGATTGGCGCGAGTCGCGGTGCCCATCGTACTGATCGGTGTTCTCGGTTCCGGAGTGGCTGCCGCGTTTTGGCCGCGTACCGAGGTCACGGCCGCCGTGCCGGCGCCTGTCGTACGAACCCCAGAGCCGTCGGCGACCACGACGACGCCATCCGCTCGGTCGAGTCGTGATGCTGCCCGCCGACCCGCTGTCACATCGCTTGCGTCAAAGCTGTCGGCCAAGGCGCCCAAGCAGAAGCTGCCGACGCTGAGGCCGTTCACAACTCCCACACCCAGTGCGTCGAAGTCGATCGGCCAGAGTGCATCGCTCAAGGTCACCGGCGTCCGCTATACAACGACGAGCCTGAAGGTCCGGCGGGAGCCGAGCGTGGATGCGGAGTCGATCACCACATTGGCTGCTGGCAGCAAGGTCTCGGTAACGACCGGGAGCGTGTCCGGCTGGACTGCAATCTTGTACGACCAGCAGCGTCGTTGGGTCAGTCGTGACTACCTGTCGACAAGCAAGCCGGAGCCAGCTTCAGCGTCCAGTTCCAGCACCTCAAGCGGTTTGTCGATGGCACCGTGCCAATCCGGCTCCGCAGTGGAGTCGGGCCTGACCCCGGACGCCATTCGCGTTCACCGGGCGGTATGTGCGCGCTATCCGCAGATAACCACTTACTTCGGCTATCGGGCGAGCGACTCTGGTTATCACGGATCCGGTCGGGCGCTGGATTGCATGACCTCGAACTCGACGCTCGGTTGGGACATCGCCTATTGGCTTCGGGCCAACGCGTCCCGGCTTGGAATCAGCGAGATTATCTACTCCCAGCGGATCTGGACTGTTCAGCGATCCAGTGAGGGTTGGCGGTGGATGTCGGACCGCGGCTCGGCCACAGCCAACCACTACGATCACGTCCACGTATCGGTTTACGGCTACTTGGGCTCGGGTTAGCACGCTAGCTTGTGGAGCACATGAGGCCGACTTAGGGTTTGTTCATGGTGGACGTTTATCAAGTCGTGCTCGGCGCAATTGCCGTGTCCATCATGATTCTTGTACCCATCGGGGTGGTCTTGCTCTATGACCTGATCGCGGGTCGCTGGGACGCCGCTATTTCCCGCTGGCGAGAATCTCGGCGACAGTCGGCGGAGCGACGTCGCAATCTTCGTGCCATGCGTAAGCAGCACGGGATGCCACTCGAGCAGGTGGCCGCCAACCTGCGGCGGCTGCGAGGTGTGCTCACCGTGGATTCGCATCGCTCGGCAGCTCATCAGATAGGCAATCGCCTGGCCTACGACCAGGTGTTGATCCAGGCGTGCGAGATGCTGGAGATCGAGCACGAACTGGGTGAGCAGTCCGCTGGGATGGAGCGGGACATCGAGAGGCTTCGGGTTGAGGCCGAACTTGAGCGGGCCGGCGTCGTGTTATCAGATCGGCGGTACGACCAAGCGGCCTGAACGGCCATTGACTTCACGATTTGGCTCTTCGCTAGAGCCAGGCTCAACCTGTGAGCAATAGCTGACCGGTCGTCAGGGCGGTCTCGATGAGTGCGGGGAGCAGCAACCAAGTGCCGAGGATCAAGCCCGCTGAGTTGACGATCAGGAAGATCAGCGCCCATGCCGACCCGGGCACCCGGGTGAGCCGGGCCAGCTGATCGGCGTCGGACTGCGGTGCCCGGCCGCGCCGGCGGGCGGAGATGAGTTCCAGAATCGGCTTGGGCGAGGCGATCAGCAAGACCCAGGTGAGCAGGTAGCCGAGCGTGGATTGCGCCATGGCAGGCAGGTACCAGCTGACCGCGACTAGAGCGGCGCTACACCCGAGCACCACGAGAAAGCCGTGGAAGTTGCGGATCTGCAGCAATAACAGGGCGAGCAAGATCACGAACAGCCAGAGCAGCCCGAGACTGTGGCCGGTGATCAACAGCGCGACCGTCCCTAGGCCGACGACTGCGGGTCCGAGGTAGCCGGCGATGAGCATGATGACCATGCCCACCCCCCGCGGACGACCGCTGGAGACGGTGAGCCCGGAGGTGTCGGAATGCAGGCGGATGCCACGAAGTCGGCGGCCGGTCAACACGGCTGCCGCGGCATGTGAGCCCTCGTGGGTGATGGTGACCAGCATTCGGGTGTAGGTCCAGGCGGACGGCAGTGCGACCAGAGCGAGACCTGCGGCGGCGGCCAGAGCGATGACAGCTGGCGGTGGCGCCGGCTGGACCGAGATGGCGCGCCGCCAGATCTCGCTCAGCAACTCCACTCGTACAGGATGCCGGACCGAATCAACGCCCCACCCACTTCAAGCCCGTACCTGGTCGTCGAGCCTGATAGGCGGGCTCAAGGACCATGTACGGGGGCTCAAGTCGGACTGGGTGGAGGACATACGGTGATCAAGGTCGGGCCGGCGGAGGACGTTGGGCTCGCTAAAGGTTGGGCTGGTCGGGGAGTGATTGAGGTGCCAGCGGGGCTCTCAGTAGGCTGCCGGAAAGCCCATCCCGAGGAAGCGAGGCAGACATGAGCCAGCCAGTAGATCCGACGACGACTGAGGCTTGGAAGAAGCTGAGCTCCCTTCACGAGGGACTCCGACCGGATCTCCGGGCCTGGTTCGCCGACGATCCCGGGCGGGCGACCTCTCTGACCTTCACGGCGGGTGATCTGTATGTCGACCTGTCGAAGAACCTGATCAACGCAGAGATCCTTGCAGCACTGGTGGAGCTGGCCGATTCCGTCGGGCTCGCCGAGCGCAGAGATGCCATGTTCTCTGGTGAACACATCAATGTCACTGAGGATCGAGCCGTCTTGCATGCGGCGTTGCGGCTGCCCAGAGATGCGAGTCTCGTGGTGGACGGCGTCGATGTCGTACCCGAGGTGCACAAGGTGCTGGACAAGGTGTACGCCTTCGCCAACAAGGTTCGTCGCGGCGACTGGGTCGGGGTCACCGGGAAGCGCATTGAGACGGTTGTCAACATCGGCATCGGTGGGTCTGACCTTGGTCCCGTGATGGTCCACGAGGCGTTGCAGCCCTACCTGCTTCCGGGGTTGAAGGCGCGTTTCGTCTCCAACATCGACCCCACCGATGTGGCTGAGAAGACCAAGGACCTCGATCCAGAGACCACCTTGTTCATCGTTGCGTCAAAGACCTTCACCACGCTGGAGACCCTCACCAACGCGCGGCTTGCCCGATCGTGGCTGCTTAATGGACTCCGCGCTTCGGGCGCTATCTCAGACGGTGAAGACGCGGCGAATGAGGCCGTGGCGAAGCATTTCGTCGCCGTATCAACCGCGCTGGACAAGGTCTCAGCCTTCGGCATTGATCCAGAGAATGCGTTCGGCTTCTGGGATTGGGTCGGCGGCCGCTACTCAGTCGATTCTGCGATTGGCACCTCACTCGTCGTGACCATCGGGCCGGAGAACTTCGCCGATTTCCTGGCCGGCTTCCGGGCCATGGACAACCACTTCAAGGAGACCGAGTTCTCCCGCAATGTGCCCGCGTTGATGGGGCTGCTCAATGTCTGGTACGTGAACTTCTTCGGCGCAGGAACGCATGGGGTGCTGCCGTACGCGCAATTTCTCCATCGCTTCCCGGCCTACCTGCAGCAACTGACCATGGAGTCCAACGGCAAGAGCGTGCGTTACGACGGGTCGCCAGTGACCACCGATACTGGTGAAGTCTTCTGGGGCGAACCAGGAACCAACGGGCAGCATGCTTTCTACCAGCTGATCCACCAAGGCACCCGAATGATCCCGGCCGACTTCATCGCGGTCGCTAACCCGGCGCATCCGCTGAAAGATGGCGACAACGACGTGCACGAACTGTTTCTGGCCAACTTCTTCGCCCAGACGGCCGCCTTGGCCTTCGGCAAGACCGCCGACGAGGTGCGGGCCGAGGGCACTCCAGAGCCGATCGTGCCAGCCCGGGTCTTTTCCGGGAACCGGCCGACGACCTCGATCATGGCACCGGCGCTCACGCCCTCTGTTGTGGGCCAGTTGATCGCCCTCTACGAGCACATCACGTTTGTCCAAGGTGTGGTCTGGGGAATTGACAGCTTCGACCAGTGGGGTGTCGAGCTGGGCAAGCAGCTCGCCTTGCAGGTAACGCCCGCGGTCGGCGGCGACCAGGAAGCCCTTGCCAACCAGGACTCCTCGACCAAGTCCTTGATCAACTACTACCGGGATCAGCGCCGGGTGTAGCCGCCTGCTTGGCGTGGCCAGGGCGGGAAAGGGAGGAGGCGGCGAAGCTACCGATCGGTACCGATCAAGGTCTCCAGCAGATGCGCGTACGCGACGAGGTGGCGGTCGCCGAGGTAGTGCTCCTGTACCCGCGCCCGGGCCGCCTCGCCAAGTTCCGCCCTCTGCCGGTGGTTGCCGAGCAGGTGGCCAAGGGTGCGCGCGAAGCCATCTAGATCCTTCGGATTATCCAGTAGCAGGCCGTCCTCGCCGTCGGTGATTTGGTCAATGATCCCGCCGACCCGGGACGCGATGACCGGGCGCGCCTTCCACATGACCTCGGTGACGGTAAGGCCGAAGGCCTCTGCCAGGCTCTTCTGTACGGCGACCGACGCGTGTCGCTGAAGCGCATTGGCAATGTGAGCGTTCTCGTCGGGGTCGTCCATCGGCAACCGCGCCAGGTGAGTTCGCCGGCGTGCCTGAGTTGGCAGCGCGCGCCAAGCCCGCTCGCAATCGGCGAAAACCTCGGCGCCCTCAGGATCGTCCGAGACACTGTCCACGGCTGGCCCCGCGAGCATCAAATGAACATCGTCAGGTAAATCGGCCAGATGGTCGGCGAACCCGCGCAATACTCCGGCCATGTCTTTCAGTCGGTCCCATCGGCTGACCTGTAGCACCAGCCGAGCGTCTCCCGGAGGAGGACGCTCATTCAGCAGCAGGTCACTGTGGCGACGAACCAATCCGGCGGTCCCGTCACGGCGGACAAAGCCGAAATCACCACCCTGGTCTTGGCCCCCGATCAGCCCTGTTCTGAGAAGTACTCCGGTAACCCGGGTGGGTTCGAGATCGAGGTTCTTGGGGGAGAACGGGTCGATGGACGGTGGAATCAAGTGCAGCCGATCAGGCGCGACCCACTCCGGGCAAAAGCTTTTCCGCGAGAAGACGAACCTGTCAGCCTGTACTAGGTACGGCCGGAGAAACGCCCAAGCCTGCTCGGTGTGCTCGTTCGAGCTGTCGCGCCCAACGTGGCTCCGCCAAACCACCTTGGCGCCGCTGGCCCGCAGCCCGGGTACCAGCCCGGCGGTTTGCGGGTCGTGAAGCACCACGACATCACTCGAGCTGACCAGGGGGGCCATCGAGGCGAGATCGTCAGCCAGCACCTCCTCGTACTGACGCCGCTGGGCCTGCTCCAGCGGGCCATCGTCACCAGCCTCCCCATGCATCCGATTGTGGATCCGCTTCGTGATGGTGAAGAACTCCCGATCGGCGTCGAGGGTCAGCCAGCGGACATCCACGCCTATCCCGCGGGCGTATCCCAACAGAGCGGCGAGCATCTCGGCGACCCCACCGCCCTGGGCGGTGGCGTTAACGTGCCACATGGTGCGACCCGCCAACAGGACGCGGATGCGCTCGCCGGCCTGACCTAGCCGCAACGCTCGCGCGGGCGACAGCAACGAAGCCAAGCGATCGAGATTGGTGGGGTAAATCTCCACCCGGTGCATGTCCGTATTGTGCCGTGCCGGCTGATATTTCAGCAGGAAGGATTGGCCCAGCGCGTTGTGCCGAGCGACGAGAGCCCTGCAAGCCTGAAGCCCGGCATCCCGGCTATTCGACCTCGAGAAGTGGCCGCCGCAGGAAAAGATCAAGAACGGTCTTGACGCAAGCGAGCTGATCGCGGATGGTGCCGCTCCGCCAGGCAGCGGACCCACGGACTGTGTCGTCGCCCACGCCAGACGCGTTGATCCCAAGCAGGCGACAGGTTGCCACTGCCCGTGGGAGGTGATAACTCTGAGTGACCGCGATCAGGTGGGAGAGGCCGAATACTCGTTTGGCCCGTACACAGGACCGGTAGGTGTCGAACCCCCCCTCGTCGACAACGATTTGTTCCGACGGCACGCCGGCATTCACCAGATATGCCCGCATCGCTTCCGGCTCGTCGTACTCCCTGGCCATCTGGTCGCCGGAAACAAGGACGGTCTCGACCTTCCCGGCATCGTAAAGGCGCTTGGCTAGATCGAGTCTCGCCGCCAGGAACGGGGAGGGGGTTCCGTCGGGATAGACCTGAGCCCCAAGCACCAGCGCGATCGGTGCTGACGGAACTTCTTCCGCGTCATAGATGTGGCCAGCCGCTGTCTTGCGGACGAAGAGAATGGATCCGCCGACAGCACCCGCGACGCCGACGCCGCCCAGCACGCCTAGCAACGACCAAGATCCGGACAGCCGGCGCAGCACTGGGCCAGAGTAACTGTCAGTGGGTCCTTGAGGGCTAAACCACATGGCGACAGCTGATGACGACGGCGAGCAAGACAATGAGAGCGTGCCCGAGGGAGATACGGTCTGGCGCTCATGCCGTCGGTTACACGAGGTTTTGGCGGGTCGCGAACTGACCCGGTGCGAGTTTCGAGTGCCATCGCTGGCAGCTACCGATCTCACCGGCAGCCGGGTGATCGAGGTGGTCTCCCGCGGAAAGCATCAGCTGTTCCGGTTCGACAACTCCATGACGCTGCACACGCATTTCCGAATGGATGGCACCTGGCGGATCTTTTCCGCTGACCGCCACTGGTCCGGGGGGCCCGAGCATGAAATCCGGGCGATTCTGGCGACCCGGGAGGACGTGGCGGTCGGCTATCGGCTACCCGTTATCGAGCTGCTCCCCACCGAACAAGAGTCGGACATCGTGGGCCATCTTGGCCCAGACCTGCTTGGCGCCGACTGGGATCTGGATGAGGCGGTTCGGCGGATTGCCACGGACCCGGATCGTGCGATCGGTGAGGCGCTGCTCGATCAGCGCAACCTTGCTGGAATCGGGACCTTCTATCGAGCCGAGATCTTGTTCCTGCAGGGGATTCATCCCCGGACACCGGTAGCCAAGATCAAGAATCTGACGCGTCTGGTGCAGCGCTCCCAGCAGTTGCTTCTGGCAAACCGCTGGCGACCGCAGCAATCCACGACAGGCGACCTTCGACCTGGTCGCACAAGCTACGTATTCAACCGCGAGCGCCAGCCGTGTCGCCGCTGCGGCACGCTGATTCGCCGTGAGACGTTGGGTCCAGCTGGCCAGGAGCGGAATAGCTTCTGGTGTGCGCGCTGCCAGCCTCTGCCTGACAGCTGACCGACCGTGCGGCGAATTGGTGATCTTGCCTGGCTTGATCACGATACAGGGTCGATAGACTGCCCGGCGCGACCGAGCTAGCGTCGGCCGACGACATCGATCGAGGAAGTCGAGGGGTAGAGATGGCCGGTATCGATCCCAGCCAGATCTGGGAACGTGACCGGACTGTCATTCGATTCCCGGACCCCGCTGTGGAAACAGTCGATCCACGCTTCGCCGCTCTCCGGGTGCATCAAGGGGTCGTCGAGCGACTGTGGACCGGTGGCCGGTGGCTGGAAGGGCCGGTCTGGTTCGGCGACGGCCGCTACCTGCTCTTCTCCGACATTCCGAACAACCGGATGCTCCGCTGGACCGAGGAGACGGGCGAGGTCACGATCTATCGGCAAGCTGCGGACAACAGCAACGGCAACAGCCGGGATCGGCAGGGTCGGCTGGTCACCTGTGAACATCTCAAACGGCGAGTCACTCGTACCGAGCACGACGGCACGGTCACGGTCTTGCTCGACCGCTTCGACCGCAACCGGCTCAATGCCCCGAACGATGTCGTGGTGAAGTCAGATGACTCGGTCTGGTTCACCGATCCCGGCTACGGCATCTTGGGCAACTTCGAAGGAAACAAGGCGCCGCTGGAGCTGTCACGAAATGTCTATCGGATCGATCCGAGTTCCGGGGACGCGAGGGTTGTCCTCGGGGATATGAACCGGCCCAATGGCTTGTGTTTCAGTCCCGACGAGGATCTGCTTTATGTCGTCGACGTGCAGGAGATTCGGGTTTTCGACGTCATCGGTGACTCGGTGACGGGCGGTCGCCGGTTTCTGGATATGAGCCCGGGCAGCGCCGACGGAATCCGGGTCGACACCGAGGGCAACCTCTGGGTCGCGACACACGGCGGTGGACCGGGCTTCGACGGTGTGCACTGCTACGCGCCGAATGGAGATCTCCTCGGCCGGATCCATCTCCCCGAAGGAGCCTCAAATCTCTGTTTCGGGGGTATCAAGAAGAACCGGCTCTTCATCACCGCGAGCCGCTCGCTTTACTCCCTCTACGTTGAGGCGCTCGGAGCGCAGCGACCGTAAGCAGACCAGGGGGGCTTACATCCGGTCCAAGGCCTGGATGCCGAGTAGAGTCAGCCCGGCGGCTAGCACCTTTCGTGTTGCGGAACACAGCGCGAGGCGGGAGTCCCGTACCGTGCCCTCCGCCTTCAGCACGGGGCACTGCTCGTAGAAGATGGCCAGAGCGCCGGACAAGTCGTAAAGGTACGCACAGAGCTTGTGCGGTTGAAGCGTTTCGGCAACGTCGTCCACCACATCACCGAAGCGCGTCAGCAACAGCGCAAGTGTCTGCTCGGGCGGCTGGTCCAGGACCATCACCTTGGTTTGTTCGCCGTAGCCTTCGGCGGCCGCCTTCCGCAGCACCTGCGTCATCCGGGCGTGCGCGTACTGCAGGTACGGCCCGGTATTGCCCGTCGTCTGGACCATGCGATGGACGTCGAACACGTAGTCCTTATTGAGCCCCGTTGACAAGTCGGCGTACTTGATCGCGGCCAGCGCCACCGGCGGCGCGGCCTCTTCCTCGGCGGCGTCGAGCAGGGAGTTCAGCGTTACCGCCGTACCCTCGCGGGTTTTGAACGGCTTGCCGTCCAGGCCGAGAACAGTTCCGAACGCGACGTGCTCGGTGGAGACATGGCTCGGCAGAAAGCCGGCCTTGCGCGCCACCGCGAACACCAGATCGAAGTGATCGGACTGGCGCGCATCGACCACATAGATGATCCGGTCGGCATACAGCTCGGTAACTCTGCGTCGAATCGCGGCAAGATCGGTTGCGGCATAACCGAAGCCGCCGTCGCGCTTGCGTACGATCATCGGGGCACTGAAGCCCTCGACGAACACGCACAGCGCCCCGTCGTCGATCACTGCGGTGCCGTTCGCTTCAAGTTCGGCGACCAGCTGGGGAAGATCATCGTTGTAGGTGGACTCGCCGGCAAGATCATCGTCGGTCAGCAGGACCCCGAGCCGCACGTATGCTGCGTTGAAGCCGGCGAGCGAGATGTTGATCAACTCCTGCCAGATCCGCCGGGTCGGATCGTCGCCGGATTGCAAGGCGACCACCCTGCGCCGCGCCCGTTCGGCGAAGTCTGGATCGGAGCGGAAGTGTGCACTCCCGCGCGCATAAAGCGCGTCGGCCTCGGCCAGGGTCAAGGTGGCGGGGTCGATGCCCTCGTCGAGGATTTCCTCGACCAGCATTCCGAACTGGGTTCCCCAGTCACCGATGTGGTTTTGTGCGACCACCGAATGGCCGACTCCGAACAAAACTCGTCGCAGGCAGTCTCCGATCACCGTCGAACGGAGGTGGCCAACGTGCATCTGCTTTGCGACGTTGGGTGCCGAGTAGTCGATGACCACCCGCTGGGGGTTCTCCGACTGGTTGAGCCCTGCATCGGGGTCGGCGAGCTGGTCGGTAACCGCCTTCGCGATGACGTCGGTCAACATCCGAAAGTTGATGAAGCCGGGTCCGGCAATCTCCGGCGGTTCGCACAGGTCGGCCACCTCCAACCTGGCCACAATCCGGGCCGCCACATCGCGTGCCGACTCGCCCTCGCTCTGGGCGAGTCGGAGAGCAACATTGGTCTGGAAATGACCGAACTGCGGCTTGGTGGCAGGCCGCAGCTCCGGATCGACACCAGTGACGGCGAATATCCGGTCGCTCAATATCGACGAGAGCGAAGACACAAGAGCCGATTATCTCACCGCACTCGGCCTACCTGTCCGGGTTCTGCTTAGGTGCGGGTTTTGCTTACCTCGTCGCTTGGGCCGGCCTTGGGTCTGGCATGCTTCGCGGCCATGGATGACGTGGTACGGCGAGCACTCGAGGCCATGCTCGATCGAGACTGGGAAGCCCTGCGCTTCCTGTTGCACCCCTATCTCCATTGGACCCAGCCGGATGGACATACCCTGCGAGGTCGCACCAAGATCATGGACATGCTGACTGAACGCGGGGCGCCGGGGGAGCCGACGGCGTACGAAATCCGCGACGGCCAGATCTATCGCTGGCAGGAGGAACCGGGCGGATCGGCTACTTCATCGGATCGGGATTGACCCGGCGGTCGGCCGCCAGCCAGGCGGCGCCCACGATCCCGGCGCTATTCCGCAGCTTGGCCGGCACCATCTCAGTCTTGAGCTGGAGCTTGGGGATGAACTTATCCGCGTTCTTGCTCACTCCACCGCCCACCACGATCAGGTCGGGCCACAGCAATGCCTCCAGCGTTTCGTAGTAGCGCTGCAGACGCTTTGCCCACTGGCTGTACGAGAGGCCTTCGTTGTCCTTGACGCTTGAGGCGGCACGCGTCTCGGCATCCTTGCCGTCCACCTCGAGATGACCGAGCTCGGAGTTGGGGATCAGCACCCCTCGATAGACGATGGCTGTGCCGATACCGGTGCCCAGCGTCGTCAGGATGACTAGGCCTGGGTGGCCCTTCGCTGCTCCATACTGCACTTCGGCAACGCCCGCGGCGTCGGCATCGTTAACCAACAAGATGTCCCGCCCCAGTTGATCTTCAAAGATCTTCTCGGCTTCGCAGTCGATCCAGGACTTGTCGATGTTGGCGGCCGTGCGGGTCCTGCCGTGTGTCACCACGGCCGGAACTGTGACCCCAATCGGCCCATCACCGATGGTGTCCTTGAAGTTGTCGAAGATCTGGGCAACGACGGCTGCGACGGCCTTCGGTGTGGACTTGGCCGGCGTGGGTATCCGCAGCCGGTCCGTCATCATCTCCCCGGCATGCAGGTCAACGGGAGCGCCCTTTATGCCACTTCCGCCGACGTCGATCCCGAGTGCTGGAGTCTGGTCTGCGGTTTTACTGGTGGTCATGCTCGGGAGCCTATCGACATCGGGCGACTTCGGGGAGTGGGCGCAAGTGGCAGTTCAGCGGCGCAGCTGGCGCAGGCACCACGCGTAGAGGGCCGGATCGAAGCCGAAGGAATCGGAGAAGTAAAAGCCGTAGAACCTGCGGTAGACATCGATCCAATGCCGAACGTCAGGACCGTCGCGTTGCACCGCCAGCTCCTCCAGCCACGCCGAATCGGAAGCGGACCCCGAATACTGCTCCAATTCAAGGAAGGCGACGGCCCCCGCCACATCCATCATTGGGTCTGCGTTGACTGTGTGCGGGCTGAAGTCACCGATGCCAGTCACCTCCCAACTCTCGCCGTGGAGCGTGAGGTAGGTGTTGGGCGGGCAGATGTCCCCATGCACCAAGGCGGGAGCGACCACCCGCTGAGCCAGATCGGCATGCAAACGACTCCACACCCGCGCCACGTCTGGCACGTCGCGCTCCAGCTGCGCTCGGCTGGCTTGGACCGGTCCGGCGAGCATGTTGTACAACAGCTCACCCAGCGAACCGAAATGCCGCGGCGCCTGCTCGCCGATCAGCCGAGCAAAGCCTGGAATCGGGCTGGGCAGCTGCGGCAGCCGCTCGGTCGCGTCGAGGAAGCTAGTCAGCGCCTGTCGGCGCTGATCGGGCTCGGCATGGGCAAGCCAGGACGACAAGCACTGCCCGGAGAACCGCCGGTCGATCGTGAAGAACCGGCCGGCCAGTTGTCCGACGTCGATGATCTTGGGCAGTTCAAGGCCGACGTCGATGCCTTCCCAGCCATCGAAGAGGTGGCGAAGTTGTTCAACGGTCTGATCCGACGCCGTGTACCCCCGTCGGTAAAGTCGCAAGACCCGTTGCTCATCCAGCGCGAAGACCTCACTCTCACCACCAGCGCCGAGCAGCTGATCGCGCCCGATCCCGAATCTGGCAAGGATTTCGGCTTCGGCGTTCGCTTCCGAATCCGCGTCGGAAACCGGTACGTGGGAGCGGGCAGCGGCCCGAGCTGTTCGCGCCCGGTCTAGCTGGGTCAACGCGAGCTCGCGCGCGATCCGCCTGTCCAACTGCTGTGCGACCGCGTGAACCGGCCCCTTCGGGGTATCGATGTGTACGTCCGCCAATCGGAAGAGCCGCTGCAGCGGGCCCTGCGCGATTCGTACCGACTGGGTCTTCGCATGCGGAACGATGTTGCGTTGGTGGCTGATCCAGCCATGTTCGGTTGTGATCGCCCGGCCGTTCCAGCCGTACCGCAGGGTCCAGAAGTCAAACCATCGGATCCAGCGCGCCCGGCGGGGCACCGAATGCATCTCGATGCCGTCCAGATCAAAGCCGGGCAGCACGCGGCCGACCGCCAGTTCGACCTGGGTCTCGTCCGCGACCGGAAGTAGCACGCTGGTGGCGTTGGACTGGTTGTCCTCGCTATCTGAATGGGCGTAGCCGACGATGTCTACATCGACGCGATACCAGCCAGCCAGCTTCCACAGCAGCGGCTGGCTGGTCCTGACCCCTTGAATCCGATCGATCGGTACCGATTGGCTGGTCAGGTTGGTCAGCCCGCGAGTGATCCGCAGCCCACGAGGCGACTCGGCCAAGGTGAAGTTGAACATCCCAATGAGTCGCCTGCTGATCAACGACACGACACTTACCAGCACCGGAATCAACGCCGACAACGCCAAGACGGTCCGCTCGACCGAAGCCGTCACCACCAAGATCACGATGCTGAGCCCGACGGAGAATATCCATTCGGTGGAGACCAGAAAACTTCCGATCAATCGCTGCGGGCTTACCTGGACCAGTGGCCGATCAGCGGCAGTGAGATCAGTGAAAATGTTCGCTGAAAGATGACTGAGATCAGCAAGCCGCGTTTTGTCGCCGTGGGCCCGGGTCAGCAGGTACTCCCGAAGGGCGGCCGCCTTGGACCGGCGCAAGTAGCGCAGCTTGATCGTGCTGTCTCCGGCGCCGGCTTCTAGGCGGAGTTCGGCGAGGCCGAAAAATCGCGCGGTCAGCGGCTGAATAATGTCGACCGACTGCAGCCTCTCGAATGGCACCTTCTTGCTGGACTTGAAGATTGCGCCCGTCTCCACGCGCAGCTCTTCTTCGTCGATGACAAACCGGGTGAAGTACCAGCTGACGAATCCAACAAATCCGGCAAACAGGACGACGACCGCGACGGTCGGCAACAACCAGGCCAGATCGGAGATGGAGAAGCCGGTTTGGTCACTACCGTCTGGAACGACCTCGCGGGCCAGGCCGAACAGGATGGCGAGCAGAACGATCCAGCCGCGGATGAAAGGGGTCAGTGGATGCGGCCGCTCGGTCTGCTTGACAGCAGGCGCCTTCGTTCGAGCTGGTGCAAGATCCGGCGCGGCGCTCTGCGGCGCGGGGGGTTGGCTCATAGTCCCGATTGGTGGGCCTCGCCCAGCTCGGTCAGCCGATCCCTCAATCTGGCCGCTTCGTCCGGGGTCAGTCCGGGAATTGTCGCATTCGTCTCGGGGCTCGCGGTTTTCAGACTCACCGACGCCAGGCCGAAGGCGCGCTCCAATGGGCCGGATCCGACTTCCACCAGTTGCATTCGCCCGTACGGGACGGCGATTAGCGTGCGAAACAAGACGCCGTGAGTGATGTAGAGATCATCTTCGCGCTCTACGTAGCCCCAGGAGCGCCAGTTTCTCTCTACCAAGATCAACCGAACGGTCGCGATCACCGCGGCTAGAGCCCACAGCAGGGCCGAGATCCACCACCGGCCAGTGAGTACTCCGACGAGGATCGCCGGAATGCTAAGCACGATCGGGGCTGTAATCAGACTTGTCAGCCGGCGCAGTGAGAGGTACGCCGGCGCCAGGCGCTTCCACTCGTACGCGGGTGGTGCGAAGAGTTCATCCATGACAGATCCAGGCTACGGCCACTGGCTGGCCGGCCCCGGGTCTGTCAGAAGCACGCTACGGTGCCTTGTCGCCGGGCTTTGGACCCGAAATCGACACGCCGCCGAACAGGGCGAGGCCCTTCACCACTAGCGTGGGCGCGCCCGGCTGTGGATCGCCGACGTCGCTCGTGTCGCTTCCGCCGAAGATTCCCACTACCTCGTTGCGCACATCCATGCCACGCGGCACCTTGATATCGAGCCCGCCGAAGCAGCAGATGGCAGTCATCTCGATGGTCCGGCCTTCGAAAACTGCATTGCGCAGGTCAAGATCAATTCCGCCGAACAGAGCAAACGCCTGGTTGTTCTTTCGGACGCGCCACTTGCCTTTGCGGCCACTGCCGCCAAAGACTGCGATGAATCTTCCCGGTTGGTCCGATGTGGCCCCGGTGTCGACTTCGAAGGTTGTGCCCGGTGTCGACCGAGGATTCACAGTGCCTGGACTTCCGACGACCAGATCACGGGTGATCGGCACGAGATCGTCGAACGTTCGTGCGGCCATGAGCTCGGAAAGTCGTTGGTCATGCTCCTCGCGGGTGAGCCGACCTTCAGCGAACGCGGCGTTCAAGACGTTCGCCACCGTTTCCCGGTCGGCATCCGAGGCGCGAAGGTTGCCCCCAGCGATCGGCCCGACGTTGCTGGGCTCAGGAAGGGCATCACTCATGATCTCAACGCTATTCGGCCCTCACTCCTCGTGCCGGCCCGGGCTGCAGTGGTTCTCAATCCCGCCGAAGCCCGATGTCGAAGACGTTGCCTTCCGGATCGGCGAGCGTCGTCCATTTGGTCCCGTACTCGTCGAAATCGGCGACTTTTCTCGCGCCAAGGGAGACCGCTCGATCGACGGCGGCCGTCAGGTCACCGCTGGTGAGGTCGACGTGCAGCCGATTCTTGCCCTGCCGGGGATCGGGCACGGCAATGAACATCATCGCCGGAAAGCTCCTGTCCGCCGAGGCCGGGATGACGGCGAAGAACTGGTTCGCACCCTCCAACACCGGCCGATCGACGAGCGATGACCAGAACTGCGCCAGCTCCTCCGCGTGGACGCTGTCAACGACGATTTGGCCGAATCCCAGATCTGTGCTCATCTCGGCCTTCCTTTCAGTGTTCCCCATCCGACAGACGGGTCGAACGATTTCCGAAGAGCCATGCTGCCATCGACTTGACCGCCCGGCGGCAAGAACAGCCCGGTTCGCGGATGTCGTTCAATGGCAGAACGTGTGCAGTTTGCCGCAACTTCGAGTCGACGCGGTGATGGACGATCAGGAGCGTTACCAGGACAACTAGGGTTACATCGATCGCAACGGCGGGGGCGCCATACCCATCAGGTGCTGGTGAGGATGACGAGTTGCTGGGTCGCGCGGGTCATCGCGACATAGCGGTCGACGGTTCCTTCGAAGCCTGTTCCGACGGTGCCCTTTCCAAAGGCATCTGGGTCGAGAAGGACGACGAGGTCGAACTCGAGGCCCTTCGAGAGTTCGGGGGTCAGCGTCCGGACGCGGGACGTCGTCTTGAACGTGTCATCCTCAATGCCATTGGCGTCAATGACGCAGGCGATGCCATCGGCGTGCGTGGCGAGCCAGGTGTCGAGAATCGAGCCCAGGTCGGATGTCGGTCCGTGAGCTACGTCCACACCGCTTCTGCGGATAGAGGTCGGCACGTTGGCGTCCGGGAACACGGCCCGGATGACTGGCTCAGCTTTCGCCATGACCTCTTCTGGCGTCCGGTAGTTGATGCTCAGTGGGGCCAGGTTGATGTTGTCCAGCCCGATCCGCTCAAGCCGTTCCTCCCATGACTCGGTGAACCCGTGCCTTGCCTGAGCGCGGTCGCCGACGATCGTGAAGCTCCGGGACGGGCAGCGGCGCAGCAGCATCTGCCACTCTGCGTCGGTCAGCTCCTGAGCCTCGTCCACGACGATGTGTGCGAACGGGCCAGCGAGGCGGTCCGGGTCGGTGCTCGGCAGTGCGGCCTCGTCGACCAGGGCGTCCCGCAGGTCTTGTTGGCGCAGCGCGGTCACCAAGCCTTCGCCGTCGTCGTCGGCCTCGATCAGGTCGTCGACAACCCGGTCCATGTACGCCCGTTCGGCGGCGACAGCGGCCTCGCGCCGGCGCTGACGGCGTGACGCCTCCGGGTCGCCGAGCCTTTGCCGAGCGGCGTCCAGGAGCGGCAGGTCGGAGACGGTCCAGGTTTGGGCATTCTGGCGCTGCAACTTCTGAACCTCATCGGGGGTGAGCCAGGGAGCGCACCTGCGGAGGTAGGCGGGCACCGACCACAGGTCTCCGACGAGATCAGCCGCCTCGATCAGTGTCCATGCTCTGTTGAAGGTTCTGATCAACTCCTCGTTCTGCAGAAGTGACCTGCGCAGCAGGTCAGCCGAGACGTCCTCGTCGGCGTCGTGATTGTCCATCAGAATCGTGAGCAGCTCCTCCCAGACCTGATCGCGCGCCTCGTTGTGCGGGGTGCCGGGATCGGGTGTTTCGAACGCCTCGGCCCAGTCGGCGGCACTGAGCCAGATGTCGGACCAGTGGGTCTCGACGATCATCCCCTTGCTGGGCGGCTCCTCGTACAGCCCGACGGCCGGCTCGATCACTTTCACCATGTCCGCGGACGACTTCAGTCGCGCTACATCCGGGTCGGTCTCAACTGCTGCTGCAGCTCCTTCGGTGACGAGGTCCCGCAGGGTGCAGGTCTGCACGCCCTGCTCTCCGAGGCTCGGAAGGACGTCGGCGATGTAAGCCAGGTACGGACGGTGGGGACCGACGAACAGCACGTCACCCCTGCGATGTTCGCTGAGGTGCGGGTCGGAGTAGAGGAGATAGGCAGCGCGGTGCAGAGCGACGACGGTCTTCCCGGTCCCCGGACCGCCGTCAACGACGAGTGCTCCGCGGGAGCTCGCGCGGATGATGGCGTCCTGGTCGGCCTGGATGGTGCTGAGCACGTCTCGCATCCGGGGTGAGCGGCTGCTACCAAGGCTGGCGATGAAGGCGGATTCGTCGTCGAGCGCGAGA
>Ga0126312_10000542_pt1 | contig 22873 bp, 23 predicted proteins | sample Plot104A_FD_92537 | JGI IMG/M metagenome (GOLD analysis project Ga0126312, IMG submission 92537) | Serpentine soil microbial communities from UC McLaughlin Reserve, CA, USA - Plot104A | ecosystem: Environmental > Terrestrial > Soil > Grasslands | place: USA: UC McLaughlin Reserve, Lake County...
CTCCAGCAGATCATCGACGAGCAGACCGAGCCCTGGGGCATCAAGGTGACGATCGTCGAGATCAAGGACGTGGAGATCCCCGAGCGGATGCAGCACGCGCTCGCCCGCCAGGCGGAGGCCGAGCGCAACCGGCGCGCGAAGGTGATCAACGCGGAAGGGGAGTACCAGGCCTCCGCGCGGCTTGCCGAGGCGGCGGACGTGATCAGCCCGAACCCGGTGACGATCCAGCTCCGCTACCTCCAGGCACTCTCGGACATCAGCTCGAACCAGGCCTCGACGATCGTGTTCCCGGTCCCGATCGACCTGGTGAGGCCGCTGATGGAGAAGACCAGCCCGAAGGACAGCGGTGAGGGCGACCGCCGCGCCGCCCTCGGCGCCCCGGACGACGAGGCCGCTACGCCCGCCAGCCTGCCACGGGCAAGCGGCGAGTAACCCGCGGAGGGGTAGGTCGCTTTATGTACCCACCTCGGTACATAAGTCGCCACACCCAACCGCGCGGGGTCCGGCTAGGCCGTCAGCCGCGCGCGAGCAGGCGCCTCACCGCGCTCGCGTCGACCGCGTAGGCGGTTCGCTCGCGGGCGCGCGAGGTCGCGAACACCACTCCGGCGAGCGCGCCCGAGCTGGAGACCACCGGCGCGCCGGAGTCGCCGGCCATCACGCGCGCGGCGAGCTCGAGCGCCGGCCGGGTGACCGCCCGCGCGGCCCCCGGCGCGCGCACACGAGCGACGATCGCGCGGCGGACGTGAACGGACAGCGGCGAGGTGCGACCGTTCCGCAAGCGCAGCACGCGCACGCTCGCACCGCTGCCGGCCGCCTCGATCTCGACGCCGCGGGCCGCGAGGCCAGGCGCCGCGGTGCCGCGCGCCGCGAGGCCAGGCGCCGCGGTGCTGCGCGCCGCGAGGCCGGGCGCCGCCAGCAGCGCGAGGTCGCTCCGCCGGTCGATGCGAAGCACCCGCGCCCGAACCGACAGGACCTCTCCGAGTTGACCGCGTAATACGCGGCCAACTCGTAGAGGTCGGCCGTTCACCGCGGCTGCGCCGTCGAGCACATGGGCGACCGTCACGACCCGGTTGCCGCCGGCGGCGAATCCCGTTGCGATCTCGTGGCCGGATGTAACGCGCAGCGGGCGAAGGTGGGGTGCAGGCCGCCTGGCGTCCGAGGCGGCCGGACGGGATGGCGCCGGATCGCCGAAGACCGTTAGCGCGACTGCCGCGGCAGCCGCGAGGACGATTGCGAGCGGGATGACCCCGCCGCGGGTGAGCCGGCGTAACGGGATGGATGCGGCCCGCGGGCTCACGGCGCCGGTCCGGAGCTCGAGCGGGCCACCAGGGTCGGCTCCACCAGGCGCACTTCGCGGGTCTGGCGGCCCTCCGCGCGCGTCAGCAGCAGCTCGAGGGCCGCTCGGCCCATCTCGGGGCGGGGCTGGTTGATCGTCGTCAGCGACATGTGGTGGAGCGCCGCCAGGAACGTGTTGTCGTAGCCCACGATCGACACGTCCTCGGGTACCCGCACGTCCGCGTCCTCCAGCCGGTCGAGCACGCCGGCCGCCACGAGGTCGTTCGCCGCGAACACCGCCGTCGGCAGCCGCTTGCCGGCCAGCAGCCGCTCGGCCCCGCGCACGCCGGCCGCCTCCGTGAAGTCACCCGGGATGACCACGGCCTCCGCGCCGAGGCCGGCCTCGTCCATCGCGCGGAGGTAGCCGGCGCGCCGGCGACCGGCGCCCGCGCCGAGGCCGCCGTCGATATGCACGATCCGCCGGTGGCCGAGCTCGGCCAGGTGGCGCACCGCGAGCGCCGCGCCGAGCGCGTCGTCGTTCACGACGCAGTCGAACCCGCTGTCGCGGACCGCCCGCCCGACCACCACCGCGGGCCCCGGCCCGACGGCCTGCGCCATCTCGGCCGTGCGCATGCGCGGGCTCAGCAGGATCAGCCCGTCGGTGCGGTACTCGAGCAGCGCCTCGAGCATCGCGTGCTCGCGCCGCTGCCGCCGCCCTCCGGTCGTGATCAGGAGCCGGTAGCCGAGCTCGGAGGCGTACGCCTCGATGCCGTCCAGGAGCTCGGCGAAGAACGGGTTGTGGAGGTCGTTCACGAGCACGCCGACCGTGTGGCTGCGCGCGCTGGCGAGGTTCCGGGCCATGGCGTTGGGGCGGTAGCCGAGCGATGCCGCTGCGCGCAGCACCCGCTGTCGCCGCTCCTCGCTCACGTTCGGGCTGTCGCGCATCACCAGTGAGACGAGCGCCCGCGAGACACCGGCGGCGCGGGCGACGTCCTCCAGTGTCGGGTGCTTGGGGCGAGTCCGCTTGACAGCCATGTACCCACCGGAGATACTAACCGCGTTAGAGCGCTCTAATCAATAGAGCGCTCCAACAAAGTCCCGGATGTCATCGCACGGAGAGATGAACGGCCGCCCCGCGCGAACGCGCGCCCGCGACCTCGGCCGCAGGCTGGCGGGCGCGCCGATCTCGTGGGGAGTCTGCGAGGTCCCGGGCTGGGGCCGGATGCTGCCGCCGCAGCGCGTGCTCGAGGAGATGGCCTCGCTCGGCCTGACCGCAACCGAGCTGGGGCCGATCGGCTACCTGCCCTCGGACCCCGCCGACGTCCGGGCGCTGCTCGACGCGCACGGCCTCGGGCTCGTCGGCGCCTTCGTCCCGCTGGTCCTGCACGAGGCGTCGGCCGACGAGGCCCGCGCACTGCTCGACGAGGTCATCCCCCTCGTCGCGGCGCTCGACGGCGAGGTGCTTGTGGCGGCCGCGGTGACGGACGTGCTGTGGTCACCCCGGGTCCCGCTCGACCCCGGCGCCTGGGCGCGCCTCGCGGACAACCTTCACACACTGAGCGAGCTGGCCGCCGCGAGCGGCCTCACGCTCGCGCTGCATCCCCACGCGGGGACGCTCGTCGAGACCGCGGAGGACATCGACGCGGTCCTGGCACAGGGCGAGGTCGATTGGTGTCTCGACACCGGCCACCTCGCGATCGGCGGCACGGATCCGGTGGAGTTCACCGCCGCGAACGCCGGCCGAATCGCGCATGTCCACCTGAAGGACGTGGACATGGAGCTCGCGGAGCGCGTGCGCTCCGGCGAGCTGTCGCTCGTCGAAGCCACGCGGCGGGGCCTGTTCCGCCCGCTTGGCGACGGCGATGCGTCGATCGAAGAAGTGGTCGAGCAGCTCGACCGCCATGGGTACGAGCGCTGGCTCGTGCTCGAACAGGACACGACGCTCACCGGGGAGGAGCCGCCGGTGGGTCGGGGTCCCGTGCTCGATGTTCAGCGGAGCATCGACTACCTGGCCACTCTGGCTCCAGCCCCCAACGGAGGAGGGATTCCGAACCAATGAGACGAGTGCTGCACTACGTGCTGGCCGCTCTGCTCGTACTCGGCATATCCGGGTTCATCGCTGCCTGCGGCGGTGACGACGACAACGGTTCGTCGAGCAAGAAGAAGGACAACGTCAACCTCACCCAGGGCCGCGATCTGACCATCGCAGTCATCACCCACGGCGAGGGAGACACGTTCTGGGCCGTGGCGAAGAAGGGCGCCGAGCAGGCCGGCAAGGACATGGGCGTGACGGTGAAGTACAGCGAGTCGCAGAACGACCCGCAGAAGCAGGCCCAGCTGATCGACTCGGCCGTGACCGAGAAGGTGAACGGCATCGCCACCTCGGTCCCGGACGCCGACGCGCTGCGCGACCCGCTGAAGAAGGCTGCCGACGCCGGGATCCCGATCATCACCCTGAACTCGGGACAGAGCGACTCGGCCTCCCTCGGCGCGATCACTCACGTCGGACAGGACGAGGGCGTGGCCGGCGAGGCGGCAGGCAAGCGGCTGGCCGAGAGCGCCGGCGGCAAGCTCCTATGCGTGGTCCACGAGCAGGGCAACAGCGGGCTCGAGGAGCGCTGCGCGGGCGCGAAGAAGGGCTTCGGCGGCAACGTCGAGAACGTCCAGGTCAAGGGAGTGAGCGACATCGCCACGTCCACGACCGAGCTGCAGTCGAAGCTCCAGGCGGAGAAGGACGTGACTGCCGTGCTGTCGCTCAACCCCGACATCGCCGTCGCCGCGCGCGACGCGATCCAGGGCGCGAGCTCGGACGCGAAGCTGGCGACGTTCGACCTGAGCGGCGACGTCGTGAAGGCGATCGAGGCCGGCGAGATCGAGTTCGCCGTCGACCAGCAGCAGTACCTCCAGGGTTACCTGCCGGTCGTGTTCCTGACGCTGTTCAACACCAACGCCAACACGGTGGGTGGCGGTCTGCCCGTGCTCACCGGGCCTGGCTTCGTTGACAAGTCGAACGCCTCCACGGTGGAGAAGCTCGCCAGCGAAGGCACACGATGAAGTAGGGGGCACGGCCGGCCCCGCGCTCCGGGGCCGGCCGCCCCGCCCCTAGAGGAGGAGGAGAGCGAAGTGACAAACCCGGCGACAGCGGTCGAGCCGCCACCCCCGACGACGTCCGTGGTGGACGAGCGGCTCGCGGACGTCAGCCTGACAACGCGCCTCTTGCGCCGTCCTGAGATCGGGGCGGTGCTCGCCGCGACGGTCATCGGCCTGTTCTTCGTGATCACCGCCGATCCGTTCGGGACGCTCGACGGCGCGGTGAACTGGACCGACGTGGCATCCACGCTCGGCATCCCGGCTGTGGCGGTCGCGCTGCTCATGATCGGCGGCGAGTTCGACCTGTCCGCCGGAGTCATGACCGGCTCCGCGGGCCTGTTCATGGGGATCGTCGCCACCGAGCTCGACGTGAACATGTGGCTCGCCATCGCGCTGACGCTGATCGCCGCGGCCGGCGTCGGCTTCACCAACGGCTACATGGTCGTAAAGACGAAGCTGCCGAGCTTCATCGTCACGCTGGCCACGTTCTTCGTGCTGCAGGGCGTGAACCTCGGCGTGACCAAGGCCATCACCGGGACGGTACGGGTCGGAGGCCTCACCGAGGTGCCGGGCTACGACAGCGCCAAGAGCATCTTCGGCGGGACCTTCTGGTCGCCGCACGACTTTCGCATCTCGGTGCTCTGGTGGATCGCCATCACCGCGATCGCCACATGGTTGCTCGCGCGCACGCGCGTGGGGAACTGGATCTTCGGCGTCGGCGGCGACCCGGTCGCCGCGCGCAACGTGGGTGTTCCGGTCCCGCGCGTGAAGATCGCCCTGTTCATGACCACGGCGCTGTGCTCGGCGCTCGTGGGCATCATGATCGCGCTCCGGCTGGGCTCGATGCAGGCGGGTCAAGGCATCGGCGACGAGTTCAACTACATCATCGCCGCGGTGGTCGGCGGCTGTCTCCTGACCGGCGGGTTCGGATCGGCGATCGGCGCGTCGGTCGGCGCGCTGATCATCGGGATGGCCTTCATCGGCATCCAGTTCTCGGGCTGGAATACCGACTGGCGCTTCCTGTTCCTTGGCGTGATCCTGCTGCTCGCGGTGCTGGTCAACAACTTCGTGCGCCGTAGCGCGGAAGGAGCGAGGAAATGACGGCCACACCGGCAGGCAACGGAAACGGCACGGCGCCGCTGCTCGAGATCGACAACGTCTCGAAGTACTTCGGCAACGTGATCGCGCTGAAGGACGTCTCGGCGGTCGTGAACGAGGGCGAGGTGACCTGCGTCCTCGGCGACAACGGCGCCGGCAAGTCCACCTTCATCAAAATCCTCTCGGGAGTTCACCACGAGGACGAGGGCGAGATCCGCATGGAGGGCGAGAAGGTGTCGTTCGGTTCGCCCCGCGCGGCGAAGGAGCGTGGCATCGCGACCGTGTTCCAGGACCTCGCGACGGTTCCGCTGATGTCGATCTGGCGGAACTTCTTCCTCGGTTCCGAGCCGACGGTCGGCGTCGGGCCGCTCCGGCGCGTGGACATCGGGGAGGCGAAGAACGTCATGCGCACGGAGCTGAAGAAGATGGGCATCGACGTCCGCGACCCTGATCAGCCGGTGGGCACGCTCTCCGGCGGCGAGCGCCAGGCGGTGGCGATCTCGAGGGCGATGTACTTCGGCGCGAAGGTGCTGATCCTCGACGAGCCGACGTCGGCGCTCGGGGTGAAGCAGTCGGGCATCGTGCTCCGCTACATCGTGCACGCGCGCGAGCGCGGCGTGGGCGTGATCTTCATCAGCCACAACCCGCACCACGCGTACCCGGTGGGCGATCACTTCGTGATCCTGAACCGCGGCAAGCTGCAGGGCTCGTGGAAGCGCGGCGAGATCAGCCGCGACGAGCTCGTGCAGCTGATGGCCGGTGGCGCGGAGCTCGACCAGCTCACGCACGAGCTGCGCCGGGAGATCGGACAGAGCACGGAGTGACGACGGCAGAGGCCACGTCCGCCTCCTCAGGGGACGCCGCCACGCGGCGGCGGATCGGCGTGGGCCTGATCGGCTTCGGATGGCTCGGTCAGGCCCACAGCCGCTCGATGCAGCGGATCAAGACGCTGTTCCCCGGGCGCGCTTTCGACCCCGAGCTCGTGATCTGCAGCGACACGGTCCCGGCGCGGGTTGACGAGGCGATGGGCTCGTTCGGCTACAGGCGCGGCACGGCGGACTGGCGCCGCGTCGTGGAGGACCCGGACGTCGACGTGGTGTTCATCGCGGCGCCGAACGCGATGCACGTGGAGCTGATCGAGGCCGCGGCCGCGGCGGGGAAGGACGTCTTCTGCGAGAAGCCTGTCGGCGGCACGCCGGAGGAGACGGCCCGCGCCGAGCGGGCGGCTCGGCACGCCGGGGTGATCAGCGGCGTCGGCTACAACTACCGCTGGGCGCCGCTCGTGCGCTACGCCGCGCAGCTCGTCTCGGAGGGCCGCGTGGGCAGCGTGAGCCACTACCGCGGCCGCTTCTTCTCGATGTACGGGAGCGACCCGATGGGGCTGCTCTCGTGGCGCTTCCTCGTGGACGAGGGCGGCCACGGCGTCAGCACCGACCTCATGAGCCACTCGGTGGACCTCGCCCACATGCTCGTCGGGCCGATCGTCCGGGTCGTCGGGACGACCGAGACGTTCATCCGCGAGCGGCCGCTTCCCGTCCCGGGCGCCGGGACGCACTACGGGCGCGGCAACACCGGGGATCCCGTCGGCGCGGTGACGAACGAGGACTACGCCGGGATGCTGTGCGTGTTCGAGAACGGCGCGCGCGGCACCTTCGAGGCGGGCCGCACGCTGCTCGGCCCCGAGAGCCAGATGGCGTTCGACCTGCACGGCGACGGCGGCGCGCTCGGCTGGAACCTCGAGCGGATGAACGAGCTCCAGGTGTACCTCGCCACCGAGGAGCCGCACTCGGGCTACACGACCGTCTTCGGCGGCGAGCGCTTCCCGTACCACGGCGCGTTCGTCCCCGGGAGCGCCAACGGGATCGGCTTCGAGGACCTGGTCGTGATCGAGGACTTCGAGTTCTGCCGCTCGGTGGTGGAGCGCCGCGCCCACCGGCCGGGGTTCGAGGACGCGCTTGCCGCCGTGAGCGTGCAGGCCGCGCTGCTCCGCTCGGCGGAGAGCGGCGGCTGGGAGGACGTCGTGTCGCTGCGGGAGGACTGACGTGAGCGCCCTGCGGATCGGGGTGGTCGGCGTCGGGCGGATCGGCGCCATGCACGCGCGTCTCCTGGCGAGCCAAGTCCCGGGGGCGGCGGTGGCGGCTGTGAACGACGCGCTTCCCGCCGCGGCGAGGGCGCTCGGCGACGAGCTCGGCGTGCCGGTGGCGGACACCGCCGAGGAGCTGATGGCGCGGCCGGACGTGGACGCCGTCGCGATCTGCTCGAGCACGGAGACGCACGCGGCGCTGATCACGGCGGCCGCCGACGCCGGGAAGGCGATCTTCTGCGAGAAGCCGGTCTCGCATGACCTGATGGAGGTCGACCGCGCGCTCGATGCGGTCCGGCAGTCGGGCGTCCCGTTCCAGATCGGCTTCAACCGGCGCTTCGACCCGGCGCACCAGTCGGTCCGCGACGCCGTCGTGGACGGCCGCGTCGGCGAGCCGCACCTGCTCAGGATCACGAGCCGCGACCCGTACCCGCCCCCGGCGAGCTACGTGCGCGCGTCGGGCGGGATCTTCCTCGACATGACGATCCACGACTTCGACATGGCCCGCTACGTGACGGGGAGCGAGGTCGTGGAGGTCTACGCGCGCGGCGCGGTGCGAATCGACCCGTCCTTCGCGGACGCCGGCGACGTGGACACCGCGCTCGTCGTGCTCGTCCACGAGGACGGCTGCATCACGACGATCGACAACAGCCGCCAGACGTCGTACGGCTACGACCAGCGGGTCGAGGTGTTCGGCTCGGGCGGAATGGCCGCGTCGGAGAACCCGCTGCGGCACACGGGGGTCGTCCGGACGGCGGAAGGCACGAGCCGGCCCGCCCTGCCGGAGTTCTTCCTGGAGCGCTACATCCCGAGCTACATCCGCGAGTGGGAGGCGTTCGTGGCGGCGGTGAGCGCGGGTGAGGAGCCGCCGGTGGGAGTCGTGGACGCCAGGGCACCGCTCGTCATCGGGCTGGCCGCGGCCCGGTCGCTGCACGAGGGGCGCCCGGTGCGCGTGGAGGAGGTCGTGACGGCGTGAGAGACGGACGGCATCCCGACGGCGACCCGTTCGAGGGCCAGCACCTCGACGGCCGCGTGCTCGTCGTGACCGGCGGCATGCAGGGGCTCGGAGCAGCGATCTCCGCGCGGGCCGCTCGCCTGGGCGCTGCCGGGATCGTCATCTGCGGACGCGATGCGGCGCGCGGCGAGGCAGTCGGGCGCGAGCTGGAGGCGATCGGCTGCGACGCCCGGTTCGTCTCCGCGGAGCTCTCCGACGAGGTCGCCTGCCGCGCGGTGATCGCCGCCTGCGACGAGTGCTTCGGCCGTCTCGACGGGCTCGTCAACGCGGCCGGCCTCAGCACCCGCGGCACGCTCGACGGCACGAGCGTCGAGTTGTGGGACCGCCTGTTCGCGGTGAACGTGCGCGCCCCGTTCATCCTGATGCAGGAGGCCGCGCACCTGATGCGCCGCGGCCGGGGCGGCAGCATCGTCAACATCATCACCATGGCGAGTCACGGCGGAGAGCCGGCGCTCACCGCCTACGCGGCCTCGAAGGGAGCGCTCGCGACGCTCACGCGCAACGCCGGGCACCAGCTCCAGCCCGACCGCATCCGTGTCAACGGGCTGAACATCGGCTGGACCGCGACCGACGGCGAGCACGCCGTGCAGACCGGGACGGGCGAGCCCGAGGACTGGCTGGCCTCGGCGGACTCCGGCGCGCCCCTCGGCCGCCTGCTGAGGCCGGACGACATCGCGCCCATGGTGACCTACCTGCTGAGCGACGCCGCGGCGCTGGTCACCGGATCGGTGATCGACTTCGACCAGACGGTGCACGGCGCGGCCGGGGAGCACGTGCCGGCGCCGGCGGGAGCCTCGGCGTGAGGGTCTACGTCACCGGCGGCTCCGGCTTCGTGGGCTCGCACGTGGTGCGCGTGCTCGAGGCGCACGGCGCCGAGGTGAGCGCACCCCGGCACGCGGAGGTCGACGTGACCGAGCCGGACGCGGTCCGGCGCAGCGTCGCGGACTTCCGGCCGGACGCGATCGTCCACTGCGCGATCCTGAACGACCTGGCCGCGATGTACGCGGACCGCTCCGCGGGCCGGGACGCCTACGTGGGCGCCACGCGCAACCTGGTTGACGCCGCGAACGACACGGGTGCGCGGATGCTGCTTGTGTCGACGGACTGGGTCTTCGACGGCACGCAGTCCGGGGCCACCGAGGACACGCCGCCGAACCCGGTCAACCTGTACGGCTTCCTGAAGGCCGCGAGCGAGCTGGTGGTGACCGAGCGCGCCGAGCGCGGCTCGGTGGCGCGGATAGCCGCGGTGCAGGGCGCCGCCGAGGGCGCGCCGCGCGAGCAGGACGCGGGCTTCGGCTACTTCGTGGCGGCGCTCGTCGAGCGCATGCGGGCGGGCGAGCGCTTCGGGGTCTGGGAGAGCGATCGCATCAACATGGTCGCGACACCCACGCTCGCGAGCGCCGCCGCCGAGCTCATGTGGCGCGTCCTCGAGCGCGACCTCGACGGCATCTTCCACTGCTGCGGCGGCGAGTCGGTGGACCGCCGCACGCTCGCCATGCGGGCGGCGCAGGTCTTCGAGCTCGACCCGGCGCTGCTCGACCTCCGGGTGAGGCCGCCGGAGGACGCGCTGCCTGCCCCGATTCCCTACGACACGAGCCTCGACGCCACCCGGACCGCGGCCGCGCTCGACGCCGAGCTGCCCGACGTCACGGAGATGCTCAAGCGAATGTGCGCGGAGCTGACGCCCGCATGACCGAGGCGTTCGACGTCATCACCATCGGGCGCGTCGGGGTCGACCTCTACCCCGAGCAGTCCGGCGTCTCGCTCGCGGAGGTGGAGACCTTCCGCAAGTCGCTCGGCGGCAGCCCGGTGAACGTGGCCGTGGCCGCGTCGCGGCTCGGCGGAGGCGGCGCGAGGGTCGCCGCCATCACGAAGGTCGGCGACGACGCCTTCGGGCCGTATGTGCGGAGCGCGATGGAGGAGTTCGGAGTGGACACGCGCTGGGTGGGCACCGACCCCGACCTCCGCACCCCGGTGGTCTTCTGCGAGATCCACCCGCCCGACTCCTTCCCGCTGCTGTTCTACAGGGAGCCGAAGGCGCCCGACATGAACATCGAGCTCGAGGAGCTCGACCTCGACGCGATCCGCGCCGCCCGGCTGTTCTGGACGACGGGCACCGGCCTCTCGGACGAGCCGAGCCGTTCCGCGACCCTGGGGGCGCTCGAGGCGCGTGGGCGCGCGGCGGGCATCACGGTTCACGACCTCGATCACCGCCCCATGTTCTGGAGGGACGAGTCCGAGGCGGGTCGCATGGCTCGCGCCGCGCTGGCGCATGCCACCGTGGCGGTCGGGAACCAGGACGAGGTGGCGGTTGCGGTGGGCACACGCGATCCCTTCGAGGCGTCCGAGGCGCTGCTCGGGCTCGGCGTCGAGCTCGCGATCGTGAAGCGCGGCCCCGACGGGGTGCTGGCGCGGACCCCCGACGAGACCATCGAGGTCGACCCGATCCGGCTCGAGGTCGTGAACGGCCTCGGCGCCGGCGACGCCTTCGGCGGAGCGCTCGCGCACGGCCTGCTCGCCGGCGACGAGCTCGAGCTCGTGATCCGCCGCGCCAACGCCGCCGGCGCGCTCGTAGCGTCGCGGCTCGCGTGCGCGGACGACATGCCGTTCCTCCCCGAGCTCGAGGAGATGGTGGAGGGGGCGACGCGGTGAGCGCCCGCGTCACGGTCGGCCAGGCGCTCGTCCGCTTCCTCGCCGCGCAGGAGGTCGAGCGCGACGGAGAGCGGCAGCGCTTCTTCGCCGGCTGCTTCGGCATCTTCGGCCACGGGAACGTCGCCGGCCTCGGTCAGGCGCTCAAGCAGCACGAGGACCTGCTCCCCTACGTGCAGGGCCGCAACGAGCAGGCGATGGTCCACATGGCCGCCGGCTACGCGCGCCAGCGGAACCGGCTCGGCACCTGGGCGTGCACGACCTCGATCGGCCCCGGCGCCACGAACATGGTCACAGGCGCCGCGGGGGCGACGATCAACCGGCTGCCAGTGCTGCTCCTCCCAAGCGACACGTTCGCCACACGCCGCCCGCACCCCGTGCTCCAGCAGCTCGAGGTGCCGCACGACGCGACGGTCTCCGTGAACGACGCGTTCCGGCCCGTGTCGCGCTTCTTCGACCGGGTGGAGCGCCCGGAGCAGGTGGTGCCGGCCGCGCTCGAAGCCATGCGCGTGCTCACCGATCCGGCCGAGACCGGCGCCGTGACGATCGCGCTTCCGGAGGACGTGCAGGCCGAGACCGTCGAGGTCCCGGACTCGTTCCTCCAGCCGCGCGTGTGGACGATCTGGCGGCGGCCGCCTGCCCCGGACGCGCTCGCGCGTGTGGCGGAGCTGCTGCGCCACGCGGAGCGGCCGCTCATCGTCGCCGGCGGTGGCGTCATCTACTCCGAGGCGACCGAGGCGCTGCGCGAGCTCGTCGAGGCGACGGGCTTCCCGGTCTGCGAGACGCAGGCCGGCCGCGGCTCGCTCCGCTCGGACCACGAGCTCTCGCTCGGCGCGATCGGCGCCACCGGGACGCTCGCCGCGAACCGGCTGGCGCGCGAGACCGATCTGGTGATCGGGGTCGGCACCCGCTGGAGCGACTTCACGACGGCGTCGAAGTCGGCGTTCCAGGACCCCGGGGTGCGCTTCGTGAACGTCAACGTGTCGGAGTTCGACGCCGCGAAGCACAGCGGGCTCGCGCTCACCTGCGACGCGCGGCTCGGGCTCGAGGCGCTGCGCCAGGCCCTTGCGGGCCACCGCGCTCCGGACGCGTGGACGGAGCGGGCCCGCAGGGAGGCCGAGCAGTGGGCGCAGGAGCTGGAGCGCGTCGTGCACGCCGGCAACGCGCCGCTGCCGAGCCAGGCCGAGGTGATCGGCGCCATCAACGATGCGGCGGGCGAGACCGGCGTCGTCGTGTGCGCGGCCGGCTCCGCGCCCGGCGACCTCCACAAGCTCTGGCGCGCTCGCGACCCGAAGGGCTACCACGTGGAGTACGGCTACTCGTGCATGGGCTACGAGATCCCGGGCGGGATCGGAGTGAAGCTCGCGGCGCCGGAGCGCGAGGTGTTCGTGCTGGTCGGCGACGGGTCGTACCTGATGCTCCCGGGCGAGCTCGTGACCGCGGTCGCGGAGAACGTGAAGATCGTGGTCGTGCTGGTGGACAACCACGGCTACGCGTCGATCGGCGCGCTGTCGCGCTCCGTGGGCTCCGCCGGCTTCGGCACGCATTATCGCCGCAAGGAAGAGCGCCAGCTGCTCGACGCGCCCAACGGCGACAGCCCGGCGCAGCCGGCCGAGCCGCTGCCGGTCGACCTCGCGACGAACGCGGAGAGCCTGGGCGCGAAGGTGGTGCGCACGCGCACCGTCGACGAGCTGCGTGAGGCGCTCGAGGAGGCAAAGGCCACGCGCGGCGGGCCGGTCGTCGTGCACATCGAGACAGACCGCTACGTGGGCGTGCCCTCGTACGAGGGCTGGTGGGACGTCCCGGTCGCCGAGGTCTCCGACGACCCCGCCGTGCAGGACGCCCGCCGCGAGTACGAAGAGGCGCGCAGGGCGCAGCGCCAGTACGTGGACGGACCATGAGCGGGCTCCTGACGCACGGTCCGGTGACACCCGAGTCGGCCGGCTGGCGCTACGTCGGCTTCGAGGTGATCGATCTCGAGGCGGACACGCCGGTCACCCGTGACACAGGTGACACGGAGGTCTGCGTCGTCGTGGTACAGGGCAGCTGCACCATCTCCTCCGGGCACGGCGACTGGGCCGGCCTCGGTGGGCGGGAAAGCCCGTTCCGCGGGCGGCCCGACGCGGCTTACCTGCCGCCCGGCACAGAATTGGAGCTGACCGGAAGCGGAGAAGTTGCACTGTGCAGCGCTCCGGCACCGAACGGCGGCGGCGAGGCGCGGGTGCTTCCGGGGGACGAGGTCGAGGTCGAGACGCGCGGCTTCGGCGCTCAGGAGCGCACGGTCACCCCCATCCTGATGGCCGATCGCGAAGCCGAGTCCCTGCTCGTCTGCGAGGTGCTCACGCCGCCCGGCCACTGGTCGAGCTACCCGCCCCACAAGCACGACCGCGACGCGCTGCCCGACGAGAGCTACCTGGAGGAGACCTACTACCACCGCATCGACCCGCCGCACGGCTTCGCGCTCCAGCGCGTCTACACGGGCGACGGTAACCTCGATGAGACGATTGCCGTGCGCGACAGGGACGTGGTCCTCGTCCCGCGCGGCTACCACACGGTGTCGGCGCCCCCGGGTTACGCCGTCTACTACCTCAACGTGATGGCCGGGCCCGAGCGGACGTGGGCCATCGCAAACGATCCCGACCACGAATGGATGCTGAACCCATGACCGTCACTGGAAATGATCGCCGCGCCGCGGGCACCGCCCGCGGCTTGGCGCACGACGCAACCCGCGTCCTGGACAACTACGTCGGCGGATCGTGGACCGCCGCCGCCTCGTCCGACCGGCTCGACGTGACGAACCCCGCCAACGGCGAGGTGCTCGCCCGCGTGCCGCTCTCGAACGCGGCCGACCTGGACGCCGCCGTCCGCGCTGCGCGCGAGGCGCTCCCGGCCTGGCGCGACGTCTCGGTGATCGCCCGCGCGCGGCTCCTGTTCGCACTGCGCGAGGGCCTCGACGCCCGCCGCGAGGAGCTGGCCCGCTCCGTCACAACCGAGATGGGCAAGACGATCGTGGACGCGCGCGCCGAGGTGGCGCGCATGATCGAGATGGTCGAGGCGGCCTGCGCGATCCCGACCACGATGCAGGGCCGCATCCTGGAGGACGTCTCGCGCGGGATAGACGCAGAGACGATCCGCCAGCCGGTCGGCGTCTGCGGCGCGATCGTGCCGTTCAACTTCCCCGCGATGGTGCCGTTCTGGTTCCTGCCGTTCGCGATCGGCTGCGGCAACACCTTCATCTTGAAGCCCTCGGAGCAGGTGCCGCTCACGCAGCAGATCGCCTTCGAGGTGCTGGACTCGCTCGGCCTCCCGCCAGGCGTGGTGAACCTGGTGAACGGCGGCCGCGAGGTCGTCGAGGGGATGCTCGACCACCCCGGCATCGACGCGATCTCGTTCGTGGGCTCGGCGCCCGTCGCCAAGATCGTCTACGAGCGCTCGGCCAAGGCCGGCAAGCGCGTGCAGGCGCTGGGCGGCGCCAAGAACCACATGGTCGTGATGCCGGACGCGGTCGTCGACAAGACGGTCAGCGGCATCATCGGCTCCGCGTTCGGGGCGGCGGGGCAGCGCTGCATGGCCGGCTCCGTCGTCGTGACGGTCGGCGAGGCGCACGAGCGCCTCCTCCCGGCGCTCAAGGAGGCGACCGAGCAGGTGCGCGTCGGCGACGGGCTCGACGAGCGGAATGAGCTCGGCCCCGTGGTCTCCGAGACGGCGCGCGAGCGCATCCTCGGCGCGGTCGAGCGCGGGCTCGGCGAGGGCGCCGAGCTGCTGGTCGACGGGCGCGACCCCGGCGTCGCCGGCTGCTTCATCGGCGCGACGATCGTCACCGACGTGCAGCCCGACATGGAGCTCGCGCGCGAGGAGATCTTCGGCCCGGTGCTGTCGCTGATCCACGTCGACACTCTCGAGGAGGCGATCGAGACCGTGAACCGCTCGCGCTTCGGCAACGGCGTCTCGATCTTCACCGAGTCCGGCGCGGCAGTCCGCCGCTTCAAGCACGACGTGGAGGCCGGGATGGTCGGCGTGAACATCGGCGTCGCGGCGCCGGTCGCGTTCTTCCCGTTCTCGGGCTGGAAGGACAGCTTCCTGGGCGACCTGCACGCGCACGGGACGGACGCGGTCGACTTCTACACCCGCAAGAAGACGATCACGTCGCGGTACTTCTCGAGCGGCGAGTCCGGCAGCTACTTCGTCGAGAACTGACGTCCCTCGTTCGCAGCCGGGGCTTCCGCCGGGGCCTGCGCGCCGGCGCGCCGTTCGCCGTCGCCGGCGGCATCCTGGCGGTGTCGTTCGGGATCCTCGCCGACGAGGCGGGCTTCTCGGACCTCGCCGCGGTGATCATGTCGGCGATCGTGTTCGCCGGCTCGGCCCAGTTCACCGCGATCTCGATCCTGGCCGCGGGCGGCGGCGCGGGCGCAGCGGTGGCCGCGGCGACGCTGATGAACTCGCGCTTCCTGCCGATGAGCGCGGCGGTCGGCCCCTCGTTCAGCGGCGGCCCGCTGCGGCGGGCGGCGAAGGGCCAGGCCGTCGTGGACCACTCCTGGGCGCTCTCCTCGCGCGGCGACGGCAGCTTCGACCAGGCGCTCCTTCTCGGCGCCTCGGCGATCGCCTACTGCACCTGGATCGGCGGGACCGCCGTGGGCGCGGTCTGGGGCGACGCGCTCGGCGACCCGGACGCGCTCGGCCTCGACGCGATCTTCCCGGCCTTCTTCTTCGGGCTGCTGCTGAACGAGCTGCGGAGCCGGCGGGCGCGCGGCGTGGCGGCGCTCGGCACGGCGCTCGCGCTGGCGCTGGTGCCGTTCACGCCGCCGGGTGTCCCGGTGCTGGTGGCGAGCCTCGCGGCGCTGGTGGGCCTCACGCGGCGCGCACGCGCCGAGGCGCAGGAGCGCCAGGAGGCAGAGGGGGAGCCGCGCTGAGCACGGCCGCCATGACGATCGCCGGCTGCGCCGCCGTGACCGCCGCCATCAAGGCGACCGGGCCGGTCGCCCTCGGCGGGCGCGAGCTGCCCACCTGGTTCACGAGCGTCGTGATCCTGCTCTCGCCCGCGCTGCTCGCCGCGCTGGTGGCGACACAGGCCTTCGCGGAGGGCGATCGCCTCGCGCTCGAGGCGGACACCGTGGGAGTCGCCGCGGGCGGCCTGGTGTTCTGGCTGTCGCGGTCGATAGTCGGGTGCGTGCTGGTGGCGGCGGCCGCGACCGCCCTCGTCAGGGCGATCTAGCCGCGCGGGCGATCTACCCGCGGCCGCCCTTGCGCGCCGCCTCGATGCGGCGCACTTCGGCGATCCGACGGCGCTCCTCGCGCTCGCGCTCCTGGGTCTCGCGCTCCTTCTTGCCAGCCTTGCGCGCCTCGTCGTTGCGCACTGCTATCCGCTCCTTCTCAGCCTTCCAAGCGGCTTCGCTCAAGGTTGCTTCCAAACCGCTCCCCGGGGTGCTTGCGACCACAGGAGATGCGAGGAGCTCAGCATCCGACGGTGGCTGGTGCACATAGGAGACTACCGGGCCGTAGTGAGCAAGCCCGCGGGCGGTGCCCGCGGCGCAGCCGTGCCGTAGTGAGCAAGCCGCGGGCGGTGCCCGCGGCGCAGCAACGCTTTTACCGCGGAGGCCGGTTATCCGCACGTCCGGACCCCTGATACCTCCATCGTCTCGACCCCGTTGTCACGGCATGCTCCTCTCATGACATCAACCGCACAGACAAGCAACCCGACCACCACCGACAACACCCTTGGCGGAGCCCGCGCCTGGTTCACGGAGCACCGCCTATCGCGGAGCCGCGACGATCGCGTGATCGCCGGCGTGAGCGGCGCGTTCGCGCGCCGCTACGGCATCAACCCGTTCGTGGCCCGCGTCATCACCGTCGCCGGCGCGCTGGCGTTCACGCCGCTCGCCTACGTGGCGCTATGGGTGCTGATGCCCTCTGAGTAGTGCGGGCTAGGCGGCGTCGGCAGGAAGCGCCTTGCGCTCCTGCCGGCGCTCGTCGACCCGCACCACGTCCCAGGCGAGCCCGGTCGCCTCGAGAGCGCGGATGACGATCCACGACGGGTCCACCTGCCACCAGCGGAGGCCGTGGCGTGCCGAGGTCGGGAAGGCGTGGTGGTTGTTGTGCCACGACTCGCCGAACGTGAAGAGCGACAGCCAGGCCAGGTTGCGCGACTCGTCGCCCGTGTCGTAGTCGCGGCGCCCGAAGAAGTGGCAGAGCGAGTTGATGCTGTAGGTCACGTGGTGCACGACGAGCATGCGCACGCCGCCGCCCCAGAGGAGGCCGGTGAGCCCGGTCATCAGCGTTCCGCCGATCAGGTACCCGAGCCCGAACGGCAGCGCAAGCCCGGCAAACACCCAGAAGAGGAAGGTGCGGTCGAAGAAGCTGATCGTGGGGTCGGCGATCAGGTCGGGGGCGTAGCGGTCCCGCTTGCCGCGCTGGGTGTGGATGAAGAGCCAGCCGACGTGAGCGTGGAACAGCCCGCGGATCGCGCCGCTCCACCCGCTCCCGTGCCCGACGTGCGGGCTGTGGGGGTCGCCCTCCTGGTCGGAGAACGCGTGATGCTTGCGGTGGTCGGCGACCCACGAGATCACCGGGCCCTCGATCGCGATCGAGCCGGCGGCGGTGAGCGCGGCGCGGACGGGCTTCTTGGCCTTGAAGCTTCGGTGGGTGAGATGGCGGTGGAACCCGACGGTCACGCCCATCGCGCAGACCAGGTACATGATCAGGAACACGGCCACGTCGCTCCAGTGCAGCCATGAGTTCCAGAGCTGCCAGCACACGATCCCGAGCGCGATGAACGGCAGCGCGGTGATCGTGCCGGTCGCTATCCGGTCGGCCGTCTCGTTCTTGACCGGCTGGATGTCGTCGGCCGTGGGGCCTGCGGGCTCTGTAACAAGCTGCGTCGTCACGTTGCATGACCCTACCCAGAAAGGGGGTCGGAGGTTTCACGCCTGCTACGGTCCCCGATGTGGGTGACGTCGTCGCCCGCGAGGTTCTCGTCTCCGGTGGCAGCAGCGATCTGGGTCAGGTGAATCTCCCAGATAGCCAGCGGCCGCAATTACGCGGCCGCCGTCAGGAGCAAGATGAACAAGCAGTCCTTCGCCGACCTCGGCGTATCGCCGGTGGTCGCACGAACCCTCGCGGGGCGGGGTCTTCGGAGCCCGTTTCCCGTTCAGGCGTCGGTCATCCCCGACGTGCTGGCCGGTCACGACGTGCTCGTGAAGTCGCCGACCGGCTCGGGCAAGACGCTCGCGCTCGGCGTCCCGCTCGTCGACCGCATCGAGGCCACCGACGCCCGCGCCGCGGCGCTGGTGCTCGCCCCCACACGCGAGCTCGCCAGCCAAATCGTCGAGGAGATCCGCGAGATCGCGGCCGCGCGCGCCCTCTCGGTCGCCGCGGTCTACGGCGGCGTCGGCTTCGACCGCCAGATCAAGCTCGCCCGCAAGGCACACATCATCGTCGCGACGCCCGGCAGGCTCGAGGACCTGATCGAGCGCGGCGCGGTCCGGCTCGACCGTGTCCGCGTTCTCGCGCTCGACGAGGCCGACAGGATGCTCGACATGGGCTTCCGCCCGGCCGTCGACCGCATCGTCGCCCAGGTGCCGCGTGACCGCCAGACCCTCTTTCTCTCCGCGACGCTCGAAGGAGAGGCCGGCCGCATCGCGGCGGAGTACACACGCGATGCGCGCCGGCATGAGCACGCCCACCAGTCGCATGCGCCCGTCGACATCGAGCACCGCTTCCTCGCGGTGGCGCACGAGGACAAGCTCGACTCCCTCGTCCGCGCGCTTCGCGGCGAGGACGCCGGGCGGACGCTCGTGTTCGTGCGCACCAAGCGCGGCGCCGACCGGCTCGTGAAGCGGCTCGCCAAGCGCGGCGTCGACGCGGCGGCGATGCACGGCGACAAGTCGCAGGCGCAGCGCGAGAAGGCGCTCCGGCGCTTCCACACGGGCAAGCTCGCCGCGCTCGTGGCAACGGACGTCGCGGCCCGCGGGATCGACGTGGACGACATCACCCAGGTCGTGAACTTCGACGCGCCCGAGGACCGCGAGACCTACGTGCACCGGATCGGCCGGACCGCCCGGGCGGGGCGCACCGGGGTCGGCGTCACCTTCGTCATGCACGAGCAGGCGCGCGAAGTGGGCCGGATCGCGCACGAGCTGCGCCTCCACGCTCAGTTCGAGCAGAGCGGACTGCAGACTCCGCGGGCGGGTGCCGGCCGCCAAGCCGCGGGCGGTGCCCGCGGCGCGGCGATAGGTTCCCACCACGGTGGCCGCCGACATCCCGCACGTCGCCGGCGTCGAGCACCGGTTCGTTGAGGCAGGCGGCCTTCGCACTCACGTAGCGCTGGCCGGTGAGGGCCGGCCCGTGCTGCTGATGCACGGCTGGCCGCAGCACTGGTACATGTGGCGCGACGTCATCCCGCTCGTCGCGCCGCACGCGCGCGTGATCGCGCCCGACTTCCGCGGCTTCGGCTGGAGCGAGGTACCGGAGCGCGGCTACGAGAAGGACCGGCTGAAGCGCGACATGCTCGCGCTGCTGGACGAGCTCGGCGTGGAGGAGCTCTCCATCGCCGGCCACGACTGGGGCGGCCATGTGGGGTTCCTGCTCGCGCTGGAGCATCCCGAGCGCGTGAAGAGCTTTCTCGCGCTGAACATCCTGCCGCCCTGGCGGTCCCGCGATCCCAGGATCGCCCTCGACGCCTGGCGGTTCTGGTACATGCCGCTGCTCGGCACGCCCGGCCTCGGCCGCCGCTTCGGACGGTTGCTCGCGGCCCGCGGTCTTCCAGCGCAGCAGGATGCGTTCCTGGACAGGATCGCCGGAGCGGGCGGCCGCGCCACGGAGCAGCTCTACCGCACGTTTCTGCTGCTGGAGCTTCCGGCGCTCCTGCGGGGGCGCTTCTCGGCCTCGGACCTGCACGTGCCGACGCGGCTCGTGTTCGGCGAGCGCGACATCGTCCTCACCACGCGCGCGATGGAGGACGCCGCCGCGCAGAGCGACCGGATCGAGCTCGAGCTCGTCCACGACGCGGGCCACTTCCTGGTGGACGAGAAGCCCGAGCTCGTGGCGGACCGGCTGCTGGGCCTCATGGCGGGCTAGCTGCAGCACCGCTTGGCGCGTCTGGTCTGGGTTCCCCGGTTACCTGGGGTTCGCCCTTGGGAACAACGTGCGCATGATCACGCGGGGGACACCATGCCTGCGCAGCGTGCAGCGCCCGCTGCTTGGCGAAGTACGGGCGCTGCTTGCTGTGTCGATCTCGATGCTGGCGCTGGCGGCGCCGGCGCCTGCTGCTCCTCCGCCACCCGAATATGTGTCGCTCGGCGACTCGTACACCGCCGGGCCGCTGATCCCGCTCCAGATCCCGCCGTTCGGATGCCTCAAGTCGAACAACAACTATCCGCACCTCACTGCCCGGAACCTCGGCCTCGCGCTGAAGGACCCGAGCTGCAGCGGCGCCGAGACCGAGGACATGACGAACCCGCAGGACGTCGACCCGGACGGCCCGAACCCGCCGCAGTTCGACTCGCTGACGAAGAAGACCGCCATCGTGACGCTCCAGATCGGCGGGAACGACATCGGCTTCTCGAGCATCTCGCGCGACTGCACCAGCACGACGAACCAGGGAACTCCGTGCCAGGACCGGTACGTGCATGACGGCCACGACGAGATCAGCGACCGCATCGCCGCGACGGCGCTGCTCGTGGACAAGGTGCTGGACGGCATCAGCGCGCGCTCGCCCAAGGCGCGCGTACTGGTCGTGAACTACGCGGCGATCCTGCCCGACGAGGGGCCGGGTTGCTGGCCGCAGGTCCCGATCACCGACGGCGACGTGCCCTACGTGCGCGCGAAGCAGAAGGAGCTGAACGGGATGCTGGCCGGTCAGGCGGCCGCGAACGGCGCCGAGCTGATCGACTGGTACGCCGCCAGCATCGGCCACGACGCGTGCAAGCTGCCGGTGGTCCGCTGGGTCGAGCCGGCGGTGCCGGTGAACGCGGCGGCGCCGCTCCACCCGAACCTCGGCGGCATGATCGGCGCGTCGGAGCTCCTGACGGCGGCGCTCAGGTAGGCCTGCTGCAGCGCACCTGGTAGACGGACGTGAAGCCGCCCTCGAAGCCGCGGCGCGCCGCCCTGAGGTAGAGCCGCCAGACGCGGATGCGCTCGGGGCCGGCGAGCCTGGTCGCCTCGTCGAGGTTGTCGTCGAGGTTGCGCGCCCAGTGGCGGAGCGTCTCCGCGTAGTCCGAGCGGAGGCCCTCGATGTGCTCCGTCTCGAGCCCGGCGCGCTCCATCGCCGTCTGGATCCGCGACAGGTGGAGCGGCGCGGCGTCCGGGAAGACGTAGCGCTCCGAGAACGGGCCCGCCTCGGGATCGCCGACCCTCAGCCGCGCGATGCCGTGGTTCAGCACGCGGCCGCCCGGCCTGACGAGGCGGGCGACCTGACGGGCGTACACGTCGATCTGCGCCGCGCCGACGTGCTCGACCATGCCGATGCTCGTCACGGCGTCGAACGGCTCGTCGCCGAGCTCGCGGTAGTCGGCCACGCGGATCTCCACGCGGTCGGCGAGCCCGCGCTCGGCGGCGCGCTCGCGCGCGAGCCGTGCCTGCGGCTCCGAGAGCGTGATGCCGACGACGCTCACGCCGTGGTTCGCCGCCGCGTGGAGCGCGAAGCTTCCCCACCCGCAGCCCACGTCGAGCACGCGCTGGCCGGGCTCGAGCGCCAGCTTGGTGCAGACGAGCTCGAGCTTCGCTTCCTGCGCCTCCTCGAGCGTCTCCGCCCCGCGCGAGAAGAGCGCGCAGCTGTAGGTCAGCGACTCGCCGAGGACGAGCTTGAAGAAGTCGTTCGAGACGTCGTAGTGGTGGCGGACGGCGCGCGCGTCGCGCTCCGGGCTGTGCCGGCGGCCGCGCGGCTGCAGCTCGGACCTCGGCGCGGGCGGCGGCCGCCGGATGCCGGAGGCGCGTGCCGCCGCGAGCGCGAGCCGCGCCTGGGCGCGGCGGTCGAGCGGCGGCGGCTCCCAGCCGTCCAGCAGCTCGAGCACGTCGTCGAGGTCGTCGACCCCGAGCGCGCCGGAGACGTAGGCGCGGCCCAGCCCAAGTTGCCCCGGCGCGCGCAGGGCATGCGCGAACGCGTCCGGCGAGCGCACCTGGAAGGTCGGCCCGCCGCCGTTCGTGGACGGCACCGAGGTGCCGTCCCAGAGCTCGACCGTGAACGGGCGCGACGGAATCGCGCGCTCGAGCTCCTCCCGGAACGACTTCGTGTTCGACAGCATCGACGGGAAGGTACCGTGCGCCACATGCAGAGCATCTATCCGGTTCTCAAGTACGAGGACGCGCGAGGGGGAGGAGCGGTTCAACCAGGGCGCCGGGAGAACCTCGCTCTACGTGGTCGTGGACGACCCCGACGCGCTCCACGACCGCGCGAAGGAGGCGGGGCGACGATCGAGCGCGAGCTGACGGATGAGGACTACGGCTCGCGCGAGTTCACGGCGCGCGACCCGGAGGGCAACCTGTGGTCCTTCGGGACGTACCGCCCCGCGGCGGAGGGCTCCTAGGCTGAACTGACTCCGTGTTCTCGCGACACTGGTCGTGGGTTCGATAGGTCTTTGAAGTGCGGCGACCCCGCCCGATCGGGCGGGGTCGTCCGCGTTGCGGCTCAGGCTCCTTATCGCCAAACAAAGAGGGAGCCGCATGACTCA
>Ga0126312_10000543_pt1 | contig 22870 bp, 18 predicted proteins | sample Plot104A_FD_92537 | JGI IMG/M metagenome (GOLD analysis project Ga0126312, IMG submission 92537) | Serpentine soil microbial communities from UC McLaughlin Reserve, CA, USA - Plot104A | ecosystem: Environmental > Terrestrial > Soil > Grasslands | place: USA: UC McLaughlin Reserve, Lake County...
CCTGCCGGTGGCCGACAAGCGCGAGAGCCAGGACCTCTGCTTCCTCGCGGGGACCGGCCGGAAGGCGTTCATGCGCCTCCATGGCGGCCGTCGCGTGGCGGCCGCAGCGGGCGAGATCGTGGATTCCGGCGGCCGCGTCCTGGGCCGGCACGACGGGCATCACGACTTCACGATCGGGCAGCGCCGCGGCCTCGGCCTCGGCGGCGGCGATCCGCTCTACGTGCTCGCCAAGGACGCGACGCGCAACCGGGTCGTGGTTGGAAGGCGGGACGAGCTCGCCGTGGATCGCGTTCCGCTCGACGACGTCACTCTGCATCGGCCCGCTGAGCGGGTCCGAGCCGCCCGGCTCCGCTACCGCGCGGAGCCGATAGCGTGCCGTGCCGTCGAACGGGGCGGCAGCGTGGAGCTGGAGCTGGAGCGGCCCGCCCACGCCGTGGCGCCGGGCCAGGTGGCTTGCCTGATGGACGGCGAGCTGGTGGTCGGCTGCGGAACGATCAGGGACCAGTGAACAACGAACGGATTCAACTGGAGGCGCCGCTCGCGCCCGACTTCCAGCCAGTCGTCCGGCTGATCATCGGCGGGATCGCCGAACGCGTCGACTTCGGCTTCGAGGAGATCGACGACCTCCAGCTCGCTGTCGAGCGGCTGCTTGCCGAGGCGGGCGCCACGGGCATGGTGTCGCTGACCTTCGACATTGGCGAGGGCCATGTGCGCACCCGGGTCGGGCCGCTCAGCGAGCGCTCGATCGCGGATGCCCTCCAGAATGAAAGCCCCCCGGGCGAGCTCACCCTCCGGCGCATCCTCGAGACCGTGGTCGACTCCTTCGGCGTCGATCACGCGGCCGATGGGCGGATCGTCGTCCGCCTCGAGAAGCTGCGAGGACCCGCGTGAAGGCGGTGAGTCGCAAGGCGGTCGGCAGCGAGCGCGCCCGCGAGCAGGACCGCGAGCTCCTGCGCCGCTATCACCAGGACGGCGACACCTCCGCCCGTGAGGCGCTGATCGAGAGGCACCTTCCCCTGGTGCGCTCGCTCGCTCGCCGCTACGCAGGTCGCGGCGAGGCGCTCGAGGACATCGAGCAGGTCGGGGCAATCGGGCTGATCAAGGCGATCGATCGCTTCGAGCTGGAGCGCGACGTCTCGCTGGCCACCTACGCCACCCCGAACGTCGTCGGCGAGATCAAGCGCCACTTCCGGGACAAGGGGTGGGCGATCCGGGTCCCGCGCGCCCTCCAGGAGCTGAACGCGTCGATGTCAGGGGCGATCGAACGGCTCACGGTCAAGCTGTCGCGTTCCCCGAGCATCGCCGAGATCGCCGATGAGCTCGAGACGACGCCGGAGCAGGTGCTCGAGGCGCTCGAGGTCGGATCGGCGTACTCGACCGTGTCGCTTTCGGGCGGCCCCGCGGGCGACGAGGACCTCGACCCGCTGGAGACGATCGGCGCCGAGGACGAGGGCTTCCAGCGCTCCGAGGACAGGGCCGCGCTGGCCCCGGCGCTCCTTCGGCTGCCCCCACGCGAGCGGGAGATCCTGCGCATGCGCTTCGAGGAGGGCCTCCCGCAGACGCAGATCGCCCAGCGGGTCGGCCTGTCGCAGATGCACGTCTCGCGCCTGATCCGCAAGTCGCTCGCGGAGATGCGCGAACAGCTGACTTGAGCCGCGCCGCCGCGGTGGCGCTGCTCGCCTCGCTAATGCTCGCGGGCTGCGTCGGCGCGGGAGGACCCAAGGGAAACGCGCGCCAGGGCGGCGTGATCCGCATCGCCTATGCCGCTGCCCCCGACTCGCTCGACCCCGCGGTCGCCTCGTCTCGGTCCGCCCGTGAGGCTCTCTGGCTCGTCTACACGGCGCCGCTCACGTACCGCCGCGGCAGCAGCGAGCTCATCCCAGGGCTCGCGGCGAGCCTCCCGAGGATCTCCGACGAAGGCCGCACGTACACGTTCCACTTCCGCGACCGCCTCCGCTACTCGGACGGAGCCCCTCTGCGCGCCAGTGACTTCGCGCACACGATCGAGCGCGTGCGCAGGCTCCGCTCCGCGGGCGCCAGGCTGTTCCGCGAGGTCGACTCGATTGACGCCGACGACCGCAGCCGCACAGTCCGCGTACACCTGCGCCGCCCCGACAGCGCCTTCCCGTACGCGCTCGCTACCACCTACGCCGGCCTCGTCCCCGCGAGCACGACTCTGCACCCCAAGAAGCCGCCGGCGGGGATCGGGCCCTACACGATCGGCCGGGTGCGGGGCGACGGCGGCTTCGAGATGCGCCGCAACGCCGCCTTCGCCATCGACGGCATGCCCGGCGGCAACGCGGACGCGATAGTGACCGACGTACAGCCCAACAGGGCTCGCTCCGCGCGAGCGGTGATATTCGGGCGGCTCGACTACATGTACGACCCGGCGCCCGAATCGATGCTGCCGGAGCTGCGCTCCAAGTACAGGGACCGATTCCGGGAGCACACCACGACGTCCACGTACGCGTTCGTGCTCGACACGAGGCGCGAGCCGTTCGACGACGCCCGAGTCCGACGGGGGGTGGCGTACGCGGTGGACGGCCACGACCTCAAGCGGCTTCTGGCCGGAAGGCTCGAGCCGGGTTGCACCCTGTTGCCGCCCCCGGTCCCCGGCCATGAGACGCCCGAGGCCTGCCCCTATGGTGACCCCGCCGGCCACGCGGACCTCGAGAAGGCGCGCGGACTCGTCGAGAGAGCCGGGGCCGGCGGCGCGGCAGTAGCCGTCCGCGGCCCCGAGGACGACGCCGGCCGGCGTGTGCTCGGCTACTGGACCCGGAGCCTGCGGAAGATCGGCCTGCGGGCGCGCCTCGTGTCGCCGCGCCGGCGCGCCAACACCTGGCTGACGGATAGCTCACCCGAGCTTCCACATCCGACGCCGTATTTCCGCATGGTGGCGGCCGACGACCCGCTGCTCGAGGTCGACGTCGAGCGCCTACGCCTGCTCGCGCTCGGCACGGCGACCGAGCGGCAGTGGGCAAAGCTCGACGCGCGGGTCGTCGGCCGGGTGTACCTCGCGCCGTTCGGCTCGGTGAAGCGCGACACGTTCCTGTCGGAGCGCCTGGATTCCGACAATTGCGCCCGCTTCAACCCCGTCTATGGGAACGACTACTCCAGCTTCTGCTTGAAGTAGGCGTTAAGCAACGGGAGGAGCCCCGCTAAGGACACCGAACCGTCCCCCGAAGGGGCGTTTCGAGTAGTAGATTTCCCGGCCGAGGGGGAGAGACCCCTCAGTCCAAACCTTGGAGGGAGCTGGATGCTGAAGCTTGGGTTGCGGGGCGCGCTGTTCGCACTGGGTGTCCTTGCGATGGCCGTTGCGGCCGCCTGCGGCGGCGGCAGTGACAACGGCGGCGGAGGGGGCGGCGGCAAGTCGGGCGGTTCGATCCGGATCGGCTCGGTGCTTCCGGACGAGTACGACCCCGTGATGTTCCAGACCGTCCAGGCGAACCAGCCTCTCCAGCTCGTCTACAAGGGACTCGTCACCTACAAGGACGCAGAGGGCACGGAGGGCAACCAGGTGATCCCCGGCCTGGCGACCGAGATTCCGACGCCGACCAACGGCGGCAAGACCTACAAGTTCACGCTGCGCAAGGGCCTGAAGTACTCGGACGGCAGCCCGGTCAAGGCGAGTGACTTCGAGAACACCATCAAGCGGCTGCTCTATCTGGGTGGTCCATTCTCGTCGTTCGCGACCACGATCAAGGGTGCCACCGACTACCAGGACACGAAGAAGCAGAACGGCGACATCTCCGGGATAGCGGCCGACGACGCCAAGGGAACGATCACCGTCGAGTTGGAGGCACCGGACAGCCAGTTCCTCTACGCGCTCGGCCTGGCGAACGAGGCTCCTACACCGGCCGCCAAGTCGCCGTTCAAGAAGTCGAACAACATCCCCGGCGCGGGTCCGTACAAGATCTCGATCCAGAACCCGAGCCGTCAGTTCACGCTGACCAAGAACACGAGCTTCAAGGTCCCCGGCATCAACCCGGGCAAGGTCGACAAGATCACGGTCGTCAAGGAGAGCGTCCCGAAGATGACCCAGGACGTGATCGACGGCAAGCTCGACTTCATGACCGAGGACCCGACCGACCAGCTGGCCGAGGTCAAGGCCAAGTACAAGGACCGGTTCCGGCAGGACGCGAACCCGCCCAACACCTATTGGTTCTTCATGAACCACACGACCCCGCCGTTCGACAAGCCCGAGGTGCGTCAGGCGGTGAACTATGCGCTCGACAGCAAGGCGCTCCAGCGCGTGTTCAACGGGCGGCTCGAGCCGACGTGCAACTTCCTGCCGGCTCTCTACGAGGGCATGGGCTACAAGAAGATCGACCCGTGTCCGTGGGGTGACCCCAACGGGAAGCCGGACATCAACAAGGCCAAGCAGCTGGTCGAGAAGTCCGGCGACAAGGGCATGAAGGTCACCGTCTGGGCCAACAACAAGGACCCGCGCCCGGCGATCGCGGACTACTACCGCGACATGCTCAACCAGATCGGTTTCAAGGCCAGCACGAAGATCATCGACCAGCAGGTGTACTTCGGCACGATCGGAACGAAGAAGACCAAGGCCCAGACCGGTTTCACGGACTGGTTCCAGGACTTCCCGCACCCGAACGACTTCTTCGAGCCGAACGTGAGCAAGGCGGCGCTGGCGTCGTCGCCGGTGTTCAACTTCGAGTACGCGCCGAGCCCGGCCGGGGTCGACGCGACGCTCGCCAAGCTGAAGCCGAAGAAGCCGCAGGACGTGTCCGACCAGTGGGCTGCGCTCGACAAGAAGCTGATCGATTCCGGCGACATCGCCGTCTACGGCAGCGAGCTGTCCACGTCGTTCTTCTCGGAGCGGATGGACTTCGACAACTGCTCGGGCGTCCACCCGGTCTACAAGAACGACTGGGCGCTGTTCTGCCTGAAGTAGGGGGTCCTTCCGGGGACATACGGAGATCGACGTGGCCACGGAACCGGCAACGGAGTTCGCTCTAGAGGGTCCGGCCGCGTTCGAGGAGGAGGCGAAGCGGGCCAAGGTCGCCGGCCTTGGTCCGTGGCGGCTGGCGCTGCGCCGACTGCGGCGCAACAAGTCGGCGCTCGCTTTTGGGGCCCTCTTCCTCCTGATCGTCGCGATCTGCCTCGCGGCCCCCTACTGGGCCGACCACATTGCCCATACCGATCCCTTCAAGAATCACCTGACCGACAGGGTCGAGGTCGGCGGCGAGACGAAGGACGTCGTCTCTCCCGATGGAGCCCCGATCGGGCCGACCTGGCACGGGCGCTTCTTCCTCGGCGCGGACACGAACGGGCGCGACATCGCGGTCCGACTGCTCTACGGAGGGCGTACCTCGCTGGAGATCGGGATCGGCGCGGCCCTGATCACCGCCCTGCTGTCGGTGATCTTCGGCGTGATGGCCGGCTACTTCCGCGGCATCGCCGACACCGTGATCTCACGCTCGCTCGACCTGATCTGGTCGTTCCCCGTCGTGCTGCTCGGCGTCGCACTGGGCACGGCGCTCGCGTTGGGCGGGCTCAAGATCGGTCCGATCGAGATCCAGGGCGACTCCAAGCTGATCCCGACGCTGATCATCGCCGTGGTCTACATCCCGTACATGGCCCGGCCCATCCGCGGGCAGGTGCTCGGCCTGCGCGAGAAGGAGTTCGTAGAGGCGGCGCGGGCCCAAGGGGCCGGCCCGGTCCGGATCATGTTCACGGAGATCCTGCCCAACCTGTCGTCGACGATCGTCGTCTTCCTGCCGTTGATGATCGCCAACGCGATCCTGCTGGAGGCCGCCCTCTCGTTCCTGGGCGCCGGCGTGCGGCCGCCCAATCCCTCGTGGGGGACGATGATCGGTGACGGCGTCGAGAAGATCATCACCGCCCCGCACCTGGCGATCGTGCCCGGACTGGTGCTCGTTCTCACGGTCCTAGCCCTGAACGTGTTCGGCGACGGCGTGCGTGACGCGCTCGACCCGCGAGCCAAGCTGCACCTGGAGCACTGATGGCCCGCTTCATCGTGAGGCGCGTGCTCGGAATGGCGGTGGTCCTGTTCGCGATCTCGGTCCTGGTTTTCCTGATCTTCAACGTCATCCCGAACGGGGACCCGGCGCTGCGCATCGCCGGGCGTCATCCGACCAAGGGTCAGCTCGAGGCGATCCGCAGCCAATGGGGCTTCGACCAGCCGGTCTACGTCCAGTACGGCAAGACCATGCAGCAGATCTTCAGCGGCGAGCTCGTCTCCTACAGCACGCAGGTCAACGTCATCGACGAGATCAAGAACGACATCCCGCGCACGTTCGCGCTGGCGATCGGCGCGGCGATCATGTGGATGGCGTTCGCCACCGCCTTGGGGCTCTACACGGCCATGAAAGCGGGCAAGTTCTCCGACCGCTTCTTAACGGTGTTGGCCCTCATAGGCATCTCGATGCCCGTCTTCTGGATCGGGGCGCTGATGAACTACTACCTGGGCTTCAAGTGGAAGATCTTCCCGAACGGCGGGTACGTCGAGTTCACCAAGAGCCCCGTCGACTGGTTCTACCACCTGATCATGCCCTGGACGGCGCTGTCGCTCTTGTTCATCGGCGTCTACTCGCGCATTCTCCGCTCGAACGTGCTGGACACGATCAACGACGACTACGTCCGGACCGCGCGCGCCAAGGGCTTGTCGGAGCGGCAGGTGATGCTCAAGCACGTGCTCCGCAACTCGATGATCCCGATCATCTCCCTCTGGGGCCTCGACTTCGGCGCGGTACTCGGCGGCGGCGCGATCCTCACCGAGACCGTCTTCGACCTGCAGGGCGTCGGTCAGTACGCGGCTGAGTCGATCGGTCAGCTCGACGTGCCGCCGGTGATGGCCATAACGATCTTCGGCGCCTTCTTCATCGTGTTCCTCAACACCGTCGTGGACATCGTCTACGCGTGGCTCGACCCGCGGATCAGGCTGACCTGATGGCGGAGCGCATCCTCGAGGCCAAGGACCTGGCCGTCTCATTCGCGACCGACGAGGGCACCGTGCAGGCCGCCGACGGAGTCTCCTTCGAGCTCGGCGCCGGCGAGGTGCTCGCCATAGTCGGCGAGTCGGGGTCCGGCAAGTCGGTCAGCGCGATGACGATCCTGGGCCTCACGAGGTCGCCGAACGCGCGCTTCGACGGGACCATCACCTACAAGGGGAACGAGCTCGTCAATGCCAGCGAGGAGGAGCTCCAGCGGGTCCGCGGCGCCGAGATCGCGATGATCTTCCAGGACCCGATGACCTCGCTGAATCCGGTCATGAAGATCGGGGACCAGATCGTGGAGCAGATCCAGGAGCACGAGGGCATCCCCGACGGCGAGGCGCGAGAGCGGGTGGTCGAGCTTCTCGAGCGGGTCGGCATCCCACGCGCCCGCGACCGCGTCGACTCGTATCCGTTCGAGTTCTCGGGCGGGATGCGCCAGCGCGTGATGATCGCGATGGCGCTCTCCTGCAACCCGAGCGTGCTGATCGCCGACGAGCCGACCACGGCCCTCGACGTCACGATCCAGGCCCAGATCCTGCAGCGCATCCGCGACCTGCGCGACGAGACCGGCGCCGCGGTGATCCTCGTTACCCACGACCTCGGCGTGGTGGCCGACATCGCCGACCGGATCGCGGTCATGTACGCGGGCCGGATCGTGGAGCAGGGAACGCTCGACGACATCTTCTACGAGCCCCAGCATCCGTACACGTGGGGGCTGCTCGGCTCGATCGCGCGCGTGGACAAGCCGCGTTCCGATCGGCTGCCGGCTATCGCCGGGCTGCCACCGTCGCTCGCCGACCGGCCGGAGGGCTGCCACTTCCGCCCCCGCTGCCCGCACGAGTTCTCCGAGTGCTCCAAGGTCCCGCCGCTCGAGTCGAGGCTGTCCGGCCAGCCGCAGCACAAGGACCGCTGCTGGCTCGGTGTCGACGACAAGCGCGAGCTGCGGGAGATAGCGCCCGGGGAGATCGGACTGCCGGCAAAGGAGGGCGCGACTGCGTGACGGACGGGAGCGGGGCGGCGGCGCTCGTGGAGGTGGAGCACCTCAAGCTCTACTTCCCGATCAAGGAGGGCATCATCATCGATCGCGAGGTGGCAAGGGTCCACGCGGTCGACGACGTGACCTTCCAGCTCAAGGAGGGCGAGACGCTCGGACTTGTCGGCGAGTCGGGGTGCGGGAAGACGACGCTGTCGCGCGGAATCATGCGCCTGATCGACGCGACCGAAGGGACGATCCGCTTCCGAGGAGGCGACATCACCGGCGCGTCGCGGAAGCAGCTCGAGCCGCTTCGGCGGGAGATGCAGATGGTCTTCCAGGACCCGTTCGCGTCGTTGAACCCGCGCAAGCGCGTGACGCAGATCATCGGCATGCCGCTGCGCCTGCACGGCGTCGCGCGCGACCAGGTCGACGACCGCGTGCGCGAGCTGCTCGACCGTGTCGGCCTCCACCCGGAGCACCTGAATCGCTTCCCGCACGAGTTCTCGGGCGGTCAGCGCCAGCGGATCGGCGTGGCCCGCGCGCTCGCGCTCGAGCCAAAGCTGATCGTCCTCGACGAGCCCGTCTCGGCGCTCGACGTCTCCGTGCAGGCGCAGATCATCAACCTCCTCGACGACCTCCAGGACGACTTCGGGCTGACTTACCTCTTCGTCGCGCACGACCTATCGGTGGTCCGCCACGTCTCCGACCGGATCGCGGTCATGTACCTCGGCAAGCTGATGGAGGTGTCGCCGGCCGAGGAGCTGCACGACAAGCCGATCCATCCGTACACGCACGCGCTGCTGTCCGCTGTGCCGATCCCCGACCCCAAGGAGAACCGCGCGCGCGAGCGCATCGTCGTCTCGGGCGAGCCGCCCAACCCGATCGATCCGCCGTCCGGTTGCGTCTTCCACCCGCGCTGCCCGCGGGCCACACAGATCTGCCGTGACGTCGAGCCGCCGCTGGCGCGCTATCCCGGCGGCCACCTGGCGGCGTGCCACCACCCCCTGAACGTCTCCGACGACGAGATCCACGCGGTCGAGCGCGACGACAGCAGCCCGCTCAGCACGGGCGACGAGCTGCCGCAGCCGGCCGCCGCTGCCTGATCCAACGGCGCTGCCGCATAGGGAGTACTGGGTCGTACCGTCGAAGGTACGCGGCGGGCGGCCGTCCTCCCCCGCGTGCCTGCGTACCGATATTGCACGGGTTCTTGCAGAAAATGTTGGAAACTAAGGGAACCCTGTGAGATAGTCGCTCTAGACCGATTGCACAAGTTCGCTGACGAAAGTCTGTGCAAGAGCATTCTGTTGGCGTCCCGCAGTACAGGGAGGGAGCCCGCAATGCCCCGTCGTACGTAGCCGGATAGACAAAGATCGTTCTGGGACCGTCGCTTTGAGGGCGGTCCCAGTTCTTTTCGCTTCCGTTCCGGGCTATGGTCGGAGTCCCCGACCTGGCGTCGGGAGATGAGGAATGTCAGCCGCGCTCGCCTTGCTTAGAACGGAGCCTCGCGCCCGTGTCTTCTTCGCGGTGCTGGCGCAATCTTCGCTCGGGACCGGCGCGGCGTATGTAGCGCTGCTCGTCGTTGCCTACGACCGTTTTCGATCCCCGTGGGCGATAAGTCTCGTACTGCTCGCTGACTTCCTGCCGTCGATGTTCCTCGGGCCGCTCTTGGGCGCGGCCGTGGACCGCTGGTCGCGGCGACTGTGCGCGGTCTCGGCGGACGTGCTTCGTGCCGGCGCCTTCGTCGGGATCGCGGTCGTGGGCAGCTTCGAGCTGACAGTTCTGTTCGCGTTGGTGGCGGGCTTAGGGACCGCGCTGTTTAGGCCGGCCGCGCTGGCGAGCATTCCCAGCCTGGTCGAACGCGAGCGCACCGCAGCCGCGACGTCCCTATACGGTGCCATCACCGACTTTGGCTATACCGGGGGCCCGGCCATCGCTGCTGCAGCGCTCGCGCTCGTCGGACCGGACGCGCTATTGATCGGCAACGGGGTGACGTTTGCGGTCTCCGCGCTGGTGATCGCCAACATCCCGTTTGGTCTCTCGGTCCCACGCGAAGACGCCGCCGGAAGACGCTCGCTGTTTCGCGAGGCGCGCCACGGGCTCGGTGCCAGCTTCCATATGCACGGAGTCAGGGTCGTGATCGTGGCGTTCGCCGTCGGGACGTTTTTCGGCGGGGTGTTCAACGTGGTGGAGCTGCCCTTCGCCACCGACGTCCTCGGCACGAGCGCGTCCGGATACTCCGTGTTGATCACCGTCTACGGGATCGGCTTCATCGTCGGCTCGCTCGGAGGCTCCAGCGGAGGCGAGGCCCCGCGCCTCAAGCGGCGCTATCTGCAGGGCCTTCTGCTGACCGGTCTCGGGACGCTCGCGGTGGGGGGCTCATACCACTTCGCGGTCGCTGTCGCCGCGTTCGGCGTCGGGGGGTTCGGGAACGGACTCGCCGTGGTCCATCAGCGGCTTCTTTTTCAGGCGACCGTTGAGTCTTCCCTTCAGGGGCGCGTCTTCGCGGTCGCCGACGCTCTCATGGCATGGGGCTTCGCACTCGGGTTTCTCGCCGCGGGCGCAGTGTCCGAGGCGACCGGGCCGCGAGAAGTGCTCTTCATCATCGGTGCGGGGGAGGTCGCGCTCGCGGCGGCCGCGACACTCGCGTTACGTGGTGGCTGGCGTACGAGCCGGCTGGCGGCTCCTGCCACGTCGTCCGGGACAGCCGCGGCCCGCAGCTCAGGCGTGCTGCGGCACGCTCAGGTTCGAGAGGAGAGCCCTCATCTCGTCGACGGAGCGGATTTCTGGCTCACCCTCCTCGATGACCTTGGCCAGCGCCGCGACGATCCTGGGGTCGAACTGCGTCCCGGCATTGGCGACTAGCTCCCTCATCGCCTCTTCGCGGGACATCGCCGGCCGATACGCGCGGTGAGTGGTCATCGCGTTCCACGCGTCGCAGACGAAGACGATCCGGGACTGAAGAGGAATCTCCTCGCCCGCGAGTCCGTCGGGGTAACCCGAGCCGTCCCAGCGCTCGTGGCACGACCGGACGATCTCGCCAACCCGCCCGAGGAGGCCGCCCACGCGATCCAGCATGAACTGACCCTCGATCGTATGCGTCTTCATCAGCTCCCACTCGTCGCCATCGAGCCGCTCGGGCTTGTTTAGAACGTTCTTCGGGATCGAGATCTTGCCGACGTCGTGGAGGAGCGCCGCGAACTCCAGCTCCTGGCGGATATTCGGGTTGACGCCGGCCTCCTCAGCGACCGCCTGGACCAGCTCTACGACCGAGCGGCAGTGGCTCGCCGTGTACCCGTCCTCGTGCTCCACTACGTCGGCAAGCAGCATCACGGTTCCCCGATAGGCGCGGCTCAGCTCGAGCGTCGCCGAGTAGCGCTCGACTCGGTCCTGCGAGAAGACGCGGAGGAGCCACACGAGCGCAGCGATGGCGAGGAGAGCGAGGGGCTCGTCGAAGGCGACGACTGCGATCGGCAACGCGACCGCAGAGAGAACGGCGTCGACCTGTGCGGTGGACAGGGAGATGCGAGCGAACTCTTGGAACGGGATGGGATCCAGGAGCTGATACCGAACCCACTGGTAGCCGCAGTCGCACGCGACCTCGGCAACGAACGCAAATGCGTAGAAGGGGACTTGGTCCAAGCTCGGGTCGCCAGAGGCGAGAAGCGCAATGACCAAGACGGGTCCAACCGAAAACCAGGACTCTCCGAGCGCCAGGATCCATCGACGCCGGTCCCAAGCGCCCACGAGGACGTCGGGCAGGATCGCGAGCAGGGCAGCGACAGCCGCGAGCGCCGGGACGAGACCGACAGGAAGAAGCAGGAGCATCGGGATGAACGCGAGCTGCTCCGCGGAGACGTACTCGGCCGCAAACTCAAAGCGGACGCGGGAAACGAGCGCGTAACCAAGGACTAGGCCTATCATCAGCGGCAGCTCGATCGGCCGGTTGGCCGGGACCGCTACGGCTAGGAAACACGCCACGGCGACGAAGGCGCTCGCCGAAAGGGTCACCACGAGCTGCTCTCGCGATTCCATCCGCCGCTGCCGACGCTCTCTGGCCTCGCCTACGAGTTGCTCGGCAAGGAGCATTAATTCCGCATCGTCCTCGTCACCCGCTTGGGATAGGGGGGTTGTGCAAAATTGCGCAAATTTCCCGGTCGAAGCTCTGGGGCGAGCGGAGGGTTCGGCCGGGAAAGCGCGGAAATTGCAGAGGGGCCGAGTCGCCGCACCGGCTGCAGGATTTGTTGCGGCTGCATCCTAGACTCCTCAGCGATGAAATCCGCCGAGATTCGTGAGCGATTTCTCTCGTTCTTCGAGGAGAGTGGGCACAGGCGCATGGCCTCGGCGTCGCTTGTCCCATCTGTCTATGACCCGACGGTTCTTCTCACCACCGCCGGCATGCAGCCCTTCAAGCCCTACTTCCGCGGCGAGGAGGAGCCTCCTTCCCGGCGGCTGACGTCCTGCCAGAAGTGCTTCCGGACGACGGACATCGAGAACGTCGGCCTTACGGCGCGGCACCTCACGTTCTTCGAGATGCTCGGGAACTTCTCGATCGGCGAGTACTTCAAGCAGGGCGCCGCCGAGTACGCCTGGGAGCTCTTGACCCAAGGCCTCGGTTTCGAGCCCGAGCGAATCTGGATCTCGGTCTTCGGCGGCGACCCCGACCTGAAGCTCGGTCCCGACGACGAGGCCATCGAGTGTTGGCGCTCGATCGGCGTCCCGGACGAGCGGATCGTTCAACTCGACCGCGAGGACAACTTCTGGCAATCGGGGCCGACGGGTCCCTGCGGGCCGTGCTCGGAGCTCTACTACGACCGCGGTCCCTCCTATGGACCGGACGAGGACCGCCCCGGCGACGACACGGACCGCGTCGTCGAGGTCTGGAACCTCGTGTTCATGCAGTACGAGCTGCACGGGGACGGCTCGCTGAGCGATCTGCCGAGCAAGAACATCGACACCGGGCTCGGCGTCGATCGCGCGGCGGCGATCCTCCAAGACGTCCCGTCGGTGTTCGAGGCGGACCAGCTGCGGCCGCTGGTGGAGCTGGGCGAGGAGCTGTCGGGGCGCGACTACGACCAGGACTTCCCGACGATCCGGGCGCTGCGCATTCTCGCCGACCATGGCCGCGCGGCTGCCTTCCTCATCGCGGACGGCGTGGTGCCGTCGAACGAGGACCGCGGCTACATCCTCCGCCGGATCATGCGCAGGACGATGCAGCAGGGCCGGGTGCTCGGGCTTACCGATCGCTTCCTCCCCACGCTCTACGACCGCGCGATCGAGGTGATGGGCGACGCGTATCCGGAGCTCCGGCGGGAGCGCGAGATGATCATGCGCTGGGCGCGGGCCGAGGAGGAGAGCTTTGGCCGTACGCTCGCCCAGGGTGAGCGCATGCTGGCCGAGCTCATGGCGAAGGCGAAGGAGGCCGGCACGTCGTGGATCGACGCGGAGGACGCGTTCCGGCTCCACGACACCTACGGCTTCCCCTACGAGATGACCAAGGAGCTCCTCGCGGAGGAGGGGCTATCGGTCGACGACCAGGGCTTCGAGGAGCTCATGGAGCGCGCGCGCGAGGTGTCACGCAGCGGCGTGGCGCGTGGCCCGGCGGAGGAGACCCACACGCGCGTGCTCGAGTTCGCGCGCGGCGCGGGCTTCGAGTCGCGCTTCGTGGGCTACGAGACGACAGAGGCGGAGACCGTCATCGGTGCGGCCCAGTCCGCGAACGGCGTTGTGCTCGCCAAGCTCGAGGAGAGCCCGTTCTACCCCGAGGGTGGCGGCCAGGTGTCGGACTCGGGATTGCTCGAGACGCCCGGCGGCAGGGCGAAGGTCGTCGACGTCTACCGTCTCGGCGACGACCAGGCGTTGGCACTCGAGCCGATCGACGGCGAGGTCGGAGCGGGGGAGACCGCAAGGGCGATGGTCGAGCGGGCCACCCGGCTCGCCACCATGCGCAACCACACCGCCACCCACCTCCTTCACGCAGCGCTCCGCCAGCGGCTGGGGACCCATGTGCGCCAGGCCGGCTCATACGTCGGGCCCGACAAGCTGCGCTTCGACTTCACTCACGGCGAGCGGCTGAGCGACGAAGAGCTCGCCGACGTGGAGGCCCTGGTGAACCGCTGGATCGCGGACAGTCGCCCCGTCCACGCCATCGAGACGACCCGGGCCGAGGCGGAGGCCCTCGGTGCGATGGCGCTGTTCGGAGAGAAGTACGGCGATTGGGTCCGCATGGTCGAGGTACAGGAGGTCTCGCGTGAGCTCTGCGGCGGCACCCATACGGCCACGACCGCCGAGGTCGGGATCTTCGAGGTGACGACCGAGACCTCGAGCGCGTCCAATGTGCGCCGGATCGAAGCGCTGACCGGCCCGGCGGGGGCGGAGCTGTTCGAGGAGCGAACCGGCCGGATCAAGGAGATCGCCGCGATGCTCCGCGTGCCAGAGCACGAGGTCGTGCGGGCCGTGGAGCGGCTCGTGAAGCAATCGAAGGAGCGGCAGAAGCAGCCGAAGCAGGAGCTCGACCGCGAGCTGGCCGACCGACTCGTCAAGGAGGCAGGGGCGCGCGCGGGGATCCGTGTGGTCGTGGACCAGGTGGACGCCCCAGGGCCCAAGGAGATGCTCGCGCTCTCCGACGCCGTGCGCCAAAAGCTCGGCGACGCGGCGGTGGTGCTCGGAACCACCGCCAACGGCAAGGCGCACCTCGTGGCGAACTTCGCCGAGGCCGCGGTGCAGAAGGGCCTCCGGGCCGGTGACGTGGTCCGCGCCGCGGCGCAGGCGGCGGGCGGCGGCGGTGGTGGCCGGGACACCATGGCGCAGGCCGGCGGGGTCGATCCGGACAGGCTTCCAGACGCGCTGGCCACCGCGCGCGTCCAGATCGAGAACGCGCTGGGGTGAGGGTCCTCGCCCTGGACCACGGCGAGGCTCGCTGCGGCCTCGCGATCTCGGACCCGACGGGGACGATCGCCACGCCGCTCGAGGCGATCGAGCGCCCGGACAGCGAGGCCGGCCTCGCCGAGATCGCCGCACTCGTGGCGGAGCGCCGGCCGGAGCGGGTGGTCGTCGGGCTTCCGTTGACGCTGTCCGGCGAGGAGGGCGACCAGGCCTCGCGCGCGCGTGTGTTTGCCGAGGCGCTCGGGGGGAAGATTCCGGTGAGCGTGGAGCTGCACGACGAGCGACTGACCACCAGGCTCGCCGAGCGGACCGGGGGAGGGGCAGGCGCGGATTCGCGGGCGGCGGCTCATCTCCTCGAGAGCTGGTTGGCCCGGGCGCGCTCGGCGGCGGAGTGACCGGCGGACCCCCGCCGGTTCCCGGCGGGCGCACACCCGAGGAGCGGGAAGCTGCCCGGCGCGCGCGGGAGGCAGAGCGGGCGTCGCGGGTCGACGGCAAGTCGGCCGAGCGGGACTGGCTCGCAGAGGCGCGGCGACTCGCAGCGTCTGACTCGGGGAGCGGGGAGCGGCCGAAGAAGGGCCGGCGCAGGGGGGTCGCGGCGGCCGTGGTCGTGCTGGCCACCCTCGTGATCCTCTGGTTCCTCGCCTCGCTCTTCCAGCCCTTCAAGGGGGACGGCGAGGGCACGGTCGCCGTGACGATCTCCAAGGGTGCCGGGGTGGGCGACATCGCCGACGAGCTCGAGCATCGTGGCGTGGTGTCGAGCTCGTTCTTCTTCTCCCTGCGTGCCCACCTCTCGGGCCGGGGCGGCAACCTCAAGCCGGGCTCGTACACGCTCAGGAAGGACACGAGCTACGGCGCCGCGCTGGACGCGCTGGCCAAGGGGCCGCCGCCGAACATCCTCACCCTCACCATCCCCGAGGGGCGCTCGCGGCGCGAGGTGGCCCGAATCGTCGACGGCTCGCTCGACGGCGGCTACCTCCGGGCGAGCCGGCGCTCGCGCTCGCTCCATCCGCGCAGGTACGGCGCGGGGCGCGCGGCGAGCCTCGAGGGCTTCCTCTTCCCGGCCACCTACACGCTCAAGCGCGGACGGCCGACGAAGGTCCTGATCGAGCAGCAGCTCGCCGCGTTCAAGCAGCGCTTCGCCACGGTGAGGATGCGCTACGCGCGCCGCAAGAATCTGACGCCCTACGACGTGCTGATCATCGCGTCGATGGTGGAGCGGGAGGCGGCGGTCGCAAGAGAGCGGCCGGTGATCGCGTCGGTGATCTACAACCGCCTCCATTCGGGGATCCCGCTCGGGATCGATGCGACCATCCGCTTCGCCACCGGCAACTGGACGCGGCCGCTCACGAACAGCCAGCTGCGAGTGGCTTCGCCGTACAACACCCGCACACACCCTGGGCTCCCGCCCGGGCCGATCGGCAGCCCCGGGCTGGCCTCGATAAGGGCAGCCGCGCGGCCGGAGCGGACGAAGTACCTCTACTACGTGGTCAAGCCGTGCGGCAACGGCGAGCACGCGTTCTCGAGGACGAACGCCCAGTTCCAGCGCGACACGGCCCGCTACAACCGCGAGCGGGAGAAGCGCGGAGGCAGGTCGCCCGAGAGCTGTTGACGGCGCTCGCCGGCGTGCTCGGCTACCCGGTCGCACACAGCCGGTCGCCGGCGATGATGGCTGCCGCGTTCCGGGAGCTCGGCCTCGACTGGCGCTATTTCCGGCTGCCGCTGCCACCGGACCTGTTCGCTGAGACCGTGCGGTCGCTTCCCGGCTCCGGTTACATCGGCGCGAACGTGACGATTCCGCACAAGCTCGCGGCCCTGCGCCTGGCGGGCGAGGCCACCGACGCCGCCCGCGCCGTCGGCGCCGCGAACACGCTGACGTTCTTGGAGGGCGCGCGCATCGAGGCGGACAACACCGATGCCGGCGGGATCCTCGACGCGATCGGCGAGCCGCTGCCCGCGACGGCGCTCGTGCTGGGCGCGGGTGGCGCCGGCCGGGCCGCCGTATGGGCGCTGAGACAGGCGGGGGTGGACGTGGCGGTCTGGAACCGGACCCCGGAGCGCGCACAGGGCCTGGGCGTCCGGGCCGTCGCGCGGCCGGAGCCGGCCGAGCTCGTCGTGAACGCGACCGCGGTCGGGATGGCGGGCGAGAATGCCGCGGATCTGCTCGGTCTTCAGGAGATGGATGTGCTCGTCGAGCTCGTCTACGCCGACCGGCCCACTGCGCTCGAGCGCTGGGCGGCAGAGCGTGGGGCCCGCGTCGTCGACGGTCGCGAGGTGCTCGTCAGGCAGGGTGCCCGTAGCCTGGCGCGCTGGAGTGGGGTGCCGGCGCCCGTCGCGGTCATGCGCGCCGCCCTGCAGAGAACCGTCTAGCCGGCGTTTTCCGGCTCAAGCCGCCGCGGTCAATGCCGATATGCGGAGGGATGGCTGTCCCGCGTCCCGTTCTTCTCGCGTTACTAGGAGTACTGCTCCTCGTCGCGACCTTCTCGGCCACGCGGGCCTCGCGCGAGGACAGCGTCAGCTCGGATTCGGCGGCCCAGACCCAGCCGGCCAATCCCAAGAAGCAGAGCGTCCAGCAGCCCGCGGCCAAGCCGGACAAGGCCGCGACGGCGCCCCGCCGCCACGCCGCTGGCGCCAGGCAGCAGCAGGCGCGTAGCGCCCGCCGTGAGCGCGCAGCCTCGGCCGCCAAGCCGGCGGCGGTGGCTCGCGCAGTGGGCCGCGGGAAGGTCGTCGTCCTTGCCTTCTTCCAGCCCGGCGCGGATGACCGCGCGTCGGCGGCCGCCGTGGCGGACCTTCGCGGTCGGCACATGGCGGTGGTCGTTACCGATCGGATCGGCAACGTCGCTCGCTACGGTCCGATGGTCGAGGGGATCGGCATCACTCAGGCGCCGGCGATCGTGATCGTGGATCGCCAGCGCCGCGCCCGGCTGATCGAGGGCTATGTCGACCCCGAGACGCTCGCCCAGGAAGTAAGCGACGTCCGCGGGTAGATGAGCGACCCGCTTGCCGGGGCCCATCTTCGCCCCGTGACCGCGGGCGGCGCGGCTGCTGCTGCGCCCGGCGAAGAGAGCCCGAACGGGCTGACACCTCCGCTGCAGCGAGCCGGCTCGCGCTTCGTCTCGGACGTCATCGTCGAGCTCGGGATGCTGTCGCGGGAGCGCGTCGAGACCGCGGTGGAGGAGGCGCGCAGCTCCGGGCGGACGCCGGAGCAGGTGCTCATCCAGAGCGGCGTCATCACCGAGGATCAACTCTCGCGCGCCATCGCCCAGCGCTTCGGGCTCACGCACGCTGACCTGAACGTCTTCAAGCCCGACATCACGGTCGCCAACATGATCCCCGCCCAGGCAGCCCGTCGCCTTGAAGCGGTCCCGATCTCGCATGGCGCGGACGGAAGCCTGATGGTGGCCATCGCGGACCCCTCGAACGTGCTCGCGCTGGACGATCTGAAGCTGATGACCGGCCAGGCGATCCAGCCCGTCGTGGCTTCTCGCGACGACATCGCCGGCGTGATCGGCCGGATGAACAGGCTCGACGAGGCGGTCGCCGAGGCCGTCGAGGACGACGAGGAGGAGCTTGCCGAGGTCACGGACATCCGCGAGTCGGCCGAGGACGCGCCGATCGTCAAGCTCGTCAACTCGATCATCGCGCAAGCGGTGGAGGACAAGGCGTCAGACATCCACTTCGAGCCGCACGGACGTGAGATGCGCGTTCGCTTCCGGGTCGACGGGGTGCTTCAGGAGCGCACCACGATTCCGAAGCGGATGGTGGCCGGCACGGTGTCGCGCGTGAAGATCATGGCGGACCTGGACATCGCCGAGAAGCGGCTTCCGCAGGACGGTCGCGTGTCGCTGACGGTCGAGAAACACCAGGTGGACGTCCGCGTCGTGTCGATGCCCGCGGTGGAGGGAGAGGGCCTCGTGATGCGGCTGCTCGACAAGGGCCAGGCGCTGATCGAGCTCAAGTCGCTCGGAATGGCCGCACACGCCCAAGAGCGGTTCGAGGAAAGCTTCAACCGCTCCTACGGCGCGGTGCTCGTGACCGGTCCGACGGGATCGGGCAAGTCCACCACGCTCTACGCGGCGCTCAACGTCCTCAACTCGCCCGACCGAAACATCCTCACGATCGAGGACCCCGTGGAGTATCGCCTCGCGGGCGTGAACCAGCTCCAGGTCAATCTCAAGGCAGGGTTCACGTTCGCCCGCGGCCTCCGGTCGATGCTCCGTGCCGACCCGGACGTGATCATGGTAGGCGAGATCCGGGACGCGGAGACCGCCCGCATCGCCGTTGAGTCGGCGCTCACGGGGCACCTCGTGCTCTCGACGCTTCACACCAACGACGCGTCGACGGCGCTGACGCGGCTAACGGAGATGGGCATCGAGCCTTTCCTCACGGCCTCAGCCGTGGCGGTGGTCGTGGCGCAGCGTCTCGTGCGCATGCTCTGCAGGCACTGCAAGCGGCGGGCGCTGCTGAGCGCCGCCGCCCTTCAGGCGGCCGGTTACCCGGCGCGCTTCGACGTGGAGGCATATGCCCCCGTCGGATGCGCCCGCTGCGGCGGCTCAGGCTACCGCGGCCGGATCGGCGTCTACGAGGTCATGCCGTTGAGCGACGAGATTCGCGCGCTCACGATCGGCCGCGGAGCTGCCGATGACATCCGTGCGGTCGCGCTCGACCAGGGCATGCGATCGCTGCGAGACGACGGCTTCGAGAAGGTCAAGAACGGCATCACGTCCATTGCGGAGATAGCGCGAGTCACGTGATGGGCCCTCCCCGCCGATAGGAGATCCGATGGAATTCGATTTCGCCGATGTTCTGCTCGAGGTGATCGAGCGCGACGCGTCCGACCTCCACCTGACCGCCGGCGCGCCGCCGATGGTGCGCCTGCACGGAAAGCTGGTGGCGCTCGACTACCCGAGGCTCACGCCGCAGCTCACGCGCGAGGTCATCTATTCGATCCTCACGAACGACCAGCGTCAGCGGCTCGAGAACGACTGGCAGATCGACTTCGCCTACTCGATCCCGAACAAGGGCCGCTTCCGCGTCAACGCGTACTTCCAGCGCGCCGCGCTCGGCGCCGCCTTCCGGCTCATCCCGAGCAGCATGCCGAGCCTTTCGTCGCTCGGCCTCCCGGCGGTGCTCCAGGAATTCACGAAGAAGCCGCGCGGCTTTGTGCTCGTGACCGGGCCGACCGGGTCCGGGAAGTCGACTTCGCTGGCGGCGATGCTCGACTCGATCAACGAGTCCCGGCACGAGCACATCATGACCATCGAGGACCCGATCGAGTTCCTGCATCCGCACAAGAGCTGCGTGGTCAACCAGCGCGAGCTCGGCGGCGATGCCAAGAGCTTCGCCCTGGCGCTGAAGGCAGCGCTGCGCCAGGACCCCGACGTGATCCTCGTCGGCGAGATGCGCGACCTCGAGACGATCTCGACGGCGCTGACCGCCGCCGAGACCGGGCACCTCGTGTTCGCGACCCTGCACACGCAGGACACGGCGCAGACCGTCGACCGGATCATCGACGTCTTCCCGTCCGAGCAACAGGGCCAGGTGCGGGTGCAGCTCTCGGTCGCGCTTCAGGGCATCGTCACCCAGCAGCTCCTGCCGCGAGCCGACAGCAACGGCCGCGTCGTTGCGACCGAGGTCCTGGTGCCGACGCCGGCCATTCGGAACCTCATCCGCGAGGGCAAGACCCACCAGATCTACTCGGCGCTCCAGACCGGCGCGCAGGTCGGAATGCAGACCATGGACACCTCGCTGGTGCAGCTCGTGCGCGAGCACAAGATCACGCGCGAACTAGCGGAAGCGCGGTCGTCGGCCCCGGAGGAGCTGCGACGGCTGATGGGCGCGGTGCGGGCGGCTTAGGCGATGAGCACCTACGCCTTCAAGGCCGTCGACTTCGCGGGTGCCCCCGTCCGCGGCGAGATCGACGCCAACGACAAACAGGCGGTGACCGCGCAGCTGCGCGGCAAGGGCCTGATCGTCGTCGACATCGAGGAGCAGGCGGCCGCGAACGCCGGCGACATCCTCGCGCGCTTCAGGAAGGTCAAGGCCGATGACCTCGTCATCGCGACCCGGCAGCTCTCGACGATGGTCTCGTCGGGGATGTCGCTGCTCCGCGCCCTCTACGTCATCGAGGAGCAGACCGAGAACGACATGTTGCGCGAGACGTGGGCGGACGTCCGCCGCGACGTCGAGGCCGGCCTGTCCTTCTCGGATTCGCTGGCCAAGCACCCGGACGCGTTCAACGAGCTCTACGTGGCTATGGTCGCGGCGGGCGAGACCGGCGGCATCCTGGAGTCGACCCTGCAGCGCGTGGCGGACCAGCTCGAGAAGGATGCGGCGCTGCGTCGCATGATCAAGGCGGCGATGGTCTACCCGGTCCTGATCATGAGTTTCGCCTTTCTCGTGCTGATCGCGCTTGTCGCCTTCCTGGTTCCGGTGTTCGAGAAGATCTTCAAGGACTTCGGCGGCGATCTCCCCGCGATCACGAAGTTCACAGTAATGCTGTCGCACCTGATCACGCGACAGTGGTACATCCTGATCGCGGCCGTCGTCGCGATCGTCTGGGCTTTCCGGCGCTGGAAGAAGTCGGATCGCGGGCACACCCAGTGGGACACCCTGAAGTTGAAGTTCCCGCTCAAGATCGGCGGCATCGTCCAGAAGGTGGCCTTGGCGCGCTTCTCTCGCACCTTCTCGGGGCTTATCGCCGCAGGCGTTCCCATGCTGGAGGCGATCGATATCACCGGCAAGACCTCCGGCAACAGGGTGGTCGAGCGTGCCATGGAAGAGGTGCGCGCCTCGGTGCAGAAGGGCGGCACGCTGTCGGCCCCGATGCGCGATGTGCCGGAGGCCTTCCCGGCCATGGTCGTGCAGATGATCTCGGTGGGCGAGGAGACGGGCGCCCTGGAGACGATGCTCACGAAGGTGGCGGAGTTCTACGAGGAGCAGGTGAACGCGGCCATCAAGGCGCTCACCTCGATCCTCGAGCCGCTGATGATCATCCTCGTCGGCGCGATCGTCGGGTTCATCGTCATCGCGATGTACCTGCCGCTGTTCAAGGTCTACGACCAGATCAAGTAGGCCGGCCGTCGGCAGCAGCGAAGGTCAGTATTTCCGCGACAGGGCGTCCTGGACGGGGACCTGGGCGAGTTCGTGCAGGCGGAGCTGCTGCGGGGACGCGAGGCGAGCTATAGCATCCCGCCCTCGTCTCGCCACGCGAGATTTAGTTGCCACGGTTGCCGGCGGCGGCCGCCCTAGCCCCACTCCCGGATTGCCGCCACGATCTCGTCCAGGGCGTCGTCTTGGACCGTGCTGAACTGGCGTTCGCACTGAGCAGGGTTTCTCAGAGTCAGGAGCTACCGACTGGGCGGACGATCCGTAGGACGCCGACCGTCCGGGCTCGGCCGCCGCGTGCAGGCGTGAAGCGGACGTCGTGACGCCCGGCATCGCGCGCCAGCACGTCGAAGCGGGCCGGCGTGGCCGGCTGGGCGGTGGCCGTCAGGCCAAGCCCACGGAGCTCGACCTGGCCTGGGCGTGATACATGGACCGTCACGACCGCGGCCCTGCGGACGGGGAGCCTCGGGCTTCGCCGGCGCCCGACGTCGGAGAAGCGCACACGCGCTGCGTCCCTCGTGGCGGGACCCGGAGCGAGCAGCGGAAGCTCCTGGGGGGTCGTGGGCTCCGGTTCAGCCGACTTCCGCGCCGGCCGTGAGAGCGAAGCGGCCAGGGCGGCGAGGCCGAGGACGATGGCGAAGAGGAGGAGAGCTCTGCGGAGATGCAATGGACCGATGGACGAAGCCTGAGAACCCCCGCAAAGCTAAAGAAACGTGATCCCCACGTCGATCACCCCAGTGCCAGCCAGGCTTCGGGTGTAAGGGCAAACCCGTCGTGAGACGGGGGCGCAAAGCTCCGGGACTCCGTGGAGTCGGCCGAGCTGCCACCGACGACCTTTTCGGGGGCTTACCGCGGCGTCTGGCGATCCAGACCCAAGACCCAATGTCGACCTCAAGGAGGAGACACATATGTTGCGGAAGCTCCGCGAGCG
>Ga0126312_10000544_pt1 | contig 22862 bp, 21 predicted proteins | sample Plot104A_FD_92537 | JGI IMG/M metagenome (GOLD analysis project Ga0126312, IMG submission 92537) | Serpentine soil microbial communities from UC McLaughlin Reserve, CA, USA - Plot104A | ecosystem: Environmental > Terrestrial > Soil > Grasslands | place: USA: UC McLaughlin Reserve, Lake County...
AGTGAGGGCAACCGGAGTCGACGTCTCGCCTGGGGCCATCGAGATCGCACAAGCGAACGCCGCCCGCCTCGGCCTCTCGGACCGCGTCAACTTCGCCGTAGTGGCGCCTTATATGGACGACGTCCATAAAAAGCGCCAGCTACCGGGAGAATGGGATTTCGTCGTCGCGAATCTGCCCTATGTGACCGAGGCGGAGTACGCGACGCTCGCGCCAGAGATCACCCGTTACGAGCCTCGCGAGGCGCTCGTCGGTGGCCCGGACGGCCTCGAAGTCATCCGAGATCTATTGAGCTCTCTCCCTCATTGCCGTCAACTCGCGCTCGAAGTGGGACACACGCAGGCGCCGGACGTCGAGCGGTTGATCCAGCGGGCGGGCTTCCACACCACCGAGCGCCGCCCCGACCTCGCCGGCGTCGAGCGAGTCGTCGTCGGCAGGCGTTGAGCGACGCCATCACCATCGAGCGCAACGGAGCCGCAGCGGCCCGCGGCGCCCTCGAGCGCATCATCGCCGCCGGCGGCGTCGCCGTCTTCCCCGCGGACGGGCTCTACGGGCTTGCCTGCGATCCGATGAACGCCGCGGCGATCGCCCGGATCCACGAGCTCAAGGGCCGCGACGAGGGAAGGCCCTCGGCCGTCATGTACTTCTCGGGCCTGGTGATGCGCGAGCTGCTGGGGAGCCTGGACGAAGGCGGCAGGGCAGCGGTCGGTGCCCTCCTGCCAGGCCCCGTGACGCTGGTGGTTGCCAACCCCGAGCGCCGCTACCCACTCGCCTGCCGTGAGGACCCCGAGCGCCTAGGCGTCCGCCTGATCGATGGCGCCTTGCAAGGCGCCGCGTGCCCCGTGTTCCAGACGAGCGCCAACCGAAGCGGGGAGCCGGCGCCCGCGCGCTTCGCCGACGTCCCGGAGGGGATCGTCGGCGGTGCCGACCTCGCGATCGACGGCGGCATGCTCACCGGGAAGCCCTCCACGGTCGTGGACGTGACCGAGCTCGCATCGGGGCGGTGGAGCATCCTGCGGGCGGGCGCATTGCCAGACGAGGCGGTCGCCGCGGCCCTGGAGGGCTAGGACCCCGACCCGTCGTCGAGGAGGAACTCAAGATGGGCGAGCTTCTCGTCGCGAATCGTGGCGATGGCGCGTGCGTCCTGCTTCACCTCGATGCCGCTGGCCTGCCCTCGGGCTCGCAGAGTGAACTCGAGGAGAACCCTGTTCGGCTCGACCTCCTCGTAGCTCGCGGGCTCGATCGCGATCTCGTCCATCACCTCGTAGAAGGTCTCGAACCAGCGGCGCAGCCCGTCGTGGCCCGTATAGGTCTGCGGCTCGGCGGCCTGTCCCGGAAGCGTCGTCATCTCGAACTCCGGGTGGACGTACTCGAGCATCGCGTCGACTCCGCCCTCGGCGAGAGCGTCGAACCCGCGCCTGGTCAGCTCCTCGTTGCGAGTCGCCACGCGGGAAGTATCACCCGCGGATGGCCGCCACCGTCGAGCGCTGGAACAGCTTGCGCGCGCGCCGCAGGTCGGCGCTGTCCCCGCTCTCGATCCGCTCGAGTGCGAGGCCTTCCAGCCCGGCACGGATGAGGAGGTCGCCGGCCCGCGCCGCGGGCGGGCGCAGCCCGGGCTCCGCCTCCATCAGCAGGCCGACGAGCGTCTCGCGCCAAGCGGCCCTGATCTCGCGCATCACCGAGCGGATGTCCTCCTCGACCACCGAGACGGCCGCCAGGTCGAAGTAGGTCCGCGCTATGCGGACGTCCCGATCCAGCACCCGCCACACGCCCTGCACCGCGCCGCTGACGACGTCGTCCAGCGACAGCGGACGGCCGATCGCATCGACGACCTCCGCCGTGATCTCGCCGCCGACCTCACGGCCGACAGCTGCCACGAGCCCCTGCTTGGAGCCGAAGTGGTACCCGATCAGCGCCTTGTTCTCCCCGGCGGCGGCCGCCACCTTCGCGATCGTCAGGCCGGCGTATCCATCGGCCATCAGCACCTCGCGGCCCGCCTCGAGGATGCGCTCGCGGGCGCCCGTCGGGGGGCGCCCGCGAGGGCGCGGGGTGGGGGAGGCGGCGCTGTCCATGGCGCTCAGGGCGGGCTCAGGCTGCGGCGCCCTCCGCCAGCATCGCCGGGTCGAGCCCCATGGCCGCGAGCTTCTTCGAGAGCGACTTCGCCGCGTACTCGAAGATTTCCGACGAGTGGTAGAACGGCGTCTCGAAGTCGTACGGGTCGTCGACCCACGGCGGGACGAAGACCAATGGCGCGACCGGCAGGCACTCCTTGAGGGTGTCCTCGACGATCCGCGCGTTGGCGACGTCGGCCTTGATCGCGTCGGCCAGGAACTTGACGCCGAAGCCCACGTGCCTTGACTCGTCGCGGTTGACCGCCGTGAAACCCTGGGTGAAGCCGGGGAACCAGTTGCGCTCCTTCAGCGACTTGATCATGAACCGCGCCGCCGTGAGCGCGAGCATGCCCTCGATCACGACCATGTAGACGGTCACGCCGCGCACCAGGGACGGGAAGTCGGTGGGGTCCTTCCGCAGCCGCTCGGCGGCCTCGTGGAGGATGTCGTCGAACATCCGCTTCCAGTCCTCGTTGACGACCGAGCGATGCTCCTCCAGCTGCTCAGCGATCCCGCTTGCGGTGGACCCGAAGACCTCGCGATAGAAGCGATCCCAGAAGACGACGTGCTTCGCCTCATCGGAGATTTGCGTGGTCAGGAAGAGCTGCGCTTCCTTCTGGGGCGCGGCGAGGGCGAACGGGAGCAGCTCGACGGTGACGCGATCCTCCGCGATGAAGAACTCCGAGAAGCCGAAGGTCAGGAACCGGCGCTCCTCCTCGGCGAACATGTCCGGGTCGGCCCATTGGCGAGCGTCCTCGGTGAAGTCGAAGTCCTCGGTCGACCAGTGCTGGCGCTGCCAGCGCGCGAACAGCTTCTCGTAGCTGGGCGCGGCCTCGACGATTCGGTCGAGGCCGGACATGACCTTGTCGATGTCGGCGTCCATGAGGACGCTCAGCGCCTCGTCATCGGTGTGGAGCTCGCCGTTGGTTGCGCTCGGGTCGGTCGTTGTGCTCACGGTTCCTCCTTCGATCCCGGGTATCCAAGGACCGTACCACATTAATTATCCGAGCGTTTAATTAATCGGAGAGTGTGCCGGGAAGGGGGAAGCCCGCGGTGAACGCCCGGACCTCCGTGGCGATCTCCTCGATTGCCGCCTCATCCTCGCGCTTGGCGGCCTCGATCGCCGCGTCCATCCAGGCGGCGATGGACTCCATATGCTCGGCGGTCAGGCCGCGCGTCGTCACCGCGGGGGTGCCGATCCGCAGACCCGAGGGGTCGAACGGCTTGCGGGGGTCGTAGGGAACGGTGTTGTAGTTCGTCTCGAGGCCGGCGCGGTCGAGCGCCTGGGCGGCGGGCTTGCCGCCGATCTCCTTGCTGGTGAGGTCGAGCAGGATCAGGTGGTTGTCGGTGCCGCCCGAGACGAGGTCGAACCCCCGCTCGGTGAGGGCGTCGGCCAGCGCCTTCGCGTTTTCGACGATCTGATGGGCGTAGGCGCTGAACTCCTCCGTGGCTGCCTCGCGGAGCGCGACCGCGATCGCCGCGGTCGTGTGGTTGTGGGGGCCGCCCTGGAGGCCCGGGAAGATCGCGCGATCGATGGCTGAGCCGTGCTCCTCCTTCGACATCAGCATCGCCCCGCGTGGCCCGCGCAGCGTCTTGTGAGTTGTGGTCGAGATCACGTCGGCGTGCTCGGAGGGCGAGGGATGTGCCCCTCCCGCGACGAGGCCGGCGATGTGGGCTATGTCGGCGCAGAGGATGGCGTCGACCTCCTTCGCGACCCGTGCGAACGCCTCGAAGTCGATCGTGCGGGGGATCGCCGTGCCGCCGCAGAAGATCAGCTTCGGTCGCTCGGCGATCGCGAGCTCGCGTACCTGATCCATGTCAACGCGACCACTCTCCCGCCCGACCTCGTACTGCACCGCCTCGAACCACTTTCCGGTCGCCGAGACGCTCCAACCATGGGTGAGGTGCCCGCCCATGGGTAGCGCCATGCCCATCACCTTGTCGCCGGGCTCCAGGAACGCCAGGTAGACCGCCATGTTCGCGGGAGATCCCGAGTACGGCTGGACGTTCGCGTGCTCGACGCCGAACAGGGACTTCGCGCGGTCGATCGCCAGGCTCTCCACCTGGTCGATCACCTGCTGCCCCTCGTAGTAGCGCTTCCCCGGGTAGCCCTCGGAATACTTGTTCGTGAGCAGCGTTCCGGTCGCCTCGAGCACGGCGCGCGAGACGTAGTTCTCGGAGGGGATCAGCCGGATCTTCTCGCCCTGTCTCCGCGCCTCGGCGTCCACCAACTCGGCGATCTGGGGATCGGCCTCGGAGAGGGCGGCGTGCAGATCGGCGGGGGTTAGAGCGGTCGTCTCGGCCATCGTTAGCAGCGTACCTCGCCCGGGTGACGGCGGGCGACCGGCCCGTCCATCAAAGTTCCGCCATGCGCGTCTGGGTCGACTGCACCGCTGCGGCGCATCCGCTCGTCCTGCGGCCGATCATCGAGCGGCTCCGAGCCGCGGGCCACGAGGTCGACGTCACGGCGCGCTCGTACGGGCAGCTGCTCGGCCTGCTGGACCGCCTCGGGATCCCATACCAGGCGGTCGGCGAACACGGTGGGGCTTCGACGCTGGGCAAGGGCGCTGCGCTCGCCCGCCGCAGCTCCAAGCTCGCGCGCTGGGCGCGTCCCCGCGGTTTTGACCTCGCCCTCGCGCACGGGTCGGTGGATATCGCGGTCGTCTCGGGCCTGCTTCGAATCCCCTTGGTGCAGATGCAGGACTACGAGCACGCCGGCCTCCAGCGCCGGCTCGCGTTCCGGGTGGCACGCCGAGTCCTCGTGCCCGACGCGATCCCCATCGAGGCGATGCGCCAGGCAGGCGCGTCGGAGCGAAAGCTCTTCCGCTACCCGGGACTCAAGGAGGACTACTACCTGTACGACTTCACGCCGAATGACGCGGTGCTCAGTGATCTGGGTCTGGACCCTGAGCGCGTCGTCGCCGTCGTTCGCCCGCCGCCGGAGACCTCGGCCTACCACGCCGAAAACCCGCTCTATGCAGGGGTTATCGACCGGCTCGCGGGGGACGAGGACACCCAGGCCGTGGTGATACCGCGAACCGATTCGCAGGGTGAGGCCATTCGGACCCGCTCGGATCCCTCGCTCATCGTGCCGCCCTGGGCGATCGACGCCCAGAGCCTGATCGCCTTCGCCGACCTCGTCGTGAGCGCGGGGGGCACCATGAACCGTGAGGCGGTCGCGCTCGGTACCCCCGTGTACACGATCTTCAGCGGTGAGATGGGCGCGGTCGACGAGGGACTCATCGCCGGCGGCGGGCTGCAAGTTCTCACCGACCCCGCGGCGCTCGAGTTGCGCAAGCGCGAGCGGCCGGCCGGCGTCCGGCATCCGCGCGACCCGCAGATCCTCGCCGACGCCGTCATGGGAGCCTTCTGACCGATGCTGCTCGATGGTCGCCCCGAAACCATCTTCGCTCTCTACGCGTTCCTGCTCGCGGGCGTCCTCGCCTGGACGCTCGTCCCGCTGACCGAGAAGCTGGCGTGGAGGATCGGGGCGATCGACCACCCGCGGGAGCGCAGCCTGCACGTGGTGCCGACCCCCAAGCTCGGGGGGCTCGCGATCCTTGTCGGAGTACTCGTGGCGGGCGCGCTCTTCCTCCCGACGGTCGCGCAGACGCGCGCCATCCTCGGCGGCGCGGCCGCGATCGCCGCGCTCGGGGTTCTGGACGACGTGTTCGAGCTAGGTGCGGCGCCGAAGCTCGCCGGTCAGGTGCTTGCCGCCTCGATCCCGGTCTTCAACGGAGTGCGGCTGGCGGGCTTCACGCTCCCGTTCTTCGGCGCCGTCGACCCGTCGACGGTCGATCTGTTCGAGCTGCCGCTCTTCAACCAACAGGTCGATCTGGGACACCTGCTCACGATCGTCGGGATCGTTGCCGTGATCAACGTCATCAACTTCATCGACGGTGTGGACGGTCTCGCCGCGGGGGTCTGTGTCATCTCGGCAACCACCCTCGCCGCGATCGCCCTCTCGCTCGATCGCAATAGCGCCGCCGTGCTCGCCGCCTGCACCGCCGGCGGCGCGCTCGGATTCCTGCGCCACGGGTTCCCGCCGGCTTCGAGCTTCATGGGGGACACCGGCTCGAACCTCCTCGGGTACCTCCTCGCGACGGTCGCCCTGCAGGGTGCGTTGAAGACGAACGCCGTCGTCGCCCTCTTCTTCCCGCTCCTGGTGCTGGCCGTGCCGATCCTGGACACCGGATTCGTTGTGGCGAAGCGCGTCAAGTACCGCACTCCGATCTACCGCGCGGATCGGTGGCACTTCCACCACCGAATGGCGAACATCGGCTTCTCCCAGCGCAAGACCCTCGCCTACATGTACGCGTGGACGGCCATGATGGCGGGCCTCGCGCTCGCGTTGCGCTTCGTGCCGTACTCGGACGACCACGGCAACTTCGACGCGTTTTGGACGATCGTCCTGCTTGCTTGCTTTGCCCTGGTGCTCGCGGCGAGCTTCTACCTGGTCGTGACGCTTGAGATCCTCAAGCTGCGGCGCTCCTGGCTGCGTCGCCTGGCCGGCGTGCCGGCGGGCGACGGCATCGGCCCCGAGGAGGTCGATGAGGGCGTCGTGCGAGAGCTTGAGACCGGGAGCTTCGAGGTCGTGGACCCGAGGACGGGCGAGTACGCCGCGGTCGACGCCGAAACGGGCGAGTTCGAGGCCGTCCCGGGCCCCGAATAGACCGCAAAGCGCCCGAGTTTCGTAGACGCTGCGGAATGGCTCCGCAGGTGTCTATGGATTGAGCGAACCCGCATGCCTGCCGATAACCATTGGAGAGACCACGCTGCCTCGTGAGGCAATGACCGCACCTCAACGATTTCGCTCCGCACCGATTCTCGTGCCTCTGGCGCTCGCCGCCGCGGCCTTGGTCGTCTACCTGCCCAGTCCCGTGGGGCTGATCGGTGGTGAGGCCGGTCGGGTTGCGGACCAATGGGTGTATCACCTCGTCTTCCTGTTCAGCGCGGTCGCCTGCTTCGGGCGGGCCTCGGTCGATCGCCGTGAGCGCGGTGCCTGGATCTGCCTGGGCGCGGGGCTCCTCGCCTGGGCCCTCGGGGACGTCTACTGGACCGCCGCCTTCTACGACGAGGCCGGGAAGATCCCCTATCCCTCGTTCGCCGATCTCGGCTATCTGGCCACGTATCCATTCTTGTACGTGGGCCTCCTGCTGCTCATCAGGAGTCGCGTGGACCTCAGCGCGAGTCGCTGGCTGGACGGCGCGATCGGCGGCCTCGCAGCCGCGACGGTTGGCGCCGCCGTGCTCGCCCCGGCGTTGCTCGGTCTCACCAAGGGGGACCCGGCCGCCGTTGCGACCAACCTCGCGTACCCGCTCGGCGATCTGCTTCTGATCGCCTTCGTGGTCAGCGGCGCCGTCGTCGCGGGCCGGCGCGCCGGCGCGACCTGGGTCACGCTGGGGTCCGGGCTCCTTGTCTGGGCCATCGCCGACGGGATCTATCTCTACCAGGAGGCGACGAGCTCCTACGTGGGCGGCCTGATCGACGTGCTCTGGCCGCTCGGCGCCCTGACGATCGCTGCGGCCGCGGCGTTTCGCGCACCGGCTCACGAGCAGCGCGCGCCCTCCCACTCGGTTTTCGTTCCCACCGTCTGCTCGCTTGCGGCCGTCGCGGTCCTGGTCTGGGATCACTTCCATCGGCTCCACGCCCTCTCGATCGGGCTCGCCTCGGTGACGATCGCCCTCGTGGTCCTTCGCCTCGCCCTGAGCTTCCGCGAGAACAACAGGCTCCTTCGGGCGATGCACGATGAGACGGTCACAGACGCCCTTACCGGGCTCAGGAACCGGCGGGCGCTGCTGGCGGACCTCGGTCGCCTCGCGCAGAGCACCGACGGGCGGCGCGCCCTGTTCGCCATCTTCGACCTCGATGGGTTCAAGGCCTACAACGACAGCTTCGGGCATCCGGCTGGTGACCTGCTGCTGCGGCGCATGGGCACGAGCCTGGCGGGTGCCGCCGGGGACCAGGGGACGGCCTACCGCCTCGGCGGCGACGAGTTCTGCCTGCTCATACGGGGCGATCGATCCACCTTCATGGAGCGAATGAGCGCTGCCAGCGAGGCGCTCCACGAGTCCGGGGAGGGGTTCGACATCGGCAGCTCCAGCGGCACCGCAATCGTTCCCGACGAGGCGAACAATGCCGGCGATGCGCTCCGGATCGCCGACCGCCGCATGTACGCCGAGAAGGGCCGTCGATCGAGCTCCGCCGAGCGCCAGACACGGGACGTGCTGGTCCGCATCCTGCGCGAGCGCGAGCCGCAGCTGGGGCAGCATCTCGATGGCGTCGCTGACCTGGCCGTGCGCGTCGGCCGAGAGCTGGGCCTGGCCGGCGAGGATCTGGACGTGCTCGGCCGCGCCGCCGAGCTCCACGACATCGGGAAGATTGCCATCCCCGAGCGCGTCCTCCAGAAGGCGGGTGCCCTCGATGAGGAAGATTGGGCACTGGCGCGCACGCACACGCTTATCGGCGAGCGCATCCTCGGCGTGGCGCCCGCGATGGCGCCGGTCGCGAGCCTCGTGCGCTCGAGCCACGAGCGCTGGGACGGGAACGGTTACCCGGACGGGCTGGCCGGCGAGGAGATTCCCCTGGGCGCCCGCATCATCTTCGTCTGCGACGCGTTCGACGCCATCACCTCGGATCGTCCCTACGCCGCCGCCCGCGGTACAGAGGATGCGATCGAGGAGCTTCGCGCCAACGCGGGGACCCAGTTCGATCCCGAGATGGTCGCCGTCCTGTGTCGCGTCCAGGCCGCGGCACGCCGCCCAGCGAGGTCGCTCTAAGCCCTTCGCAGGACCGTCGGCGACCCCGTTTCGGCTATATTCGCCCCGCCGCTACGGCGCCGGCTCAAGGCCGTGCCGTTAGCGGCAATCGGTTCCTTTGGACCCGTTCTCGTGCCCAGCTCTTCCTGTTGTACCCCGATTTCGATACCTCCGATGACCGAGAGTCCTCCTGGCCCGAGGGCGGATGCGGCCACGGCCGGAATCACGGTCGTCGGCGCGATGCTCGGCTGCGCGGCCGCCGGGTATGGGCTCGGCTCGCTGGCGGACCTTGCGGTACCGCTCGGCCTGATCGGCCTGTTCGCGGGGCTCGTCGGGGGACTTGCCGTTGTCTACGCTCGCTTTAAGCGGCTCTGAGGCCGCCACCGACCGCAGCGGAGCCCCGGTGTGGCTTCGCTATGCGGACCTGCTCGTCCTGGCGCTGGCCCTGCCCGTGTTCGCCGTGGCGGGGCTGCCCATGCTCGGGTACGCGGCGGCTGCGGTCGCGTGGCTTGCACAGCACGGCGTGCTGGTCCTGGCCCAGCGGCGAGCGGCCGATGCGCTGCGCCGCGGCGACCGCCGCGTCGCGCTGGGTTCCATCGCCGCGGCCACGCTCGGACGGGTGTGGATCGTGACGCTCGCGATCCTGCTCGTCGGGCTGCTGGGCGAGCGCGAGGACGGCCTCTCCGCCGCGGTGCTCAGCTTCGTCCTCGTCACGGCCCACTTCGCGTCACTCGGCGTGACGCGCCTTCTGTACCCGGAGGAGGGGGCGTCCTCGTGAGCACCAAGGCGAAGGTCTTCATCGGTCTCGCTGCCTACTTCGGGGTCGTCATCCTGACGTTCATCATCCTGGGGGACGCGGGGAAGAACGAGGAGTTCCAGCCTCAGAACGAGTTCAAGCTCGACCCATGGGTCTCGATCGACATCGCCGGGATCGACTTCTCGATCAACAAGGCGGTCCTGTACCTGGCGCTCGCCTGCGGCCTCACGATCGCGGCGATGACCTTCGTCGCAAATCGCATGAAGCGCGAGCCGAACAAGACGCAGATGATGGTGGAGCTGGCCTACGACCTCACCCGCAACAACATCACCCAGGGCAACATTCCGGACAAGGACCTCGCCAAGCGCTGGTTCCCGTTCCTGGCGGGCCTCTTCTTCTTCATCTGGTTCTCGAACATGATCGGCTTCCTGCCGCTGCCGATCAACACCGAGCACAAGGTCGACGTGTTCGGGCTCGAGGTGCCCTCGCTCGCGCTCTACGCCGCTACCGCGAACCTCTCCATCCCCCTCGTCCTGACCCTTGTCGTGTGGTTCTCGTACCACTTCGAGGGGGTTCGCGCGAAGGGTGTCTTTGGTTATCTCGCTAGCTGGCTGCCTCCCGGCCTGGAGGACATGAACTTCCTGGCGAAGGCCTTCATCTGGGTGATCGAGGCCGTCTCGCACTTCGCGCGGCTCATCTCGCTCTCGGTGCGGCTCTTCGCCAACATCCTCGCGGGGCACCTCCTGCTCTTGTTCATGGGCGGCGGGCTCGCCGTGCTGCTGGGGATAGCTGCCCTCGCGACGCTCACGTTCCCCCTCGCCTTCTTCTTCTTCATCCTTGAGGTGGGGCTGATCGCCACGCTTCAGGCGTTCATCTTCTCGACCTTGACCGCTATCTACCTCGGCGGAGCCACCGCCGAGGCCCATTAAGAAAGGACAACGCACATGGACCTCTTGATTCCGCTCGCACAGGCAGCGGAGGGCGTCACCGACACCGGCATCACCGACGCCGGCAAGGCGATCGCGCTCGGCGTCGGCGCCGGGCTCGGCTCGATCGGCGCCGGGATCGGCATCGGGATCATCTTCGGCAAGGAGATCGAGTCGGTCGCCCGCCAGCCGGAGATGAAGGACGAGCTCCAGTCGATCCGCTGGCTCGGCTTCGCGCTAACCGAGGCCGTCGCCTTCTACACCTTCATCTTCGGGCTCATCGCCTTCTTCCTCTAGGAATGCGGCTCCGACTCGCGACAACCCTGGCCGTGGTCGGCCTGCTGGCACTCGCCCCGCCGGCGCTTGCCGCCGAGGACGAGGGCGGCAGCTTCCTGGTCTCGCCCGGGCTCGGGCTGATGATCTGGACCCTGATCCTCTTCGGGGTCACGATGTTCGTTCTCGCCAAGACGGCCTTCCCGAGGATTGGCGAGGCGCTGGAGAAGCGCGCCAACGCGATCCGCGAGAACATCGAGGCCTCCGAGCGCCAGCGCTCCGAGGCCGACGAGCTGCTCGCGGAGTACCGCAAGCGGCTCGCGGAGGCCCGCGAGCAGGCCGATGACATCGGCGCCCGCGCCCGCAAGGCCGCCGAAGCCGCCGTCGCAGAGGCGACGGCCGAGGGGAAGGCCAAGCGGGAGGAGCTCGTCGACGCCGCGCGCAAGGACATCGAGACCGAGACCCGGCGCTCGCTGGAGCAGATCCGCAAGGAGGTCGCCGACCTGACGGTGCTTGTCACCGAGAAGGTCACCCGCAAGTCACTCGACGAGGCCGACCATCGAAAGCTCGTCGAGGACGCGCTTGGCGAGGTCGACTTCTCGGCGCTCGCGGGGAAGGAGTCGTAGCTTGGAGGAGCTCGGCCGCGTATACGGCGACGCGCTCTTTGACGTCGCCAAGGAGACCGGGAAGCTCGATCGCATCCACGACCAGCTCGGCGAGTTCGCCGATTCCGTGAGCGAGAGCCACGACCTCCAGGTCTTCCTCTTCAGCCCCTACTTCTCCTCGGCGGAGAAGCGCGAGGGGCTGGCGCGAACCGTCTCCGGAGCGGAGGAGGAGCTGATGAACTTCCTCGAGCTGCTCGCGGAGAAGCACAGGATGCCGGCCCTGTCGCACATCCGGCGCCACTTCGACGAGCGCTGGGCGGAGGAGAATCGGCGCCTGGACGTTCATCTCGTGAGCGCGGTCGAGCTCGACGACAAGGTCGTCGAGCACGTTCGCGCCGAGGTCGAGCGCCAGACGGAGCGTACGATTGACCTCCGCTCGGAGGTCGAGCCCGACATCCTCGGCGGGCTGGTTCTGCGGGTCGGCAACATGGTGCTCGACGCGAGCATCCGCAGCAAGCTTGAGCAATTGAGAAAGGAAGTCGCGAAGGCGGCGTAGCCGCGGCGGCATAGAAGGAGCGATTCAGGTGGAAATCAAGCCAGACGAGATCTCGAAGATCCTGCGCGAGCGGATCCAGGGGATGGACGCCGGCGAGGCGGACCTCTCCGAGGTCGGGACCGTGCTCTCGGTGGCCGACGGCATCGCCCGCATCCACGGGCTCGAGAACTGCATGTCCCTCGAGATGCTCGAGCTGCCGCACGACGTGACGGGCCTGGCCCTCAACCTCGAGCAGGACAACGTCGGTGTCGTGCTGTTCGGCGAATGGGACAAGATCGTCGAGGGCGACACGGTGAAGCGAACGGGCCGCCTCCTGGAGATCCCCGTCGGGGAGGTGCTGCTGGGCCGGATCGTCGATCCGCTCGGGCGCCCGCTGGACGACAAGGGCGAGATTCACACGAGCGAGACTCGCCCGGCGGAGTTCAAGGCGCCCGGCGTCGTTCAGCGACAGCCGGTGAACACGCCGGTGCAGACCGGGCTCAAGTCGATCGACGGGATGATCCCGATCGGCCGAGGCCAGCGCGAGTTGATCATCGGCGACCGCCAGACGGGCAAGACCGCCGTGGCGATCGACACCATCATCAACAACCGCGACAAGGACCTGATCTGCATCTACGTCGCGATCGGGCAGAAGAAGTCGACCGTGGTGCAGGTCGCGCAGACGCTTGAGGACCACGGCGCGCTCGAGAACACGATCATCGTCGCGGCGCCGGCCGACGAGGCGGCGCCGATCAAGTTCATCGCCCCCTACGCGGGGTGCGCGATGGGCGAGCACTTCCTCTACGACGGCAAGGACGCGCTGTGCGTCTATGACGACCTGACCAAGCACGCGTACGCGTACCGCCAGATGTCGCTGCTCTTGCGGCGCCCGCCGGGTCGCGAGGCGTACCCCGGCGACGTCTTCTACCTGCACTCCCGCCTGCTCGAGCGGGCGGTGCGGCTGAACGACGAGCTCGGCGGAGGGTCGCTGACCGCTCTGCCGATCATCGAGACGCAGGCGAACGATGTTTCGGCGTACATCCCGACCAACGTCATCTCGATCACCGACGGCCAGATCTTCCTGGAGTCGGACCTCTTCTACTCGGGCGTCCGGCCGGCGATCAACGTCGGCATCTCGGTCTCCCGCGTCGGCGGCAACGCGCAGACGAAGGCGATGAAGGCGGTTGCGGGCAAGCTCCGCCTGGATCTTTCGCAGTACCGCGACCTGGAGGCGTTCGCGCAGTTCGGCTCGGAGCTCGATCCCGAGACCCAGCGCCAGCTGGCTCGCGGGGAGCGGCTCGTGGAGATGCTCAAGCAGAACGAGCGTCATCCGCTGTCAGTCGCCGAGCAGGTCGCCTCGCTCTACGCGGGCACCGGCGGCTATCTGGACCGGATCAAGGTCGAGCGCGTCCAGGCCTTCCTGGACGACCTCATCTCGCGGCTTCGCTCCGAGAACAAGGACCTGATCGAGCGGATCAACGAGGGTCAGCTCTCGGATGAGGACGAGGAGTACCTCGGGAACGCGATCGCCGAGATGATCGACGACTTCGGGCCCGACTTCGACGCGGAGGGCAATCCGCTGGAGGAGGGCGAGTCGGACCGCATCCGCTCGGAGGAGGAGCACGCCGCGCCGGGTCGAACCGCAGAGGAGGCCGGCGAGGCCGAGGAGGCCGAGGAGGAGGCCGTCCCCGCCTAACCGCGGGGTGCGACCAGGAGCGAACGCCTAGCCCATGGCCACCCAGAAGGAAGTCGCGAACCGCATCTCCGCGGTGAAGAACGTGCACAAGATCACGCGCGCGATGGAGATGGTGGCCGCCGCGCGGCTGCGCCGGGCCGAGCAGCGGATCGACGCGATGCGCCCCTACGCCCAGGCGATCCGCAAGATGACCCAGCAGGTTGCCGCGGCCGACGAGGGGCTGATCTCGCGGGTGGAGCTGCTCTCCGAAAGGGAGTCCATCGAGCGCGTGGGGATCCTGCTGGTCACCGGCGATCGCGGGCTGGCGGGCGCCTTCAACACGCAGATCATCCGCGAGGGGCTGCGCCTGAAAGGCGCGTACCGAAGCGAAGGGACCCAGACGACATTCTCCGTCGTCGGGCGTCGCGGCAACTCGACGCTGAACTTCCGCGGCGAGGAGGTCGCCGACTCGTACATCGGCTTCACCGACCGCCCTTCCTTCACGGACGCGCGACGAATCTCCCGGGATCTCGTGACCGCGTATATCGACCGCAAGCTCGACCGCGTGGACCTCGTCTACAACCGCTACGTCTCCCCGCTCACACAGTACGTGCGCAGGCAGACCCTGCTCCCGCTCTCCAAGGCGGAGGTGTTCGGGGAGGGGGTTCCAGAGCCCGAGCAGCCGGCGGATGCCGAGCTCGCCGAGGCGCACATGAACGCTTACTGGGTCCACGAGCCCGACCCGGAGATCCTGCTTCCGATGCTCTTCGAGGAGTACGTGGATCTCTCGGTCTACCGCGCGCTGCTGGAGTCAGCGGCGTCGGAGCTCGGCGCGCGGATGACCGCGATGCGCAACGCGTCCGAGAACGCGCAGGACATGGTCCGCGACCTCACCCTGGAGCTGAACCGGGTGCGCCAGGCGGAGATCACGCAGGAGATTCTTGAAGTCGTCGCCGGGGCCGAGGCCCTCGGCTAGGAAAGGAACGAATGGCAGACAGCAACGGCAACGGCAACGTCGGCACCGTCGAGCAGGTGACGGGCGTCGTCGTGGACGCGCTCTTCACCGACGAGCTCCCCGAGATCTACTCGGCGCTGGAGATTCACGTGCCCGACGAGGGGGGGCGCCATCCGCTCGACCTGGTGCTCGAGGTGCAGCAGCACCTCGGCGACGACCGCGTGCGCACCGTTGCGATGGACGCCACCGACGGCCTCCAGCGCGGCGACAAGGTCATCGACACCGGCGGACCCATCAAGGTTCCGGTGGGCGAGGCGACCCTCGGCCGGATCTTCAACTTGCTGGGCGAGACCATCGACGGGGGCGACCCGGTTCAGGCCGACGATGAATGGCCGATCCATCGCCCCGCCCCGAGCATCGAGGACCTGAAGCCCACGCAGGAGATCCTCGAGACCGGGATCAAGGTCGTGGATCTCCTCGCCCCATACGCGAAGGGCGGCAAGGTCGGTCTGTTCGGCGGCGCCGGGGTCGGCAAGACCGTTCTGATTCAGGAGCTGATCCGCAACCTGGCCGAGGAGCACGAGGGACTCTCGGCGTTCTGCGGCGTCGGCGAGCGCTCGCGCGAGGGGAACGACCTCTGGCTCGAGATGACTGAGTCGAAGGTCATCGACAAGACGATGCTCGTCTTCGGGCAGATGAACGAGCCGCCCGGAGCCCGCCTGAGGGTCGCCCTTTCGGGGCTGACGATGGCCGAGTACTTCCGCGAGGTCGGCGGCCAGGACGTGCTGCTCTTCATCGACAACATCTTCCGGTTCGTCCAGGCGGGCTCGGAGGTCTCGGCGCTGCTGGGCCGCATGCCCTCCGCCGTGGGCTACCAGCCGACGCTCGAGACCGAGATGGGCGGCCTGCAGGAGCGGATCACCTCGACCCAGCAGGGCTCGGTGACCTCGATCCAGGCCGTGTACGTGCCGGCGGACGACCTCACCGATCCCGCCCCCGCATCGGTGTTCGCCCACCTGAACGCGACCACGACGCTCTCGCGCGGGATCTCGGAGAAGGGGATCTACCCCGCGGTCGACCCGCTCGACTCGAGCTCGACCATCCTCAAGGCCGACATCCTTGGCGACGAGCACTACCGCACCGCGACCGAGGTGCAGGAGGTGCTGCAGCGCTACAAGGAGCTGCAGGACATCATCGCCATCCTCGGGATCGACGAGCTCTCCGACGAGGACAAGCAGACGGTGAACCGCGCCCGCAAGATCGAGCGTTTCCTCTCGCAGCCGTTCTTCGTCGCCGAGGCGTTCACCGGCCGCTCCGGCGAGTACGTCCCCGTGACCGACACCGTGCGGAGCTTCCGCGAGGTCCTCGACGGCAAGCACGACGACCTGCCCGAGAGCGCCTTCTACATGCAGGGCTCGATCGATCAGGTCCGCGACGCCGGATCGGACCGCGCCGAGAAGGACGAGGGCGTCGAGCGCGAGGCCACCGAGCAGGCCGAGGCCACCGAAGAGGCCGCCGAGGCCGCCCAGGCTCCGGCGTAGAGAACGGGGCGGTCCAGACCCATGGCGGACGAGCACAAGCTCGAGGCGCAGGTCCTCACCCCGGAGGGCTCCATCTTCGAGGGGGAGCTGTTCATGCTCTCCACCCGGACGTCGGTCGGCGAGGTCGGCATCCGCGCCCGCCACGCGCCGATGATCGCCCGGCTCGTGCCGTGCGAGCTCCGCCTGCACGACTCGGACTCGGGCGAGCCCGAGCGCTACGCGCAGGGGGAGGGCTGGCTCGAGGTGTTCGCGAACCGCGCCCGCGTGCTGGTCGCAGAGGCGAAGTCGCCCTCCGAGCTCGACCTGGCGGACCTGCGCTCTCGCCTGGACGAGGCGAGGCAGCGAGCCTCCGAGGCCGACGAGGGCTCCGCCGAGGAGGCCGCCGCGGAGCGCGACGTAGCCCGCTGCGAGGCCTTCATCGCGATCGCGGAGGGCTGAGCCCGTTTACGTTGAGTGTGGGATTCGACGTGTTATGACGTTCAATCCCACGCTCGCCGCACGGTCAGCGCCCTAACAGGTTCAAGCCCGCAGCCAACGATCTTGCTCCCCCTGATTGCCTTCGTGGGGCGGTTGCGCCACCCCCACGCGGAGGGCGGGGCGCCACATCGCCGGGGCAGCGCCGGGATAATCGGCCCAATGGAGGAGCAGGCACTCACCGAGAGGCTGATTGGCTACGACACCTCGCAGCCCGAGGGCATTCGCCAGTGCGCGGGATTTGTGAAGGGCTGGCTCGACTCGCGCGAGGTGGAGTCCGAGCAGCTCGATATTCGCGGCCTGCCCGTGACGACCGCGACCGTCGGGCCGGAGGGTGCGCCTACCGTCCTGCTTCATGGCCACATCGACGTGGTGCCGGGGCGCCCTGAGCAGTTTGAGCCGCGGGTCGAGGGCGATCAGCTGTTTGCCCGTGGCGCCTACGACATGAAAGGGGCGCTCGCCTCGCTGCTCCTGGCGCTCGCCGACCTCCGCGAGCAGAACGACGTTCGGGTGCGGCTCGGGATCGTTCCCGACGAGGAGTCCGAGGAGGAAATCGATCGCGGGGGCGATCTGCTGGTGGACGAGGGTTTCGTGGGCGATTTCGCGATCACCGGGGAGCCGACCAACATGCACATCGGCGTTGCCGCGAAGGGCGTTCTCGCCATGCGCATCGAGGTCACCGGGCGCTCCGCCCACGGCGCCACACCATGGCTCGGGGAGAACGCCATTTTGCGCGCGCTCGAGGTATTCCGCGGGATCGAGTCGCTACCGTTCGCGTCTCGCAGCTCCGAGCTGTTCGATCGACCCTCGATCAATCTCGGCCGAATCCTCGGGGGCGACGCTCTCAACAAGGTGCCCGACACTTGCTTCATAGATGTGGATGTCCGCTACCTGCCCGAGCAGGATCCGGATGAGATCCGCGCGGAGGTCGCGGGTCTGGCCGACGATGCCCGCATCGTCTCCACCTTCTCCCGCCCGCCCGCGATGGTCGATCCGCAGCTCGTCTACGTGCGCGCTCTCTGCGAGGCCGCCGCTCAGCATCACGCCGATGGCGTGACGAGCGTGGGACGCGACGGGGCGTCCGACGCCGTCTCGTTCCTGCGAGTGGGGATCCCGGCGGTCGAGTTCGGCCCGCTGGGTGGGGGCCATCACGGCCCCGAGGAGTGGGTTTCCATCAGCTCGCTCGCGAGCTACCGGCGAGCGATCGTCGATTTCGTCCGCAACCTTCCCGCACGGCTCGCAGCCGACGGGGCGGGGGAAGGTGCGGGAGCGCGGAGCCAGGCCAGAGGAGGAATTGCGTGAGGCGACGCGCGATCCAGGGGTTGTGGGCGTGAGCGACGAGCGCAACGAGGACGGATTCGAGCCCCAGGACCTGGAGCACGACGACGAGCTGACCGACGATTCCGAGAGCGGCGACGGGCTCGACGACGAGCTGACCGACGATCCCGAGAGCGGCGACGGGCTCGACGACGAGGAGGCGGACGGCGGCGACGTCCATGACGAGGCCGCCGAGGGCTCCCAAGTGCCCGCCACGTTCGCGGGGCGCAGGCAATGGGAGGGGCTGCCCTCATCCGGGCTCACCGAGGAGTTCACCGAAGTGGAGCGGGAGATGGCCGAGGGCCTCGAGGAAGACCTCGATGACGGCGAGGAAACCGCCGCGCTCGCCACCGACGACGACGAGGAGCCCGAGCCTGAGGGCGAGGACGTCAAGCCCACGGAACCCGCTGAGCCGTCCGACTCCGGAGAGACGATCGAGTCCAATACCCCGGCGCTGGCCGACCAGGAGGAAGCGCGTGAGAAGGCGATGGCCGGACTGCGCGAGCGGACGCAGGAGAGCCAGGCAAAGCGCGGGGTGACGGAGCCGGACACCTCGGGCGGCGAGGACGCCACCGAGGTCGCCCCGTCGCCGGCCGAGCCCGGGCAGCCGCCCGCAGCCCCGGTCGCCGCCGCTGTGGCGGACGAGGAGCCGTCGGCGAACGAGCAGAAGCCGCCCAAGAGCTGGCTGTGGGCGCGGTTCGTCACCGCCTCATTCCTGATCATCGTCTCGATGGCCACGGCAACGAGCGTCAGCCTGCTGGTCTATCTCACGGACATCGCTAGAGGGCTCGGTGGGTTGGAGCATCTGGAGGGCGAGCTGACCGCGGTCGAGGGCGGGGAGCCCCAGAACTTCCTCATCCTCGGCTCCGACGTCCGCCCGGGCGAGACCGGTCACGGGCGCTCGGACACGACGATCCTCCTGCGGATCGATCCGAACAGCGACTTCATCTCGATGCTCTCAATCCCGCGTGACTTCAGGACCAACATCCCGGAGCACGGCATCGACAGGTTCAACGCCGCCTATTCCTACGGCGGGCCGAAGCTGACCACCCAGACCGTCAAGGACATCACCGACGATCGCATCGAAATCAACCATGTGGTGAACGTCGACTTCAACGGCTTCGCGGACGCGGTGAATGCAATCGGCTGTGTCTACATAGACGTCGACCGCCACTACTTCGTGCCGCCCGAGGCCTCCTACGCCGAGATCGACATCTCGGCGGGCTACCAGCGCCTGTGCGGCCTCAAGGCCCTCCAGTACGTGCGCTACCGGCACGATGACAACGACCTCGTGCGGTCGGGTCGCCAACAGAGCTTCCTTCGCGAAGCGCGGGCCCAGGTGCCCCCTGGGACCCTGCTCGACGAGCGCAACAGGCTGATCGACATCTTCACGAGCTACACGTCTTCCGACATCGACGACACGGCCACGTTGGTCGAGCTCTTCAAGCTCATGCTGGGCGCACGCGGGGCGCAGATCAACCGTGTGGAGTGGCCGACCACGAGCCTCGGCGACGAGCAGGGATACGTGACCTCCTCGACGGAGGGCGTCCAGGAGGCGGTGACGAAGTTCCTGAACGGCGGCGTGGCGCCGGGCGAGTCGGAGCAGCCGGCGAGCGAGGGCCGCGCGGAGTCGGAGGGCGAGAAGCGGAAGGGCGAGAAGGAGAACGAGCCCAAGAAGCCACCGCCACCCCCGCCCCTGATCGATTCGACGGCGACTGGCCAGCAGTACGCGAGCCTTCTGGCCCAAGATGCCGGCGACGAGATCAAGTTCCCGATCGCCTACCCGACCCGGATAGCGCCCGGTTCGGGCATCGCCGAGGACAGCCGCTGGTTCCGGATCGACGGGCCGGGCAACGAGATCTACCGCGGGTACAAGATCGTGGTTTCGGTGCCGGGTACCAGCTATCCAACCGCTTATTACGGGGTCTCCGGAACCGACTGGCTGAACGCGCCGGTGTTCGCGAACCCGAGCGAAACCACCGAGATCGGCGGGCGCGAGTACAAGCTCTACTACGACTCGGGCCAGCTACGAATGGTCGCCTGGCAGAAGGGCAAGGCGATGTACTGGGTGTCGAACACGCTCGACAAGCTGCTCTCCAATGCGGAGATGCTGGAGATCGCCAAATACGTGGCGGTCCCGGGTGGCGGGTAGCGTCCTGGCCCTCCCGCCGGACTGAGCAAAATGAACGACGGCAACGAAGCGATCGGCGTCATTGGCGTGGGCTGGGTGGGCCTGGTCTCGGCCGCCTGCTTCGCCGAGACGGGCTACGAGGTCGTGGCCATGGACATCGACGAGGCGAAGATCGCGGCCCTTCGGCGCGGGGAAGTAACGATCCATGAGCCCGGGATCGAGGACATGCTCCAGCGAAACGCGGAGCGCCTCACCTTCACGACCGACATCGCCGATGTGCTCGAGCGCGCCCGGTTGCTCTTCTGTTGCGTCGACACCCCGCCCACCTACTCCGGCGACGCCGACCTCTCGCGCGTCCAGGCGGTCGTCCGCGAGCTACGAGAGGACGGCGAACACGCCCTGGTGATGAAGTCCACCGTGCCGGCCGGCACCGGCGCGGCCATTCGGCGCGAGATGCCCTCCCTCCCATACGTCTCCTGCCCGGAATTCCTCAAGGAGGGCTCGGCGGTGAACGACTTCCTTCACCCGGACCGCGTGGTCATCGGCGCCTCCGCCGACGACGCCTGGGCCGCCGACGCGGTTGAGGACCTCTACAGACCGCTGGGCGGCGAGATCGTCCGCACCGACGTGGCGTCATCGGAGATGATCAAGCTCGCCTCGAACGCCTTCCTGGCCACGAAGATCTCGTTCATCAACGAGATCGCGAACGTCTCCGAGGAGGTGGGCGCCGACGTCACCGAGGTGGCGCGCGGAATGGGCCTCGACAAGCGCATCGGCACCTCGTTCCTCCACGCGGGGCTTGGATTCGGCGGGAGTTGTTTCCCAAAAGATGTCAACGCCCTCAAGATGCTCGCCGGCAATACGGGCTATCACTTCCAGCTCCTCACCTCGGTGATCGAGGTGAACGAGCTTCAGAAGCGGCGGGTGATGAAGAAGCTCGAGCGGCATCTCGGCTCGCTGGCCGGACGCAGGGTGGTGTTGCTCGGGCTCGCCTTCAAGCCGAATACCGACGACATGCGCGAGGCATCGAGCCTCGTGCTCGCGGCGCGACTTCAGGGTGAGGGCGCAACCGTCACGGCGCACGATCCGGTCGCGGAGCCGCGCGCTCGCGAGCTGCTTAGGGACGTGGAGTTCGCCGCCTCCGTGGAGGAGGCCTTGGAGGGCGCGGATGCGGTGATCCTCGTCACCGAGTGGCCGCAGTTCGCCGAGCTGGACTGGGCGGCCCTCGCCGGGCGTATGGCGACGCCGTTGATCGTGGACGGTCGCAACTTCCTCGACCCCGACGCAATGCGGGCGGCGGGCTTCACCTACGAGGGCATCGGCCGGACCGGGGTCTGATGCAGGCGATCGTCCTCGTGGGCGGAGAGGGCACCCGCCTCCGCCCGCTCACCCTTACGCAGCCGAAGCCCGCGATTCGGCTCACGGACCGGCCCTTCATCCGCCTGATGATCGATTGGCTCGCCCACCACGGGGTCGACGAGGTCGTGATGGCGTGCGGCTTTCGCGCCGAGCTGCTGCGCTCGGCCCTCGGAGACGGCGACGTTGGCGGAGTGCGCATTCGCTACACGGAGGAGCCCGAGCCGCTCGGCACGGCTGGGCCCCTGCGCCTTGCCGCGGACCAGGGATTGCTCTCGGATCGCTTTCTGGCCCTCAATGGCGACGTCCTGGCCGATCTCGACCTGACCGCGCTTCAGCGCGCCCACCGGGAAAGCGAAGCCAGGGCGACGCTCGCCCTCTATCCGGTCGATGACCCGACGGGCTACGGCCTGGTGCGGCGAGCCGGCGGGCCTGCCGCGCCGGGCGCCCCCCCGGCGTCCCCCGGGGGTGAGGTCGAGGAGTTCCTCGAGAAGCCGGAGCCCGACCAGATCAGGACCGACGAGATCAGCGCCGGCGCCTACGTGCTCGAGCGGGCCCTGCTCGACCTGGTGCCCGCCGGGCGGGCGGTCTCGATCGAGCGCGAGGTATTCCCGCGGCTGGTGGGCGAGGGCCTATACGGTCATCGCCTGGAGGGCTATTGGATGGACATCGGAACACCGGAGCGCTACCTGCAGGCGAGCTGGGACATCCTCGAGGGCCGCGTACAGACCGACGTGCTGCTTGAGGGCGACGCCGGACCGCTCGTGGAGGACGGCGCCCAGGTGGCCGCCGATGCGGCAATCGGCAAGCGGGCGGTGATCGGGACCGAGTCGGTCGTGGAGCCCGCCGCCCGCGTGGAGGAATCGGTGCTCGACTCGGGCTGCCGCATCGGGGCGGGCGCCGTCATCAGCGGCTCGATTCTGGCGCGGGGGGTTGAGGTCGGCCGCGAGGGTAGGGTCGAGGCCGCGGTCATCGGCGAGGGAGCGCGCATCGAGCCCGGCGCCGCCGTTGCCGCGGGAGCGCGGATCCAGCCCGGCGAGGTGGTCCCCGTGGGCGACGCTGCGGGTGCGGCGTGACCGACGCGCTCGAGCGGATCCGCGCGGTCGATCCCAGCGGCCAGCTCGACGACGTGCTCTCGCTTCCTGAGCATCTGAGCGACGCCCTTTGGAGGTTCGAGTCGGCCGGCCTGAAGCCCATGCAGGATGCCACCGGGCTGATCGTCTGCGGGATGGGCGGGTCAGCCGTGGGGGGCATCCTCGCGCGGGCGGCGCTCGGCGATCGCCTGCTGAAGTCGCTCATGGTCATCCGCGACTACGAGCTGCCGCCGTGGACCCCGCAGGAACACGTCGCGCTGTGCTGCACCTACTCCGGGGACACCGAGGAGACGCTGGCCTGCTTCGAGGCGGCGGACGCGCTCGGCGTCACGCGGATCGCCGCCACGACCGGAGGC
>Ga0126312_10000545_pt1 | contig 22857 bp, 22 predicted proteins | sample Plot104A_FD_92537 | JGI IMG/M metagenome (GOLD analysis project Ga0126312, IMG submission 92537) | Serpentine soil microbial communities from UC McLaughlin Reserve, CA, USA - Plot104A | ecosystem: Environmental > Terrestrial > Soil > Grasslands | place: USA: UC McLaughlin Reserve, Lake County...
CGTGAAGCTGTCGGGGAAGTGGCCGCAGGTCCAGCCCTGGGCGTTCAGCTGGCGCTCGAGGTCGGGGCCGAAGACGCCCGCCTGGACACGCGCCAGCTGCGACGTTGCATCGATCCCCAGCACCCGGTTCATGCGGCCCATATCAATGGAGATCACGGGCCGCGTCTCCCCGGGCTCGGCCTCGAGGCTGCCGGAGATGCTCGACCCACCCCCGAAGGGGATTAGCACGGCGTCCTCCTCGAGGGCGGCGCTGACGACGGCGGCTACCTGGTCCTCGTCGGCGGGGCGCACAACGACGTCGGGCAGGCGCCCCAGGTCCCCCCGGCGCTGGCGGATCAGGTCCGTGAGGCTCTTGCCTCGCCCGTGCACCACCCGGTCGTGGTCGTCGATGGAGACGTGCTCGGCCCCGACGGCGTCCTCGAGGTCCGCCCTCAGCCCGGCCGGGAGCGCCGGCGCCGGGACCTCCAGGTCCTCGAAGGCGATGGCGCTGGTGCCCGGCCGGCGCACGTCGAGCCCGAGGACGCGCTCGATGAACGGCGCGAGCTCGGGCTTGCCCTCGTGGGTGAAGGAGACGTCGTCCTCGCCCCAGCCCCACCACTTCATCGCCGCCGGTCTCGCTGCCCCTTGATACATGCGCGGCCTGCACCATAACGGCGCGCGCGACCACAGCGCTGCCATTCACAGACAGCCGAGCGGCCGCGCCCCGCCGCCGCTACCGCGTCGAGACGATTGGCAGCGTGATCTTCGCCTGGTGCACGTCCAGCTGCCCGGCGATCTTCTGCGGGTAGTAGACCGTCGTCGACGGCACGAGCTGAAGGCGGTAGTGGTCGCCCCCCCTCGCGTGCGCCGCGATCGCCTCCAGCGGCAGCTCGATCGTGTGCTCGGCGCCGTCGAGCGTGATCGGCACGGGCGTCACCTGGTTGCCGACCACGATGTTGCGCTGCTCGTCGACGAGCTGGCCGTACACGAAGCCGCGCTCCGGCGTCCCGCTGCCCGAGTAGCTCAGTTTGAGGCGCGGCTCGCCGAGCAGGTCGCTCTCGCGTGGGGCCGCCTGGATCGGCAGGTTGAGCGCGTCGGCCGCAACCGGCGTCGCGAGGATGAGCACGCCGGATTGGCCGACCGGCGTCAGCGGCAGCGTGCCGCTACCGCCGCCGTTCAGCGAGCCCGTCAGCCTGAGCGGGAAGTCGCCGGCCGAGCGCCAGCGGCCGTCGTCGGCGATCCACTCGAACGCCGGCCCGGTGTCGGCGCCGGTGTCGCCCTTCACGTAGCGGTCGAGCCAGGCGATAGTGCGCCGCTCGACGTACCCCGACGGGCCCGATCCCGTCTGGCAGCTGCCGTGGCCGCCGCAGAACCACATCATCTTGAGCGGCACGCCATTGCCCTTCAGCACCCCGTAGTTCTGCATCGCCTCCTTGAGCGTGAAAAGCGTGTCGACGGTGCCCTGCAGGATCATCGTCGGGACGCGGATCTGGGAGATCAGCTCGTCGCCGGGGCCGCGCGACTCGAACCAGGCCTTGTCCTCCGCCGAGACCGTCCCAGTCGTCGTCCCGGACACACAGGCGCTGGTCACGTGTGGATCGACCGAGCCCGTCTGTGTGCCGGCCGGACCGATCAGGCCGTCCGCGAGCCCGTTCACGTGCCCGAGCCCGCACAGGAGCGAGCCCCAGCCCGACTTCACGTCGCCGCTCTTGTAGAGGCTCGTGATCAGCGAGTGCCAGGCGATGGTCGGGACGATGGCGTCGACCCGCGAATCGATCGCCGCCGTGACGTTCTGGATCCCGCCGCCGTAGCTCACCCCCGCCATGCCTGCGCGCGGGTCGCCCGCAGCATCCAGCTGCGCCTCGGGCTGCTGGGCGAGGTAGTCGAGCAGCGCCTGGACGTCGCGGCCCTCGTAGTCCTTCGAGTCGACCCGTGCCATGTCCCCCGAGTCGCCAAAGCCGCGCGGATCCCAGGTGAGCACGTTGTAACCGGCGCGGCGGAGCGTGCCGACACCGGGGTTGCCGGTCGCGTCGGAGCCCTGGGCGTCGGGGTCGTCCTCGCCGGGGGAGGACCAGCCCGGCCCGACCAGCACAGTGGGGGCCTTGGCGCCGTCGGCTAGCCCCTCGGCCGGGAAGAAGTTCGCCACGATCGGCGTGCCGTCGAACGAGGTGACGACCGTCTCGCGCGCGAACGCCGAGCCGGGCAGCAACAACAGCGCGGCGACGGCCACTCCCACCAACAGCACTTGCACCCTGCGCATCGTCCGAGTCGCTCCCGCGCGCTCCGCGCGCGACCAATTCCTTACCCGGGCGCTGGGGGCGCGTAACCGCGGAACGGCGGTCGCTCCGGGTGCCACATGGCGGAGCGCCACCGAGCGGCCCAGCCGCGAAGCCGTTGCCGATCGATCGTCTGGACCGGCGGCCCCAGCTCAGGACCTCGCCGACCCCCTGCGAGCGCCGAGCCGCTACTGGCTTCTGATCGTGGCATCCGTATCGCGGGAGGCATGGGCCAAGCCGCTCGCGGGTAAGCGGCCGCCATGTGGGGCCGGCAGGCGGGCGGGCTGCTCTCCCGAGGGTGGCGCGGCGGTGCAGCCGCCGTAGCGTGCGTTGCCCTCGCCGCCCTCGTCGGCGCCGCGCCGGCGTTCGCGACCGACTGCCTGACAGCCACGCCGCCGTCCCCCACCGCACCGGCGAACGCGCTGCGCTTCGGCATCACCCCGCAGGCGGCCGGCAGCGCCGGTCCGACGCAGGGCGACGTCGCGCCGGAGAACGAGTCGCAGGCGATCAAGGCCCTCCACCGGCTCGAGCCGAGCAGGCGTCAGCTCGTGCTGCGGCTCAACCGGCTGTTCTGGTCCGACGGACAGGAAGGCATCCACCGCTTCGCGGAGCGAATCGACGCCTACGCCGCCCAGGGCTTCCAGAGGGAGGTCCAGGTTCGCTACCACCCGCCGGACGCGGACGAGGGCGGCATGACCTGGGAGGGCTTCGTGCGCGCCGCCGTGGACGAGCTCGCGACGCGTCGCGACCCGAGTGGCCGCCCGTCGGTAGTGGCGATGTCGATCACGAACGAGGCGAACTTTCCCCTCTCACCGAACACCTCCGACGGCGCCTACCCGGGCGTGCTGGACGCGCTGCTCAGCGGCATTGTCGCTGCGCGTGACCAAGCCGACAGGGTCGGGCGCCCCGACCTGGCGCTCGGCTTCACCGTCATGTGGCGCTGGAACCCGGACAGCGACCAGCGGTTCTGGGAGGACCTGGGCAAGCGCGCGACCTCCGACTTCCGTAGCGCCCTGGACTACGTCGGCCTGCAGGCATACCCGGGCCTCGTCTGGCCGCCGGCGCCGATCCCTGGCCGCAGCGCCGGGGACGAGATCGCGGAGGCGCTGACGTTGGAGCGCGACTGCTACCTGCCGAAGGCCGGGCTCGGTCGCGCGGTCGCCCTCTGGGTCACCGAGAACGGCTACGCGACCAACCTCGGCAGGACCGAGTCGCAGCAGGTGGCCGACCTGGGCTCCACGGTCGAGGCGGTCCACCGCCTGTCCGGCACCCTCGGGGTCACCGACTACCGCTACTTCAACCTCCGCGACAACGACTCCGACGGGGCCGACCTCTTCGACGCGGTCGGGCTTCTGCGCGACGACTACAGCGAGAAACCCGCGTTCGCCGCCTACCGCTCGCTGATCCGGAGCTACGGGGAGCCGTTGCCTTGACGCGACGACGGAGCCTGGGACGCGTTTGTCAGTCGAGCTCTGGCACTCGGCTACCGAAGCGCCTCGAACTCCTCGTCAGTCAGGTCGATCTCGGCGGCGGCGAGGTTCTCTCTCAGATGCTCGGGCGAAAGCGTGCCGGGAATCGGTAGCGTCGCCGGAGACCGCCGCAGGAGCCAAGCGAGCGCGATCTGCGCGGGCGTGGCGCCGTGCCGCTTGGCGATCTCGGCCGCGACCGGACCGCCTTCGGCTCGCAGCGGGAAGTAGGCAACGAACACGATGTCGTTGCCCGCGCAGTAGTCGACAACCTCGTCGTGCGTCCGCTCGGAGAGGTTGTAGGGGTTTTGGACGGCGGCGATCGGGGCGACCTCTCTGGCCCGCTCGATCTGCGCGACTGACACGTTCGAGACGCCGATGTGCTGGATCACGCCGCGCTCCCGGTACTCCTTGATGACCTTGAGCCCCTCCTCGAGCGGAGTCTCCGGATCCGGCTTATGGATGTAGTAGAGGTCGATGCTGTCGGTCCGCAGCCGACGAAGGCTCTCGTCGATCTCGTCGCTCAACACTTCCGGTCGGCCGCTCCGGTAGCCACCCTTCGTCGCCACGAACCGGCCGTTGCGAGACGGCGACAGGGCGGCGCCGATTGTCTGCTCACTCTCCCCGTCCGTGTAGCTGTGGGCGGTGTCGATGAGGCGGATGCCGGCAGCGACCGCATCTTGGACGAACGCGACGTTCGCCGGGGTGTTCCTGAGCCGATTGGTCCCAAGCCCGATCCGCTTGAGCGCAGTGTCACCGAGAGTGATCGTGGCCACCTCCCGTCACGGTACGCGCTTCCGAGTGGCCTCGGCTCGTGAGACGACCGTTCTCCTCGTGGCGGCGGTAGCGGGCTCGTCCTCGTCACGAACAGGACGGGCGAGCAGCCGAACCAAGACCCCGCGGAGCTACACCTCGTGGAACCCGTAGCGGCGCTGCACGCGCTTCAATGGCGCTGGCGCCCACCAGTTCCAGTCGCCGAACAGCCGCATCAGCGCCGGGACGAGCAGGGCCCGCACAATCGTCGCGTCGATGAGCACGCCGACGGCCTGCCCGAGCGCGATTTGCTTCATGAAGAAGATCGGACTGACGGCGAACGCCAGGAACACGACGGAGATCATCACGGCCGCCGCGGTGATGACCCGCCCGGTCCGCCCGATTCCGATCGCCACGGCCTCCTCGTTCGTGGCCCCCCGGTCGTGCTGCTCCTTGATGCGGGCCAGCACGAGCACCGCGTAGTCCGTGGCCAGTCCGAAGATGATCGCGACCAAGAAGGCCAGGCTGTTTAGCTCGACCGCCGCCGGCCCGGGGTAGTCGAACGGGGCGTTGAGCCACCCCTCCTGGAAGGCGAGCACGATGATCCCGAGCGTCGCCCCGAGCGTGAGCGCGTTCATGATCAGCGTCTTGACCGGGAGGACGATCGACCCCGTCAGCATGAACAGCAGCACCAGAGTCGCGGCGGCGACGATCGCGGCGACCGTCGGCGCGTGGTCCAGGAGGCTCTGCTTCTCGTCCACGAAGCGGGCGGTGTTGCCCGAGACCAGGACCTGCGCGGAAGGCGACGCGGCGTTCGTACGGATCTCCTTCACGGCGTCTTGCGAGATCGCGGCGAGCGGAGGCGCCTCGGCGCCGAAGTTCGCGTAGGCCGTCCGCCGCGAGGCGCGGACGAACGGCGTCCCGTTCTCGATGCCCTCGGTCTCGGCGATCCGCCGCTGCAGCCCTCGCAGCTGGGCGTCGCTGGCCTCGCCATCCACTGTCACCGTGATCGCCTGGGTGATTGCGCGCCCGTAGGAAGAGTCGATCCGGTCGGTTATCTCGGCCGAGGGCAGGCCGCGCGGGACGGCCTCGATGTTGGGGCCGGTCGGAGTGGTCGAGAAGAGCGGCGCGGCTACGGCCAGTAGTAGGACCGAGCTCCCAAGCGCTACCGCCACAGGTCGCCGCATCACCCCACGGGTGAGCCGGTACCAGCCGCCCGACTCGGCGGAGACGGCGGGGCCGCGGCGAATCGCAAACGCGTTGATGTGCTCTCCGAGCAGAGCGAGCAGAGACGGAACGACGAGAATGGCGACCAGGGCCGAGGTGATCGCGGCGAACGAGCCGGCGATGGCGATGGAGTAGAGGAATTGTTGCGGGAAAACGACCAGGCCGGCCAGGGCTGCCGCCACCGTGAATCCCGAGAACAACACGGCCCGGCCGGCGGTGGCGATCGTCCTGCGATGCGCCTCGCGCGTAGGTCCGAGGCTTTCGAGCTCCTCGCGGTAGCGGGACACGAGCAGCAGCCCGTAGTCGATGGCCAGCCCCAGGCTCAGTCCGGTCGCGATGTTCTGGGCGTACAGCGACGTGTCGACAAGCTCGGCCATCACCGGGAGCACCAGGAACATGGCGACGATCGAGATCACTCCGATTGCCAGCGGGATGGCGGCGGCCACGACGGCACGGAAGACGATCAGGAGCAGTACGGCAAGAATGGGGAAGGCGATCAGCTCCGCCTTCGTCAGGTCTTTGCGCGTCTGGTCGTCGAAGCTCGTCGCGAAGCCGGCCATCCCGACATCGAGTCTCGCCGAGCGAACCCGTCGCGCGGCGTCCTCCGCGGCCTCGCCGCCGTCGCTCTCCGGGTCCTGGGTGGAGAGGTGGCCGAGCACGACGAGCGAGCGGCCGTCCTGTGCGATCAGCGAAGGACCGCGCCGTGGATCCTCGAGCGGGTTGACGACCCGCCCTACGTGCTTGGCCCTCGCCAGCCCATCGCTGATCCGGTCGATCTCGCGCCGGACAGCCGGACTCCTGAGGTTGAGCCTGCCGCCGCCGCGCGGCCGGACCAGGAGCACGATCTCGGGGTTCGGGTCGTAGCCGAGCTCCTCGCGCAACAGGGCGGTGGAGCGCTCGCTCTCCGACGCGCTTTCTGTGAAGCCGGCCGGCTTCAGATGGTCCTCGACGCCGCGGCCCAGCGTAGCGGCGAGGACGACGAAGACGCCGACCAAGGCGAGTACCAGCTTCGGCCTCTGCCAGGTGAGCCTTGCTATGCGCTCGAGCACTCGCTTCCTCGTTGGTCCGGCGCGTCGAGATGGGCGAGCTCTGCTGCCGGCGCCGCTGAGGGCAGAGCTGCTCAGCCGCGCGGCGGTGGTCGAGATCCCCGAGCGGGTCCGGGTGGGTGGCTGGCGCGTGCCTCACGGGGCGCCCGGTTCTGACGTTCCCGATGGACGCCCCGGCGGGGAGACCGGGCGGACGAGGCGGTCGCGAAGCTCATCCGGCAGACGGTCCTCCGCCTGAACCCTGAGCGCACGGGCCAGCAACCAGAGCCCCCGCACATGGCTGTACACCGGGATCTCATGCCGATCTGCCAACGAGCTCGCGCGGCGAACCGGTGCGAGGAGGATGGCCCTGCGTCCGATGCGCGGGCGGTGGTGTGCCGGGATCGGTTGACCGCGGCGTCCCTTCCGCTGGGCGGGCTCAGCGGCGGCCAGCTCGCGATCGGCCTGCTCGCACGTATGTGACCCACGCCGTCGCCGACACCAGCTTGGCGACGGTCTCGACCGGCCCCCCCGGATGGACCTCACGCTGCCGCGGAAGACACCCATGGCGACAAGATGCTTGGCCACATCGTTCATGTGGTATACCCTAGAGTTTAGAAAAGGAACCACATGCCTGAGCACCGCTACTCGCAGTACTGCGCCCTGGCGCGCACGCTCGACGTCGCCGGCGATCGGTGGACCCTGCTGATGGTGCGCGAGCTGGCGCCGGGGGCGCGGCGGTTCACCGACTTGATAGACGGTCTCCCCGGAGTAAGCCGAAAGCTCCTCACAGACCGGCTTCGGGCCCTCGAACGCGACGGCATCATCGCCCGGAAAGAGCTTCCGCCTCCCGCCGCCCGTCAGGTCTACGAGCTAACCGACGACGGCCACGACCTGGCCACCGCGATGGCCCCGCTAATGGCGTGGGGCGCCAGGCGGCTCGGCGACCGCAAGCCAGGAGAGAGCTTCCGCGCGCGGTGGTCGGCAGTGGCAATGGCGGGGCTCGCTGACCGCGAAGCCGCCAAGGGCGTCAGTGAGACGTACCAGTTCCTAATCGGCGACTCGGCGTTTCACTTCACGGTCGACGACGGGTCGATCGAGCTTCATGACGGCCGGGCCGAGGACGCCGCCGTCACCTGGACCGCGGACGAGGAGACGTGGGCGGACATCGCCACCGGAAAGATCAGGTTTTCCCCGGCGGTCGCCATGGGCGTGCTGACCGTCTCCGGCGACCCGGACGCCGCAAAACGCCTGCGGAAGATCTTCTCCCGTAGCCAGATGCTCGCGCAGGCGCAAGCGACCAGGAATGGGGCGAGGCAGCAAGGATGAGCGCCGCCTCCAGGCGCGAGGAGAGCGGGGAGTGATCGCGGTCAGAGCATCAGCTGGGCGGAGCCGGCCTCGAGGGCGGCCCAGTCGAGCTGCCCTGCGTGCTCGTGGGTTGCCTTGACCGAGAAGCCGAGACGCTCGTAGAAGGCGACAGAGCGGCCGAGATCGCCGACATGGACGAACGGGATCAGGTCGCTGACGCGATCGGCTTCCACGGGCGCCTCCGCTCAGCTTCCAGCCCTAGGCGACCCGTTCTCGATTCCCCCGTGCTCAAGGCAGCGGCACGATCGGCGAAGTCGTCGATGCGCGTGACCCTGCCATCCGAGATCGCGAAGGCGTTGTAGATCCCGTCTTCGAGCTCGATCTCGATCTCACGTACGCCCGGGCCGCGGGCGTGCAGGATGGCATGTCGTTCCGCGCCTATGAATTCAAGCGATTCCACCTCGCGGCCGGGGTCGCGATGCTGGATGAAGACGTCCACGACCTCCTCCGGTCCACGGCAGACCCAGTCCGGCTTGAGTCCCTGCCAGACAACGTCAGGGTCGAGGCTCGCGAGAAGGGTCTTGCGGTCGTCGCGACGCAGGGCGTCCAGCCAGCCGATCAGGAATTCGATGTTGGTGCGCTTCACTCTTGGCTTGTCCCCATCAGCAGCGGCCGTCGACCTGGCGGCACGCCGCCACGTGCTCGGCGTTGTCGCGGAGCAGAGCGCGCCCGAGCGCGACCAGCTTCGTGACGCGCCGGTCGGCGACGCGGTAGTAGACCGTCCGATACTCGCGGCGGCTCTCGACGAAGCCGCACCAGCGCAGGCAGCCGAGGTGGTTGGAGACCTTGGGCTGCGGTTCGCCAAGCAGCTCGACGAGCTCGCCGACCGAGCGCTCCCACTCGGTCAGGGCCTCGAGGATGCGAACACGGGTGGGATCGCCAAAGGCTCGGAAGTACTTGGCCAGCAGCTCGGACTCGAGCGGCCGCTCGGAGAGCTCAAAGGGTGCCTCGGCGATTGCGCTCATACCGACCGGATCATATCGACAGATTACGATATCGTGCGAATCTGATGTGGCTCCCTCGACGAAGGAAGGGTTGAAGTGGCTGGAAGCAGAGATAGCTCGTCGGGTACCAGGGCCGACATCCGTCTCGCCGTGCTGGCACGGGTCGGCGTCGGTCTTCTCTTCATCTATCTGGCGCTCTTCTGGCGCGACCCCGAGTGGACCGACGCGGCTCTCGGGCTGGTCGTCATGCCCGCGGTAGTCCTCGCGGGCGTGCTCTCGTGGGTGCGGGCTCGGCCCGCGCCGATTCGGGCCACCGGCCCGGTCGGCCACCTGCTCAACCTGGCGGTCCTGATACCGCTGTTCGCGTTGCCGGCCACGGCTGGCGCGTCGTTTCTCTTCTACGGCACCTCGATGCTGGTGGCCGCTGCGAGGCGGGCCAGCGGCTGCGAGTTGACGGCGATCTCGAACGCGCTGCTCCACCGTGATGATCAGGTGGGTTGTCCGCTCTTCGCCCCGCTCGACCTGGCCGAGGCGAGGCTGCCCGGCGACGCACCGAGGCTGACCGGGCCGGAGCCTCCGGCCGCGCCGACCGAGGGAACGCGAAGATGAGCCGCACGAGCCTCGCGCCGCTCGCAGGCCTGGCAGCCGTGCTCGTCTGCTGCGGGGCCGTGTTGCTGCTCGGCGGTGCGATCGCCGGCTGGAGGGCAGTCACGGTCTGCATCGGCGCCGGGGTGCTCGCCCTGGGCGCCGTGCTCGGCACCGCCCTCACGCGGAGTGGACGGGAGCGACCGTGAACGGCGGCATCTGCCCGACCTGCAGCTGCTCGCTGGTGCGCCTCGGGATCGACTTCCCGAGCGCCCCGGTCGAGACCTACGATGGGACCGAGTATCGCTTCTGTTGTGGGGGCTGCGCCGAGACCTTCCGCGCCAACCCCGACGCCTATCTCGCCGAGATCGCCGACTGGGTCGTCTGCCCGGCCTGCCTCGGCGAGAAGCCACGGGCGATGACGGTCGCCACCGAACACAACGGCGCCGAGGTCCGCCTCTGCCGCTGCCCCGGCTGCCTACGCGAGTTCCACCGGCGGCCCGACGAGCTGCTCGCGAGGCTGGCGGGATGATCATCGAGATGTGCTGTTCGGTTGGGCATAGACATCATCAGCCCTAATCGACCTCGGCACCGCAGGTGATGTTGAGCTTCGTGGCTGTCATCGCACACGCGTGGTCCGAGGCGGCGAACGCGGCCACGTTCCCGACGTCCTGGAGCGTTGCGGCCCGTCGGAGCATCGTGCGCGAGACGATGGATTCGGTGATCGTGTCCCGTTCCTCGTATTCCTCGGGGATTGTTTCCGGTACTCCGGTTGACTGGATCGTGAGCACGCGGATGCCATATGGGCCGAGCTCGGCTGCCAGTTGGCGGCGAAGGGCGTCCACTGCGCTAAGCGCGACTTGGAACCCCCCTAGGTAGAAGTCCGACAGCGGATCCCCATATCCCCCGAACGTCAGTAGGACGCCAGACCGCTGACGGATCATGTGCCGCGCGGCCGCGCGTGCGGTGAGGAAGTTGCTGCGCACCGCTGTCAGCGCTGGGCGCTCGAACTCGGCGGGGTCCGTCCCGGCCAGGGGAGTGCCAAAGCTCTCTCCCAGGGAGATCGTGTTGACCGAAATGTCGATGCCGCCGCAACGGGCGGCGACGTCGTCAGCGTGGCGATCGACCGCAACCTCGTCGAGCGCGTCGAGATCTGCGGCCTCGACCTCTCCGCCAGCTGCGCGAATCTCCTGCGCGGCGCGCTGGAGCTTCTCGGCAGTCCGTCCTACGAGGTTGACCCTTGCGCCGGCCGCGCCGAACGCCGCGCCGATCGCGCTCCCGATCGCGCCTCCACCCCCGTAGACGATCGCGTTCTTTCCCTCAAGCAGCACTGGTCCTCCTTGCAGTTCCGATGGCCGATAGACTATTAACATAATTGTGAACAATGCGTACAAGGCACTCGCTCATCCGGTCCGGCGCACGATCATTGAGCGGCTCAGCGAAGGCACTGCGACCGTCGGCGAAGCGACCAGCGGCCTAGGCGTCTCGAAGCCGGCGATCTCGAGGCACCTCAAGGTCCTCGAGGAGGCTGGGGTCGTCTCGCGCGTAATCGATGGCCGGACGCATCGGCTCAGCCTCGATCTGGGCCCGCTCGATGAGGCCACCGCCTGGCTGGAGATGCAACGCAACCGCTGGACGCAGATGCTCGACACCGTCGAGGCCTACGTCGCCGAGAAGAGGGAGATGGAAAGGAGAAGCCGTGAGTAACCCGCCCGACCGCCCCGAAGCCGAGTTGCGCATCGAGCGCAGGATTAAGGCGTCGCCTGAGGAGCTCTTTGACGCCTGGACCAGCGTGGAAGTCCTGAGACGTTGGTGGCACGCGGCGAGAAACTGGGAGACGCCGTTCGCCGAGGTCGACCCCCGTGTGGGCGGACGGGTCCGGATCATGATGCGCAACCCGGGCGACGGCACCGAGTACGGCGGTTCTGGCGAGTACACGATCTTCGACCGCCCCCATCGACTGGCATTCACTTGGACCTGGGACGATGACGAACAGACTCGGCAGCAGCTGATCGAGGTCGAGTTCATTGCGCAGGGCGGTGAAACCTTGACCGTGATCACCCATCGCGGCTTGCCCAAGGAAGACGAAGGCGACTATCGCGACGGCTGGACAGCGTCGCTCGACAATCTCGAGGACGCACTCGCCGCGTGAAAGCCGGCCCTCGGGAATGGCTCGGCCTGGCGGTCATCGCGCTGCCGACGATGCTGGTGACAATGGACCTCGGTCCTATTTCTGGCCGTGCCACAGCTCTCGCGTGATCTCGAGCCGACGAGTTCGGAGCTGCTTTGGATCACCGATGTCTATGGGTTCTTCATCGCTGCGGCGCTGATCACGATGGCGACGCTCGGCGACCGCATCGGGAGGAGGGCCCTCCTCCTTACCGGTGGCGCGGTCTTTGCGGTCGCCTCGCTGGTTGCAGCATTTTCGACGACGCCACTCATGCTGATCGTGGCTCGCGCCGGTCTAGGCATTGCCGGGGCCACGTTGGCCCCCTCATCGCTGGCCCTGATCCGCGGACTTTTCCGAGATGCCGAGCAGCGGCAGTTCGCGATCGCTGTCTGGATCAGCTGTTTCGCCGTCGGAGCAGCGATCGGTCCCGTGATCGCCGGCGCTCTGCTGCAGCATTTCTGGTGGGGATCGGTCTTTCTGATCAATGTGCCGGTGATGGCGCTGCTCCTTTGTCTCGGTCCATTTCTGCTCCCGGAGTCACGTGACCCGACGTCCGGCTCGCTGGACCTGCCAAGCGCCGCGCTCTCGCTCGCGGCTTGCCTCGGTGGCGTCTACGGCCTCACGCGGATCGCCGAGCACGGGCTCGACGTGATCGCCGCGGCCGCCGTGCTGTTGGGCATGATGCTGGCGGCTGTTTTCGTACGACGCCAAAGGCGGCTGGCGTATCCGCTGGTCGACCTCAAGCTCTTTCAATCCTCGGCCTTCGTAGCCGCCCTAGCCGCGCTGCTGGTTTCCGTCTTTCTCGTTTCCGGCAGCGATCTATACCTTGCTCAGTACCTGCAGCTCGTGCACGGAAGCTCCCCGTTTGTTACCGGGCTTTGGCTGCTTCCTGGTGTCCTCGCCCTGATCGCGGCCTCGCTGGTTGCCCCGGCCGCCGCGACGCGCCTTGGCCGCGGGCTTGTCGTCGCGGCGGGTCTCGGTGCGGCAACATTTGGGTTGCTTCTCCTCTCCCGGGTCGCTCCGGACTCAGCGGTGGGACTGCTGGTTGCAGGGGCGACGCTGATTGGCTTCGGCGTTGGACCGGTCGGCGCTCTCGGCACCGACCTCGTCGTTGCCGCCGCCCCGCCGGAGCGTGCCGGCGCTGCCTCTGCTTTGTCGGAGACGGCGACGGAGCTCGGCGGAGCGCTTGGTATCGCCGTGCTTGGTGCGATCGGGACTGCCGTTTACCGGACGAACGTCAGCGACAACCTGCCAAACGGGATATCTCCCCACAACGGAGCGACCGCCCAGGACACGCTTGCCAACGCGGCGGAGACCGCGGCGCGGTTGCCGGGAGGGCTCGGCGCCGAGCTGATGCAGAGTGCGCGCCTCGCCTTCAGCCATGGCCTCGAGGTCGCGTGTGTAGCCGGCGCCGTGATTGGCGGGGTAATGGCTCTGGTTGCCGCTCGCGAACTGCGCACTGTACCGTCGGATGCCTCGTAGTCGATGCTCTACGGCTTCGAACACATCCGATCTTCGCTCGCGATATGAGAAGGGCCTGACGACCTTCTCGAGGTCAACACGCACTCGTCTGGGGCGGAGGTGTCCGCGCCTCGCCTCGTCTGGGTGAAGCGGAAGCGATGAGCGCGGGGCAGTCCTGATTCGCTCGCCTGCGAGCAACGCATCGATCCGACTCCGTTGGGCGGTTGAGGTTCTCGACGTCGCCCCCGACGATCGCGTCCTCGAGGTGGGATGCGGACACGGCGTAGCCGTATCGCTCGTCTGTGAGCGGCTCGACGGCGGGTGGCTCACGGCGGTCGACCGCTCCCCGAAGATGATCGAGATAGCCAAGAGGCGGAACGGAACCTACGGGGACAAGGCACGGTTCATCGCGGCCAGCCTCGAGGACGCTTACCTCGGGGACGAGATCTACGACAAGGCCTTTGCGGTCCACGTCGCGGCACTCCACAAGCCGGGAGTGGCGCTGGACACCGTTCGGCGACGGCTCGCCCCCAGGGGCGCTTATACCTGTTCAGCCAGGCGCCAGGATGGAAGACATGCCAGCAGGCAGCGGGGTTCGGCGCGGAGCTCGGCGGGGTGCTCGAGGAGGGTGGCCTCGAGATCGAGGAGACGTTGGTGAAGGATCTCGCGTCCGGGTTCGCCGCCGCCGTGGTCGCCCGAACTTCGCGGTGACGGGCGCCCGGCTTGCGCCTGCGCCTAGTGCGCCAGTCTGGACCCCCGATCCGGTCGTGTTCGAGCTGGCCTACCGGGTATTCACCCAGCATGGTTAGGTTTTTAGAAACGCTCAAGCGGATCGTCCGTAGGGGGCAGCGCGGCGCAGATCATCGGGACCGCGGCCCGCGGCGCCGCGACCCAGCACATGTCGGCGGCTCCAGCGCCAAAGCGATCGAGCAGGCGCCGCCCGGGCGGGCGGAGGAGCTCGCAGGCCACGCCGTCGAGCGAGTCGAAACGTGAGGAGGCGGACAGAGTCGCGGATTATTCGGGCTCGCCGCGTGCGGGCAACGCCCAGTTCCACCCGAACTTCGGAGTGCTGCTAGATCAAGTGTGGGTCCGGTGAACGGACCGCAGGAACGGCGTCCATCTCAGAGCCAGCCCAGCCCATGCCAGGCCAGCGTGATCGGTCGCAGGTGAAGGTTGAGATTCAGGTGGATGGTCGGGGCCCGCATCAAAGGTCAGCCGGTGTGTGGCCCCTCGTGCATCGGTCTGACCCGGACGTATGGCGGTCGCTGCCCGCAGCGGAGCGCGTTCTCTTATACCCCTAGGGGGTATTGCTATGCTCCGCTCGGCGAAAGGAGGGATGACATGGATCACGCGAGCAGCCATGCGGCTCACGCCCCGAATCTCAATCGGCTGGCAGTCAGCGCCACCACGCACTGCCTTACCGGATGCGCCATCGGAGAGGTCTCCGGCATGGCGCTTGCCACGGCCTTCGGCTGGGGCAATGTTGCCCAGATCGTGCTCGCCGTCGCTCTGGCCTATTTCTTCGGCTTCGGTCTGACCGCCATGCCGCTCGTCCGAGCGGGCCTCGCGGCCGGGGTCATCGTTAGCACTGCGCTCGCGGCCGACACCGTCTCGATCACGATCATGGAGGCGATCGACAACCTCACCGTCGTCCTGATCCCCGACGCCATGGACGCCGGGCTCGGAGACGCGCTCTTCTACGGCAGCATCGCGGCGGGCTTCGCGATCGCCTTCGGCCCCGCGTTCGCCGCCAACCGCCACCTGATCGCGCGCGGCAAGGGGCACGCGGTGGTCCACGAATACCACCACTGACCCCTGTGGTCGGGTCCCTTGGTCCTCTCCTCGTAGCGGCAGTGCTCCTAGGCCTGCTCTCGAATGATCGCGTGGCGGGCGCGCGCCGCTTATGCCCGGTCGGTGCCGCATACGCGACTGGACCCGGACCTAGGAGCTGAACCACAGGTACGGGTGGTGCGGCGCCTTCACTCGGCCGATCTTGCTGGCGGCGTAGCTGCCGCTCGTAGGAGGGAGCGTTGGAGTCGGCCGTCTGGATCGTGACCCCGATCGGCGCCGCGTCGGCCACACACCCGTTGATGTAGAAGCGGGCGAGCTCGATCGGCCTCCCGCACTACGATCGGGTGCGTATCCGGACGCCTGATGGGTAGGTAATGCGAACGGATGTCGCAAGCACCAGGGCCAAGGTCCGAGGGCCGGGGCGAGCAGGGCGCGCTGATCTCCAACGCCGTCGTGGCGTTCTACTCGGAGCACTTCGGCCGCGGCCCGACGAAAGCACGTACCCACGTCCTCGAGGACGCGGTGGTCTGCCTGCTGCAGGACGTGGCCACGCCACAGGAGCGCGAGCTGATCGACGCGAATCGGCCCGACGTTGCGCGGGACGGCCGCGAGGTCATCAGACGCAACCGGGCCGATGACCTGGCTGGGATCGTGGAGGACGTGACAGGCCGGCGCGTCGTCTGCATGCTCGGCGACTTTCGCCCCGAGCACAACATGGTCGCGCTCGTCTTCCCGTTGAGCTCCGAGCCAGACGCCGCCGAGAACGGGCAGATCTGACCACCGCTGTTGGATCAGGCGGCGATCAAGGTTTGCCGTCAATCGGCCAGCTCTCCACTCGCGACACGGCCGGCGTGCTGGCCGACGTGGTCATGCCGCTGTTCGCCCGCGGGGTGATCCTTCGCAGGCCCCGAGTGGTCGCCCTACTCGACCGCCTCGATGCCGACGGGCGGGCCGTCCCGACCGAATCAGGCTCCTGCGGAAGCGAGCGCCGGCGCGAACAGGTCGCCGCGGCGCTCAACGCGGCGGAGTACGTCGGCGGGGCCGAAGCGCAGCGCACTGGCATCCTCCTGCTCGGCCCCAACCTCGACCTCGCTCCAGTCGACCGGCGTCGACACGCTGGGCAGGTCGGTGGCGCGCAGCGAATACGCGGCGACCGTGGACCGCCTGGGTTCGCTCTGGAGCCAGTCGACGAGCACTCTTCCGCGTCGCTCCCTCGGTCGCTGGTCGGCGGTTACGAGCTCGGGTCGCTGGGTCGCGAGCCTCGCGGCAAAGCCGTGGGCGAGATCTCGCGCGACCCCGGCCGGGCGCGGTTCGCCGAGCGCCACGAACACTTGGAGCCCGAGGCCGCCGGACGTCTTGACGACCCCTCGCATGCCTTGTTCCTCGAGCAGCTCGCGCAACAGCAGCGCGATCCCACAGGCTTCGCGCAGACCGGTCCCGGGCCCGGGGTCGAGGTCGAGAACGAAGACCGTCGGCTCATCCGGATGGTCGGCGCGGAAGTGGTAGGTGTGCAGCTCGATCGTCCCGAGGTTCGCAACCCAGGCGAGCGACGGGAGGTCCTCCACGAGGCAGTAGTTCCGCACGGTGCCGCTGCGGAGGGGGAGCGAAAACGTGGCCATCCAGTTCGGGCGGCCGCGGCACTCGGTCTGGGCGAAGCCGTGCCCCTCGACCCCCTGCGGCCAGCGACCCAGCGTGAGCGGTCTTCCGGCGAGGTGCGGCAGCAGGACCGGGGCGACGGCGACGTAGTAGTCGACCAGGTCGCCCTTCGTGAAGCCGGACTTGGGCCACAGGACCCGGTCGAGGTTGGTCAGGCGGAGCCGTCGTCCCTCGAGTTCCAGCTCGGCCGAGGCGCCTAGCGCAGCAGTGCTTGCGGCCCGACGCCGGGCGGGGTGATCTGGTCCAGGGTGCATGAGCTCGGTTCGCGGTCGGGACGCCAGCGCCGAAAGCGCGCCGGGTGGCGGAAGCGATAGTCGTCCAGCTGGTCGTAGGCCACCTCGCAGACGCGCTCCGGCGCCAGCGGTGCCCAGTCCGCACCGAACTCGGGCGCCCAGGTGCCGGCGGCGCCCGGGAGCCGGCCCATGGCCCCGCCGGTGAGAAGGAAGCCAGCCCGCCAGGGGTGACTCTCGAGAGGCACCACCTGTTGGGCTAGCTCCTCGTAGAGCTCCCGGCGGCGGGTCTCCCGGAAGGAGCTGGCGACGCCCACGTGTTGCAGCTCGCCCGTGTCGTCATAGAGCCCGAGGAGCAACGAGGCGACGACGGGCTCGTCCGCGAAGGCGCGGAAGCCGCCGAGCACGCAGTCGTCGGTGCGCTCGGGTTTGACCTTGACCATGGCACGAGCGCCGGGCTGGTAGGGCTGGTCGAGCCGCGTTGCCATGACGCCATCGACCCCGCTGCCTTGGAAGCTCTCGATCCAGCCGAGCGCCACCGCGGCGTCCTCGGTGGCGGGAGTGAGGTGAAGCGGCGGGGAGAGGCTGGAGAACAGCGCCTCGAGCAACACTCGCCGCTCGGCAAACGGGCGGCGGGTCAGGTCATCGTCCCCCAATGCCGGTAGGTCGAAGGCGACGAACTGCGCCGGCGTCTCCAGACGAAGCCGCTCCACGCGCGAGGCCGCCGGATGCAGACGGGCCATCAGCGCGGGGAAGTCGAAGCCGCGCTCTGTGACGACCACGATCTCGCCGTCGACTGCGAACCGCTCCGCCGCGATCGCCGACAAGGCCTCGACGAGCTCCGGGAAGTAGCGCGCCAACGGCCGACCGTGGCGACTGCGCAGATCGACCTCCCGGCCGTCGCGAAAGGCGATGCAGCGAAAGCCGTCCCACTTCGGCTCGTACAGGAAGCCGCCGCGGGGCAACTCGCGTACGAGCCGCCCGAGCATCGGCTCGAGCGGCGGCCCGACGGGAAGATCCATGCGCGAGCGGCGTACCCGGCCGCCTGCGCGCGGAAACGGGCTTGCTCCGAGTAGCCGCGAGCGGGGCTCAAACGCCGTCGTCTCGGGTATCCGGAAGCCATGCAGGCGATCGGCTACATGACGGCGGGTGTGCGATGAGCGTCGTCGTGGCGCCCGGCGGCGGAGAGCTGCTGACCGATGAGGAAAGACGCCGCGTCGAGGTCAAGGCCGACCGGGAGGACCTGGCCGTGACCGAGTCCCGCTATGCGGAGGGGGAGAGCGGGCCGGACCGGCACTTCCACCGCGAGCACAGCGACTGCTTCTTCGTGCTGGAGGGGCGGCTCGTCTTCGAGCTCGACGGCGAGCGAACGGAGGCGGGCCAGGGCGATTTCGTCGCGGTGCCGCCGTTGGTCGTCCACACCTTCCGCAACGAGGGCCCTGGCGACGCGCGCTTCCTGAACGTGCACGCCCCAAGCAAGGGGTTCGTCCAGCACCTGCGCGACGGGGGCGACCCTGACCAGTTCGACACCTTCGACCCATCGGCGCGCCGGGCGTCGGCACGGCCCGAGGAGGACGTGCAGGATCCGAGACCCGAGCTGCAGGATCCAGAGTCCGGCCCGCCGGTCGAGTCGCCCTAGCCCACCGTGCGGCTGCTCGCCATCGCGCTCTCGCTCAACCGGATTGGCTTTGGACTCGCCTACCTGGTGCGCCCGGCGCAGGCGGGCCAGGGCTGGATCGGCCGCGCGGCGAAGGACCCGGCGACACAAGTGTTCGCTCGCGGGCATGGAGCCCGAGACCTTGCCCTCGGGGCCGGAGCCCTCGTGGCGCTGGCTCGGGGTGGGAAGCGAGCTGCTCGAACGTGGCTCGTCGCGCAAGGCATCGCTGATGCGGTCGACGTCGGCTCCACGCTCGCCGCAGGTCGCCGCTTGCCCGCCAGCGGCCGGCGCTTTGCTCTCGCGATGGCCGGCGCCTCAACGGCGGTAGCGACCGCCGCCGCGCTCTGGCTCGACCGGAGTGCCCCTGACTGAGAGCAGCCTCTCGTCCGCAGCGACGTCGACAGCGGCCGGATCCTGATTCCATCTGTCCGCATCACCACGACCCCGCCATCCACGCCGCTGCTCGACTCGCGTGAGTGGCGGCTCTGGGTCGTTCCCCACACCCACTGGGATCGGGAGTGGTACCTGCCGCTGGAGGACTCCCGGATCCGCCTGGGGGACGTCGTCGACGAGGTGATCGAGACGCTCGAGGCGCGCCCCGATTACCGCTTCACGCTCGACGGGCAGGCGATCGTGCTCGAAGACTACCTTGAGATCAGGCCGGAGATGAAGGGACGTTTGCGCGCGCTGCTAGTCAGTGGGCGGATCGAGACCGGGCCATCGTACGTGCTGCCCGACGAGTTCCTCGTAGGCGGCGAGTCGCTGGTGCGCAACCTGCTTTACGGCCGCACGGTCTGCGAGCGCCTCGGCGCGGCCCCCGCTCCGGTCGGCTACTTCCCGGACAGCTTCGGCCATCCCGGCCAGCTGCCTCAGATATTGCGTGGCTTCGGGCTCGAGACCTTCGTGTTCTGGCGTGGTCTGGGCGACGAACGCGAGCGGCTCGGCGCTGGCTTCCACTGGCGGTCGCCGGACGGCTCGGAGGTGCTGGCCCTGCCGCAGCCGTGGGATTACGCGGCGGCGGCGTCGCTCGGCCACTCGGTCCGCTCGTCCCAGTCCGATCCGGCGCTGAACGCCGCGGAGCGCGTCGAGCAGGTGCTGGAGGCCGAGCGGCACATGCTCGACGACCCCGGCTTTGCCGACCTCCTGCTCGGCAACGGCTACGACCACGCCCGCCTGCAGAGCGATCTGCCCGAGGTCTTGGATGCACTGCGCGCCGTCAAGCCGCATCTCAGCCCGCGGATCGCGCGTCTGTCGGAATACGCCGAAGCCGTGTGCGCAGCGGGTCGAGAGACGCCGCGCTTCGGCGGCGAGCTCGCCGGCGGAGCGCGAGCCAACGTGCTCCGGGGTGTCAACTCGGCGCGGATGTACCTGAAACAGGCGAACGAGCGCTGCGAGCGCGAGCTGGCGAGCGCGGAGACGCTCTCGGCGCTCTCGGCGCTCGTCCGGCCCGGATTTCGCTACCCCCGCGGCGAGCTCCGGCTCGCTTGGCGCGAGCTGATGCGTAACCACCCGCACGATTCGATCTGCGGCTGCTCGGTGGACGAGGTGCACGAGGACATGGTCGGGCGCTTCCGCTCCGCCCTCCAGATCGCCCGCCGCCTAACCGACCGGGCGCTCTACGCGTTGGGAGCGGCCCACGACCGCGGCGACAACGAGCTCGAGCCCTTCGGCCTCGAGGGCAGCTACCGCTGGGCCTACCGCCCGCCGCCGGGCGCCCCGCCGCGGCGCGAGGCGCTCACGGGTGCCGGATCGTTCGCCAACACGCTGCCGTTCGCGCGCCGCCGGCTGGTTGCGCTGGAGCTGCCGGACGGGCTGCCGCGGCCTGCCGCCGGCGTCCAGCTGGAGCGTCACGCCGGCGGCATCCGGGCGTGGGCAGAGCTGCGACTCGGGCCGTTCTCGGCCACGACCGTCGGAATCGATCGCCCTCCTGCTCCCCCGCCGACCCCCGCCAAGGCCGTCGACGGGCGCACCATCGAGAACGCCCGCTACCGCGTGACCGCGGCCGACGACGGCACGCTCACGGTCCTCGACCGCCGCAGCGGCGGCTCAGTCGCCGACGCGCACCGATTCGACGATGTGGCGGACCGCGGCGACTGCTACACGTTCTGCCCGCTCGAGGGCGACAGCCCCCTTGCGGCGGCCGGCGCGACGACGCGCGTGACGGCGGCTGGGCCGGTGTACGCCGAGCTCGAGATCGCGGGCGAGCTCGAGCTGCCGGCGTCCCTCCGGCCGGACCGGCGCTCGCGGTCGCAGGACAGGGTCCGCTGCCCCGCCGTCACGCGGGTGCGACTCGCCGCCGGGTCGGACCGCATCGAATTCACGACCAGGCTCTTGAACCGCGCCGGCGACCACCGGCTGCGGGTTCGCTTCCCAGCCCGCGAGTCCTTTCGCCTGGTCAGGGCCGAGAGTCACTTCATGGTCGTTCCGCGCGATCCCCGGCCTGTCTGGAACGGCTCCTGGTTCGAGCCGCCGCACGACACCAACCACATGCTCGGGGCGGTGGCGGGCGGCGGCATAACGCTGCTCACGAAGGGCCTGCCGGAGTACGAGGCTACGAAGGAAGGCGAGCTGGCGCTCACGCTGCTGCGCTGCGTGGGCTGGCTGTCCCGCGACGACTTGTCCACACGTCGCGGCGGCGCGGGCCCGCAACTGCCGGCCCCCGGCGCGCAGTGCCCAGGGGAGCATGTCTTCGAGTACGCGCTCGAGCTTGGCGAGGCCGGCAGCGCGGAGCTCGTCCGCCGTTCGCAGGACTACCGCTACGACTTCGCGGAGGGCCCCGCCGGGGCCGAGCTCGAGGGGCCGCTCGCCGTCGACGGCGCCACCGTGTTCAGCGCACTCAAGGGCGCCGAGAATGGCGACGCGGTCGTCCTGCGGGTGTTCAATCCCACGTCGGACCCCGCCGAGATCAGCCTCCCGCGGCCGTTTCGCCGCTGCCGGCTCGACGAGGAGACGGCGGAAGGTGCGGCCGCGTCGGTGCTGAAGCTCCAGTCCGGCGAGATTGCCACCCTGCGGCTCACTTGACCTAGGGCCGGCGGGCTGTTTGGCGCCCGGGCGCCGCAGGGTACGCGGGTCGCGATGCCCGACGAGATCGCTTTCCAGAACGATCCGGTCGATCCCGCCAGCGAGTTTCGAAGGCAGCAGAATCACTTCTTCGTCGCCGAGCGGGCGGAGGCCCTCGACCCGATCGACGCCCGCGGTGAGCTGCTCTGGAAGCGCATGTCGCTCATCCAGCGCGTCTCCTACCACCAGGTCACGCTTCAGCTCGAGGACTACGCCGTCTGGGAGGAGATGCCGCCGCAGGAGTACGCCGACGAGCGGGCGTTGCCGTTCGCGCTGGACTTCATCTCGCCGCGCTGCGTCCGGATGCGCGTGGCCTGCCGGCCCGGCGAGCTGGGAGACGGCGACTCCATCATGCTCGAGTCCTGCGAGCCCGGCGAGCCCTGGCGGCGCGTCGACGCCGAGGACCGGACCATCTGGCGCGGCCCACACGGCTCGGTCGCAATCCGGCGCGACCCATGGACGATCGAGCTGCGTGATCGGGAGGACCGGGTGCTCACCCGCACCCCGCACCACACCGAGTCGCCGAGCGTCGTCAACACCTACCCGATGCCGCTCTGCTACACGCGCAGCGCGGCGAGCTTCCACCGCCACCTGGCGGTCAGCCTGGCGCTGTCGCCAGGCGAGCGACTCTACGGCTGTGGGGAGTCCTTCACCCGCCTCGACAAGCGCGGCCAGCTGCTCCACATGTGGACGCGCGACGCCTACAGCGCCCAGACGCCCTTCATGTACAAGCCTGTCCCGTTCTTTCTCTCGAGCCGCGGCTGGGGAATCTTCACGCACACAGCTGAGCCGGCGACCTTCGACCTCGGGCACTCGCACGACGGCGCCGCGCTGCTCTACCTCGCGGCTGACGTGGCCGACCTCTTCCTCTTCATCGGGACGCCCAAGGAGATCGTCAGCGAGCACACCGCGCTGACCGGACGGGCGCGGATGCCGCCGCGCTGGTCCTTCGGCCTCTGGATGGGTCGCGACAGCTACGAGTCGGCCGACGAGGTGCGGGCCGTGGCGAGCCGCCTGCGCAGGGAGCGCATCCCGTGCGACGTCCTCCACGTCGATACGGCCTGGACCGAGAGCAAGTTCCGAATGGACTTCGAGCTCTCGCGCGAACGCTTCCCGGAACCGGAGCGCTTCCTCGCCGAGCTACGCGACGACGGGTTCCGGCTGAGCCTGTGGCAGTTCCCCTATCTCCACCCCCGCAACGCGCTCCAC